>MWWA01000214.1_pt1 | contig 16810 bp, 15 predicted proteins | sample 1047341 | NCBI WGS metagenome assembly MWWA01 (sample SAMN06349978, study PRJNA376086) | soil metagenome | isolation source: MS5-1 sample Antarctic (ecotone) soil | place: Antarctica | collected 2015-01-13
GGATAGGAGAAGTTGCTATGAAATATTTTAGTTAATAATATAAAATCTACTCTTTATCTGGCTCATATTATAACTTCTGGTGGCCTTATCATGCACATCTGCCATGTTGTAAAAATAAGCAGAAGGAATTACTTATGTACAAGTGTGCGATCCCGTACTGCTACGGGACAAGCTGCAACTGACGCTAAATAAATATTCTATTACTAAGTACAAAAATTTAAAATAACTACTACTGATTGGCACTCAACACTTCTCTATAATTCTTCCATCCATCTGGCGAATTCCGCAAGAGCACCAAAAAGGTAAAAGTTTGCTTTTGTGGTACTGTGTATCCTAAAGGTGTCATAGTTAAAGAGTCCACTCCAAAAACATAAGCCCAGTCCTCATTAATTACTTTTATTTCAAGCGGGTTGATTTTAAAATCAGCACCGGGAGGAAGTGTCGGTTGATTTTTAAAAGCATTTACAATAGCATCTTTACCTACTGCCATAGGTGCACCGGGTAATGACATGATGCCATCTCGCATCCATGTTGAACCAAATAATGCAGCATCTTTTTTTGCATGTGCCTCTCCCATTTTTGCTGCCAGTGTATCAATAGACCGAAGTATGGCTGTTGTATCAACATTTTTGCCATTAGCCTGCCGCTGTACCTGGGTATTGCAGGCAAATAAACAGAAACTAGTAAGAATACAGAGAATAATTAAATTGTTGCTCATAAGCTTATAATTATAAATTGGTTAACGCAAGAGCAGGATTAATTTTTGCCAGGACGGATGAGAAAAGATTACCAAATGTAATTAGAAAACTGCCTACATCAGGAGGTAATAATAAAAAGGTGAATGACTACCTTTTGTAAAATCAAAATAAGTTGTAATTGTAAGTAGAAATTGTTGGTAATGAAATATTCATTTACTTACAGAAGTTTTTACCATTATGAAACTTTTGTTTACATCCCTGGCTTTTTGTCTTTCGATTCTGGTACAGGCCCAGTATACCTTTAAAGCAATTATAATAGGCGGAGAAGAAAAAGAACCACTTGCCGGAGCCACCATCACATGGAAAGAAGAAAAAAAATTATTTGTTTCTGATGCAGATGGATTAATTACTATAACCAATATACGAGTCGGTAAACAAACTTTTTTAATTTCTCATGTTGGTTTTGAAGAAAAAACCGTCTCTTTTGATTTTCCACTGCCTAATGAAGATGTTATAGAAATATTGCTAGAAGAACATGATGATCATGAAGAGGAAGTGATAGTAACAGCAACCCGCATCAGCAGAACCATTGCCAATACTCCTACAAGAATTGAAGTTATATCCGGTGAAGAACTGGCAGAAAAAGGAAACATGAAGCCGGGCGATATCAGGATGTTGTTAAATGAAAGTACCGGTATTCAAACACAGCAAACATCTGCCACCTCATTCAATTCCGGCATCAGGATACAGGGACTGGAAGGCAGGTACACGCAATTATTAAGGGATGGCTATCCTTTATATGCAGGTTTTTCCGGCGGCTTGTCTATACTTCAAATTGCACCTTTGGATTTAAGACAGGTTGAGGTAATCAAAGGATCTGCATCTACTCTGTATGGTGGTGGCGCCATTGCCGGCCTGGTGAACCTGGTTTCTAAAACTCCGGCAGATGAAAAAGAAATAAGTTTTCTGGCCAATGGAACATCGGCAGGTGGACTGGATTTAAGTGGTTTTTACAGGGAGAGATATGGAAAAGCGGGACTTACTGTATTTGCATCAAGAAATAGTAATAAAGCTTTTGACCCTGCAGATATTGGTTTGACAGCCATTCCAAAATTTGAAAGATATACTATTAATCCACGCCTGTTTCTTTATGGTAAGCATACAACTGCTGATGTAGGAGTAACCTATATTACGGAAGACCGCACCGGGGGCAGCATGAATTATATTAAAAATGGTGGCAGTGGTTTTTTTGAAAAAAATACTTCTGATCGTATAACTGCGCAAGCCGGTATAGCACAAAGGTTAAATGAAACAAGTGTGCTGCAGTTGAAAAACAGTTACAGCAGGTTTGACAGAGTGATTACCATTCCCTCCTACCAGTTTGATGCTGTTCAGCAATCTTCATTTTCAGAATTAACCTGGAATAAATCCGGCGAAACAACAGACTGGGTTGTTGGAGCTAATGTGCTTACAGATGGATTAAAAGAAAAACGCCAATCTGCTGATCCTGCAAGAAATTATCATTTTAATACCTACGGTTTATTTATTCAAAATGCATGGACTGTTTCAAACACTATTACGTTAGAAAGTGGTTTGAGAGGTGATTATGTTACCGGTTTGGGTTTCGAATTGTTGCCAAGAGTATCTCTTATGTATAAAATTTCGTCTCAATTCACTACACGTATGGGTGGTGGATACGGATACAAAACACCAACCATTTTTACTGAAGAAGCAGAAAGAATACAATTTCAAAATATTTTACCTGTTGATGTGAATGCTTCTAAAAATGAAAGATCCATTGGTGGCAACTGGGACATTAATTACCGGTCTCAACTTGGTGAATTGGGACTTAGCATCAACCATTTGTTTTTTTACACCAGATTAAATAATCCACTGGTGTTAGTTGATGCTGCAGGTGGTAAAAAAGAATTTCAAAATTCAACAGGTTATATTGATACAAAGGGAACTGAAACTAATTTAAAGTTGGTGTATCATGATTTTAAATTGTTTATCGGTTATACGTATACAGATGCCAATACACATTTTACAAATACCAAAGAGTGGTTACCCCTAACTGCCCGTCACCGGTTGAACAATGTACTGATGTATGAAATAGAAGGCAAATTAAAATTAGGACTGGAAGGTTATTATTTCAGCAGGCAAAGACTCAATAATGGAACATTGGGAAAAGCTTATTGGCTTACAGGTTTTATGGCGGAAAAAATATGGGAGCAGTTTTCATTGTACATAAATTTTGAAAATTTTACAAATACACGTCAGTCAAAATTTGGTGCTATTTATACTGGCACATTAGATAATCCCGTTTTTAATGATATATATGCACCGGTAGAAGGATTTGTTGTAAATGGAGGGATAAAGGTGAGATTATAAAACTTGTTTTGTTTATAAAACTTTTTTAAACTTCTGAATTTTATTCTCAAGGATATCGCATATATATAAATTCCCATCTTTATCAACTACTATATCGTGATAACGCGATACAGGTCCTTTATATGCGCCTGCTCTTCCAAAAAGTGTAATAACACCGGTATCCTTGGCTTCAAAAACATTAGACCCATAAATTATATTATCTTCAGAAAACGAAAAATCAACGGCAAATAATTTTTGAGTTAGTTTATCTATGGTAAGAGAATAGAGGTACTCCATCTGGTTACCGCTCCAGGATTGTATAAAAGTCCCATCTGCATTAAATTTTTGAATACGTTTATTCTCCCTGTCTGCTACATAAACATTTCCATTTGAATCAAGATCAATTGCGTGTGGCGTATTAAATTCGCCTTCACCTGTTCCCGGTCTTCCCCACTCCATCAAATATTTCCCTTCTGCAGAAAATTTTATGATCCTGCTGTTTCCATAACCGTCAGCTACATAAAAACTTCCATCTTTTGCAATGGCTACATCTGTAGGCATATTAAAATGTAGAGAATCGCTATCTGCTACTTTTTCTATACCTAATTTCATCAGTAATTTTTTTTGAGCATTAAACTTAAAAACCTGGTGTAGGGCCACATCAGTAATCCAAATATTATTTTCCTGATCAACAGTTAAACCATGAGGCATAATAAACAAGCCTTCCCCCCATTGTTCCAGTATCTTTCCTGATTTCCGATCCAGCTTTAATATTGTAGATAAAGAAATTGCTGAATCAGGAAAGGGATCAGTCCACTCCCTTCCATTACGGTGAAAAACATAAATATTTTGATTTTTATCTACCCCCAGTCCTGTTGGCTGCCCAAGTTTATAACCTTCTTTAAGTTGTGGCCAGCCCTCAACTAATTCATATTGACTGGCTTTTAGAGGTTCAGTTTTTTGATAGCTATACATACAGCCTGAAAAGAAAATGATTATGAACAGTCCAATAAATTGCTTCTTCATGGTATTCAACTTACATTAAATTCATGAATACTATAAAATTTTGCAGCAGGAAATTTCTGTACAAGAAAAAGAAAGAATATATTCATAAATCTTTTGAAGGTTATCTAAACTCTATAAAACTGCATTCCGTCCCTTAGCACTTCTCTTTTAACTCAAACATAAACCAACAAAAAATGAAAAAGTTTTTAATTGCATTTACAGGTTTGATCCTGCTGGTATCATGTAATGACGACATGACGGTTGCCGGAACCTCTGATGAAAATCACGCTGAACGCAACAGGGAAGCAAGCAAAGAAGTTTACAACGCTCTACAAACTGGAGATGTTAGTAAACTTGATACCTTTTTTACAGATGATGTTATAGATCATAATGCCGCAAATGATGGAAGCGATGTAGTGGGTAAGGATAGTGTAATACATTATTTAAGCCAGATCCATACCTATTTTGACAATTTTAATGTGGATGTTCTTTCAGAAGCCACTTCTGCCGATGGAAATTATCATTTTGCTATGGTAAGAATGAGGGGTAAAGCAAAAGCAAATCCATGGGGTATGCCTGTGGGAATGGATATGGATGATACGGCGGTTGATGTAATGAAATTAAGAGATGGAAAGGCATCAGAACATTGGGGATTTTTAAGCTGGGAAGATATAAATCAAATGATGGGGCAAATGCAGGGAGGACAGTCGCAGGCGGCGAAGGATACTACAAGGAGAAATTAAAAATGTAAAATTGAAAATTGAAAATATAAACCCTGGAAGTTCCGGGGTTTTGTTTTTTATTGCCACGAAGGCGCGAAGACAACAAGATGCACAAAGATTTTATTCTTTGCGTTGTATTTTTTTTGCGTTCTCAGCGTACTCGGCGGTTAATTTTTTTGAACCACAAAGGCACAATAGACACAAAGGTTGCACAAAAGTTTTATTGAATTTCTTTATTGACACGAAGGCGCGAAGACAACAAGATGCACAAAGATTTTATTCTTTGCGTTGCATTTTCTTTGCGTTCGCCGTGTACTCCGCGGTTATTTTTTTGAACCACAAAGGCACAATAGACACAAAGATTGCACAAAGGTTTTTATTAAATTGCTTTATTGCCACGAAGGCGCGAAGAAAACAAGATGCACAAAATTTTATTCTTTGCGTTGTATTTTCTTTGCGTTCGCCGCGTACTCGGCGGTTATTTTTTTTTGAACCACAAAGGAACAATAGACACAAAGGTTGCACAAAGGTTTTATTGAATTTCTTTATTGACACGAAGGCGCGAAGACAAGAAGCAACGTTGTCCAAGAGGAGAAAGTTTTTTTAACCACAATGAACGCAAAGAAATACATAAAAATTTCGCAAAGACATGGTGAACTTTGAGAGAAACCTTGTGCTCCTTGTGGTGAAAATTTCTGGCAGAGAGGAATAGATTTATTGTTTGAGAAAATTCACCATTCACCACATCATTTCATTTTCATTACAGCCGCTACGGTTACTATTCCTTCCCATAAATAACCAATAATAACATTTTCATTTTCTGCATGTTGGTTATTATCATAGTTAACAACCGGTATTGAAATGACTTTTGTACCCAGTATTTCTTCAAAAAGATATAAAGGCAGGCTGCCGCCACCGGATGGAATTAAAACAATTGGTTCTTTGGATGTAGATTGTACGGCGGACTGTATCATCTTTGAAATGGGTAGATCCATGGATGTACGTTGTGCATTATAACCATGCTTTGTTTCTATTTTTATAAGCTTGTCGTACTTCATTCTTTCTTCATCTGTTGGTTCGTTTTGCAAAACATGATAGCCTCTGTTTTCAATATGATTGATCACTTTCTGGACTTGCTTTTTCCAATCATTGCCTTTAACCAAACGGAGATCAAGAACAGCTTCTGCTTTTACAGGAATTACGTTAGCAGCAAGAGAACCTACATTACCGCCAGCTATTCCATTGATGTTTAGAGAAGGAATCATTACAGATTCTCCCAAAGATTTACCCGTTATCTCTGTTTCTTTTAATCCCAATTCATTCTTTAATCGTTTTTCTATATCGGGCATTTGAGTAATAGCTTGTCTTTCCAGATCAGAAAGTGGAGTAACATCGTTGTAAAAATCTTTGATCAATACTTTTCCATTTTCATCTTTCATAGAAGCCAGAAGTTGTACTAAATGCAGTGCAGGATTAGGAGCCCAGTTGCCATAGTTTCCACTATGCAATGGACGCTTTGCTCCATATACTGTCAGGTGCACATTCACATCGCCACGTACTCCGAATGAAATAGTTTTTCTTCCTGAAATATGTCTTGGTCCGTCAATAATAATCCAGGCATCTGCCTGCAACTTCTGCTTATTCAGTTCAAAAATTTCATTAAGATGTATAGAACCCACTTCTTCTTCACCTTCAAAAAGAAATTTAAAATTGGCATATAGCATACTGCCTGTTTTCACCAAAGCCTCATAAGCATTCAGTATTGTCATTACTCCTGCTTTATCATCAGCACTTCCTCTACCAGATATTCTGTGATTTGGATTAATGGTATCACCTTTCTTATAAGGCCCCATAATTTTTCCACCATTTTCAAGAGGGGCTGAAATAATAACAGGAGTAAAAGGTTCCAGCCCTTCATGCCATTGTTTTGGATTCACAGGCTGACCATCGTAATGAGCATAAAAACCAATAGTTGTGTTGGCACCGGGCGTAATGATTTCACCATAAACTGCAGGTGTTACTCCTTTTGTTCTTCCATGCAGCAATTCAGCTTTTATACCACGCTCCTGCATCATTCGTATTATAAAATCTGCATTCCTTAAAATATTTATTGTATCCGTTGATACATTGGGAATGGCAAGAAATTTTACATACTCTTCCAGCATGCGACCCTGGTGCTGTTGAATATAAGATGTAATATTTTGAGCCTTAATCACAGAGCCAAGAGCAAGGGTAAAGAATATGAATAGAATCTTTATCATTTAATAAATTATAAGATGCTAATTTAAGGACATCCTCTCTGCAAATGATATTAGTAGGATAAATCAATTTAAAAATACTTGTAGAAAAAAAGTTAGATTTCGTAAAGATGGATTAGACTTAAGAATCTATTCTCCATTGACATTGACCATTCACGATTCACCAAATAGCTTTTTCTGAATGTTTTTGCTAATTTTCTTCTTTTATGGATAATACAATAAGCTGGAAGGAAAGATGGCATGAAGTGATATTTGGTACAGAAACCAGGGCCGGAAGACAATTTGATGTTATATTGTTATGGCTTATACTGTTATCAGTATTTGTAGTAGTTCTGGAAAGTATTCCATCTTTAAATAATGAATTTGCCAATACTTTTTTTTATATAGAATTCTTTTTTACCGGGCTGTTTACTATTGAATACATTACCAGGATCATTATATCACCCAAACCCAGAAAATATATTTTTAGCATATGGGGCTGGATTGATTTTCTTTCTATCCTGCCATTTTACCTGCTAGTTCTTTGGCCTACCTCTCATTATTTTATTATCCTTCGTTTATTCAGGCTATTGAGAATATTTCGTATCCTTAAGCTTTTAAGATTTGTTACAGAAGCACAACATCTTTCTGCTGCATTAAAAGCCAGCCTTCATAAAATAACTGTTTTTATCGTTGCTGTACTGGCACTGGTGTTTTTGATGGGAACCGTGATGTATGTTGTTGAAGGACCGGAAAATAAATTTACCAGCATACCTGAAAGCATTTACTGGACCATTGTAACCTTAACTACAGTAGGTTATGGTGATATTACTCCTAATACTTTCATTGGTAAATTTATTGCCTGTATCATTATGTTATGCGGCTATGCCATCATTGCTGTTCCTACAGGTATAGTGAGTGTTGAAATTGCAAAGCAGGCAGAAAGAACAAAACCCGTTTGTCTTGTTTGCAATCATCACAATCCACCAGAAGCAAAGTTTTGTATTAATTGCGGAAGGGAGATGGGGAGTGGGGAAATGTGATTGGCCTAATTGTGAATGGTCAATGGTGAATGATTTATAACGAGATCAGACATTCTTTTTCCGCATTTGCTTCTTTATGATTTTTTTTACCACATAGTGCACAAGGTTTACAAGTTCCCTATTACTTTGTGGCCTTTTTGATTTGCTTTGTGTTCTCTGAGGGTAAAAATTCTTTTCATCTTAAATTCTTTGCTTTTTAGCAAAAATATTACCACTAGGCGCACAAGGTTTGGACAAGGTACACAAGGGTTTTGTGTTCTTTGTTCTTTATTTTGTGTTCATTGTGGTTAAAAAATGGCTTTGAAAACCTGAGCCATAATTTATTAGGATTTTAAAGGGACAAAACCGTCACACTCGCGGTAAGCATTGATCAGAGCTTGTTCTCCCTCTTTACCAGGTTTTGCATTGCCATGTTCCATACCCAAAATGCCTTTATATCCTTTGTTGTGAATATGCCTGAAAATATTTTTGTAATGCATCTCCCCAGTGGTAGGTTCCTTGCGACCTGGGTTATCACCAATTTGCAGGTAAGCAATTTCATCCCAGGTTCTATTCATATTATTAATGATGTCTCCTTCATTGCGCTGCATATGGTACATATCAAATAATATTTTACAAGAAGGGCTATTCACTGCTTTACAAATCATGAATGTTTGTGAAGAATGGCGTAGGTATAAATCAGGTGTATCACTCAAAGGTTCCAACACCATAATTAATCCATGTGGTTCAAAAATAGCAGCACCTTTTCGTAAAGCATCTATAATATTAGCGGTTTGTAAATCCATTGGCAGGTTACGATCAAAAAAACCAGGAACCACTGTCATCCATTTGGCATTGCAACGCTTGGCAACAGTTACAGCTTCCCTGCAGGTTTTTATAAAAACATCTTTAAACTCCTGCTTACCGGTAGCCAATGAAGTTTTCCAGTTTTCCCCGCCATCAATAACAAATACACCCATATCCATCCCTAAAGAAGCAAGGGCTTTCCCAATTTTTTCCTGTTGCCCTGCCGGCCGTTTCATCATGCCATTATCTTCAATAGAGCGGAAGCCCATAGAATGACCAAATTTTATCTGCTCGATAAAATCATCCCCACCACTGTTTTTAAACATGCCGTCATGAAAAGCATAATTCAGTTTAAATGGATTATTATTGGCAGATGCCTCCTTAGTTTGGTCTTGCGAGGCTAATAAGGATGAAGTAACCAGGGAAGCGGCCCCGGCAGCAAACCCTTGTTTTAAAAAATTTCTACGTAGCATATTTAAATCGTTATGGACTAAATTTACCAGTCTTTATCAATACCGTTGTCATTGCGTATCTTTTTTTTATTTTTTTTCCTCCTGTTAATTAAATTTTTATCCTCTCAGGAGAAGCGGTACACATTTACGCAGCAAAAAATGGGCTCTCCATTTCATTTGATTATTTATTGCAACGATACACTTGAGGCTAGCCGGGCGGCAACTGGTTCTTTCCTTTTGGTAGATTCTTTGAACTATATATTTAGCGATTATATTCCTGAAAGTGAACTTAATCGCTTATGTGCTACCGCAGGCCAGGATTCATTTGTTAGCGTATCAAATCACTTGTTTGAAATTTTTTTATTGGCTGATGAAGCCTGGAGAGTATCTAAAGGAAGATTTGACATCTCTGTTGGACCTTTAAGTAAAGTGTGGAGGAATGCCAGAAGAGAAAAAATATTTCCTCATCCAGATAATTTATATAAAGCAATACAAAAAGTGGGTTGGAATCAGGTAATCATTGATGAGGAAAACCAGCGCATAAAACTTTTGAAAAAGAACATGCAACTTGACCTGGGAGGTATTGCGGCAGGATATATAGCACAAAAAGTGGCTGATTTTCTTAAAACGAAAAATATTACATCAGCCCTGGTTGATGCAAGTGGCGATATAATTTGCACCAACCCACCCCCTGGTAAAAAAGGATGGACACTAGGCATCAATCAACCAGGTGAGACAAACAGGCTTTTGGAAAAAAATCTTGAGGTAAATAATTGCTCAGTGTCTACTTCTGGTGATGTATATCAATATATGGAGCATAAAGGCAAAAGATATTCTCACATCATAGACCCTAAAACCGGTTATGGCAGCAGCTTTCAAAGAAATGTAACGATTATAGCAAATGACGGCACTACGGCAGATTGGTTAGCTACAACCTTCAGCCTGCTTCCATTGAATAAACTAAGGCGCATATCAAAAAAAATGAAAGCAGAGTACCTGATCACCCAACGAAAAAAAAACAAGATCAGGGAATACAGTTCCCAAGGGTTTAAAAACTATTGGCAAAAAACAAATTGACAATCCTTAATTTTAAAATCCAATAAACGCTGTCATGTGAACTATTGCTTTTTGGCTCTAACATTGTTGCTCACGATTTTCACAAACGCTCAAACCGAAGACACCTCGTTTAAAGCTTATACCCAAGCCATTCCCTCTTCGAATATTCAATTTAAAATGGTGGCCATTCCTGCAGGAACATTTTTAATGGGTTCGCCTGGTGCAGACAAGAGTGCTGAAAAAGATGAAATACCCCAAAGCATTATTTCTATTTCGGCTTTTTGGATGGGGGCTTACGAGGTAACCCACGACGAATTTAATTTATTTTTTCAGGATCAAAACTTTGCTGAAAATTCAAAAGTAGATGCAGTAACAAGACCATCGCCACAATATATTGACCTGTCATGGGGAATGGGTACAGAAGGCGGTTATCCCGCTAATAGCATGCAACAATTCACAGCTTTAATGTATTGTCATTGGCTGTATAAAAAAACAGGTATTTTCTTCCGTTTACCCACAGAAGCAGAATGGGAATATGCCTGCCGTGCAGGAACAACCACTACTTATTATTTCGGTGATAACGCCAAAGATTTGCGTGGGTATGCATGGTATAAGAACAACAGCAAAGGCGTTTATCATAAAGTTGGTTTATTAAAACCAAATCAATGGGGTTTGTATGATATGTTAGGCAATGTAGCGGAATGGACCCTGGACCAATATGATGAGTCCTACTTTTCTAAGTTAACTGCAGGTGTAGCAGATCCGGTTTTAACCCCTACTGCTACTCATCCAAAAACAGTAAGGGGCGGATCATTTGAAGATGAAGCAAAAGAGCTAAGAGTTGCCAACAGGAGATCGTGGGAACCTTTTTGGAATCAGCGTGATCCGCAGATACCAAAAAGCCGTTGGTGGCTGACAGATGCATCTTTTGTTGGCTTTCGTGTTGTAAGACCTTTGAAACAGCCTGGTGCAGGTGACGCAGAAGCATTTTTTAAGTTACATTTACGACAATAAATTCTTCATCAATTAAATTTCCTAAATATGGAAAACAAATCTCGCCGGGAGTTTGTAAAACAAAGTAGCCTGATAGCAGGCGGATTATTTGCCACAAAATTTGCTGGTGCCAATTTTTTTTCAGGTGCTGATGATGTTATCAAAATAGCATTGGTTGGATGCGGCGGCCGGGGCACGGGTGCTGCTACACAAGCTTTATCTACAAAGCAAAATGTAAAGCTGGTAGCTATGGCTGATGCATTTAAGGACAACCTTGATGACTGTTATAAAGCACTTACCACAGGGGATGAATCTTCCGCAATAAAAGGGAAAGTTGATGTTCCCGAAGATCGAAAATTCACAGGTTTTGATGGGTATTTAAAAGCCATTGCGCTTGCTGACGTTATTATTCTTGCAACACCTCCGGGTTTTCGCCCCATCCATTTTGAGGAAGCCATAAAACAAGGGAAACATGTTTTTATGGAAAAGCCTGTAGCCACTGACCCGGCTGGCATACAAAAAGTATTGGCTGCTGCAGCCATTGCCAAACAAAAAAAATTAAACGTAGTGGTGGGTCTTCAACGTCATTATCAAAATTCTTATAATGAATTATATAAGCGTAAGGACATGATTGGTGATATTACTTCGGCCCAGGCATGGTGGAACAATGATGGTGTTTGGGTAAAGAAACGTAAGTATAACATGACTGAAATGGAATATCAGATGCGTAACTGGTATTATTTCAACTGGCTTTGCGGTGACCATATTACTGAGCAGCACATTCATAACATAGATGTAGTAAACTGGTTTAAAGGTGGCTATCCTATAAAGGCACAAGGTATGGGTGGCAGGGAAGTACGTAAAGGAAAAGACTATGGCGAAATCTTTGATCATCATTACGTGGAGTTTGAGTATGCTGATGGTTCAATATTAAACAGCCAGTGCCGCCATCAGCCAAAAACGATGAGCCGCGTTGATGAATTATTGATAGGCACAAAAGGAAAGATAAGAGCAGGTGCCGCTAATATTACTGATCATAAAGGAAAGGTTTTATACCAGTTTAATAAGAAAACTGAAAACAATCCGTATCAAACCGAACATGATGAACTGTTTGACGCTATTGCGAAAGGCGAATACAAATTTGCCGATGCCGAAAATGGAGCACATAGTACAATGACTTCTATATTGGGACGGATGGCTACATACAGCGGTCAAATTATTGTTTTGGATAAGGCTATTAATTCCGGTATTAGCCTGCAGCCAAAAGTGTATGATTGGAATGCAGCGCCGCCAGTGGTGCCGGATGATGATGGATTGTATGCTATTGCTACACCTGGTATTACAAAATTTACGCTTACTTAGATTTTAAAAATTCGTTGATATTAAATCCCTTCAATTTAACTGAGGAGCTGATCATAATTTTTAAATACCTGCTGGCATAAAGAAATATTTATTGATTGATTAGCTGCTGCTATTTCATGCTTAAACAACAAGCTATTGGCATTATGGAATTCTGAATGAAGAAAAACTTTGTTTAATGTAAAAAAGGACTGACTCCAATTTTACATTTTACATTTTAATTCTTATCAGTATTGAAAATAAATCTCCGTAGCTCCATATCCAAAAGAAGGATGGTATTGGTTGATAAAAGATTTTACTTCACGCTTTAGTCGAAGTATATCATGAATTTCATCTCGTAAACGCCCGCTGCCCAATCCATGAACAATTATCAGTTGCGCCTGGTAATGTGCCACTGCCAGGTCGTACCATTTTTCAAATTCTTTTATCTGCATACTTAGTATTTCACCATTGGATAATCCTTTCCAATCATCCATCAATTTTTCGATGTGGAGGTCAACAACTGTACGTGCAGGCGGTAAATGTTTACGGGTTTCTTTGGCATTGTAAATTTTTATTCCCCTTGCCAGCAAAGGATCCAAATCAAATTTTTCTTCTTCTTTTTTATCAGGAAATGTATCAAATAATTTATCCTTAAAGGTTGCTTCACCTTTTTGTTTTAATTGTTCAATCCTGTCGAATAATTGTTTTGGCTTGAGCTTTATAAAAGTTTCATAATAATCAACTTTATTTTTTTCAGGTTGCAGTAATGAAAATTCAAAACTAAATGAGGGGCTGTCGCTCATGTCAGAAAAAGCAACATCATGAATATAGAAATCTTCAAATGGTTTTATTTCTGATTTCAGATCAAATTCAGGTTTACCAAAAAATTGCAGGTTGTAAATAAAATTATAAGTTCTTTCAGTACTGTTTATTAAATGAATTTTCAATTGCTCCACTACATCATCACCAAATTCATCTGTATCAAAAACCGGGAGAAAAGAAAGCCATACACCATCAACAATTTTTTGAGCAGGTATCTTTTCTTTACGTACATCATCAATGTATATTTTTTCTTTTTTCTGCGGAAACAATTTTTTTTCTGTAAATCTCTTGAAATAAGGAAAATCCAATTGATCTATATAAGCAGGAAATTTTACACCTCTTACATCTACCATCACCATTTTATTATTGATGATATCAACCACTTCACCCTCTTCATTTGAATGAAGAACCAAAACCTTGTCTCCTACCTGAAATTTCATCCTGTAAATTTAATCAAGTTAGCCTGTTTAGTCCTTCCCTAAGCTCCCACTCCATATTATGTCTTGCTTTGTTGTCATGCACAACAAATGCGGAAGTAAAAAAAATATTGTATTGTTTCAATAGCTTTTTCAGGAAACCTGCTCTTCCTGTTTTATATAAAAAAAAAGGAACTTTCTGGTATTCTTTACGCATATTCAGCATATATGTTTCAAATTCTTCTTCTGAAGAGGCGAGTATGGAAAGGTCAAAATCAAGAAAAAACTTAAGATCATCATCAATTAGTGTATTGGCTGCATGATCTTCTGTTGCTAAAATATATTCTGAAACTTTTGTAATAACATGTGACTCCACACCCAATAATGTTAATTCTTCAGAAGCCCGTTTTGCACTCCTTTTTTCGTTTTGGGATAAACCTGCTTTATAGATTACATCATGATAAAAAACAGAGAATTGTACTGTTATTTTATCAGTTATGAAAGAATCATATTCATCAGTTAGTTCAAGAAGCTTTAGAATATGTTGTGTAGTATGATAATATCTTCCCGGACTGTTATAATCTTTTTCCAATTGCAGATACAGTTCTTGCTTAACTGTTTTGTCTGCAGGAAACTTTTCAACCAGGTGTTGCCAATAATCTAAAAGAGTTTTATGTGTCATTACTGTACATAATCAACAGGTTTGTCTTCGGGTTCATCAGAAATATTTGCCGGATGAACTTTTGATGCCTGCCACGGAGTAAGTTTAGCAATTTTTATTCCCATATAAGCAAAAAATATGGTCATAAAAGGACTGATAATATTAAAGAAGCAAAATGGTGCATATATAAACGTTGACACACCCAGTACGGCAGACTGTGTGGCACCACATGTATTCCATGGTACCAATACAGAAGTAACCGTTCCGGAATCTTCGAGCGTTCTGCTTAAATTTTGTGGTGCTAAATTTCTTTCTTTATAGGTTGCAGCAAACATTTTTCCCGGAACCACTATTGATAAATACTGATCGGAAGCTGTAACATTTACAAACATGCAAGAGCCTGCAGTAGTAGCTACGAGGGCGCCGTTTGATTTTGCTCTTTTAACCATGGGCCTGGTGATTCTGTGCAGCAATCCTGCTTCTTCCATAATGCCACCAAAACTTAGTGCACTTAATATAAGCCAGATGGTGTTGAGCATTCCAAACATACCTCTTGATTTCAACAGATCGGTTGCAATCGCATTATCAGTTTGTACAGACACTTCACCACCCATGGCATTCATGAGTGCCATGTATGATTGTTTTGCATAATCACCTGCAGGTCCGGCAACTTCTTTTATGATATGTGGCTGAAAGATCATGGCAAACACACCACCTAATACTGTTCCTATTAAAAGAGCTGGAATAGCATTTACTTTTTTTATGATCATATAAATAACGAGAGCGGGTACTAAAAACAACAATGGATTTATATTGAACTTACCTTGAATAGCAGTTGCCAGTGCATCTGTATTTTCTGCCGATGTAACATGATCAGTAAATACACCAATACCCAGGAAAATCAATAAAGCAATGATCACACTGGGTACCGTGGTGTACATCATATAACGTATATGTGTAAACAAATCAGTACCTGCCATAGCCGGTGCCAGGTTGGTGGTATCTGACATGGGAGAAATTTTATCGCCAAAATAAGCACCTGAAATTATTGCCCCCGCAATCAATCCTTCGTGTAAATTCAATGCTTTTCCAATTCCCAGTAAAGCAATTCCCACAGTTGCAACAGTGCTCCATGAGCTACCTGTTGCCACGCTTACCACGCTGCAAACAATAACGGTAGCAAATAAAAATATAGTAGGATTTAAAACCTGTAATCCATAATAAATCATTGCGGGCACAATACCGCTGATCAGCCAGGTGCCGGCAAGGGCACCAATAAGTAAAAGAATCAGTATAGCTGACATGGAAGCCGATATGCTGTTTACCGCTCCCTGCAATAATTTTTTAAATGGAAATCCTAAATAAATACCGACAATGGCTGCCGCAGCGGCCGCTATAATTAAAGCTATCTGGTTGGGTCCGGAAGTAGCCATGTCGCCATAAAAAATAACATTGATGGTTAACAATGCAACGAGGACAAGAATGGGCACTAAAGCCAAAAACAATCCGGGTGTACGTGTAGCAATAGATTTTGATCCTTCCATATATTTTATTAGCTGCCTAAATTATGGTTTTTTATGAGCAGGATAGGCATAATTATGATCCCTATCGGGTTGAAACTAACAAAAATCAATTATCAAAATAATACAAGTCATTTCCTGCTCCTCCTTTAAACTTCATTTTTGTGTTATAAAATTGAAAATGAAATGGAAACAATTACAACAACAACTAATACACTAAACCCGGTTCTGGTTGCTGATAATCAAAGAACATCATTATTTAAAAGATTTTTAAGCTGGAGTGAAGACCAGGAAACATACAGGTTTGGCTGGTTAGCCATAGCCCTTGTAGGTCATGGATGTGTCATTACACCTATCACCATGTTTTCAATAGTATTATCGGGAAATTTTATTGCTTTTTGGATCCTGGCTATTGTTGCTATGATGCTTGCCCTGGTAACTAACCTGGCAGCTATGCCTACCAGGGTTACTATTCCTGCATTCTTCTTAAGCATAGTTATTGATCTCTATATTATAATTTCTTGCATGATTGCAGGTTTTGATATTTCGAGAACATATATTTAATTAAGGCAGGAAACAGCCATTGAGGAATATGATGCTGCAACCTAAACCGAACCTGCTTACTTAGTGTTCTCTTTTTGTAAGATAAAGAGCCAGCTTTTTTAGCGGCTCTTTTCTTTTTGAAAGA
>MWWA01000215.1_pt1 | contig 16757 bp, 9 predicted proteins | sample 1047341 | NCBI WGS metagenome assembly MWWA01 (sample SAMN06349978, study PRJNA376086) | soil metagenome | isolation source: MS5-1 sample Antarctic (ecotone) soil | place: Antarctica | collected 2015-01-13
CCCGAAATGTTCCCACTTCCGCCTGCATTTAAAACATACATTGAGTAACCAAACGGAAGGTAATAAAGTGCTGGCTTACTCACGTACTTCTGATGGTACACTTATCTATGTAGGCAGTTATCCAACAGGTGGTACAGGTACAGGTGGAGGTTTAGGCAACCAGGGCGCAGTTGTTTTATCTGAAAATAATAATCTGCTTTTGGCAGTAAACCCCGGAAGTAATTCTGTTTCTTCATTTACCACTTCAGGAGGTAACCTTCATTTGGTCTCCACTGTTTCTTCGGGTGGTACCAGACCTGTGAGTGTAACCGTGAATCATAATCTTGTGTATGTTTTAAATGCAGGCGGAAGTGGGAACATTTCGGGATTTAATCTGCATGCAGATGGAAGTTTGCACCCAATTGCTAATTCCTCCAGACCATTAAGTTCTGCAAGCGCAGGCGCTGCACAAATTTCTTTTGTTGCAGATGGAAATGTTGTGGCTATAACCGAAAAGGCAACCAATAAAATTATAACCTATACCATTCATGCAAATGGAACACCAGGCATTATGCACGCTCTTACTTCTGTTCGTCCAACTCCTTTTGGATTTGCCGTTGGCAAAAAAGGGATCATTTATGTATCCGAAGCTGTAGGTGGTGCACCAGGAGCAAGCAATGTTTCATCTTACTTTATTAGCGGCAATGGAATGATAAGTCTTGTTGATGGGCCGGTAGTTACAGGACAAACAGCCGCCTGTTGGGTAGTGGTTACCAACAATGGAAAATATGTGTATGCAACCAATACAGGCAGCGATAACTTGTCATCGTTTTCTGCAGGCAAAGCTGGTTCTCTTGATGTATTGTATGCTATTGCTGCTTTGACAGGCAATGGCAGTAGCCCAATTGATGCGGCACTAAGCAATAACTCAAAATTCCTCTACGTGCTCAATTCCGGCAATGAAAGCATAAGTGCATTCGCTGTAGATAATGATGGTAGCCTCAGTCATATTCAAAATGTAATGGGACTACCAGATGGCGCTACCGGCTTGGCTGCAAAATAAAATCCGAAAAAAACAGGCGATGCAATTGTTTGCATGATACCCTTAATGGCTACTGACAAAGGCGAAATACTTGTTTTGTGAAATTGCACACTCAGGAAATGTTTGCTTTTGCGATTATCAACTCAGAGCCCTATTAAAAAATATTCCTTTTGCGGAGATGTGATGCGCCGTAAACATTATCAGCAAACAAGTGATTGATGTTGATAATGTTTGCGGTATTTTCCAGATGATAGTTTAATGCCTGTTAAGATGCAATGCAATTGATCTGAAGTGATGGCAAGTGAGTCCTGATCAAAGTTGAAGGCAGGTACTTTAAAGGTACTTGCTTCCAGCCTGTTGAAAACCATAGTGAAGCCATGATGTTCCCCCACCAGAAATTTTCCATGTGAGCGAGGACGATTGATGAAGATAAAAGCATCGGCTCGATAAGCATTTTGACTAACGCTAATCCAAGATGTTGGATTTAGAAATAGTAAATGAAGCTCCTGAGCATAAGTTAGAAATCTATAACACTTTGTGACATTGTTTTTCCAGCTTTAGAGGTTTGTTTTTTATTTTTGCGAAACGATCCATTACATCCGTAAATACGCTGCCTAAAATGCGGATATTGCTATTCTTCTGTTTCGCTGGAATTGTCATAGTTGCCAAACAGGTTATACAACCTCCTGGCGGTAGTATACACATTCCTGTTATACTTGTTGCCAAGTATAATGATGGTCACTTTTTCATCCCTGAGCCGTGCAAAGGCGGAATTGAACCCATGCCACCTTCCATGGTGAAAGACTACTTTTTTTCCGTTAGGGATGAGCAGCATTCTCCATCCTAATCCATAATTATTCACACCCGGCCTTTCATTGCTGTAAGGCAAATAAGCTGAATCCAAAATATGCTGTTGCAATATTTTTCCGGCATACAGTGCCTGGTCCCATTTTAATAGATCCCTCGGAGTAGAATAAATATTTTTATCACCATATACGCCATCCGAAAAATCCAGTGTCCATAAGGCACCATTTGGCTGGTAAGATTGGGTAACCATGGAATCATTGGGTGTTAACACAAAAGTATTCGTCATTCCCAATGGAATAAAGATCTCCTGCTTCATGTAATCCGGATAACTTACTCCGGTTACTACCTCCACGATCAGGGCAAGTAAAACATAATTGGTGTTACAGTAATTGAACCTGGCATCTGCAGTATATGCCTTGTTTGGTTTCCACTCTATCAGTGTCTGGAGCACATCCCGGTTGGTGGCAGGTTTGGTTCTGGGCCACGGACTCTGATCAATATAATTCAGGTATTCCGGCAATCCGCTTCTGTGGTTGAGCAGGGTTTTTACCGTAATATTCTCATAAGGAAAATCAGGAAAAAATTTCTGAATGCTATCATGAAGATTCAGTTTTCCTTCCTGTACCAGTTTTAAGATGGCGGCTGACGTAAAGGTTTTACTTGTGGATGCGATTTGCATGGGCACGTCCTGGTTCAATGAATCTTTGGTCCTGAGGTCACGGAAACCTCTGTATTTTTCATAAACAATTTCGCCGTTTTTGGCAACCAGTATGCCCCCATTGAAATTTGTCCGAAGCAGGCTGGAATTCAAGGCAGCCTCAACGGCATCATGATATTTTCGCTTTTCTTCAGCACTCAGCGGCGGGAAAAGCGGCAGTTGCCTGATAGAATCATTTGCTGGTTTGTCATGGTTGGCGCCCGACTGGCAGGACAGCAGTGAAAAAGAAACCAGGATGAGTACGAAAAGATTTTTCAAACGATAATGATTTTTCTGATCTTGTTAAACAAGTAAGGTTGCCTGCAAAAACATAACCAACTATCAGCTTTGAATAATCACTGATATAATTTGCATATTTGTAAAATGGAGGCAGCTCAAACCAGTTATCCCAAAGAAAAGATCAGTATTTTATTATTGGAAAACGTTAGCGAAGTTGCAGTAAATAATTTTAAAAGACAAGGATATGACCAGGTTGTGCGTTTAACAAAGGCACTTCCCGAGCAGGAATTGATCCAGGCAATTAAAAATGTGCACCTGTTGGGCATCCGTTCAAAAACCCAGGTCACACCAAAAGTCCTGGAAGCGGCAAAAAAATTGCAAGCCATCGGCTGTTTTTGTATTGGAGTAAACCAGGTGGACCTGGAGGCGGCAACCAACCAGGCAGTGGCTGTATTTAATGCACCTTATTCCAATACACGCTCGGTAGCAGAACTGGTGATCGGTGCCGCTATTATGCTGATGCGCAGGATTCCCGACAAAAACAGGAGTTGCCATGAAGGCACCTGGATAAAAGAAGCAAGCGGCAGTTACGAATTAAGGGGCAAAACACTTGGAATCATTGGCTATGGAAACATCGGTTCCCAGGTAAGTGTACTTGCAGAAGGCCTGGGGATGAAAGTGCTTTTTTATGATGTGGAAACCAAGCTTCCTTTAGGTAATGCCAATGACATGCGTAACCTGAAGGACCTGATCAGCCATTCAGATATCATTACCCTGCACATCCCTGAAACAGTGCAGACCAAAAACCTGATCAATAAAAACAATTTAAAGTATTGCAGAAAAGGCGCCATCATCATTAACTATGCACGGGGCGAAGTGGTGAATCTTGATGACCTGAAAACGGCCATAGAAAAAGGACTGGTGGGTGGTGCGGCTGTAGATGTATTTCCTATGGAGCCGGAAAAATCCGGTGATCGGTTTATATCTCCATTGCAAAACCTGCCCAATGTTTTGCTCACGCCGCATATCGGCGGTTCAACAGAAGAAGCACAGCAAAATATTGGAGAGGATGTCAGCAATAAATTGCTGAACTACCTGGAAAAAGGCATTACACTAGGGTCGCACAGTGTGCCGGGGTTGTCACTTCCGCCTCAGGAAAACAGCCATCGGATTCTGCACATTCATTATAATGTGCCTGGAGTACTTTCTGATATCAATACGGAATTGTCAAAATACAAGATCAACATTGTGGCCCAATACCTGAAAACAAATGAAAAAATCGGTTATGTTGTTGTTGATGTTGACAAACAGCTTTCAGCAAGAGCTATGCAGCTATTAAAGGAAGTTACCAATACCATCAAGGTTCGATTATTGTACTAATGAAAATGGAAGCAGGTAGAAGAATAGGAAAGAAAAAAAGAAGCGCAATAAGCAAACAATAAAACATGGCAATTAAAGTAGTAATTGTAGGTGCAGGTTTTGCTGGTCTCCGCCTGGCACGCAAACTCAATAATAAACCAGGCTTTGAAGTGTTGCTGATCGATAAATTCAATTATCACCAGTTTCAACCTTTGTTTTACCAGGTGGCCACCGCGGCCCTGGATGCCAGTAATATTTCATTCCCGCTGCGCAAAGCTTTTCAGAAAAGTAAGAATGTCAGGATCCGCGTTGAAGAAGTAAAACGCATGCTTCCGGAACAGAAAAAAATTGTTACCAATACGGAAGAAATCGAATACGATATGCTGGCACTTGCTCTTGGTGCAGACACCAATTTTTTTGGAAATGAAAACATGACCCGCTACGCATTTCCCATGAAATCCACCGTAGAAGCTTTACAACTAAGGCACAGGGTGATCCAGAATTTTGAAGATGCACTGCTGGCGAAAGATCCACATGAAATTGAAAGACTCATGAACATTGTAGTTGTTGGCGGTGGACCTACAGGTGTTGAAGTTTCGGGTGCGCTGGCTGAAATGAAAAAATATGTGCTGCCTAAAGATTATCCTGAACTTGACTTTTCTGTTATGAAGATCTACCTGCTGGAAGGAGGTGAAAGAACGCTGGCTACGATGAGTGAAAAATCTTCATCCGACTCCTGCAGGTATCTGTCTAAGTTAGGAGTGGATGTGATGACCAAATCCCTTGTAAAAGATTATGACGGCAGGGATGTGTTACTGGCAGATGGTAAAAAAATTCCGGCATACACACTGATCTGGGCCGCTGGTATTAAAGGAAATGTGCCTGAGGGTATTGATGCATCGCTGGTGGTAAAAGGCAACCGCATCAGGGTAAACAGGCAGAACCAGGTGGAATCCCTCGAAGGTGTTTATGTACTCGGCGACCTTGCTTATATGGAAACACCGCTATGGCCGAACGGTCATCCGCAGGTGGCATCTGTTGCTATTCAACAGGCTGACGTGATGGCTGAAAACCTGAAAAGAATCGAAAGAAAAAGTACCAGCTTTTTTGATTACGAATACCACGATAAAGGATCCATGGCCACGGTGGGAAGAAACCTTGCAGTAGTGGATATTCCCAAACCCAAAATGCACCTGAATGGTTTTTTCGCCTGGATGATCTGGATGGGATTACACCTTTTCCTGATCCTGGGCGTGAAGAACAGAATCTTTGTATTTATCAACTGGATCTATAATTATTTTACTTATGATCAGAACCTTCGTTTGATCTTTAAGGAATTTTACAGGCCTAAACCACAGGAAAGATCCGCAGTCCGGAATCAAAAACAAACAGCACTGGAAAACAAAACGGTATAACCTGCTTCCGCCTGATTTTCAGCTCAGTATCATTGATTTTCATAAAAAACAAACAAAAATGATTCTGGCTGCTCAAATTGTTTTGGTCATGCATTTATGAACCGTTTTTTTGCTTAGGTTTGAAGCCAATTATACCCCTTACATATGAGTACCAGAAAGTCGAAGACCAATGGGGCCATGCATGCTCCTGTTCCAACTGTAATGGAAGATGGTTCAGCCGGACCTGTCAAAAAAAAACCCATTACTACAAACGCAAAATCTCCTGATAAAATACTTGTTGCAGAATCCGACAGCAGCATCGATCTGAAGCACCTGCTGGCTGTTCTTGCAGATGTAAAAAACGGCAATTTTTCTGTCCGGGTTCCAACTGATAAAATTGGACTGACAGGAAAAATATATGATACCATAAACGAGATCATTTCGCTCAATGAAATATTGGTGGAAGAACTGGTGGAAGCCAGGAGGATCATTGGTAAACATGGTAAGCTGAACCACCGGGTGGAGCTGCCAAGAGTGGCCCGTGGTTCCTGGAATACGGCCGCAGATTCTATCAACAGCCTGATTTCGGATCTGGTACACCCTACCATTGAGATTGCACACGTAATTTCCTCGGTGGCCAAAGGAAATCTCTCGCAGGAAATGCCTTTGCAGATTGGTGACCACCTGTTGCAGGGCGAATTTGCCCGTATTGCTTCCGAGGTGAACGACATGGTAAAACAGCTGAACTTATTCTCCATGGAGGTAACCCGTGTGGCCAGGGAGGTGGGATCGGAAGGTAAACTGGGTGGCCAGGCAAAAGTAAAAGGTGTTGCGGGGGTTTGGAAAGACCTGACAGACTCGGTAAACCAGATGGCGGGTAACCTAACCGCCCAGGTGCGTAACATCGCCGAGGTAACTACTGCGGTGGCGAAAGGTGATCTTTCCAAAAAAATTACGGTGGATGTACAGGGAGAGATCCTGGAGCTGAAAAATACCATCAATACGATGGTGGATCAGCTGAACTCATTTTCTTCCGAGGTAACGCGTGTGGCGAGAGAGGTGGGAACAGAAGGAAAACTGGGCGGACAGGCAGAAGTGCCCGGTGTTGCCGGAACCTGGAAGGATCTTACCGATTCGGTAAATCAGATGGCCTCCAACCTAACCGGCCAGGTTCGTAACATCGCTGAGGTAACAACGGCTGTGGCCCGTGGCGACCTTTCAAGAAAAATTACAGTGGATGTAAAAGGAGAGATCCTTGAGCTGAAAAATACAATTAATACGATGGTGGATCAGCTGAACTCCTTCTCTGCCGAGGTAACCCGTGTGGCACGTGAGGTGGGTTCTGAAGGAAAGCTGGGCGGACAGGCAACTGTAAAAGGAGTAGGAGGGGTTTGGAAAGATCTGACCGATAACGTGAACCAGCTGGCAGGTAACCTTACCGTACAGTTGCGTGACGTATCAAAAGTGGCAACAGCCATCGCGAATGGTGACCTTACACAGAAAATTACGGTGGATGTAAAAGGAGAAATCCTCCAGATCAAGGATGTAATTAACAGGATGGTGGATCAGTTGAACTCATTTGCCTCCGAGGTGACGAGGGTGGCACTTGAGGTAGGAACAGAAGGAAAACTGGGCGGACAGGCAAAGGTGCAGGGCGTAGGTGGTACCTGGAAGGATCTTACGGATTCAGTAAACCAGATGGCCTCCAACCTTACGGCCCAGGTACGTAACATCGCCGAGGTAACTACCGCGGTGGCCAAGGGCGATCTTTCAAGAAAAATTACGGTGGATGTAAAAGGAGAGATCCTTGAACTTAAAAATACGATCAACACCATGGTGGATCAGCTGAACTCCTTTGGTTCAGAGGTAACCCGTGTGGCGAGAGAAGTAGGATCGGAAGGGATGCTGGGTGGTCAGGCCGATGTACCGGGTGTGGAAGGGTTATGGAAAGATCTTACCGATTCGGTTAATAAAATGGCTTCCAACCTTACTGGCCAGGTGCGTAACATCGCCGAGGTAACCACGGCGGTGGCAAATGGTGACCTTTCAAGAAAAATTGAGGTGGATGTAAAAGGAGAGATCCTTGAGCTGAAAAATACCATCAATACCATGGTGGAACAGCTGCGCGCCTTCGCCTCCGAGGTAACGCGTGTGGCGCGAGAGGTGGGTACTGAAGGAAAATTGGGTGGACAGGCAAATGTACCCGGTGTGGCGGGAACATGGAAGGATCTGACCGACTCCGTAAATGGTATGGCCGGCAACCTTACTGCCCAGGTGCGTAACATCGCGGATGTGGCGATCGCTGTGGCGAATGGTGACATGAGTAAAAAAATTACGGTGGACGTTAGGGGAGAGATCCTCCAGCTAAAAGAAACCCTCAATACGATGGTGGATCAGCTGCGCGCATTTGCCTCCGAGGTAACCAGGGTGGCGCGTGAGGTAGGTTCGGAAGGTAAACTGGGCGGACAGGCCTTTGTGCCCGGTGTTGCGGGAACCTGGAAAGACCTTACCGACTCGGTGAACCAAATGACGGGTAACCTTACCCTCCAGGTACGTAACATCGCAGAGGTAACCAAGGCGGTGGCTTCGGGTGACCTTTCCAAAAAAGTAACCATCGATGTAAAAGGAGAGATCCTGGATTTGAAAAATACCATTAATACCATGGTGGATCAGCTGAACTCTTTTGCCTTCGAGGTAACCAGGGTGGCGCGTGAGGTAGGAACGGAAGGAAAATTGGGCGGACAAGCAGAAGTGCAGGGTGTGGGAGGTACCTGGAAAGATCTTACCGACTCGGTAAACATGATGGCATCCAACCTTACCAACCAGGTGCGGGGAATTGCCAAGGTAGTAACCGCAGTTGCAACCGGTAACCTGAAACAAAAACTTTCGATCGTTTCGAGAGGGGAGGTGGCACAGCTTACCGAAACCATTAATGAAATGATCGATACACTCGCGCTCTTTGCGGACCAGGTAACTACGGTGGCACGTGAGGTGGGTGTAGAAGGAAGACTTGGAGGACAGGCATCGGTGCCAGGGGCATCGGGTATTTGGAAAAACCTTACGGAAAACGTGAACCAGCTGGCAGAGAATCTGACCACGCAGGTACGTGCGATCTCTGAAGTAGCCTCCGCGGTAACAAAAGGTGACCTTACCAGGATGATCCGCGTAGAAGCAAAAGGTGAGGTGGAAGAATTGAAAGATACCATCAACCAGATGATCGCCAACCTGAAAGAAACAACGCTGCGTAACCAGGAGCAGGACTGGTTGAAATCCAACCTTGCCAAGTTCACACAGATGCTGCAGGGTCAGAAAGATTTGAACACGGTTACCAGAAGGATTCTTTCGGAGCTTGCTCAGGTTGTAAATGCACAACAGGGTATGTTCTACATCCTGGAGCAGGATGAAAATGAAGAAAACAAAAAATTGAAACTCTTCTCAACTTATGCAAACAACGAAGAGTTGAACTATAAAAAAGAATTTGCATTGGGACAGGGACTTGTTGGACAGGTTGCGGTTGAAAAAGAACGCATCCATCTTACCAATGTTCCTGGCGATTATATCAAGATCGGTTCCGGACTTGGAGAAGCTTCTCCATCAAGTGTCATAGTGCTTCCCGTACTTTTTGAAACAGAGATCAAGGCGGTTATTGAACTGGCTTCTTTTGATGAATTCAGTGAAACACACCTTGACTTCCTTGGACAGCTTACAGAAAGTTTGGGTATTGTATTGAATACGATCGAAACCAATACAAGAACGGAAGAACTGCTTGAACAATCCCAATCACTTACAGATGAATTAAGAAGAACGAACGAAGAATTGCAGGATAAGGCACACCTTCTTGTAAAACAGAAAGAGGAAGTGGAAGCGAAGAACAAGGAGGTGGAAGAAGCAAGAAAATCTTTGGAAGAAAAAGCAGAACAGCTGCAGCTTACCTCCAAGTATAAATCAGAGTTCCTTGCGAATATGTCGCACGAGTTGCGTACGCCATTGAATTCCCTGCTCATCCTTGCGCAGCAATTGTACGAGAACAGAGAGGGTAATCTTTCAGAAAAGCAGGTGCGTTATGCCAAAACCATTCATAGTTGTGGTGATGACCTGATCCAATTGATCAACGATATCCTTGACCTTTCTAAAATTGAATCCGGTTATATATCTACCGACTTTATTAACGTCAGGTTCAATGAGATCACTTCATTTGTTGAAACAACATTCAAACACGTTTCTGAAAATAAAAACCTGCGCTTCTCTATCGAAATAGATGAAAAGCTGCCCGATACGATTGAAACCGACGTTCAGCGTTTGAACCAGATTCTTAAAAATCTTTTGTCAAATTCCTTCAAGTTTACTGAAAAAGGAGGCGTACACCTGAAGATCTATGAAGCGAACAGGAACTGGAAATCCGGAAATACACATCTTGACAATGCAAGAAAAGTGGTTGCATTTGAGATCCGTGATACAGGGATTGGTATTTCAAAAGATAAACAGAATATTATTTTTGAAGCCTTCCAGCAGGCAGAAGGATCTACCAGCCGGAAGTACGGAGGTACTGGTCTGGGGCTATCTATCAGCCGCGGTCTTGCCGATCTGTTGGGCGGGTCAATTGAGTTGGAAAGCGAAGCAGGTATGGGCAGTGCATTTACTTTGTTCCTGCCGATCAATTACAATGCTTCAATCGTTAAAAAAGAAAAACAATCCAGTCTTACCATCAGCGAATACAAGCTTGGTGAAAACATAGATGATATTGCCATTCAGTCGGTGCCAACTGTAAAAGTTGAATCCAAAGACCTGGAGGTGATGAATGAGATCATCAACCAAACAGGGGATGACCGCAACCATATTCAGGGTAATGACCTTGTGGTGCTGGTAGTGGAAGATGACCTTCGTTTTGCAAAGATCATGGTGGAAAAAGCGCATGATGCAGAATTGAAGATTGTTGTCGCCACCAGTTTTGCGGAGGTGTTTGATCTTACTAATAAATACAGTCCGATTGCTGTCACGCTGGATGTAAAACTTCCGGACGCAAGTGGATGGAGAATCCTGGACCTGTTCAAGAATGACATCAATTTCAGGCACATACCGGTTCACCTGATCTCAGGTGAGGAAAACAGGTTGCTGGCCATGCAAAGAGGCGCCAGAAGTTTTCACTTGAAGCCATTAAAGAATGAATCGCTTGGTGTATTGTTTAATGAAATTGTACAATACCATGAGAGGGATCCAAAAGAATTGCTGATCGTTGAAGACAATGAAATTGACTCTTCTCAGATCGCCAAGATTATGGATAACGGGGATCTTGTGAATATTACGGTGGCGGCAACCGGTACAGAAGCATTGGAACTGATCAGGGGAAAGTCTTACGATTGTATTATAGTTGATTTTATGCTGCCGGATATCGCCGGACTGGATTTTGTGAAAGAGATCAACGAGATCAAGAAATTCCAAATGACACCTGTGCTGATTTATTCTGCAAAAGATTTTTCACCAAAGGAAAAAACACAATTGAAACAATATGCCAACAGGATATTGCTGAAAGATGTGAATTCGCTGGAATTATTACTGGAAGAAGCCGTATTGCACATGCACATTGATCATGTAGATCTTTTACCGGAGAAACAAAAAATCATTGAGCAACTCCGTTCCAAAGAGGATGTGCTTACCAACAAAACCATTCTAGTTGTTGATGATGACGTAAGAAACCTGTTTGCTTTAACAACAGCATTTGAAAGATACAGCATCAATGCCATCACTGCAGAAAGCGGGCAGGAGGCAATTAACATCTTAGGTGAGAATGATGAAATTGATATGGTACTGATGGATATCATGATGCCGGAAATGGATGGATATGAAACCACGCAGAAGATCCGGAGGGAACACAAAAACCATAATCTCCCGATCATTGCAGTTACTGCAAAAGCAATGAAAGGCGACAGGGAGAAATGTATTGAGGCAGGCGCTTCTGATTATATTACAAAGCCCGTGAAAATTGACCAGCTATTATCGCTGATGCGTGTATGGCTGTATAAATAAAATGGAAGTTTATAAAAGCGAAACCATATACCGAAAGCCGGTAAAGATCCTTGCAGTGGACGACAGGGAAGACAACCTGTTGTCCATTGAAACGATCCTTGAAAATAGAGGATATACGATCTTTAAAGCCAATTCCGGAAGGGCTGCATTAAAGATCCTGTTGACGCACCAGGACTTTACACTGATCCTGATGGATGTGCAAATGCCGGACATGAACGGTTTTGAAACCGCTTCTCTTATCTATGAAAGAGAAAAGCTAAAGCACATTCCCATCATCTTTATTACCGCGCATAACCAGGGCGAGGAAAAGATGTATGAAGGATATAAAATGGGAGGTGTTGATTTTATTTATAAACCGATCAATCCAGAGCTACTGCGTTTTAAAGTAAGTGTATTTGTTGATCTGTATCAGAAAACCCACCAGTTGGTCAACCAGGAAACCAAATTGCTTTCTGCAAATAAAAACCTGGAAAAAGAAGTTGAAGAAAGAAAAATTTCGGAAGAAAAAGTCTGGTTGTTGAACCAGCAATTGATGCAGAATAATCAGCAGTTAAAAAACACCATTGAAGAACTGGACAGGTTTGCTTATGTGGCTTCACATGATTTGCAGGAACCCTTAAGAAAGATCCTTGTGTTCAGCGACAAGATTCAGACAAAATATAAGGCTACATTATCGCAGGATCTTTATGCGAACCTTGAAAAGATCATGCGTGCATCTGAAAGGATGCAATTACTGATCAACGATCTATTACGTTTTTCCAGGAATACGGCTACCAATGAAGATCTTTCTTTTGTAGATCTTTCAGTGCTTTTACAGGAAGTTGTGGTGGATATGGAAGTAGAGATCGAACAAAAAAAAGCTGTAGTAGTTCTGGGCAAGCTGCCGGTGGTTTTGGGTATTCAAAGCCAGATGGGCCAATTGTTTCAAAACCTGATGAGCAATGCTTTAAAATTTCAAAATCCTGAGGTTGCGCCGCAGATCCGTATTTATTGTGATGAAGAAAGAATAACCGGCAAAGGAAGGCATTTATGCAGGATCATTTTGGAAGACAATGGGATTGGGTTTGATCAGCAGTTTGCGGAGGATATTTTTGTGGTATTTAAAAGGTTGCACAGTTCTCATGAATACCAGGGTTCCGGGGTTGGGTTATCTATTTGTAAAAAGATTATTGAACGACATAACGGAAACATAAAAGCGGAAAGTACACCCGGGGAAGGTTCAAAATTCATTGTGGAACTGCCGGTGGGGAGTCTGAAGATTGCCGGATCAGTTGTTGCGCCAAATGAAATTTCCAGTTAAAAACCTCATGCTTATTGCCTATAATTTATATTATGTTAAGTAAGCCCTCCGCACAATACCTTCCCTTTGTTTTCTGATTTTTAGCTAGGCTTCTCCTGAGAGAGACACCAGATTGTGAGATACCGTAGAAGTTTTACTTTCCAGAAGTTAAATCTGATTTTACACTATGAAATTCAATTAATATTTCACTTTTATTAGGATTTTAATCGACTATAAAAAATCCCAAATAATGAGCGAATAATGGGTCTCCGCTTTCGTCTAAAGTGGTAATACTTGTATCCTCCATAAAAAGAGATAACATGTCAGAATATTGAAAAAACCAGAATTTAAATAAATTATTTCTTTTTTCTTGTTTCCCATCAAAACTTATTGAAATCAATCATGTTGAAATCTGAATTTTGTAACAAGAAAAAATATCACGCAGATGGCCAAAATCATAACAAGCATCAGCAAAAATAAATACCATCTGCAACCCTGCTTCCCCTCGATCTTCACTGGTGCTGGTTAAATTGTTTTTTAAAATGAAGCATCATCACATCTCTCCTGCTTGGAATAATATGATCCATGAACCTTGTAATCGGCAGCACAACATTTTCCAGCACCAAAGAAGTTTTGCTCAAGGGCTCCCCTTCTTTTCTCATGGATGAATTAAACACTTTCCTGATCATTCCGCAGGCATAATAGCTGGCCTGTATGGGCATGGAAACAGTTTGTGTTAGCAGAAATCCCTGTGGTTCAAACAGCGACTGGTAATAATCCACCGGCCGACCCAGGTTGGTTTCATGACCTTTGATTTTCGCTTCTATCCTTTCAAACAAAACCACCTCCCCTGCTGCAACCCTTGCAATTTCATTGACCAGTGCAGCCAGTAATTTTTCATCTGTATTGTGCTGCAAAACAGTTGAAGTAAAAATAAGGTCGAACGAGCGGTCGGGAAACGGTAATTCATGCCCGTTGGTTTTGAACACCTCCACATTTTTACCTTCCAGTTGTTTCCGGGCCAGTTCAATCATCCGGGAAGAAATATCTGCGCCGGCAAGCCGCTTACAATTTTTTGTACTGAGGTGTAACAGGTTGCCACCAGGTCCTGAACCAATTTCCAATACCGACTTCCCTTTCAAATCCAGGCGGTCGAGTAATTCAATAAAACGTTTTCTTTTATACCTGTAATAGGGTTCGTCATCGCCTGCTATGAATTTTACATCATCCCGCTCCGATATATTTCCTGCTACCTTATCCCAGTATGCCTCGGGATGATATGGCTGATTCATAATTCAAATATCTGAAACAATTTTATATGGCGGTTGCTCCAATAAAAAAAGCCTCCCGGAGGAGGCCTGTCATTATAAATAAAAAATTTATAGTGTTTTTAATTTGTCCTGGTACATAGTAACCTTGTCAGCCTGCTTTTTCTTCTGATGGTAGTCGATCAGTTGGTTGATTACCTTCCTGTAATTCGCCTTGTCCTGGGCTTTCAAACTAGCATAATCATCTGTGAAAAGATTGTATGCCTTGAATGAATAGGTGTACAGCTCATCATATTTTTTATTCATCTTTTCATTCAGATCTTTCTTTTTTGCCTGGTCGGCGGCTGTAGTTCCTCTTACTGCTCTTAATGACTCTTCAAGGTCAAAAATCTGGTTGTAAAGATGCTGCGACATTACAAAGTTCGCGGTAGCTGTAGAATTGGCAGCTATAGCTCTTTCAAGCGCTTTGTGCGTTCTCTCCACACGTGCATTATAATCGGTAGGCTTGGTTTCATAGCTATAGGCATGGTTGAACAATTCAATAGCATAATCCATGGCCAGCGTATAGTTATCGGGATATTTCTGAAGCATTTCCTCGTAACGTTTGAACCTGGCGTCTTTGTCTTCACTGGGCGTTCCAAATTCAATGCTTGTCCAGTATTCCTCATCAGGATACAAATCTCTTCCTGTTTGAAGGTATTTGTCTACTTTCTGCTGATTGTTGCTCTTCACATAATAATCTACCAGCAGCGCATACACTTCTTTGTATTCTTTTCCCCTGATCCGGGCATCAGCAAGTTTCTCAAAATAAGGAATTGCTTCGCTTTCTTTTTTTGCGAGATAGGCTGAAGAAGCGGTAAGGTTGATCAATTGCGTATCAAGTACCGGAAATGAAAATCCATTAAAAGAATAACCTTTACCCTGGATATACCCTTCAACTTCAAGCGCGTTCTTCATTTTTTCAAACGCTGATGCATAATCCTTATCATTATAACTTTTTACGCCGTGGTTATAATAAAGATCATAGATCTGGAACAGTCCTACATTCTGATCAAGCAGCATCAATGTATTCTTGGAATCCAGTTCCTGGTATTTTTTAAAAGCCTCAAATGCAATTTTGTTTGCATCGTAGGTTAGGGAATTAGTGGAGTCTAAAATGGCAAGACTCGCATATACTTTTCCTTTATAATAATAATTCTTGGCGTCGCCCTGGTTTTTAGGATCACTCAGGATCTTGTCGATCTTTTCTTTGGCTTCGTTGAATTTGTTATTGCTGATATCTTTCTGTACATCATCGATCTTCTGGGCCTGCAGCCCGCCTACAGATGCAGTTAACAGAAATAAGAAAAACAGTTTACGCATTTTTGTTAATTTAAAATGATTGATTAGGGTTGAACCTGATGCTCTCCATCAGATGGTAAATCAGTTGAATTGGTTGTGTCTTCCGGTAGGATTGTTTCCGTTGTAACAGCATCCGTGTCCTCTCCTTCCAGTTGTTCAATGATCTCGTTGACTTCCGGCACATCCAGCTGGGTGATCGCGGCAATGGCATCTCCTTCATCGATCCTGATTAGCTTTACTCCCTGGGTAGCACGGCCCTGGGAACTAATATCACCTACCTTCATCCTGATCGTTACCCCACTTTTACAAGTGATCATCAGGTCTTCTTTTTCAGCAACATCCAGAACGCCTACCAGTTTTCCGGTTTTATCCGTAACACTGATAGTCTTCACGCCCTTACCACCACGATTGGTGATCCGGTATTCATCCACTGGTGTACGTTTTCCATAGCCTTTTTCACTTACTACCATTACGGTTTTTTCCGGAGTGGAAGGATCCACGCAGATCATCCCTACCACTTCGTCATAAGCATCATCTACTTCAATACCGGTCACCCCTATAGCACCACGACCGGTTGGCCTTACCTTGGTTTCAGGAAAACGAATCGCCCTGCCAGATGCAACAGCCATCATAATTTCACAACCTCCGTTGGTAAGCCTGGCTTCCAGCAACTGATCGCCTTCAATTATTGTAATGGCATTGACACCGGTTTGCCTTGGACGGCTGAAATCAGCCAGCGCCGTTTTTTTGATCACACCACGTTTGGTGCAAAGAATGATATAATGATTGTTTACAAACTCTATATCCTGAAGATCCGCAATGTCAATGATCGCGCGGATCTTATCATCAGGTGATATCTGTAAAAGGTTTTGAATGGCCCTGCCCTTGCTGTTTTTTTCGCCTTCTGGTATCTGGTAAACATTCAGCCAGTGACACCTGCCCTTTTCTGTAAAGAACAACATGGTATGGTGGGTGGAAGCCACAAACAGGTGTTCGATATAATCTTCCTCCCTTGTTTTTCCACCTACTGCTCCCCTTCCACCCCTGCGCTGTGCACGGAATTCGGTGGCAGAAGTTCTTTTTATATATCCAAGATGTGAAATAGTGATCACCACATCTTCTTCTTTAATCAGATCTTTAATACTTACTTCATCATCAAGAAAAGTGATCTCGGTTTTACGTTCATCACCAAATTTTTCCTTAACCTCCTGCAATTCTTTTTTAATGATCTCGTAGCGCATGGGCTCATTGGCAAGGATCTCTTTCAGGTGCGCGATAAGATTCATCAGGTCATCGTATTCCTGCTTGATCTTGTCTCTCTCCATAC
>MWWA01000216.1_pt1 | contig 16691 bp, 15 predicted proteins | sample 1047341 | NCBI WGS metagenome assembly MWWA01 (sample SAMN06349978, study PRJNA376086) | soil metagenome | isolation source: MS5-1 sample Antarctic (ecotone) soil | place: Antarctica | collected 2015-01-13
AGATTTTAGCAAAACTGCTCAACTGAATATTGGCTACTTCGGGTGTAGTTTCTCCTTTCGTCCAGGGCAACAATTTTTCGCCGGGCCTTTCCCGAAAAAACAGTGGTATCAGCATAATGAGGCAAACAGCAACGGACAGTGTAAGGATGGCCTGCTGAAACCCATAATGATTAATGATCCAGGTGCCCACCACCAAAGAGAGAGAAGTGCCAACTGTTTTGGCGCCCCACATCAATCCATTGGCCCTGGCCTGTTCAGGAATTGGCACAATATCTATGACCATACCATCGGTAGCAACATCCTGGAAGGCGCCAAAAAAACTTACGCAAAATCCTGCAGCCATCAGGATTGATAAATTGTTAAGCGGGTCCGGCACCATAGACATCGCTATAAAACTTGCCATCAATCCCAATTGACCAAATAGCACCCACGGCCTTCGCCTTCCCATAGGTAAAAAACTAAACCTGTCCATAAAAGGAGCCACAACAATTTTAAAACTCCAGGGAATGCCAATGACCCCGATAAAAGCACCTATTTCTCCTGGCGTTTTACCAGTCATTGCCATCCACGCAGGTATGCCAAAATAGGTCATACCTTCTGGTATGCCTTGTGCAATATAGAGAAACGAAAAACTGAAATATCGAAGAAAACGATGTTGAGAAAGCGCGGGTAATTCTTTTGTTTTTTTAAGCAGGATTTATACCGGGAGAATAGCATCATTTAAACCAATTCCAGTATTGAATAAAAAGAACGCAACTCCCATCAATAAACTAGATGGCAATGTGAATACTTTGAAGAGGCTTTTAAAGATTTTAGCAAAACTGCTCAACTGAATATTGGCTACTTCGGGTGTAGTTTCTCCTTTCGTCCAGGGCAACAATTTTTCGCCGGGCCTTTCCCGAAAAAACAGTGGTATCAGCATAATGAGGCAAACAGCAACGGACAGTGTAAGGATGGCCTGCTGAAACCCATAATGATTAATGATCCAGGTGCCCACCACCAAAGAGAGAGAAGTGCCAACTGTTTTGGCGCCCCACATCAATCCATTGGCCCTGGCCTGTTCAGGAATTGGCACAATATCTATGACCATACCATCGGTAGCAACATCCTGGAAGGCGCCAAAAAAACTTACGCAAAATCCTGCAGCCATCAGGATTGATAAATTGTTAAGCGGGTCCGGCACCATAGACATCGCTATAAAACTTGCCATCAATCCCAATTGACCAAATAGCACCCACGGCCTTCGCCTTCCCATAGGTAAAAAACTAAACCTGTCCATAAAAGGAGCCACAACAATTTTAAAACTCCAGGGAATGCCAATGACCCCGATAAAAGCACCTATTTCTCCTGGCGTTTTACCAGTCATTGCCATCCACGCAGGTATGCCAAAATAGGTCATACCTTCTGGTATGCCTTGCGCAATATAGAGAAACGAAAAACTGAAATATCGAAGAAAACGATTTTGAGAAAGTGCTGGTAATTCTTTTGTTTTTTTCAGCACAATTGTTTTGTTCATCAATTTCTTTTTTACAGGTTTAAAAAAGCAATTCCTGGAATTTGTAAATAGGATGTAGGCATATCTTGGCGTATCTACATTAAACAACCGGCGTCTCTATGGTTTTTTGAGCAGGCACTGCATCAACTTCATTTAGCACGTAATCCATATTTGATTGAACAATTTTTGTCTTTCTGAATGCATGCATTTTTTGATAGCTAAGGTTTCTCCAAAGCCATTCAACTGGACCAAACTGGAAATATTTCAGCCAAATTGGACTTAAGATCAATTGAACAATCCATATAGAAAAGACAACGTATAACAGCTCGTGGCGCTGCAACTTTCCAAACATGCCAAAGCCGGCACCGGTGAAAAAAAACATTGCGATTACTGAATGCATAATGTAGTTGGTAAGCGCCATTTTACCCACTGCGGCAAGCCTTGTCTTCAACCATTGCAGCAGGGGTGATTTACAAAGCAGCATAATGGCTGCAATGTGGCCCATGGCTATGGGAATTCTGCCTGCATCGTAGGTTAAATAAGATTTAGAAAATCCAAGCAATGAAAAATTGCTGTTTATAATCATCGTCACTTCGTAATAGTTTACACATAGCCCGATGCCATATCCGATTAAAGCCATGATGGCATAAAAGCGATATGATTTTTGGGCAGAAAGTATATTCAATTTAAAAAGAGCAATGCCGAGCAGCATCATGCTGAGTACGTCGAATAGATCGTACCTGTAAGGAGAGTGTTCGTTATAATGCATGTTAACTGGTGCAAGAAAACCGACTACCTGAAAATAACCTTTGCGCATGTTGGTATTATATTCTTCAACCGCAGCCGGCGCTCTTTCTGCTTCCCGCTTTTGCCATTTCTCGTCTGCTTCTTTCAGCTCCTTAGTCAATGGTGTGCCTGCTGCTTTATACGTATTCACCTGCGCCACCTGCTCCACGAATTTTATATCGTTTTTATAATCTACATAGTTCCATAAAGTGCCTGCAGAAAACAATAAAACCGAAATGATAATCAATTTTTTGGGTGCCATATTTCTGAAAGAAAAGACCAGGAATCCCATCAATGCATAGTTGTACAATATTTCACCTACCCACAGCAGTAGGTAACAATGGATCAATCCAAAAACCAGCAACCATGTGAGTCTTCTGAAATAAATATTGGCAGCGTTAATTCCTGCACCTTTTTTCTCCAGCCTGTCCAGCAATACAAACATGCCCACCCCAAACAGCAGGGAAAACAAGGCACGCATGGTTCCTTCAAAAAACATGTTGGTAGTTATCCAGGTATACAAATCCCATCCTGTAGCACCGCCGGAAACAGTAGGGTCTTCATATGCATGGGCAAGCCCCATTCCGTTGATGTTCATTAATAAAATTCCAAATAACACAATACCTCTCATAATGTCCAGGGATTGAATCCTGTCAGATTGCATTATGGGAGCAAATGAATTTTCTGCATTTTTCATTAGTGTAATTTTTAATGTTGATAAGGTTTAAACTATAAATAGCTCAGCCACCATTTTTCTTTATGGTTGGTTTTATATTGATCGTACCATTTACAAAGCGGGTACAGGAGCAAAATAATGCCTATCCACACCAGGTAATTAGTTCCAAGTGAGAAGCCGTAGCCTTTAAGCTGCGGATCAATCCATGTTCTGCGTTGTAAGATCATATCAGTCCAATTGTAACCAGAAAATTCAGCTGCAATCATTGCCAAAACATGTATGAGGTACAGATGCATTATATAGAAAAACATAGGTACTCGGCCTATATGTATCATTGCACGGATCAGGCCTCCTGTAAGTTTTTCAGCGAATGTCAGAAATAGCATGGCGGGTCCCAGGGTCATTAAAGTATACAGAATAGAAGGTGGATATTTAGTAGTATTTAAGAAAGAAAGAAAACTAAAAATTGCAGAGTTTTGTGCTGCCCAGGGAGCCGGATCACCGTAAATATTTATAGCCCTGATAATAACAAACAATGCGATGGCCCCAATTCCCATCGTTAATAGCCATTTCTTTCTTCGTTCAAAACTAAATTCTTTTGTATACAGCTTACCAAAACAATAGCCCAGGATCATAATGCCTATCCATGGCAATACAGGGTATGCAAATCTTACCATATGCTGTTCACCAATCGTGAAAATTTTTGGCTCGTGTAAGGCGGACCAGAACACACTGTCAAAATGAATGTTGTCCAACAAATTATGGCCTGCCACGATTAACGCACCACCTGCAAAAACTATTTTGAATGGCAGGTGTATAATAGCGGCTAAAATGATCATACTTACTCCTATTGCCCATATGACTTGCAGGCCAATAAATGGTAGTTTATAATTGAATGACCATGCAAAATTTATCACGGTAAATTCCAGTATAATAAGCCACAAACCTCTAGTTAGCAAAAACTTACTTAATTGGCTTTTTGTTTTTTTCTGCCCTGAAAGGAAGGCAGAAGTTCCTGCGAGGAAAACAAATACAGGTGCACAGAAATGGGTGATCCATCTTGTAAAAAAAATAAATGGATTGGATTGGCTAAGATCTTCTGGTGCAAATACTAATGAATCAGCATGAAAGTAGTCCCGTACATGATCCAGTGCCATGATAATGATAATAATACCACGAAGCAGGTCAATGGATTCGATTCTTTTTGATATTACCACTTCACCTACCCTGCTATTTTGCATAGATTGTGGTGGCCTTGTCCAAAAATTTCGTTCTCTAATTATTTTATTCATAATCATTTTAAAAAGCGAACCGCCATTCAATAGACTTGAACAAAAGAAGCTTTTGCCTGAAAACGGAGGGTTTATTGTTGAGTACTACTTTAATGGAGTTTTGATTATGCATTTAAACTGCTGTTCAGAATGCTGTCTATCAATACAGTCAGAATAAAGGGCAGCCATTTGGCCACCCTTCGAAATCTTCTTTATTTAGTATCCTTATTATAAATCTCACTCACACATTTGTAACTGCCATCAACTTTACGAAAAACGACCATGTATTTTCCTGTTGCTGTTTCTTTACCATTGGCGTCTTTTTCTGATGATGTACCCACTTCAGTTACTTCATCGGGAGTTCCATAAACAGCTAATGTTTTAAAGGAAATAGATGCATATCTTGGAGGACTCGCCATGTCTTTTTCTGTTTGTGCCCTGATAGCTGCCTTGCCATTAAGTGTAGGACCGCCGTTCTGCATACTGATTGCATCATCTGTATAAAAGGCCATCAGTGCATTTACGTCTTTTTTGTTCAGTGCTTCTGCCCATGCATTTTCTAATGCCTGCATCTCGGTTTGTACTGCCGACATATCAGCTTTTACATTTTCCGATTTTACCAGTACAGTATCATCGTTTTTAGCGGGACTATCGCAAGAAATTAAAAAGAGGCACGCTGCTAAGCAGCTCATGAATAGAGAAGTTTTTTTCATTTTTGATTGTTTTGGTTTTTGAAAAGTTTAGTTTTTTAGACAGAAATCATTTTGATGTCTATTGTTCTGCCGATGGTATAACACCCACTTGCGTCTTAAAGACAATATTGTAAATAAAAGCGCTTTACTCAGCTTTTGCATCTTCATTGCCAATATCACGGATGCAGATCCACTTGCCATCTCTTTTCTCCCAAATAGCCATGTATTTAGCTCTTGATGTTACTTTGCCGGTAGAGTCCATCCTTGTTGTTTTACCCACTTCAGTAACATAATTGCCAGAACCATAGACTTCCATTGTCTCATAACTAATTTTAGCTCCTTTAGGTTTTTTTGCCAGCGATTCTTCCATATCTTTTTTAATAGCAGCATTTCCTACAATCATAGGCTCGTTGCTTCCCATGCTTATTGCATCATCAGAATAAAAAGCTGCCAGTACAGTGGCATCCCTTGCGTTATCTGCATTAGACCAGGCAGTTTCCTGTTCCTGAATTTCTTTCTTTAATTGTGCCGCATCTGCTGTTGCAGGCATCGTTTCAGTACTGTCTGATTTTGCTTCTGTTGTGTTGTCTGCTGAAGGCTGATTACAGCTAATGGCCATAATTGAAAAGCTAACTAAGGCTGTGGCGATTTTAAAATGTTTCATTTTTTTGTTTTGATTTAATTTGACGAGCAAGGACGTTTATAATATTTAAATTGTTTGAGGCAACGAGAGATTCATGTAAATAGGATCCGTCTCAACATTTGCAAGGGCTTTATCAAATTCGGAATCCTTGTTGTTCATAGCGAATACCCTGTTCGCCGTAAGAACTGTTTTTGACTGGCCAATCCCCAGTAAGGGTTTAAGCATAAACATGCCGAAAAACTTTCTCAATTGAAAATTTTTAAATGATGAAGAGAATGAATAGAAAAAGGTGTATTACGTAGAAAGCGGATGTAGATTCATAGAATAGAAAATACTGACCTACTAATATACTAATGATTTTACTGAACTTACTTATTGTTTTATAATTTGATATTAGGTTAAAGTGGCCTGTTCTTCTTGCCGCAAGTCCATGTGCCCAATTTTGCCTGCTTTGCCTGGAATATTACTAAATTTCTTTGCTCAAACATAACTTCGATTTCCTTCGGCGTTAAATTGAAATCCATAACGCATTTAGCCCCTGTCGCTCAGCTACCGGCCATACGATGTGCCGGACCGACTATCTCCAAAGAGATGTATAAAGAAAGAAATCATGAACCTTCTGGGCTTAGCTGCGGCTACGCTTTCTCTCTGCTCTCCACAGAGGTTCATTCAACACAACTAAAACAATGCGTGATTCTACTTTTGAAGCTTACTAAAAGGGGGAGCCTTAACTACATACTCACCTAATGCGGCTCATCCTGTACCCCCTAGTTTTTTAACCTGCTACTGGAACCTCTTTTCGAAGGTTATTCCAAAACCAACTTTACCATAAAAGGGAAGTGGTCGCTGCCGAAATCGTCTAACCGCTCCACTTCCGTAACTTTCCAATGGTGGGAGACATACACATAATCAAGCGGCCAACGGAAAAACCATGAATGAGCATTGAAGGTACTATACATCCCCCGGCCTCTCCTTGTATCCTTCATTTTACTCCGTTTTTCAAACTCTTTCAGGTTGTGGCTCCACCCTACATCATTAATATCCCCGGCCAGGACGGTAGGTAAGCTGTCCTTGGCGAGCATATTCCCCGCCAGGTTTAAGGCTTCTTCATCCACACTCCCAATATTGGTGGGATGACCGCTGGGTACGGGGGCTACGGGGTGCAGCGCCATCATCGTGAAAGTTTTGCCGCTCCTTAACCGGATGGTAGCAAATATGCTTGGCACACTATCGTGGTTGAGGAAATATATTTTATGTTGGGGTAAAGGCAATTTTGAGTACAATGCCATTCCGTATGTGTTTGAAGCAGGGTAAGCAACGCGGTAAGGGTAGTCGCTATGGAGCACCGCTAATTTCTCCATCCACCATTGGTCAGGTTCAAGCGTTACGAGGATATCCGGGGAGGCTTCGTGCACAATTTCTAAAAATTCTGCAGTTTCCCGGTTAGTCATCAAAACATTTGCAACCATAATGCTCACGTCCGCAGGCTGGTCCCTAAACGACCTATCCGCTTCAGGAACCGAATTTGGTGCAAAAAAAGTGTAGGGGAATATTATGTAAGCCTGTATAGAAATTGCGGCAAAAACCGTGGTAATAAATAGCTTATTCCATATTGAATGCCATTTCTTTAAAACCAGGGCGAAAACGAGGCAAAAAGAAAGGGCAATAAAAAAACCCAACCGAGGAAAGTTTAGCACTTGCAAAAACCAAAGTCCGGTATCATAAAAAAGGCTCGCTGCGGTTAGCAGGCTGAGTAGTAGGCCTGCTCCAAGGACGGTTTTGTACGCTATCTTTTTGAATTTACCCATATCAGCCTGACAAATTAACGGCTAAAAAATTAAGCGTGCCGAAAGTTTAATTTACAAGTTTTTTATGTGGCCTGGAGCAGTGTTTTCTGGCTCTCGAAAGCTGGCAGCAGCCAGTTGATAACTTGAAGAAACGGCTGGGGTTCAAAATATTTAACTCCAGACTAAAACACATGGCAACGATAAAAGCAAGCATACCCCATCTGTCCCTGCTCACATTCTCACATCTGATATAGTAATAACAGTAGAAGCAAAGCATTAATTTAGCGTTTTACTTTTGTATTGTACAAAAAATGGAGAGCCTACATGGTTACTTAGCAAATTTCCTTTTCAACTTAAATAACATTTTGGCATGGATGAGATATTAAAAAGACTGGAAGTTTTAGAAAAAACAAACGGACGTAAATCCACACTGGCCAACGGATCGTAAAGTACATGCAGCTTCCTGTCAGTCTTCAAAAAAGTCTGCCACAAGTTGGATGATGAGCTAAACACTTTCCTAAAATTTGACTTCCCATTTTTGAAAGTTTATTGCTACCAACTAATTATATGTTAGAATCAGCAGTTTGATACAAGGGTCGAACAGGAATGAATCGAAATAAAACAGCCGGCTTATTACACCGGCTGTTTTGTTTTCTATCTGTTAGATGGAAAATTTTCTTATTTCGTAATTATCATCTTTCCGCTCAACTCAACAGCTTTCCCCTCAGCATCTGTGGTTTTCAACCGGTACAGGTATATTCCTGCACCCCGCTTGGCGGCATCAAACCTAACAGCATGTTTGCCTGCATTCATCTGACCATTCACTAATATGGCTTCTCTCTGACCCAACAGGTTAAACACTTCAAGACTCACTTTTGCATTAGTAGGAAGTTCATAATGGATTGTAGTAAACGCACTGAATGGGTTCGGGTAGTTCTGCACGGTTACAAATCTTACCTGGTTTATTGCAATAGCCTCCGATAGCGGGGTATGTTGCGTCATGGTAATAGCGTTGATATTATTACAGCTACTATTAACTGTATAAACAGGCCCGTCGTCTACAGCCGTAGTACCATTCTGGTTTGGAGCTACAATAGCTGTTACTGTAGCTGTAGTTGTGTTGCCATTGACATCTGTTACCGATAAGTAAATTGTATATACACGGCCATTGCCTCCACCCATTCTTTCGCTCCGTAGATCAACCGATTTGCAATTAGAAGCAATCTTGATGTCTTGGGTAGTATTGCCATCTGCATTTCCCGGTGCATTGTCCGCCTCATCACTTGTTACTTGCATAATAATCACGTTGCCTACAGTCAGCCCGCCGCAATTATCCGTTACGGAAGTTACAAACTGTCCCACAGTTAGCTTTTGATATTTATGATTGGGAGACCACAACATTACAATTGGATTTGAGATCGTATTAATCACTGGCGGCTGATTGTCTTGTACTGTAACAGTAAAGCTGCAATTGGCATTAGGCAAAGTTCCATTAGATGCTGTGCAATTTACCGTGGTTGTTCCTACCGGGAACGTATGTGGCGAAGTAATTACCGTAGCTCCAATTTTATATACTACCGTTGGTGCCGGCACTCCTGTTGCTGATGCACTAAACGAGACCGACTTATTGCACTGCCCGTCAGCAGCTGTTGTCGTTATATTTCCAGGACAGGTAATAGTTGGAGCTAGTGAGCAGCCGGTTGCTGCATTTAACACCACCGGATTACTGCTATAGCTTGTAATACAAGCCGGGTAGCTTTGCGAACGTACTGCTATGGTGTAAATACCTGCTCCAGGATTGAATGTGTTCGAAGGGAACCAGTTAGTTCCTCCATTAATACTGTACTCTAGTGTACCCGTACCTGTTGCATTTACTATAATACTTCCCTCAGGTGCTGCACAAGTTGGTTGCGTAACAGATGGTGCACTTACTGTTGTCACAGGGTTCACCGATATAGAGCCGTCCTTTGTAATATTTCCGCAGCCGCCCGTTAGCGTTACCGTGTAATTAAAGGTGTTTGATACAGATGGCGTGCCGCTGATCGTTACCACATTGGCCAGCCATGAACCGTTTACACCTGCTGGCAAACCACTAAAGTTAGCGCCGGTGGCTCCTGTTGTAGCATATGTGATACTAGTTATCGGTGTATTAATACATGCTGATTGTGCATCAGTGCCTGTTGCAGATGTAAGTGAGATGGTATTGTTCGATGTTACATTTACCGTTACCGTTGCACAAGTGGTTGTATTACATGTACCTTTATATCTTACAAAATAGGTTGTATTTGTAGTTGGAGAAACTGTATAGGCATCACCTGTAAATAGCACGGCGCTTCCGCATGATCCGGTAAACCATTCTGTTACTGCTCCCGCTCCTTTTGTTCCGCCAGCTACCGTTAAGATCGTGCTACTTCCGTTACAAATGGTTGTTATACCTGTGACACCTGATGGTGCATCGGATGGCTGATTAACGGTTACAACCTGCGTCGGTCCGCCGGTATTTAGAGTGCACGGTGAAGCTGTGTTTTCAATCCGGACCCAATAAGTGGTAGAGCTTGTTGGTGATACATCAAGAGTAGAAGCCGTTTGTCCCACGATTGGCGATGTTCCCACTACACTTCCTGTTCCCCACTGGTAATTGGCGCCGGTGCCTAACGTGCCCCCTTCAGCCGTTAAAGTAGTAGAACCCGGGTTGCAATAAATGGTGGTTCCGGAAATGCTCGTTGGCGCAACGGATGGAATATTTACAGTTAGTGTTGCATTGGTAGAATTAGCGGTTCCGCAATGATTACTTGCCTGAACATTGTAGTTAGCCATAACATCACCTGGTTGCGCATTGGTGATGGTTAACGTGCCTGTGCCTGCGCCAGAAACGGTTGACCCTGAAGCCTGAAGGCCATCTACAAGATTTGTGGTTCCGATACGCCAATGTATGGTAGGCGCAGGGGTTCCGGTTATTGTTGATGTAAATGTTGCCGTACTACCAGCACAAGTAATTGTATTGGTTGGGGCTGTAACGGTTGGTAATGTATTCACTGTAATGTTTGCTCTGGAAGGAGAGGTTTCGGTTGCAGTCAAATTATCCACCATTGCGTTGACTGTTGCCGTGCCTCCCGTTCCGTTAGACGTGAACAGAGCCGTTGCTGTTCCACTAGTCTGTATAGATAACTGTTGTGATGAAAGGCTGCCTAAAGTCTGACTCCAGGTAACGGGTAATCCAATTAAAACCGGCAGATCAGCTATGGGGATTACTTCCCCTATTGAGTTGGAAAGGAAACTGGCTGTAACTGTGGTCGTATTACCAAGACCTGCTGTGGTATTACAGATCGGGTTGGGCGAAGCCGTGGATTTTAACTGCAGCCATTTGGTAACTGTCATCACAGCACCAGCTGCTAATGCTGTTGCATCGTTGGTGCCGGGCCCTGTGTTCACTCCCCACCAGTTGTTATCGGCAATTGTGGTATGAATTGTGGCTCCACCTGCTTGCCCTACAATGTTTGCTAATGGTGGAAAAGAAACATTGGCACAGGTGTTACCAATAAAACGGTTGAATCGTAAAGTTAAAATACCGTTCGTGTTCATTACAGCACCGGCATGACCGGATACATTTTCTACCTGGTTATTTAAAAAAGTATTTCTTTCTATTAAGTAAGAACCGCCCGAACCGCCGCCGGTTACAGATATTGCACCACCGTCACCACCTGTATTTGCACCTACCGGGCCCGTACGGTTATTTTCAAAAGTACAGCCGGTAATCGTTGCTGTTCCTCCCTGGGAATTAAAACTTACTGCACCGCCTGCGCCGCCGGCCCTGTTATTGGTAAATATGCAATTGGTAATAGTGAGGCTGTGATTGGCAAGACTGGAACTTGCAGAAATGGCACCGCCATTTCCTAACTGCCTTTGAAAGTTGGTAATTCTGCAATTTATTAGTGTGGTTGATGCACCTGCACCTCCCGCAATTATAGCTCCGCCGCCACCACTGTAAGCCGTTACAGCGGGGCCGGTATAATTCAATGTTATATTCTGTATTAAAACTGTAACTGCGCCGGTACCAGTACTGAAAATGCGGTTTTCGGTAGTTTGATTTACCGTAAGCGAATTCATACCAGGGCCTGTAATTGTAATGTTATTTCCGTTAGTTGCATTCCCCAAAGTAATCTGACCCAGTGTTAGGCTGATAGGGCTTATAACGCCACTAAAGGTTATTATATGGGATCCCGGCTGAGCCGTAGCGGCCTGAATTGCTGAACGCAGGGTGATTTGCCCCGGAGTGGCTGTTTCGCCGGTAACGAGGTTCACTGCATTTGCATCAGCATTTGAATTAACAATATAATTTTGTGCAGTTAATTGTAATGAAAAAACAGAACTTAAAATAAAAAACGAAAAGATTAATAACCTGTTTTTCAGCAAACCAATTTTATTTGTTTTGTTTTGGTAAATGCGTAGCATAAAAACTATTTAACTCGGTGATGAATTTTTTTTGGATTTATTTCAGAAAAACGGCAATTAAAAGGTTTGGATTCGTGTGCTTATAAAGAGTACTTCAATTTTTAATTTTATGTCATTGGCGGAAATACGCCCTGCAAAGCGATATTGAAATTAAGTGTGAGGTAAGGCATTAAATTATTGTGAGGCAGGCTGCCACCTGAGACACTTAATGAAAGCGGATTCATAGCTGAATTTGGTGCTCCATCTTTATACAAAAACAAATCCCTGTCTGCCCCCGGGGCTGAAGCGACGTTGTTTGTCGGTGTAGGGGAGACGCCATCACTATTATTTGCCTTCATGGTATGGTTGTGAGCAGGAATTTCCGATTGAAGCAATGTTACTGTTTCTGATCCTCCGGTTTCACCAAGATCGTGTAAGGATAAACCGGGGCCCTGCCCAGGATGCATGGGCGCCCTTCCTTGCAAATTGGGTAATGCAAAGTTTGATTGGCCATTTCCGCCATATGTGGTGCCCAGTAAAGAAAACAGAGCCGTATTCTGGCTTATTGGCAATAATTGCCCATCACAAAATGCCCAGCCCAGAGGGGCGAAGTTGAAAGGAAAAATTCTGATTTCTGCTACAAAAGGATCTGCCATGTTACAAAAATTTATTAGTTAAATGAAGGAAATATTCCCTGAAGGGCAATACATACATTCAAGGTTAAAAAAGGCTGCATATTTAAATGTGCCTGGCTGCCACCCGTGGGTAAAACCGTTTCAGGACTCATTTGGGTATTGGGGCTTTGATGAAAACCGGCAAATGAGCCACCACTGGCAAAATGGGTAGTGGTTGAAGGGTATTGCTGATCAGCAACTGTATTATTGATTGCATTGGCACTATGTGCGTGTGTGGGCAGTTCCGCTATAGATAACGTATGGGCCTGTTCACCTGCCCGTTCACCCAATGTATGACCACTACCAACATGGATAGGTGCCCGTCCACGCAAATCAGGCAGCGCAAAATTTACAATTCCATTTCCACCATAGGTGGTACCAAGTAAAGAAAACAACGCCTGGTTTTGGTTTATGGGTAATAACTGTCCATTGCATAATGCCCATCCTTTGGGAGCAAATGAAAAAGACATGATTCTTATTTCAGATAAAAAAGGTTCGGCCATTGTATAAAAATTTATGTTTTAAATAGTTGTTTATTCGTTCTATTACAATCAGGTGGGGGATGGAAAAATTCCAAAAAGTGAAATGATAAAGTCCACACATAGGTAAGGTTGAAAATTAGTATGCGGCTGGCTACCACCTGTAGAGGCAATCGTATTGGGCGGCAAATTAACATTAGAACTACCAGGACCGGAATATTGCAAAAGTGCAGGTTGTGCTGCCCAGAAGTTATTGGTAGGGTCTGAACTGGTACCATTAGCTGAATTAGCTATGGGCACATGCGAATGTGATGGTATCTGGTTAACGGTTAACGTAATTTCTTCTGCGCCTCCCGTTTCTGAAAGTATAAAACCATTGCCCTGGTGAATAGGTAGCCGGCCCCTTAAATCGGGCAAGGCAAAAGTCGATTGCCCGTCGCCTCCGTAGGAGGTTCCTATTAACTGGAAAAGGGTGTCGTTTTGAGAAATGGGCAGTAATTGCCCTTCACAAAACATCCAGCCGGCCGGTGCAAAATTGCCGGCAAACATTCTTATTTCTCCAACGTAAGGTTGTGCCATATTAAAAGTTATTTATCGCTTTATTAAATACACGTTTTTAACAAACTGATTTCGTTAATCACAATATTGTTTATAACAGATCACTAACCAGCACGCCTGAATCTTTAACCACATGATCATGATGTTTACCTTTCCATCTAAGAGAATACAGCTTCATATTGCATTCCCTTTTCATTGCATCCGACAGGCACTAAAAAAATCTGCATACTGCCCAAAGCAGGTTGCTCAATGGTATAAATAGCTTGCTGATAATAACGTTCTTTTTGTTTGGTTTGCAACAAAATGGAAAAAGGTTGGCGCTCCAGGTTAGCATAACGAGGTAAGTCAACCACCTTCTCTAATTGCGCGATGCCGGTGGCTTCATCAGTAAAATGGATAAAGAAATCTGTACCCACCTGCAAATGAAAATCAGAGGCTGTTAAAAGCTGTAGTGTAACTTCCATTAGTTGATGATTGTTTACATAATAAGTTTTCCTGAAAAGCCTGAGGGTTAATTTTCCATTCTAATAAATGATATACTCCATTAGTTTGGCTCACTAATGCAAAGCCTAATTTTTTATACAATTTCATCGCCCGGCTAAAGCTTTCCACATGGATAGTTACAGACCTGTTAATACCCCCTGCCAATTCCATTACAGCCAATAAAACCTGTTTTCCTAAGCCCTTATTTCTCCATTCGGGCAAAAGTGAAATGTCAATAATGCGCATGGTCTTGCCTTCGTAATGTGTATGTAGGTACAGCCGTCCAATAATCTGAGAACCGTATTCAATTACCCAAAAATGAGCCCCTTTATAATTGTTTTGATAATAGGCATGCTGCGCTGTAAACTGCGACCTTGAAAAAGTTTCTTTCTGGATTGGAGTCCAATCGGTTAATTGTGCCAGTTCTTCGGCTCGGGTGCTTGAATAAATCTGACATAATATTTCTTCATCATTACTAGTAATGGTGCGCAAATGAAGCAATGGATCAGATAATTTCAGTACCATAAATAATTAATTACTACTGACTCGATTTTTAAGCGTTATACACAGCGCACCTCTTTAAAATGCCGGCATAGCTTTCGTCTTCTGCACCGGCAAATATAGCTTTCGAAGCCACATTTATTTTTTCTCCTTTATCATTAAACGTAAGGTCTATACGACTCATCATAGTACCCTTGGCTCCGGCGTAACTTACTATTACTTCGTAGTTTAATTTATTCCGTACAATTTCTGTATTGTGTATAGAAGTCTTTTCTGCAGCACTAATCATCACATCAACACCTGAGGATAGACCAGCTAATTTCAAACACTTTTTTTCCGAATATTGAACAATACAAATGATTAATGTGCAGTTTTTTGATGTCCGCAACAAATGAGCGGTTTGGCTCAACGCCACTGCTGCACTTAATATTGGAGTGTTGTGAGTGCTTTTCAAAGCAGTTATTCCTGCATTGATAACGCCTATCTGCGTTTTACCTTTTTTAATAATGGAATAAGGCAATTCAGCAGCATCAATAGCAAACTGTTTATCATCACTAACTATATTAAGGCCGCTTTCTTTTACTAATTCATTAAAACAGGTGGCTCCTAAGGCAAAGTCTGTTGAACCTGGTGTGGTGGCATCATAACCAGCATTGCTTACATTTTTATAAAACTGTAACCGTTCTTCTTTCGTTTGAAGACGACCACTGAGCAAATTACCTGCATCAATAACAATTACAGAAGGATTTTCTTTTTTAATTTTCCCTATTTTTTTTGCAACGTGTTGCAAGCCTCCTAAACCGGCCAACTTTACACATGCACCTAATGCAGCCCATTGCCCTTTTAAATTAGCTGTGTGCAAAATGGTTAGCATATTTGAGCCTGAAGACAATGGAAGTTTGGCGCCGACACCTGCAAAAATATTGAAGGGCTGTAAAATAGAAACAGCACTTGCAGCCATAGTGAACTTTACTAAGAAGTCTCTGCGATTCGTCATGGTTGATTTATTAATAAACAATTAATCGGTACTCAATAACAGGTACAAGGCAAGGCATTATGGCAAATAATAAGCTCTTTGCTTTTATTGTCTTACCGTGCGTTTAAAACAGAGAACAGAGATATAATATAAGATTTAGGATTACGCAAGCACCATAAAATCATGATTGTAAGTAGTTCCTAAAAATATTTAGAGAGTTCAAGGGGTTTCGAAGTGCGGAACTGTGGTGGCGTTTCATTGTTTCTGCATTCACAAGCAAAAACCTATTTCTTACTACTAAGCTAAAGAGATTTTTAACAAAAAAAATTATTTTTTTTGGGTACTTAAATTATTGAAAAAGAACGGTAAAGCTTAGAGTGCGTATAGTAATTTTTTTCAAACTCATTGAAAAACCCACTTTATATTAAATGTTTCTGTTATATAATATTTACCGAAATTGGGCAGGGTTTAAATCAATTTTGATCAAGTTGAATTATTATATGAATGCCCTTTCGTTTCAACAAGATCAGCAGCCTGATTGTATTTATATTATAACATTTACCTGTTATAAATGGTTTCCCTTATTCTATATCATGTTATGCTTTGATGAAGATGAGGAAATTGTAAAAGAGGAACTGCATGTAAACTTTGTAGCAGAAGACGGACTTTCAGCAAGTACTGTAAACCTGAAAGTGTTTTTTTGATTACCACAGAAGACTTTAGATGCGGCACCTTACAAACACGTGGAAGACTCATTCAAAAGGTAAAAACAAGGCTGGAAGAAAATGGATTTAATCTTCCAGCCGATATTAGAGAGCTTAAATTTTATGATGCCTCAAAACCATTTTCCATCACTTCGATACAGGAGAAAAACGCCGGCCAACAGGAATAATATACTCCCAAAATTAACTCAACTAATGGTTTTGCAACTTTCCAAGGGTAGTGTCAAGCGAGCTTTTTAATTTATCCAATGCGCTTTTTAATGCCGCTTGTATTGTATCGCCATGAGCGGTAACTGCAATTGGCTGCATTCCTTCAAGGCGGGCTTCGAGCATGCAACGCTTATCGTTCATACCGCTTTTGTTGCTGTTCTCGTCGTTTAAATGAACTTCTACCCTGGTTATCTGGTTATCAAATCTTTTTAAGGTTTCCGCAACAGTACTTTCTACAAAATTGCTTAGTCCTTCAGTTCCTGTTATGTTGTTGTCTGAATTTATTTGTATTGTCATTTAGTTTTTA
>MWWA01000217.1_pt1 | contig 16644 bp, 16 predicted proteins | sample 1047341 | NCBI WGS metagenome assembly MWWA01 (sample SAMN06349978, study PRJNA376086) | soil metagenome | isolation source: MS5-1 sample Antarctic (ecotone) soil | place: Antarctica | collected 2015-01-13
TTGCCTGGATGCAAAAAGTGGAGCAAAGAAATCAAGGCTGCGTTCATGCGTCGGAATAAATGTTTAGCTGTTTTGTTTTTTAGTCCTTCGGCAGGCTCAGGATGACAAGTATGTTTAGCTGTTTAGAGTTTAGTGGTGAGATTTTTCATGTTTAGTTGTTTCATTCAAATGAGATAATGTTTTTTTTCTTAACTTTTTTTCTTGAAAAAAAAAGTTACAAAAAATTTAAGCCCCGATATCCATCGGGGCCCGCCCACGCACAAGTAACACCCAACTTTTTTTTGGATAAATCCTGGAGGCAGGCAAGACGAACACTCCGCTGCGTGCAATGTGAAGTTTAAGAAGGCGCTGTATTCCGTCTGGCAGTTTGCTTTTTTTATATCCAATTATCAGCCCGACGGAATAAGGCGCTTCAACTTTGTTTAAGATTAGAAAAAGTTTAAAAGTGGTTTATGATCGCATATTGTTTTAAGATCCTGGCATCCTTTCATTTTTTTGAGGATTTGCTTTCAATACGACACCATCGATTTTGTCATGCCGGGGAATGAAGCATCTGGTAGGGTTTCATTAATTAATATGCATGCATGCTGTAAATGTTTAGTTGTTGAGGTCCCGTCATGCGTCGGGATAAATGTTGAGTCGTTTAGAAACATGTAAAAATTAATGAGGCTGAATAATTCTTGAACGGTGAATTATAGTGAGACGCTAACTTTTCTCAGCGTTTTGTCATTCAGAAGGAGCGGCCATTGCATTTATAATTAGTTTTATTTTATGCCGCGACTGAAGAATCTCAAAGAGTGAATGAAAGTGGAGTTTTACCTACTCAATTTAGCTATCGCTTTTTTTCTTTCCACTTTTTGCCTTGATGCAAAAAGTGGAACAAAGAAATCAAGGCTGCTTTATTGCATAAGACACCAGGGTGCAAAGTTTCGCAAAGTGTCAACCTTTAAACTTTTTAAACATTTAAACATTTAAACATAACATTAAGCACTAAACCCTAAACAACAAACTAACCTATCTACCGTTTCCACCAACTCTGAAAAACGTTGAGGCGTTGAGATGCAGAGGATAAAGAATTATTGACAAAACTTGCTCAATGATTTCTGCAAAAGAGGCTGAAGAAATTCACAAAATACTTATTGAAAATTTTGGTGGTTCTCATGGTATCCGGGATACGTTTACCCTTGAATCGGCATTAGCCAGACCCTCAAACTTTTGATGGTAAGGATCTCTATCCTTCAGTTATACAAAAGGTTGTGTCGCAAATTAAAATTGCTTCCGGAAAAATTAACTTTGAAGAAATTATAATTTGGTTAAACAATCATATTCAGGAAAAGAACATCAGCTAATAAGAGACAATGTTGCACAAATATTTTTTTTCACTTTTTGCATCAAGGCAAAAAGGGGAAGAATTTCTTGAATTGATCTGATGTATTCCTAAAAAAAGCTTTCCAAAAATCTTTCATTTTTTATGATAATTAACCGGATAATATCATTCAATAGTAATTTAATATCTTTAGTCCATGCAACTTACAGCTAAAGACAAAAAATTATTACAGCAATTTTTTGCCGGTAAACCGATAAAAAAAGCCTATTTATTTGGATCTTTTGCCAGAAATGAAGCTAATAAAAACAGTGATATCGATATACTTGTTGAATTAGATCATACGCAACCTATAGGCATGATGTTTTTCACATTTCAAAATGAAATTGAAGATCTATTGAAGAAAAAAATTGACCTGGTAAGTATGGGTGGAATTTCAAAATATATTTTACCTATTATTGAAAAGGAGAAAATACTTATTTATGACCGGTCGGTTAACTGATAAAGCAAGAATCCATCATATATTAGATGCAATAGCAGAAGTTGAAAATTATATTTCAAATATCGATCATGAACAATTTTTCCTAAGTTCGGAGAAGAGATTTGCAACAATAAAACAAATTGAAATAATTGGGGAAGCTTGCAAAAATATTTCTGAGGAACTGAAATTAAAACACCTTGAAATTGCCTGGAGATCGATTAATGGATTTCGCAATATTTCCATACATGAATATTTTGGAGTAAACTTTCAACTTGTTTGGGAAATCGCCACCATAGACCTTCCTGAATTAAAGTTGCAATTCATAAAAATTCTAAAAGAATTATAATTACCGTTATTTTATTAATACTCTTCTTTCCTCATAGCAATCAGGAACTCCGATCTTCTCATGGTGGGAAACGAAGCATATGTTTGGGCTTCATTTTTCAGGTTGCCGGAAAGGAGTGCTTTTGTTTTAAATAATCTTTTAACCACGGCGAGCGCTGTGGCCGCCGTGTCCGTTATTGTAAATTTTTTTCCCGATCAACCAATCAACAAAATCAACTTTTCAACAGCTTGTGGCGCTGCGGTCGAAATGCTTCTCCATGTACGCTGTAGTTAATAGTGCGATAGGTTTAGGTGTTAGGATGTTTGGTATTATCAAATTGTCCCAATTTTTAATTAATTATGTTTTTTTCTCTTTTCTTTTTTGCTTGCACAAAAAAGAAACAAAAAAGTGCCCCCGGCAATCCCCGCTTTTTAGCGGGGCAGGGATATACAGCCCATTGCCGGGAGATATTCCAGTCGGCTGTTGTGCAAAGTGGTGAAGGGCTACAGTGCCTTGATTCCTCCGACAGATATCCGCATCACAACATTTCAAAAAACTTTGAGGTAGTCGGCCAACCCCTAAGTTATACTGTTGAAAAACTATAGTTACTAACAGATGCCTCGTTCCTCGGCATGACAAGATCGGGGCATACAGCCCATTGCCGGGAGGTACTCCGGTCGGCTTTTGTGCAAAGTGTTGAAGGGCTTCAGTGCCTTGATTCCTCCTATAGAACCCACGTATCACAATAATTGTTTAAAAGTTTAATGAGGCTGAATTCTTGAACGGTGAATTATGGTGAAACGCTAACTTTTCTCAGCGTTTTGTCATTCAGAAGGAGCGGCCATTGCATTTATAATTAGTTTTATTTTATGCCGCGACTGAAGAATCACAAAGAGTGAATGAAAGTGGAGTTTTACTTACTCAATTTAGCTATCGCTTTTTTTCTTTGCACTTTTTGTCTTGATGCAAAAAGTGGAACAAAGAAATCAAGGCTGCGTTCATGCGTCGGGATAAATGTTGAGTTGTTTAGGGTTTAGTCCTTCGGCAGGCTCAGGATGACAAGTATGTTTAGCTGTTTAGAGTTTAGTGGTGAGATTTTTCATTTTTATTTTGGGTACTGATTTCAATAGGACACCATCGATTTTGGCATGCCGAGGTACGAGGCATCTGGTAGGTTTTCATTATTTACTATGCATGCATGCTGTAAATGTTTAGTTGTTGAGGTCCCGTCATGCGTTGGGATAAATGTTGAGTCGTTTAGAAACATCTAAAGTTTAATGAGGCTGAATTCTTGAACGGTGAATTATGGTGAGACGCTAATTTTTCTCAGCGTTTTGTCATTCAGAAGGAGCGGCTATTGCATTTATAATTAGTTTTATTTTATGCCGCGACTGAAGAATCTCAAAGAGTGAATGAAAGTGGAGTATTACCCACTCAATTTAGCTATCGCTTTTTTTCTTTCCACTTTTTGCCTGGATGCAAAAAGTGGAGCAAAGAAATTAAGGCTGCGTTCATGCGTCGGGATAAATGTTTAGCTGTTTTGTCGTTTAGTCCTTCGGCAGGTTCAGGATGACAAGTATGTTTAGCTGTTTAGGGTTTAGTGGTGAGATTTTTTTGCTAAACACTACGCTTTTATTGTTTCAGGCGTACTTGATTTCAATAGGACACTTCGACTTTGTCATGCCGAGGAACGAGGCATCTGGTAGGGTTTCATTATTTAATATGCCTAAAAGCTGTAAATGTTGAAGTGTTTATTCGTTTAGTTGTTTCATTCAATTGAGGTAATGTTTTTTTCTTAACTTTTTTTCTTGAAAAAAAAAGTTACAAAAAATTCAAGCCCCGATATCCATCGGGGCCCGCCCACGCACAAGTAACACCCAACTTTTTTTGGATAAATCCTGGAGGCAGGCAGGACGAAGATTCCGCTGCGTGCAATGTGAAGTTTAAGAAGGCGCTGTATTCCGTCTGGCAGTTTGCTTTTTTTTATATCCAATTATCAGCCCGACGGAATAAGGCGCTTCAACTTTGTTTAAGATTAGAAAAAGTTTAAAAGTGGTTTATGATCGCATATTGTTTTAAGATCCTGACATCCTTTGGTGATGAGTGAACGAAGTTCTTTTTTGAACCAGGCGGAAAGTGGTATTTCAAATCCCTTCTTGGGACGGTTATATAATTCTGCCGGCAAATAAGAACGGAATGCATCCTGCACAATCTTCTTTTTCATCTTTCCATCTACCTTGTATCGGGTGGGTAATGAAAATGCAAAATCCACCACTTCATGATCCAGGAAAGGACTCAGCACTTCCAGGCTGTTGGCAGGCGAGGTGTTCTTTTTATAGATTATCATTAAATTTGAGTATGAGCAATCTTAAGCTTTTTGAAAGCAAGCAAATAAGAACAGTTTGGAATGAAAACGATCAAATGTGGTATTTCGTAGTGGAGGATGTGGTGACTGTACTTACAGTAGCGCTGATCCAAAGCAGTATATTAAACGGATGCGGCAATGAGATCCTGAACTTGCTAAAGGGTGGGTACAATTTGTACCCACCCTTTTGGTGGATACTGAAGGGGGTAAACAAAAAATGAATTGCGCCAATGCAAAAGGACTTTTGCGAATCATTCAATCAATTCCCTCACCTAAGGCCAAACCTTTTAAACTATGGTTAGCACAGGTTGGTTCAGACCGATTAGATGAAATAGAAAACCCGGAACTGGCGACACAACGTTCAAGAGATATATATAAGCTTAAAGGATATCCTGATGACTGGATTGAAAAACGAATGCGAAGCATTGCCATCCGTGAAGAACTTACCGGGGAATGGAAAAACAGAGGTGTTAGGGAACAAAAAAATTATGCAATTCTTACAGCTGAAATTTCAAAAGCTACTTTGGTTTAACACCTTCCCAGTATAAAAAGGTAAAAGGACTGAAAAGCCAAAACCTGAGAGATCACATGAATGACCTTGAATTAATTTTCTCCATGTTAGGTGAAGCATCAACTACTGCCATAGTAAAGACGAGAAATCCTAAAGGATTTATTGAAAATAAAATAGCAGCTAAACAAGGTGGCTCAGTTGCTGGTAAAGCACGACTTGATCTTGAAAAGAAAACCGGTAAAAAAGTCGTTTCGTCTGAAAATTATTTGCCAGAACCAAAAAAGAAAAAGCGTCTGAATAAATAAGAAACAAATAGCACACAATCAAAAATAACATGTTAAGGTATGAAGCATCTGGCAGGTTCGTTTTCAGATTGCTGAAGGGAGATTCTGATGATTGGATATTTTTTTTACCACGGCGTACACAGCGTTCTAAAATTTTAACTGTATAAATTTTGATTTCACGGTGATCACGGCGATGTGCACTCCGTGCTTCTCTGTGGTCGCTGTGGTTAATATTATTCTTCTTTAACCGCAAAAGTTTTGCCAATGGTGCGCTGATCAATTATTGAACATGAAAATCAACTATCAACCCAGTTCCTAATTCCAAATATCCCAATTCCTGAACTAACATAATCAATCAAAAAGTTATCTTTGGCCGAAACGGAACCGGAATAAATGCAATATATAACCGTACTGGATTATGTGATACTCCCCTTTGTACTGGCACTGGTGTACGGGTTAGCTTATCGTTATCGTAATAAACATTACCGGCCCAGGCACCCCTGGCGAAAGTACTTTATACCGGCATTTACAGTAAAGATATTTGGGGCCATTTTTATCGGGTTAATTTATCAATATTATTATGGGGGGGGAGATACATTTAATTATTTCCGTTATGGCCAGGTGATCAATAGTTCATTTAGTGATTCACCCATTAAATGGATTAATCTTATTCTTCATTTACCTGATGTTTATACACCAGGATATTATGAATATATATCCCGAATTCCCTGGTATAATTCGCCTTCGAATTTTACTGTATGTGCAATTTCCGCTTTCATTAGCATATTTACATTCGGCACCTATTTGCCAGCTTCCGTCTTATTTGCCTTTATTTCATTCAGCGGCATTTGGGCTCTATTCAGAACATTTGCCACTATTTATCCTAAACTAATAAGGCCTGTTGCGATAGCCATATTGTTTATTCCCAGCACGGTTGTTTGGGGATCAGGCATATTCAAGGATACGCTATGCATGTTTGGATTGGGCTGGCTTACCTATTCTGTTTTCCGGTTTCTAATTCAAAAAGATTTCAGTATCAGGAATATTTTAATCGCAGTTTTCAGTCTGGTACTCATTGCAAAAGTGAAGGTTTATATTCTTTTGGGGTTTATTCCGGCCTTAGTGATGTGGATATTGTTTGTTTACTCACAAAAAATTAAATCAACAGCTATCCGTTTGATACTGAAAACAGGCATCATTTTGATAATGTTGGGTAGCAGTACTTTTTTACTTGAATCGTTGGGGGAGGAATATTTGGGAAGGTACTCCCTGGAGAATATTGAGGAGACCGCTGAAGGTACCAGGCGATGGATCACATATTCATCGGGTGATGAAGGATCAACTTACAGCCTCGGAAATTTTCCACCTACCATTGCAGGAATGTTAGCTCAGTTTCCTTTGGCGGTCAATGTTACTTTGTTCCGGCCATATGTGTGGGAATCCGGTAAGATCATTGTTTTACTGTCTGCTTTAGAAGCAGCCCTGTTTTTATTCCTAACATTAAAAGTATTTTTTGTTGTAGGATTAAAAAACATATGGAAGACGATCAGTAGAAATCCAACGATTCAATTCTGCCTCATATTTTCCATCATTTTCGCATTTGCAGTTGGAGTAACCTCTTATAATTTTGGTGCGCTATCCAGGTATAAGATTCCTTGTTTACCTTTTTATGCAATTTTTTTAGTCCTAACTTTTTATTTAAACCAAAAACCAGGAAAAAGTTTGCTCGGAAAAATAGTTTAAGCCACAAAAAAAAATCATTTCATTTATTAATTTTCAACTACTAAGAAGCTTATTGTATACATGATAATATGTCTTAATCGCATTATCCAGAGAATAGTATTCATAAATATTACTTCTAATTTCAGCACTGTCTAATTCCATTAACATTGGAAGCTGTTCAATCACGAAATCATATGAAGCATTTGAGAAATCGGGAAGCAATACCCCCCCGCCTGACTGTTGGAGCACCAAACCAACATCGCCTATTTGATTACAAATAACAGGAATACCCATTGATAAAAGTTCCCCAAGTTTCGTTGGTGAACTTGCAATTTTAGAGTAAGCCGGTTTTATAAAACTTACACTTACGTTACTTGCTTTCATAAAAATAGGTACGTCTTTTCTCTCGGCAAATGTGATGACCAGTTTTGAAGGGTCAATTCCAAATTTACTAGCACTTTGATAAACTATTTTGGGATCATCGGGCGTTAAAATCAGGAAAACAGCTTCATTATATTTTTCAGCTATTTTATTAAATAATTGCAGCATTTCCTCAAGTAAGTACCATGTACCTAAAGAGCCAAGATAACTTAGCACAAAGGCACCTTCTTTAATTCCTAAAAGCTGTTTAGCCAAAATTTTCTCATCTTCACTTACTACTGAAAATAATTCCAAATCGGCTGAGCATGGTATAACTGTAATTGGCACTGAAGGCTGATATGATTTCCATTTTTGTATTTCAATTTTACCAGCTTCTGTAAGGCATACTATACCATCTGCATATCCAACCAGGTAATCTTCTTTCTTTTTATATTTTTTATATGCATATCGATAAAATGGTGATGCCAAATCCCAGATACCTCCGTCTACCCTCTCATCTACCCAGAATCCTCTCATATCAAATAGATACTTACAATTGAATTTTTTCTTTAATTCAGCGCCAATACGAGCTGCCAAGAAACTGCGGCAATGTATGATATCATAATTATTCTCACGGTAAAGATTAGTTGCCTTATTCTTTAGAGAAATATAATCATAATATTTGGCCAGAATTGGAGGTGAAGTATGAAAAAAAAGAGGTATCCACTTTATACCGTGGGTCTTACAAATACTTGAGATTTCGGATTCCTTTGCTTTAAATCGGTCTCGTTTCTCACAACTCAAAATACTCATTTCATACCCCGATTTTGCTAAACCAATCACATAAGGCAGTATTTGAGATTGACCTAAAGGATCTGTCAACCCATTATACGAAATAAATAGGGAGGATTGCTTTTTGTTTTTCATAGATTAATTAACTCTTTTTGAACTTTTCCCCGGAAATTATACCTACCCTTTCAGCCAAATAAAAAGTGCCCCAAAAAATTAGAAAATACAGGTTCACAAACAACGAGAAGTAGCTTTCAGCCAAAACTGCAATCGTGATAGAAACTGGAAGAAGAAAAAAATAATATGCCGCTTTAAAATCGAAACTTGCCCTACTGGGAATGACTAATAAGCCTTTACTATCCAGATAGGTAATCGTTCGAAAAAAAATATAAAAAAGCAAAACTGCATTTAATGTTTGTAGTAAAAAATCCATTGTTATGAATGGAAATAATGGAGCATAAAAACGCAAGAAAGCTAAACAAATAAATGTAAAAACTCGGTATTGCTTCGATTGCAAAATATTGTGAACAAAAAAGACAACGACAAGGATTAAATAGAACCACCACCACTGGCCAGAGAATTGTTTGTGAATAACAAAAGTTATAGCAAGAAAAAAAACGATTCTGATCAATATCCAAAAGGCAATCAAAAGGTTTGATGGGTCAAACTCCTTTACTCTTTTTCTTGGATTTTGTTCAAATCGAACAGATACACAATCATTTATGATATAACCAATTTCGTAAACGGAAATGAACGCTAAATATCCCAAAAGAAAATTAGTTGTGGCATTAAATGGATCAAGTCCCGAGTGGATTAAAATTATTATTCCCAATAGAAATTCTGAATATCCATGGAACAGAATAGCAGCTTTTGTATTTAGCCGTGTTTTTACAAAATATGCAAAAGGAAAATAGTAGAAGATCCGGTTCATTAATTTATTTGAAGTATTTAGATATGCAATATGTTCACCTTGGGAAGGGATGACCAAAATTTTTCCTGTTTTGAATTATGGCACACTGCGTATTTGCATTCTGCCGTTGCCATAATATTTTTATCTGAGAGGTTATCTGTAATAACAACATCAATGACAACCTTTTCCTTTTTAAATGCATAGAGTGCTTCCAATTTCCTGCCGCTTAACTCCTTTAATATCCTCCCAGTGTATTTACCATTTTTTATTCCCAACTCAGTTGCGATATAATTATCAATACCTAAATTTTTTGCAATGGATTTTGCGATTGGTTTTAGGGTTGCTGAAATCAATATAACCTCAGAAAACTCATATGTTTTAATAAGATCCATCGTAAGGCCAATCGTTCTTGGCTTAAGATATTCATGGAAAAAATCTTCTGCCCAGGATTCAACCATTTCAACATCATGTGAAGCCAGCAACTTAACAGCTAAGTATTTGAAGTGATCTTTCTTAAATAATTTTTCATTGATGGCAACCATCCAAAAAAAAGGGCTCAATTTTGAAAGCAGAATCTTAAAATATATCCGATCTACAAAAGAGAATTTCCCTTTTAGGATGCAGTATTTAAAAAAATCAAATGTGGTATTTGATTTAAACAGTGTGTAACAAATATCAACAACCACAATTTTCTTTTTATTGTTCATAGTAAAATGTTTTGCTTATAAAGCCAAAAACCAGGTGGATTAAAAATAAAAGCAATACGCATACTGGTAATGCTAAAAAATTATGAACAATAATAAATTGCTACTGCAACAAAAATAATGGGTCTGCATTTAAAAGAGGTAAAATACCTTGTAAATGAATCTTGCCGCTTTGCTTTTGCAACTTCCAAAAACCCTCTTCGCCTTTCTGCACCTGAATGTTAAAAAGCCCTTTTTGCTTTTGAAAGTCTAGAACACGCCCTGTTGGACTGACCAGCGTTAAAACACCATCATTTTTTAGCTTAAATTCATTTACCTGTCCTACATTAAATACAAGATTATTACGTCCAAAAGTCCATGCCGCATTTTGATTTCCAGCCAGTATACCGAAAGAAACAGCACCGGTAAAGCTAAGTGTAAAACCATTCTTTGCATCATCAATCACCGCTATATAAGTTCCTGGCTGCAGCACGTTCAGCGCAACTGCTTTTAAAGGTTGTTTGGGTTGAATTATTTCATTCAATAATGATGTTTCTCCTTCTATACTCAGTTGATTATTGTATGGGTAAATACTAAGGCGCAGAGTTTTAAATTGTTTTGCTTTTATTAAACCGGCAGAGAGATTGATGGAAGCAGCACTCCCATTCTGTACATGGAATATTATTTTATGCGTTCCTCTTAACCTTACGGGCAAAGAAGTTTTAAAAGCCTCCTTAATTGCGTTTCTTTTGAAGCTATTGGGCAATGGAGCCACAACTGTTTTTTCGGACTGACTGAATGATTTTAAATCTTCATAAAAATGTTGATTTATTTCTTCTTTATTTACGGGTTTATTGTTTTGCTTCCAGACTGCTTTAGGATCGTTAAACCGCATGTTTTGTTTGCCGGTAACCGCTGAATTTGCAAGACGCCTGAATAGCGGATAGCTGGCTACAATACCGAAGTCCTGCACCCGGTAAGCCCAGTTCAATAATTGAGTAAGATGTGCATCTGTTTTTTGTTCCTGCCATTTCTTAAACAAAACAACATAATGCAGGTACTGCTTTACCTGATCAATACGTTGTTGTACCTTATGATCATCTTCGGCGTTTGAGGCAGCTTCCACCCATTTGCTCCATTGGTACAGATCTCCATCAAGGGGAATAGAAGGGTTATAAGCCTGCCATGATTGAAAAAGCTGCTCCATATAACCTGACGCCTTTCCAAACATGTTTTGAAAAAATTCAGCTTTGATCTTCTCGGTGTCTGCTTCTACATTCCACAACAATTGAGCAGCAATATAATGTCCCAATCCCCGGCTAATCCATCCAATATTTGTTTCAGCAGAAAAGTAACGAATGCCCTTGTTATAATAATCCTTCAACTGGTTAACGTAAACCAATTTGCTTCCTTTTACCTTACCTGGCATATCCCAATCCCAGGCCATTACACCATAATAATCCCTAATGCCTACTTGCACTCCCTTTTTCTTCCATAAATCAATTAGTTCGTCGGTGCGATAAGCTGATTGATTCATAGCGGTAGCAACCAATACTACAATATTGGGTTCAAGAGCAAATTTTGGTGGTGCTGCGTGCAGGTTATAAGCATACAACCCTATTTTTACAGAAGGATATTTATTTCGTACTGCACTGGCTACACGGTTTGCCAGGTAAAATGTTTGTTCGCCGGGACCACCAATTTTTAAAGCGGCTTCACTAGTTGAAAAACCACCACCATCAGAAGGATCCATTGAAAGCATGTCAGGTAGCTGACCAGTTTTTTTCTTTCTTGATTCAATTTGGGCAAACGCATCGTTTATCAGTAATTGAACCAACTCCTTGTTGGCTGGTTCAAATTTGGGGTTTGTTGGTATTTTACCTTTGGAAACATTCTGTGCAAAATATTCGGGATGCTGCAAAAAAACAGTTTTATTGCGGTTAACGATCCCATCATACGAATGTCCGGCATTAACTTCTTCTCCTCCCTGCATATTAGCCTGAAACCAATGTTTATAATCTGCATCCGCTTTTTTGGACGCTGTTCCATAAGCATACCAGATGCGGCGATAAGTGAAAGACGGTGAAACTATTTTTTCAACTTTTTTATAGATGCTATTTATTTCAGGCGCCACATACCAGGCTTCATTTGGAAAATAATAACGAAAGCCCAAATGATTAAGATACCACCAGGCTCCGTTTTTTAATCCATCCACTGTACTGCTGGCAATATGAATCAACCTGTCATTTGCTTTTACATAAAATGCATCGCCAGGAAGATCATGAAGTTTGTATTGTTTTAATTCTCCTTCCTGAAGCAAATTGAGATAAACACCCGTACCTGAAGATGATGAAGTGAAATTTATTTTATGATCGGACAATTCTTTACTTAATATTTTGCGCACTTCATCCATCCCCTGTTGCGCTACAGAAGAAAGCAGAAATAAACTAAAGGTGATGCTGAGTAAAATTTTTATCATGGAACTGTGTTCCTTTTAGAAAGGTTTGGCATACGAAAGTTTAGCCTGGTAAAGAGCTTAACAGTTCATTAATTGTTGAGAGGAATAGTTAAAGGTGGAGTTGCCTGGCTGATATTCTTCCTGTTTTTCCAGTTTTTTAAAAGCTTTGATCTCATTTCAGAAGTCCATTGTTTTGTAAGGAAGAGCCTGCCGGTTCCCAATTCAGACTGAGGAATGGAAACATACGGAGGTTCAGTTTTGATTAAATATTTTACAGCCCGTAAATAAAGATCATGTGCGTGATCCATTACTTTCAACTGCACTCCGGTTAAATCTTTACACTCCCGGATATCCACAGTTTCGTTCACTATAATATTACCAGAATCAATTCCTGGATTGATCCACATGATGGTATTGCCCACCAGGTGCCATTCGTTATTGGCTATGCACCAGTTGGTACAATTAGGTCCGCCTTTTACATAAGGAGATAAACCAGTGTGCAGGTTAATGATACCAATTTCTACAGGAATACTTAATAACTGTTCTTTAACCAATCCTGTTCCGCTTACTATTATAAGATCAGGTGAAATATCTGTTACAAATAATTTTACATTCTCATCATTAATTGAATCAACTTCCAATAACGGAACAACTGGCCAGTCAGAATATGCATAATCATAATTACGTTGCAAGGTTTTCCATGCAACATCAATTTTGTTGAACCGGATACGATTTACTATTCTTTGTACTAAATTTCCTGTTGTTGTTTTCTTCAGGCTTTTTTTCTTTTTATCGATCACAATACCTGCAAGTCCAAATTGCATGTGTATCTTATTAGCAAGAGCTTTTTGATTTGGCGCATTGCCACACCATAAAACCAATTTCTTTTTTACTTCCATAACTTTTTAATAGCAGTGTATACTCCACTAATCCTTGCATTCACTTTTATCCAAGGCTGTTGGTATAATTCAACTCTTGGGATAGAAAAAAGATTATCTTTTTCCGTTTTATAAAATCTCTGTTCTACAGCTAATCCTATTTTATATCCGACTTTTTGAGATAACTCCATAACACGCTTATCATAACTTCCAATGGGATAAGAAATTGTATAGGGAACTATGCCTAACTGATTTTTTATCTTTATGAATGATGTTTGCAACTCTTTTTCTATTTCATTTTTGTCTTCCAACTGTCCTAACATGGGATGAGTATCCGTATGTGATCCAATGACGAAGCTGCTGGAATGAAGTTGCCTAACCTCGTCCCAACTTAGCATTTGACGTTTAGGAATTTCAACATCTTTACATAACTCAGTGATAGTTTGCATAATTTGAAGTCTACTCCTATTTGGTAATGTTTTCATCCATGGTTTTAATTTTTTTGTTGATTGACTAATTCCGTTATTCAATACAATCCTTTTATACGGCTCGGGCACATAGTTAAAATCTAACTCAATAACTGGCAGTTTTGTGTTTTGCAATGAAAAATCTAAAATATATGTCCATGTTGGTATATTCCTATCAATACTATCGGTCACAATATAAAATGAGGCGGGACAATTGTACTTTTTTAAAATCGGAGCTGCATACTCTATATTGTCTTTATACCCATCATCAAATAAAATTGTAGCAAAGGGTTTTTTTATTTTACTGAAAGCTGGCTTGTCCTTTATATAAGCTTCCAGGCTAACTATATGGTATGTTTGTGAAAGTTTTTGGACAATTTTTTCAAAGAGAACTGGTTTCATAGGTGGCCATAAAGCATCTTTCTCATCACTTACCCGATGAAATAAAAAATTTTTTATTAACATTTTTTCATTTTAAATATTCAATCCTTAGAGCTAAATCTGCCGCTTGGGTCGCTTATTGCTTTATATCGTATATTTCCATTAACCTTTGAATATACTGATCCCCATTTGCCACTTTGATTGAATATTCTTTAGATTTTTGTGCCAGAGTTTTCTTTTGATCATCAGACATTGCTTGGTGCTTTTCTATAGCTTCTAAAAGGCTATTACTTTCCTTTTTATTTACATCAAGAAAAAAAGCATAACCTGAATATACTTCGTTGTAAACAGGAATATTACTAAGAAAAATGGGTAGACCTCTTGACATAGCTTCCATAGGAGCTATTCCATAACCTTCGTACAAAGAGGTAGAAAAATAAGCATCGTATTTATCCAACACTTCATGAATACTGTCAACTTTACCCATCAACCTAACCGGTAGTGATGCTTGGTTGATCTGATCCTGGAGGACATTTTGTAAATGTCCCTGGCCGTAAATGTCTAATACGATACCTTCTTTTTCATCAGAAGCTTCATAATATCTTTGGAACAATGAAATCATTGTTTCATAATTTTTTACAGCTTTCAGAGACCCTACAGCCACCCATTTCTTTAATGACTGATTTTTTTGTTTGTCCGACGATGTGGCTGGTAAAAAAAAGCTGTTATCAATAAAATTATACAATACATTACCATTAGTGCATTGTGTAATTGTTTGCTTATAGTCATGCAATGCATAATTAGAAACTGCAATCAGCGTATGTTCTTTTTTATATACATATTTTTCCAATAATACCAAGTACCATTTTTTAAAAATTGCTGCACTGTATATGGTATGAATCGAATAAAAAATTTTATACTTTTTACCCAATGCAAGTCTTGTAATAAATGATGAGAGAAAGAGATGAGAGTGTACTATTACCGGATTTATGGTTGCCACCAACTTTTGTAATTTTCGGCAGGAACTAATAAGGGAATGCCAACCTGTATGATTAAGACAATAAATTTTAGCATAATTATTTATATCCTTAATATGAATTTTAGGATCAAGCAATATAATATGATGTTCAAAACAACTCATTTTCTTTATTGTTGAAAAAAGTAACGTTTCAGCTCCTCCCAGGGTTAAATTATCAATAATGTGAACAATGTTTTTCAATTTAAAAATTTATAATAGCATATTTAAAACAAGAATAAAAATATTGGACTTGGGTATGTTTAGCAATTGGGATTAATAATTCATTGCAGGCCCCTTAAAAGCTGTTGCAGGAATTTGAACAACCTTATTGTTGGCGTTAAAAGAATTTGTCAACAGGTCTTCTGCATCAAAAAAAGAAATTTGTTTCATTTTTGAAAACCTTTCGAACAGCTTTAATGTATTTGCTTGATTCAGGTCATAATCATGAGAATTAACAACGCCGGTTACATTTGTCTGTTCTTTATCCAGTATTTTAAGAAGATTGCGTGTATAATCAGGAAATAATGGCGAAGAAGGAGCACCAATTAGGTTTTGAATTTCGACTATTTTTCCTTTTCCCGGAATCTGTATTTCAAAATTTTGACCGGTTTTAATATAGTTTCTTACCATTAACTGATGGGAAAACTGGTTCCTGAAATAGACACTTTTGGAAAAACTGAAATCAAATTTAAAGCCTGCATCTATCAACAATGCCAGCAAATGTTGATTCATAAACCACCAGCCACCTGCATAAAGTCCATTATGGTTTATTCCATAATTTTTTAACCAGCCCAGGTCATTATCAAATTGTTCTTTTAAATTAGCTTTCGAAAAATTATTACTTCTTATTTCCGTTTCATAACGTTGCCAATGCAAGGGGTTAAGGTAAAAATGACCGTGATATCCCAGTGTAGCAACGGTGCTTAATTCATGATAACGGTCTGACAACTTTTGATCCGGGCATTTAAACGCCTTCATTCCCGCAGCTACTTTTGGGCTATTACCCGTCATCAAAGTACAAATTGCCTGCTTGCCAGTGATTTGTAAATATTGCCCGCAAAACGATAGCAGCTTTGCATAGATGGCATCATCATAAACCATTTCTGTATGAAAGTTATAACCGATCTTAAAATTAAAAACTTCGGGCAGGCTATAAGGGCGAACGGTGTATAATATTTTTTTTAATGTTTGTTTCATTAGAAATGATCCTTAATGCCGGGCATGAAATTAAATTCCGTTTTTTCAGAAGTTTTTAACGCAATGTCATCAATCATCAAAGGCTCTACATATGGGGCAACTTTCGGATTTCGAAACAACTTTTTGAAGGTTGAAGTATTATGAAATATAAATTGTGCAAATTGCATCTCATGTTCTTGAAACATTTTTTTTACAGTACTCTTGAAGAAATGTGGTTTGTTAATGATCATACCCCCAATGCTAAAATACTTAATATTTATACCGCTTACTTTTCGGGTCAATAATTTTCCCCAGACCAAATTTCCCAGGTCTTCAAATATAATCAGATCCTTTCCCTTCACATTTTTTTTGGCATCATTAATCTGGTAATCATTTTGATAAAATCCCGTGTCTGTATATAATATATCCATGTCGTTCCAGGACGAAAAAGCAGCATCAAACAAAAAAGGAAGATTTATAACATTCACTTTTAAAAAAGGACCAAAATAGTT
>MWWA01000218.1_pt1 | contig 16637 bp, 20 predicted proteins | sample 1047341 | NCBI WGS metagenome assembly MWWA01 (sample SAMN06349978, study PRJNA376086) | soil metagenome | isolation source: MS5-1 sample Antarctic (ecotone) soil | place: Antarctica | collected 2015-01-13
AACCCAAATATAGCAAAGGCTTAAGAGTTAATCAGCAAACCCTATTTAATTATAAATCTCTGAAAGGTTTATACCATTAACGTCTTACCGCCGTTTATTCTAAGGAGAATTCCCTTAGAGCATTTCAGAGATTCTCACATGAAGTTTACCTGAACAAACTGCGCAAAGGGCTGCCTTGAAAAAGGCGGCCCATTTGCTTTTAGTACCGGCAATAAAAAAAGCCGTCACAATTCTGCAACAGCCTTTTTTTATTGTACCCCTGTATTTATTTAAACTGGTGAACGACCTCTTTGGCCAGTGCTACCATCTTTTTTACACCTTCTTCAGGCAGATTGCCTTTTTTAAATTCTCCCAAAACTTCCGGCATCTTATTTTCCATCTGCAAAAGAAACTGCTCCTCAAATTCTTTTATGCGGTTAACCGGCACGCCACTCAACAGCCCCTGGGTACCAAGATAGATAATTGCTACCTGTTTTTCAACCGGATAGGGAGAAAATTGTGGTTGCTTTAATATTTCAACATTGCGGGCGCCTTTATCCAATACTGCTTTTGTAGCAGCATCCAGGTCGCCACCAAATTTTGAGAAGGCTTCCAACTCACGATACAGCGCCTGGTCCAACTTCAAGGTGCCGGCAACCTTCTTCATAGATTTGATCTGGGCATTTCCTCCCACGCGGCTTACGCTGATACCTACATTGATCGCGGGCCTGATACCGGCATTAAACAGGTTCCCTTCCAGGAAGATCTGTCCATCAGTAATGGAAATAACGTTAGTGGGTATATAAGCAGACACGTCACCTGCCTGCGTTTCAATAATGGGCAGGGCGGTCAGCGAACCCCCACCCTTTACCAGGTGTTTAATGTTTTCCGGCAGGTCATTCATCTTCTGTGCAATCTCGTCCCGCTGTATGATCTTGGCGGCACGCTCCAATAAGCGGCTGTGCAGGTAAAACACATCACCCGGATAAGCCTCACGCCCCGGCGGCCTTCTCAACAATAGTGATACTTCACGATAAGCCACAGCCTGCTTGCTCAGGTCATCATAAATGATGAGGGCAGAACGGCCGGTATCACGGAAAAACTCGCCAATGGCAGCTCCTGCAAAGGGCGCATAGAACTGTAGTGGCGCAGGCTCAGATGCGGACGCCGCAACTATTGTGGTATATTCCATCGCGCCGTGGTCTTCCAGCACCTTCATCACCTGGGCTATTGTACTGGCCTTTTGCCCGATGGCAACATATATACAATATACCGGTTCACCAGCCTTGTAAAATTCTTTCTGATTAATGATGGTGTCTATACAGATCGCACTCTTTCCTGTCTGCCGGTCACCGATCACCAGCTCACGCTGCCCGCGGCCAATAGGGATCATAGCATCAATGGCTTTGATGCCGGTCTGCAGGGGTTGCTTCACAGGCTCCCTGAAAATAACACCGGGTGCCTTACGCTCCAGCGGCATTTCAAAAAGATCCCCGGTAATGGGGCCCCGCCCGTCTATCGGGTCTCCCAGCGTATTGATCACTCTTCCGGCCAGGCCATCGCCTACTTTTATAGAAGCGATATTTCCGGTGCGTCGTACCGTTCCGCCTTCCTTGATGTCGCCACTGTCTCCCATCAATACCACGCCCACATTGTCTTCTTCCAGGTTCAGGGCAATCGCCTTTACACCATTCTCAAACTCCACAAGTTCACCGGAGCTAACGTTATTTAAACCGTAAATACGGGCAATGCCATCACCAATCTGCAGCACGGTACCTACTTCTTCCAGGTTAGCCTCTACATTAAAATTTTTTAATTGCTGTCTGAGGATCGCCGAAATTTCATCGGGTTTAATTTCAACCATAAATTAGAATTTTCAAAAATGTTTTTTAGCTCAGGATTTTTGCAAAGTGCATTTACTACCTGAGCTTATGCATGTAATCGTTGTTCTGAAATTGTTTGTTCACATCATTCAGATCCCTGCTGATGCTGGCATCTACTAATTTACCATCCATCTCCAGCACAAAGCCGCCAATAATGCTTTCATCTACTATTGCTTCAAGCTGTAATGAGGAAATTTTATTCTGTTCTTTGATTCTCCTGATAAATGACTGCTTTAATTCATCACTAACCGGCAGCGCTGTCGTGAGCTTAGCCTTATGAATTCCCTGCAATCTGTTATACTGCTCTACAAAAGAAGCTATGATCCCATCGAGGCTTTCTTCCCTGCTCTTTGATGTTAATAGCTGTAGAAAAGTCTGTGTGGTTTTAGATAGCTGCCCCTTAGTAACATCTTTAATAATGGAATATTTTTTTTTAGCCGAAATAACCGGGCTTTTAAGCATCACCAGAAAGGGGTTGCTTTGCTGCGTAATATTATGCAGAAGCTTCATGTCTGCCCACACTTCATCCAACTTTCCAAGCTCAATGGACCACCCCAGCAAACTTTTTGCATAGCGATATGCAATTCTTGAATTCTTCATATCTGTTTAATTCAACTCCACTTTATCTGAAAGCTCCTTAATATATTCCTCCTGGGCTTCCCTGTCGGAAAGTTCCCGGCGCAGTACTCGTTCACTCACTTCTAATACCAGCTTTCCTACCTGGTTTTTTAGGTCAACTATGGCAGCCATCTTTTGTTGGTTGATGGTGCTCTGGGCGTCAGACACTATTTTATTTGTCTCTTCTCTTGCTCTTTCCTTTGCTTCCGCAATGATCTTATCTCTTATTTCTTTTGCTTCCCTCATCATCACGGCTCTCTCTTCACGTGCCTCCGCCAGTAAGATCTCATTTTCGCTTTTGAGCTCTGCCATCTCAGCCCTAACTTTTTCGGCAGATAAGATGGAATCAGAAATATTTTGTTCCCTGTCTTTTAGAGAATCTAAAATGGGTTTCCAGGCATATTTTTTCAAAATAAAAAATACAATAATGAAAGCGATAAGCGTCCATATAATCAGGCCAAAGGAAGGAATAAGTAAATCCATTGATAAAATTTTAAAGAGAAAATAAGGCTGCGCCCGCCGCCCTGTGCTTTGTGTGCAGCCTTACATTTTTTTACACGAACATCGCGAGAATACCCGCGATAACCCCAAACAAGGCAACACCTTCAATAAGTGCTGCTGCCAGGATCATGTTGGAGCGGATATCGTTTACAGCTTCCGGCTGGCGTGCAATAGCTTCTACTGCACCCTTACCGATCTGTCCGATACCGATTCCTGCACCCACACCGGCAAGACCGGCGCCAATTGCGCCACCTGCATTTGCCCAGGGGGTCGTGCTTAAAATAGTGATTAAATCCATAGTTGTGTTTTATACTTATTAAAAAAAACGCTTGTTGACTACACCATGACGGCATCATCATATTCCGGACCGGAATGATGATCATGAGAACCTTCCATTGCCTGCCCGATAAATACGGCTGTCAGGTTGGTAAATATAAATGCCTGAATAAATGCTACCAGTATTTCAATAAAATATATGAAGACAGAAAATGCAATGGAAATTGGTGCAAAACCCCAACCGATACCTTTATTCAATGCAGCGAAAATAAATATCATGGATATAAGACAGATAATAATAATATGCCCCGCCAGCATATTGGCAAATAACCTGATCATGAGGGCAAAAGGTTTTGTAAAAATGCCGAGTATCTCTACAGGTACTAAAATAATTTTTACAAATACCGGCACATCCGGATTAAAAATATGACCCCAGTAATGCTTGTTGGTACTGAACATGATAATGATAAATGCTATGACAGCTAAGACCAGGGTAAAGGCGATATTACCTGTGACATTCGCAGACCCCGGAATCAGGCCAAAGGCAGTATTGATCAGTATAAAAAAGAAAACAGTCAATAAGTAAGGCATGTATTTAAGATACTTGTTCCCCAGGTTGGGCTTGGCTACTTGCTCCCTGATAAATTCTATAACGATCTCCATGGCATTCTGCATGCCGGAAGGCCCTCTCTCAACTCCAATTCCTCTTTTATATTTTCTTGCAACGGCTATCATCAGCCAGACAAAAACGATCAATGCCAATAGCATCTGCACTACATTCCGCGTAAGGGAGATATCGTACACTTTCACGGCAGGGTCTTCCGGTACAACTTTTCCCTCTTCCAGCCGGTACCCATCTACCACTCCCTGGTGATGAAATGCTGATGACATAAATGCTGAAAAACCTTTTTGGGGAGAATATAGTAGTACGGGAAGGGGAATGACTGCTTCATGCTCCATTCCATCGCTGCCTTCATAAGAAAGAAAATGGAATTCATGTGCGTCCTTTACATGGCCGAAAATTACTTCGTTCGCATCAAACGCTTTTTTGGCTTTGTGCGCTCCGTGATCTTCATTTTCCTGGGCAAAAATAAAATTGGGAACAAATATGCATAACAAGCTAAAAACCGCTACCAATAAAGATTTCATGCATTTTAAACCCATATCTATCCTCATTTTGGCGCAAAGATAAGTGGTTTGGGTCAGGATTGCAGATAGAATGAAAGGAATTTTTGAATGGTATTTGAATGCCTGTTAAGTACTAAATTCATACTGATCAATAAATCAAAAAGTATTCCTGCGTTCTTCTCCTTTTCTTAATACATTGGTGTTTATAAACGATATGGAAGAATTGTTCTTCAGATTCTGGACCAGTACCAGAATGTTATAATTCGTTAAAGAGGAAGTCTGAATTTTTCTTTCTTTGCCTGCCGGGTCGCGGGCAATGGCATACATCGGCTTTGTCAATGCATTTAAAAATCCTATGCCTAACCCTTTGGCAGTTCTGCCGGAAATTTTTGTAGCATTGATCAACTTTGATTCGATAGGATTTTTAAATATTGTCTCATTGGAATCAAGACGGTTATAGACATCGTCGTAATGGAGAGGCGCTCCCCCGATACGCCTGGAGTAAAATATATCGCCTTTTGAAAAGAGCTCCGTTCCTTCCGTAAAAAAACTCCTGTTCTCATTGTATTGTACCTCAAATGGCGAAAGGTTCAAAATCCGGGTATCACTCTGCACTTATCCGAAATCGGGTATCAGCGTCATATCAAGCGTAAAGCTTTCATTGATCCCATACTTTACATCCATACCTCCGTTAATGGAGGCGGACAAATCTTTGACCTCATCGCTTTTGTGAGGATAGTGATTTACATAGGCGGAAAAATAAGGACTGAAAGATAGCCGCAGGGGTGATTTAATTTTCTCAATACCTGTCCACATCCCTCCCTGGTTAATAAAACCATTAACAGTGGGATCTATAAAAGACCATGAATATTGCTCTGAGGTTTTCTGGCGCTTTCTGATGAAGTTCAGGCCCCAGCTCTGATTTTCCCTCGTACTGAATCTTAAGGCGGAATAGGGGATCCGCGCTTCAAAAGACCAGCCATCCGATTGCATGTTTGCAGCGCTTTCCCAAACGGAATTCCATGATTCATCCTCGTTACCGCTGTTTGAATATTTTGCATCAAACTGCTCACCATATGGAGTAATATAGAATCCTGTGGCATTGATCCTGTCATAATACGTATCGAATATAACGCCCACAAAATCACTATTACCTATCCTGTCGCGGCCGACGAGTTCTTTAGAAATACTGTCAACATTTGACTCGTGACAATATCCTCCGAAGTAAACATAATTGTTGTCATACAGCAGATAGAATTCACTCCTGTTTGCTTCCCTATCTATTACATTAGAAGCTGGCCGGAACATAACTAAATCGCTGATAGCCGGTGTATTCTGCCATGCTGCTTCTTTAAGTTCTCCATCTATAGAAAATGTCTCGTTCGTACGCACGGCTTTATACTCTTTCACTTTCTTCTGTGAAAAACCGGGTTGGGTAAAAAACAATATTAATAACAGGTAAAGATTTCGCATGGGAGGATACCCAAATTAACCGGATTAGGATAGAAATTTGTCACCCTTTATAAATTATATACATTATTATACAATCCTTAACAGCCAATGTAGAAAAATTTGAACAGGTGGAGTCTCGTTTATTAAATGCTGTTACAAGAGAAAATTGATTGCCCAACGGCACTCTTGTCCCATGCTCGGGTAAGCCGTTGCAGACACGCATTTCGACAGCCCTGGTTCATATAAAAATTTGAAAGTTATTATTTTACCTTCACTTCAGCATCGGCATGAAATCAATAAAAGAAATATTAGCTCTTCCTTTCATCGGTATTATCAGGGTATATCAAATCATACTTTCTCCACTGATCGGGCCGTCATGCAGATACTCGCCTACCTGTTCCCAATACAGCCTGGAAGCGTTTAAGAAATATGGCCTCTTCAAAGGATTGTGGCTGACACTCAAACGTATCGCCAGGTGCCATCCGTGGGGAGGTCATGGTCATGACCCTGTCCCATAAAAAAATGCCGTGATGGTTCACGGCATTCAATTTATCTGAACAATTAATTAATTATGAAGCTTTCTCGTAATTGGCTGCAACTTTTTTCCAGTTGACAACATTCCAAAACGCTTTTAAATAATCAGGACGATTATTTTGATACTTTAAATAATAAGCATGCTCCCATACATCGCAACCAAGGATGGGCTTGCATTTGCATTCAGCAACATCCATCAAGGGATTATCCTGGTTAGGCGTAGAGCAAATAGTTAATTTGCCATCCTTTACACCAAGCCAAACCCAGCCGCTGCCAAACCTCGAACCGCCAGCTTCGTTGAATTCTTCTTTAAACTTATCAAAAGAACCAAAAGCATCATCAATCGCTGTGGCAAGTTTTCCTCCAGGCTTCCCACCATCTGCTGACAACAATTCCCAGAAGAAAGAATGATTCCAGTGACCGCCGCCGTTATTTCTAACCGCAGTGCTGATAGATCCTGCACTCTTGAGTAGCTCTTCAATAGATTTATTTTCATGCTCAGTACCCTCAATCGCTTTGTTCAATTTATCAACATATCCCTGGTGATGTTTATCATGGTGAATTTGCATCGTTTCTTTATCAATGTGTGGCTCCAGCGCATCAAAACTGTAGGGTAGAGCCGGTAATGTGAAAGACATAAAAAGTTATTTTAAGATTTAAAAAAATGGTGAAAATTACTCTGCTGTTCATCGCGAACCTGTATTCTAATACAAAATTTACGCCATCAATCATAAAGGTCAGGGAGAAAGGTAAAGGGGCGATTTTATCTTTTGCTCTGGAAAAATTGCTTCATTAATTGAAGAGACTCTTCGCTGAGAATACCCGAACGGAGAACAGTTTGCGGATGCAAAGGTAAGTTTTTTGGCGAAAGGCCACTGGCACCACTTGTTTTCCGGTAGAGTGAAATGCCACCGTGTTTGGGATCAGCAGCGCCGAAAACCAGTGTAGTAATCTTGCTCCAATACAGTGCCCCGCAGCACATGAGGCATGGCTCCAGCGTTACATATATAGTTGCTCCCTGCAGATATTTTGCTCCCAGATGATTGAAGGCTGCGGTCACTGCTATCATTTCTGCATGAGCCGTGGAATCGTGCAAGGTTTCTACCTGGTTATTACCTCTGCCGATGATAGAATTATTCAGCACTACAACCGCGCCAATGGGTACCTCGCCGGCGTCCAGCGCTTTATGTGCTTCTCTTAAAGCCTGTTGCATATAATATTCGTCACTCACAGCGCTTCCCGATTTTATACATTGCATTACATTTTTCAAACACTTCGTGTTCAAACACTTTTGTCTAAAACACATTTTGTAAATTTCAAATATAAATGAATATGAATTTCCAATGTGAGCTGCAAAAGATCCGGGCCTTTTATGAAGGAGGCCGGACACTTGAATACGATTTCAGAATAAAACAATTAGAAGCTTTAGATCATTCCATAAACAAACATGAGGAAAAAATTTTCCAGGCATTAAAAAGTGACCTCGGGAAAAGTAAAGAGGAGGCCTGGGTAACCGAAACGGGAATGGTGAGTTCTGAAATACGCAATATGATCAGGCATCTGAAAAAATGGATGAAACCGGAAAAAGTCGGGACACCTTTGGTGGCCTTTCCCTCAATTTCCATGATCTATAAAGAACCGCTGGGTGTGGTGCTGATCATTGCTCCCTGGAACTATCCCTTCCAATTACTATTGACACCACTTGCGGGAGCTATCGCCGGGGGTAACTGTGTGGTGTTGAAACCATCTGAGCTGGCGCCTGCTACAGAAAATATTCTTTGTGAAATAATTAAAGAAACATTTGATGAAAATTACCTCCGGATAATCACCGGTGATGGAGCCAGCGTAATTCCTGCAATGACAGACGCATTTCGTTTTGATCATATTTTTTATACCGGCAGCACTTCCGTGGGAAAAAGGATCTATCAACTTGCTGCAAGTACTCTCACGCCGGTAACCCTGGAGCTTGGGGGTAAAAGCCCGTGCATAATTTACCCTGATGCAGACCTGGACGTTGCAGCAAAAAGAATTGTGCTGGGGAAGTTTTTAAATGCAGGCCAAACCTGTATTGCCCCGGATTACTTATTAGCTGAAGAAAGTATTGCGGAAAATTTGATGGAGAAAATGAAGCTATACATTCATAATTTTTATAGCAATGATGCGTCTGCAAGCCAGGATTATGGAAGGATCATAAACGATTTGCATTTTAAAAGGCTGCGAAGTTATTTAGATAATGCCAGCATTTATTTTGGTGAAGAAATGAATGAGGATGATCTCTATATCGCTCCCACTATTTTGACAGATGTAAAAGAATCTGATTCTGTAATGCAGGAAGAGATCTTCGGCCCTATACTGCCCGTCCTAACATTTAGCTCAACAAAGGAAGCAATGATAATTGTAGAACAACATCGCCATCCTCTCTCTTTATATTTATTTACAAACCAAAAAAGTATTCAGGATGAATGGATAAAAAAGGTATCATTTGGAGGCGGTTGCATTAATAATACGGCCTTGCACTTTACTAACAAAAAATTGCCCTTTGGGGGAGTAGGAAATAGTGGTATCGGCAGCTATCATGGAAAGACTTCCTTTGATTTGTTTACACATAAAAAACCTGTTCTTAAAACAGGGACGTGGTTTGACCCGTCAATAAAATATCCTCCGTTTAAAGGGAAAATGAAATGGTTCAAGAGATTGATGTGATGGAAATGGTTCTTAAAAGTGGGTGACCTCTTTAGATATTACTTCAAATAGGAAAAAGGATAACACCAAATAATTTAGGGTACCTAACATTTTGAGCGTGCAGATGGTTTATTATCAGTATTTACCACCGGGTAAGTTACATATCCAACACTTTTCTTAATGCTTCTTTAATTTCTGAAAGTGTTGCGGTATCAATTATTTCTATTTTTTTAATAAGCCGGTTTTGTGAGAGAGAACGAATTTGAAAGCAATCAGCAGATGACACTTTAGATAGTCCATTAGAAGTAGATGGTTCTATTTTAACCATCCAGGGAGCTATATCGTATTTGTTTTTCCATTCAGTAATAGGTACGATAAATCTTAGAGGTAGCTTGCCTAACCCATCGTGATTTACAATTATAGCAGGTCTTTTTTTCTGAATTTCCGCTCCTTTAGCCGGATCAAGGTCAATCAACCAAATATCATTTTGTTTCATAAAAGGTTTCCAAATCTAATGTAGTAAAAGCTGTTAGATCGTTATCATTTACATAGTCATTGTAAAGCACATTAGCAGCATGTTCTATTTGATGATTTACTTCATCTTTATTAATGGACTTTATAATCTCTTCTACCACATATAATTTTTGATTAACAGGTAACCTCTGGATTTCCTTTATTATATCCATTGTCTGCATACCGTTATAGTTTTTAGGACGAATATTCTTTTTAAACTTTTTTCAAACCTTTAATAAATTTAGGTAAAGAATCTTATTTCCGAAAATATTAGCCCATCTGTTGCGTAGCTCTTCCACTTGTTCGTCATTTTCAATTAATGGCTGTTTTGTCATAACTCCTTTTTAAGAGCCCATTTTTATAAATACGAAAACATTATCTTACCCTATCAACTCCTTTGCAGTAACTACGTCCACTTCTTTTTCCCAGCCGGCAACAACAAGCGTCGCCACAGCGTTTCCGATAATATTCGTCAATGCCCGGCCTTCGCTCATGAAACGGTCTATGCCGAAAATGATAGCGATGGCAGCAACAGGAATATGGCCAACCGTAGGCAGGGTGGCCGCCAGTACGATAAAACCACTTCCTGTAACTCCCGCAGCTCCTTTTGAAGTAAGTAACAAGATCAACAGCAAACTGATCTGGTGTCCGAGATCAAGTGGTGTATTGGTAGCCTGCGCCAAAAAAACAGCGGCCATTGTAAGGTAAATGGAAGTGCCATCCAGGTTAAAGGAATAACCAGTCGGCACAACCAGGCCTACCACGGCTTCTGAGCATCCGGCATTTTCCAGCTTGTCCATCAGGCTGGGCAGTGCTGCTTCGGAGGAGGAAGTGCCCAACACGACTAATAATTCTTCTTTCAGGTAACCCAGCAAACGGAAAATATTAAAACCTGCAAGCTTTAATATTCCGCCAAGAATGACCAATATAAATATCAGGCAAGTGAGATAAAAAGAGATCATTAATTGCCCGAGAGATGCAAGCGAGCCCAGGCCATATTTGCCAATGGTAAATGCCATGGCACCGAGGGCGCCCAAAGGTGCCAGTTTCATGATCATACGAATGATCGAAAATAATCCGGACTCAAATGATTGGATTCCTTTCAACAGTGGAAGCGCTTTAGGGCCGATCTTAGATAAGGCGAAGCCCAGCAAAATGGAAAAGAATAAAACTTGTAAAATATTACCCGTGGAAAAAGCATTTACAATGTTTTCGGGAATGATATGCAGAATAAAATCGCTCACCGATTCCGGCTTTGCTGCGGCTGAAGTATAAGAAGCTACAGATTCAGTATCCAGTGAGGCAGGGTCAATATTCATACCGGCCCCCGGTTTTAAAATATTGATGACTAATAGCCCGATGATCAGGGCAATCGTTGTTACAACCTCAAAATATATGATCGCTTTCAGACCTACACTACCCACCTTTTTTGTGCTTTGCATACCGGCGATACCTGTAACGATGGTGCAAAAAATGATGGGCGCTATCATCATTTTTATCAACTTTATAAAGCCATCGCCCAGCGGTTTTAACTGTACGGCAATATCGGGATAATATCTTCCCAGCAATATTCCGATCACAATTGCGATGATCACCTGCAGATAGAGGCTCCGGAATATCTTCATTAATTGCAATTATTTCGGCAGGTAAGATAAATATTTATTAGAGAAGGATATCAGCATAACCAAGGGAAATGCAATTATCCTTCAGGAGATGAAAAGATAAAAATAGAGCAAGTTTGAATAAACAAACGGAGGGACTTGTTATGACTTTTCTGATTTACGCATCCTGCTTTCAATTTCATCACAGAGTGCCTGAAAAATTTCTTCGATAGTACCTTCGCCTTTTATATTCACTACCTTTCCATCCCTGGCATAATATTCAGCCACAGGAGAGGTTTTTTTGTGATACTCCAGTATCCTGGTGCGGATTACGTGTTCATTATTATCGTCTGTCCGGCCACTTGTTTCGCCTCGTTTAACGAGCCTTGTTACTAATTCTTCTTCAGTAACTGTAAGAGCAAGCATGACTTCAATGGCCGTGTCCTTCAATTCAAGTAATTTGTCTAATGCCTCTGCCTGCTGCGATGTGCGTGGGAAACCGTCAAACAAAAATCCTTTAGCATGAGGGTGTTCATCCAGCGCAAAACTGATCATTCCGATCACTACTTCATCAGGAACAAGCTGACCCTTATCCATAAATTTTTTTGCCTCTTTTCCGAGGGGAGTTTTGCGGGAAATTTCGCTTCTTAGAAGATCGCCGGTTGAAAGATGTTTAAAATGATATTTTGCAATCAGGTTTTCTGATTGTGTGCCCTTTCCGCTACCAGGGGGGCCAAATAAAATAAGATTAAACATACTTTCTGTAAAACAAGATGAAATTCAAATATAATGGATGGAGTTGGTAATTCCTCAGCACGATGAAGGGAAGAAAATACTCACGATCTCCCGGTAAACGCTTTTCGTAGTAATGCCACTATCAGGGTAAATATCGCTGAACCGATCACTGCCCAAATAACCGGAAAAGGCTTACCTTCTATATCCAGCGTAAAAAACGCCGGAAGGCCGAAACGGCCAGCGAGCCACATTCCTATGTAAGCGCCGATAAACCCAACGACAATTGACACAAGGCAACCACCCAGATCATATCCGGCTATTGCTTGCCCGATGCCACCACAAATTGCGGCAATTAGCAATAGAACTAAGAAACCAAAGAGAGTCATACATAAAAGTTTTAAGGGATATAAAAATAATGTCTTAAATACTCTTTTAGAAAATTATTTCTGAAGATCACCGGCAGCCGCCAAATCAAGATACCATAACAGTTCGCCATGTGCGGGGCGGATGAGATTTGCGGGATATTTATTACCTCCACTATGAGTGATCACTTCATTTACGATCCGGGATTTCGCTGTACCTGTTACTAAAAAAATAATATAGGCTGACTTATTTACAAGGTTTAGCATCAGCGTGATCCGATGCAGATCATCATTTTTGTTATAAACCACATTTACCCAGTTGTTATAGTCTATAGTTGCGAGGGAATCTGGAAAAATTGAAAGGGTATGTCCATCTTCTCCCAGGCCAAGCAATACTATGTCAAAGCTTTTCCTTTTCCTGTCAAAGTATGTTTTTAATACCTCCTGGTACTCCTTTGCAGATTGAGAAGGGTGAATATCCGTTCGGATTTTGTGGATCTGCGCCAGCGGAATATCTACTTTGTTTAATAATGCATCCATCGCCATCTTTGCATTATTTCTTTCATCGGTTCCTGCCACACAGCGTTCATCGCCCCAGAAAATATGCATCTTCTTCCAGTCAATTTTATTTTGATACTCCGAAGCAAGCAGTTGATATAATTGTTTAGGCGTACTTCCACCGGAAAGGCAAAGGGTGACAAATTCCTGCTTTTGCAAAAGCTGGTTACTAATGGCGGAGATAGCATCGGCAAGTTTAGTACATACTTCAGCAGGTGTATCAGCTACTACTATCTTCATCTTTTTTTGATTTTCGCGGAAGAGTTGCCCAATTGTGGCCATCCCTGGCAATTAGGGCTTCGGCGTCTTCAGGCCCCCAGGATCCGGGAGCGTAATTTGGAAAGTCCATCGGTTTTCTTTGTTGCCATACCTCCAATATAGGCATTACTATTTTCCAGGCTGACTCTACCTGGTCTCCCCTCATGAATAAGGTGGCATCACCCTCCATTACATCATATAGCAAAGTTTCATAGGCTTCAGGCCCTATGCCTTTGAATTCATCTTTGTAATTAAAAACCATATCAACCGGCGTTAGTACCATAGCCTGGCCTGGTCTTTTGGCCTGAAAGCGAAGACAAATATCCATATCGGGGGCAATGCTTATTGAAAGCCGGTTGGCTCTCCATGTTTCCGCCGATTCTTTAGGAAAAGCAAATTCAGGCGCCCTTTTGAATTGGATGGTCAATGAAGTACTTTTTTCCTGCAAACGTTTACCGGTCCTTACAAAGAAGGGGACGCCCTGCCAGCGCCAGTTGTCAATATAAAATTTCACCGCAGCAAAGGTTTCTATAGTTGATGCCGGGTCCACATCTTTCTCGGTAGTATATCCATTCACTTCCTCCCCTTCCATCCAACCTTCGCGGTACTGCCCGCGTGCTGCATAATCCTCTACATCATCTTTTGAAAATTTCCTGATAGCATGCAGGACATCTACTTTTTTATTCCTGATCTCATTTGCATCAAATGACACCGGCGGCTCCATGCCGATCATACAAAGTAATTGAAGAATATGGTTTTGCACCATATCACGGAGTGCGCCCGAGGTCTCATAATATCCTCCTCTACCTTCTACTCCTACTGTTTCTGAAGCAGTGATCTGAACATGATCAATATAATTTCTGTTCCAGATGGGTTCAAAAAGCGCATTGGCAAACCGTAGGGCCAAAATATTTTGAACGGTCTCCTTCCCGAGGTAATGGTCAATACGGAAAATTTGCTGTTCGGTAAAATGTTCACTCAGCATGGTATTCATCTTCTGCGCGCTTTCCAGGTCGTGACCAAAAGGCTTTTCAATTACGATGCGGGTACATTTTCTGTTAGCGCAAAAATTAAGGTGGCCCAGCTGTTGCACTATTTCCGGCACAAGCTGGGGAGCTACAGCCATATACAATACTACGTTTAAGTGAATTCCATATTCTTTATCCTTCGCATCTTTCAACTTTTGAATTTCACTATAACATCTTTTTTCTTTGAAATCCATACTTAAATAAGAAATATGTTTGGAGAACTCCTTCCATTCTCCCGCCTTCCCTTTTCTGCGGGAAAATTTATTAATACCTTTTTTTAAATGATCAAGATATTCACCCTCTTTATATTCTGTGCGGGCAATACCTACTATATCAAATTGCTCAGGCATGGCATCATCCATGTATAGATTGTAAAGGGCAGGGTTCAATTTCCTGTAGTTAAGATCACCACTTCCCCCAAATATGAATACGATTACCGGGGGAATTTTTTTGTAGAGTAACATATTAGTTTGTATCAATTGGTTTGGTGGAAAGTGTTTCTGAAGATGTTGCCCATTCCGAATGGAAAATTCCTTCTTCATCAATACGCTGATAAGTATGGGCGCCAAAAAAATCTCTTTGTGCCTGCACAAGATTAGTAGGCAGAAACTCCCGGCGATAGGCATTAAAATAGTTTAACGAAGACATCAGGCAGACGGCAGAATAATTATGTAGCGCAGCAAGAGAAACAACTTTTCGTGTTGCTTCCAATCTACTGGCAATCATTTCTGCAATCTGTTTATCCAGCAACAGGTTTTTAAGCTCTTTGTTTTTATACGCATCCATAAAACTGGAGAGCAATTCTGACCTGATAATGCATCCACCCCGCCATACGCTCACAACCGCAGGCATATCAATCTCCATTTTCAGTTCCCTGGAAGCAGTGAAAAGCAATGCAAGCCCCTGGACATAACTTGAAAGGATACCAAAATATAATGCGCCATGCAGAAGTTTCTCGAATTCAGAATCAGGCATTTCAATTTTCATACTATTAATGTCATATAATGCTGCAGCTTCTTTCCTTTCGCCTACCAGCGAGGACAGGTTTCTCATCATCACTGCGGAATCAATTACCGGTACAGGCATTGGAAGGTCAAGGCCTTCCTGTGATGTCCACTTACCAGTACCTTTTGCACCTGCTTTGTCAAGGATCATGTCCAAGAGATATTTGTCCTTTGTTTTATCATCTTTCATAGTGAAAATGCTCGCAGAGATCTCAAGTAAAAATGATTTCAATTCCCCTTCATTCCATTTAGCAAATAACTCGGCAATCCGGGTGTTACTGTACTCCATTCCGTTATGCAGCAAGTCATAGCATTCGCTGATCAATTGCATTATCGCATATTCGATGCCGTTATGTACCATTTTTACGTAATGCCCCGCTGCATCTTTTCCCAGGTACGCTACACAAGGCTCATCATTTACCTTGGCTGCGACAGCTTGCAACATTGGTGCAACTTCTTTATATGCCACTAAATCTCCTCCAGGCATAATGCTGGGGCCTTTTCGTGCACCTTCTTCCCCGCCGGAAATTCCTATTCCCATAAAATGAATTCCCTTTTCTCTGAGCGTTCCGATACGGCCAAGTGTGTCTGTGTAGTGAGAATTTCCTCCGTCAATTAAAATGTCTCCCTCCTGAAGAAAAGGAAGCAGGTCCTGGATCACGCTATCTACTGCAGCGCCTGCCGGCACCAGCATCATAATTTTCCTGGGCCTGTTTAGCAGGCTCACCATGTCTTCCGCGATATTTACACCTTTTACAATGTTGTCTTTAGCGGCTGAGGTTTCAAATAGTTTTGTTTTCTCCGGATTTTTATCATAACCTATTACTGGAAATCCATGATCAGCAAGGTTCAGCAGCAAGTTGCTACCCATAACACCGAGGCCAACCATACCAAAATCATACAGTTGATTTGTCATAATATTCTTTTTTTAAAATTAATAATTTGATATGGACGGAGGTTTTAAATTAGTGCATTCCAAATATTGAAACTGTTGGTCAGGCATTAGCCCTTTGATCATATTTATTCCTACCCTGAAGCTGTAACGTCAGCCAATCTACAAATTTGGAATGCGGGCGTTTGCATCTACCTTTGAAAATATCATTCCAAATAAAATTTTATGTCTTCATTAGTTAATGAATTTAATACTTACAGAGAAAAAATGAATGGGGTAATCTTAGTCAGGATAACAAGGTATTAAAAAGATTATGGAATCTTGATACCAATACTTATACTGCCGGCGCCCTGGATCAAAAAACTAAAGAAATGCCGGGGCTCGTATCAAGCAGGGTGTTGCGTTGTGATGATTGTATAAAATATCACCTGGGTAAATGCCACGAAGCGGGAGTAACGACTGATATGATTTACTATATACTCAGCATGGCTACTATTGTGGGCGGCACCATAGTTATTCCACAGGCCCGCCAGGCTGCTAAATATTAGGAACGAAATAAATTCAAATTACTGATCAGTGAAACGCATGTTAATAATCCCTTAGTGCCATATATCCGGAACACAGGGATAGAGT
>MWWA01000219.1_pt1 | contig 16617 bp, 13 predicted proteins | sample 1047341 | NCBI WGS metagenome assembly MWWA01 (sample SAMN06349978, study PRJNA376086) | soil metagenome | isolation source: MS5-1 sample Antarctic (ecotone) soil | place: Antarctica | collected 2015-01-13
CACTGATCCACTTCATCACTCGCCCCGTTCGCTCCAAAGCTATCCGGCAGTCGTTAACCTTCGTGTCGTGTTCATAGTTTCTAAAATCAACGGTGAGCATGGGTTTGGCGTAAGCGTCGTGTGGCTTTTTAGATTGGAAAACTTGGTATCCAGAAGATGTGAGCAGGTATAGTGACCGCGACTCTGAGAACACTCTCTGAGCCTGAATTAGGCCCGCACGTTTCAAAATTTGTAGTCGCTGCCGAGTTACAAAAAGGCTCTTCGGTAAAGCGTCAGATGCACTTTTTCTAATATCAAAGTAGCGAAAATAGATCTGCTCAAGTGACGCAAACTTCTGGTCCAAAAGAAACCCGAGTATCTCTAAATCGCGCTCTGTGAGCCGAAAAGCCTGAGCTTTACCTCTTCCCGATCGCAAACCAGCCTTCCTAGAAACTGATTCATCAGCTTCTTGAAACGCCACACTCGCAACCTCAATCTCGCTCTCAATCACTTCAAGCCTCCGAATCCAAACATCCTTAAAAAATCCTACCCATCTTAATTTCCATCCCAACTCAAACACAGATCATCTAGACATCACTTACCTAAGCCCCACCCAACTCCTGACCACTTCCTCGTACAACAACGTTGGGAGGGAGTGGTCAGGAGTTGGGTGGGGCGCTCGTCAGGCACATAACTACTTGAAATTACTTAACCTAATATCTTTGATTTTTCAGAAAAGTCCTCAATCTATTTCAGGATCTTTTTGAGGACCCTGCAACAGGACTTACTTACCACTACTGAGTAAACAAAATCGATAGGGAGAATTTGCAAAATGATGCGTACAAGAACAGAGGCGAGGGCGATTTAGCTCTTTAACACTCGCTCTTATTTAAAAACCTCAAACGGAAGCCGACTTGAAATTTCATCGTAGAATTTCTCAGCAAGTCTTACAGCCTCTAGTATGGTCTCTGCCGTAATGGGCTCTTCCTGTGCATCCGGATAACGATACGAAACGGCATATCGCGTAAGCGATTCAGCCGGCAAAAGAATCTGCGCAAGCTTGGGATCAACGGTCGCGATAAGCGCAATGAGTTTTTCAAGGTCGTGAATTTTGGCAAACCGCACTTTATGAAAGGCCAAAAAACCCTTCATCGCCTTTTCAACCGACTGTTGACAATGAAATGGAGCCTCATCGATCAAGTCTGTCTGGCTACTGACGATCAGCTTCGCCACCCTAAGGCTTCGGCTTGCTTTCACAAACCACACTTTAACTATCTCCGCGTTAGCCAACTCTTAGCTCCCGACCGGTATTAAGTGCGGTCTCTGGAATTGAGCTAAACTCATCCTTCCACTTATTAAACTCTTGTTCCGTATAAACGAAGACATCAGCCGAAACTCCAACTCCTTTAAGCGCAAGCCTTGCCTGCTCCATCCTATCAAGTCTTGATCGGTCCGATGAGCTCACCACCAACACAAGATCGTAGTCGCTATCTGACTGAAAAGTTCCGTTTGCTCGGGAGCCAAACAAAAACATCCGGCTCGGATGAAACTCGGCCGTTAACCTCTCAATGATTTGCTCTAAAGTCGGATCATTCATGATGTTCATGCTTTACCCCTTAGGATTGCTTCTCGTTCCTCTGGCCAAACCTGTTCCCGGTAATACTCTCTAAAAACCGCCACCCTTGGATTTCCCGCTGGTGCACTCTGAGCAAGCGGCACTTTCTGAAATTTATCTTCTTCAAGAGTCTCCTTATCCCATTTCTCGAAAGCTGCTTGTAAAAGAGCATTTTCAAAATCTTGTTGCTCAAGCTTCTTCTGCTTTGCGAGCACTGCGTATTCACGCATTAGACGCTCATCAGCGGTCTCTATGTGATCAAGTGGAGTGATTCCTTGAGCCAGCTGCTCAACAAGCTTTATAACGAATCCTCGTGCGTTTTGGATCTTCGCTCGCTCCTTCGGATTCTTGAACAGTTCCGAAAGTCTAAAAGACAAATCACTCACTGCCTCAATTGTAACCATCGGGTGAAGTTGGACAGCACGCTTGAAAGTTTCATGAGTAATCCCGAATTCACGCAAGCTCGATAAATCAAGTGAACCGATTTGATCAAAAACCGTTACGGGTTCTTGAGTAGTAGATGAATCTTTCAAAAAAACATCTCTACTACTACTAAGGTCTGTGGTTACGGGTTTGGTTACGGGTTTGTTACGACTGTGTTCCGGGTTTATTACGGGTTCGTTACGGGTTTCGAACTCCCGAATGTCTGAATAGACCTTTTGGGGTAACGAATACTGGGTCCAACCTCCACGACCATTTCTAATTTTTGATCGAATTAATAGCCCCATCTTCTCTAAGCGAAGTGCAACAACCCGTAAGCTCTCTAAACCTTTGCTGTCATGTTTTCCAAGGCATGCTCCAAAATGAGTAAGGCTCATTGGAGGGGTTGATTTATCAATTGAACTTTTCATTGAATGATAGATGCAGGAAAGAATTTCTTTTTGAAAAGTAGTGGCCGAGTTGAAGCCTAAATCCATTACGGGTTTGTTACGGGTCTGTTCCGGGTTCGTTACGGTTTGTGCTACGGGTTTATTACGGGTTTCCGTTTTTGCATAAGAGCTGTTACGGGTTTCCGTTACGTCTTTGTTACGGGTTTCCACTTCAGCCATTACGGGTTTGTTACGGGTCTGTTCCGGGTTCGTTACGTCTTTGTTACGGGTTTCTGTCTGAGGCGAAGTGTCTTTCTCAATACTCTTGGTCTTATCCAAGATTCTTGAAAACGATGGAACTTCATTCTCGTCATCAAAGTCGTAGTCGCTTGAAGTGACCTTCTTATTGTTGGATGCCACTGATTTGCTCCAACACCTTTGCGGTGAAAAGTTCGTACTGTGCACTCGCTCGAACATTCAAATCGTAGATTACCTGCTTCTTTACCGCAGCCCTTTTAACACCCGCGTCCATCCCAATCGGATCGTAAATTTTAATCCGAGATGAGTAGCGACCCTTCAAAGCTTCAAGTGCGGTTTTTTCCTGAGTGGATCGAGAATCGAGACGGGTAGGCAAGATTCCGAGAACCTGAGGTACCTTATCGTAAAATTCTGCAAGAGATTCTAAGTTTGAAAGAACTGCTTCAACTGTCGGAATTGCGAATGCATCGAGGCTTACCGGAATAACAATAGAATCAACGAAAGTGAAAACATTGAGATTCATTAAACCCATCGCAGGGCTCGTATCTAGCACGACGTAGTCATAGTTGTTCTCAAGCCCCGACTTTTTGAATCGAACCGATAAGAGCTCATCCTGCTTTGGCTTCCCTGCAAGCTCTTGCTCAAGACTTCCAAGACGCTTTGACGTAAGGAACAAATCAATTGTTCCTCCATCAGTTTTTACCTGATGAAAGCCGTCATCTTGAAGTGCCCCATCAATGAGAAAGTCCGCAAAATCAGCCTTATCTTTAAGGCGCAAAGAAAAATAGCTTCGAAGACTGCCTTGAGGATCTGTATCAATTAGAAGCACACGAGCATCTGGTTTCTGGATTTTAAAACCCGAAGCAATCGCAACCGCGGTTGATGTTTTTGCCACGCCACCTTTGAAAGAAACAACGCCAATTTTGTGCATATTGGAATGCTAGACCGCTTTACTTTTGGATGTCGAGCTTAGTTCATTTGTTCGTATGCAAAGCGTTAAAAAGCTTACTGTACCGATAAAGGGTCGATTTCGACACTTGAAGGGTTTGGCAAATTGCTTCAACTGAAGCGTGGGGATCTTTCATCATCGCTTGCGCCAATCGCACCTTTGTTTGATCCATTGCCTTAGGCCTTCCACCAATGCGCCCACGAGCTCTGGCCGAAACAAGCCCCGCTTTCGTTCTCTCTTTGATAAGATCTCTCTCAAATTCAGCGAGTGCCGCAAAAACATGAAAGATCAATTTCCCGCCTGACGTGGTCGTATCAATCGTCTCTTGAAGCGATTTAAAGCCGACACCTCTTCCTTGTAGCTCATCAACTGTTCGAATGAGGTGCTTTAGCGATCGCCCCAATCGATCAAGTTTCCACACCACCAGCACGTCACCTTCACGAACAAATTTTAGAAGCTCTGATAGACCGGCTCGATTATCAATCGAGCCGGAACATTGATCCTGAAACACGCGGCCGCAGCCAGCACTTTTAAGCGCATCAAGCTGAAGATCCAAATTCTGCTCATCTGTAGAAACTCTTCCGTAGCCAACCAGCATTGAAACCTCCATGTCGAAGTCCCAATAACGTTGCACGCGATGCCTAAGAAACTCGATCTAATTCAGTTTTACTAATTTGATTTTGAGATGAGTTTTGAAACTAAAGATCTAGATCTTTAAACCCGTAACATAAGGATTATGTTACAAAGAAACCCAGAACAAAATAAGAACAAAGAGTTTCAGAAAGGGACGTTTTTGAACGCGTCTGCCACCGCAGAAACTCAAACCGAATGAAAGCCTTAGTTGGTGAAAGTGAGCAGTTGGTGGTTGCTGCGCAACGAGGCAATTGGGGTCGAATCCGTTCCGAAACGCTCGTTTTTTAGGCTGGGGAAATCATAAACAAGGAATGCTCACCGCACGCTTTGCGCGTGCGGTTCAAATCGGACACCTAACCAAAACCAAGTGCTTAAATTCAGCGGACCCGCAAATTCACTATGTCCGACGTAAATTGGCCTTAATTTTTCCCCGGGAACGCTTCGACAAACTTGATTTTTATATCTGGAAATGACTCCACATACTGAATTTTAAAATCTGGAAAGGATTCCACAAACTTCCACTCTCCGCAGCTATCAGGAAAAGAGGTCACCTTTTTTACCTTAAGGTCTGGGAACGAAGTTACGACCTTTACTTTGATATCCGGGAACGAAGTTACCACTTTAACTTTGCCATTAAGCGGGATTCCGTTAAACGAACAATCCGCAAAGGCGTAGGGAGAGAAGCAAGTTGCCGCCGCCAAACCTGAAACAACAGTCATTTTTAAAGCCAAAATTTTCACAACAACTTCTCCCTATTACTACTGATACTTTAAATCTTGACGCTCATTGCGGTCAATATACCAATGTTTCTAATACACGCGCTGACCAGAATTCTTCTGACTTTCGGATCACATGTCCAAATTTTAGGACTGACCACCGCGTAAGTCCGGCAGATCGCATTTCGATCGAGAGTTCCAAGGCATGGGCCTTGCTTAAGAGAGGTGGGGGGAACGCAATGAGCAAAGTCGGGAATATTGTTAATCGGCGATTAGTTTTTAGTTTGGATTTCTGCCGAGCTTCGATCTTTGTTAGCTCCCTAAAGAGAGCTTGGCGATCGAATCTCGGCTTTTATAGTTTCGCTCGTTTGACTCGCTCTCCTTTAATGGCTACGTCTGCGGGGCGCACGTGACGTTTACCCCTATCGACTCCGCCATGTTAGATGCAGCACTTTCTGTATTCAGAAAAGTTTCTGGTGTGTCTTCGGGCTTTGTCGCTACAATTTTCGTTGCACGTATAACGCTGTTAGTTGCTTCGGTAGCCTCCGTTGAAGCCTACGGCAAATTATTTAAAGATATTGCGTTTTTCTTTATCGCGATCACACTTTTTCCTCAGGTGTTTAAGATCGTCGTGAGTTCCGTAGGGACCTTAAGCGCGTCAGTTGGCTCCCAAGCAGTGGCAAGCGGTGGAGGGGCAACTGCAACTGATGAACTGATGCTTGCTATGATGGCTCAGATGCCTATTTTGGGCTTTCTAGTAGATGTTCTTCCGCTTTCAATTACGTACATCGCTCAAAGTATCTTCTCGATCATCATCGGACTTTTGTGCGCGATAGCGCCCGTAATGTTTCTCTCGCATTTGATCTCTGGGAGTCTCGTGGGTCTTCAGCAATTTCTTTCCACTCTTATCATCTTATGTTTATGGCCTGTGCTCTGGAATGTCTTAGGTCTTTTACGTCATGAGCTAGCGCCTACCATTTCGCAAACAAGTTTAGGCTCGTTTTGCTTTGCCATAGTCGTTCAAGTTCTTCAGCTGATCTCACCACTTGTTTGTATGCCGTTATTTAAGAGCGGTTCGCTTGCTCAAGGGATTTCGAAAGCTGCAGCTATTAAAACTTTGGTGAGTAAGCGTATTGACTCATAGGTAGATCGTACTGAGGGGCGCAGCAGCATTTAACCTGCGTCTTCATAGGACTTTGCCTTTATTTCGGCTATTCGGAAGAACCACTTAAGCTTTTCATCTAACTCTTTTTTCATTTCAAACGGGTTCATTGTTTTGAACTTTGCTTGAAGCTTGTCGAGTTGCTCTTTTTCGAGAGTGTTGGAGTTGATGAGTCGTTGGTACGGAGTGGTGGGGTCGTCGTAAACTTTAACGATACGCCCGCCAATTCTTGTTTTGCTTTGCAGCTTCATAACTGGAGTAAAGAAGTTCCAGAGGGGGTTCCACAGCCGCTTGTAAATATCGTTCATCCAGTCGACCTGTGAGAGTGTATCGAACCTATCGTAGCCAAAGAGTTCTCGAACATGCGTCCAGTTTTTTTGTTCAACGTGAGCATTGTCGTTTTTCTTATATGGTCTTCTGCGCACGAATTCGACGCGGTTTTTTCGGTTAAAGAAATATGAGTGAAGGTCGTGGTTTAAGAACTCGTTCCCGTTATCGGTTGCAAATCCTCGAACATGGAACGGCAACGCTTCTTCGATCGAAGTGATCGCATCCATGATTGTTTTACTTTCTTTTTTCCAAACAGCTCGGTTCTCAGTCCATGATGAGTAGAGATCCGTCATCGTAAGCGAGTTAATAAATTCTCCTGCTAAACTCGTCCCGCAGTGGGCAACCGTGTCGGCTTCGATAAAGCCGGGTGCCAACACAAGATCGTCGAGTAGCTTAATCGGGATTTTATTTTTAATCAGCGATGGCTCAGTCGACGATCTTCCGCGCTTTGCTTCTTCGCGGTGCTTGGCAAGTATGCGGTCGATCGTTGAAGCACTAATCTGCTTTAATGCGATTCTCTCGTCTGGTGTGATTCCGTAGTAATACTCAAGCCAGAGCGGGATTGCTGCGACCATCTTTTTAGAGCACATCATGTTCATCGAACGCCAAAGGCTAACAATGTGCCTGTGGATGTTTTCGCCGTAAGTCACCTTCGGACCAGGCCGCACCGGATTCACCCTCACAGCCTCGTGCAAAAGCTTAATTGCGTGCTTGCGGCTGATGTCGCAGACCTTGCAAAACTCATCTAAGATTAAACTTTTATGCGATTTATCTGCTTTCATGTAGCGTAACCGGACTCGCTCTAGGTATTGTCGCTGAACCTCGTTGCTCATAGCCTTGCTCCTCTAGTGATGTTTAATGTGGTAATTAAAAATCCTAGTCGGTACGCAGGTTATGATGCAACCGAGGCCTTTAGTGGCCCCAATGCCAGGCAACTGCCCCTTTCGGTACGATTTTCAATGAGTCAATTCGTAAGGGAATGAAGTGATAAGTATGGCGTCTGGATTGCATTGTTTGTCCATCATGAAAACTAAGATTTGCGGGTCCGCATTAAAATCGAGATGGGCTTCTGCTGTTGGTGGAGTTCGCTTAGCATGTATAGCAATTTTCGGCGCATTCACTTTAGCTATAGTTCCTGTGGAAACATTTGGCGCAAATACCTGCGCTGAGATTTTTGTTAGATCTCTCGACAAAAATCAATTCAAAATCACAAGTCCTAAGATCAAAGAAAAAATATTTGACCTACTCTCAGCAGGACCAAACAGGTGGATCGAACTGCAGCCTGTGAAAGGGAAATATATTTTTCAGCGTGGACTTAGCGGAAGAGGACGATCACCAAATCCTTTTCATGAGATATTTGCTCTGATGAATGGCAAAGTTGAAGTCGACCTTAGGACTGTGTCATTCGTCGCTGATGCAAACCTATCAGAAGCCATCGCTAGAGACATAAATTCTGGCTACTCAGGGCCATTAAGCGTACGTGGTCGTACCGATCGATTTGAAGTTCTAGATTTTCTTCCCGCCTCACACGTGGTTACGCCTGGCCTACAAGCTCTACTTTCTGACCCTCAGTTCGCTGTAGGCGGGTCAACTAAAGTAGGTAATCGAGCAGGAGAAACACAATCGCTTGCCAATTATGATTTGAGCTCGATCGAGGCACTTGGGATATTTACTCCATCTCGCAACTTTATTAGCCCGAAGATAGCAGGAGTTTTTTCGGCTCACAAATGGGCAGAATCACTTCTTAAGTTTTACCAAATAGCTCGATACAACAACATTTCGATATCGGTCGATTCCCGAGGAGCCAAATTCTTTAAAGAGATCGAAGAACACTTCCAAAATCCATCGACGAACGGGACAGAAGCGATCTTTGATCTATTCGATAAATATCACTGAGATTCTTCATCGCAAGATTGTGGAAACCGAACGGGGGCCAGATACCTTTAGAAATGAGAAATACATTTTCGAAGAGCTTTACAAGCTAGCTTTTGTTGAATACGTCGTCGAACTCAGACAGAAGTCGGCAAAGCTTGTCTGCTTCCGGATCTCCGTCGAAGTTTCGAACTGCCCAAGCCGCGACCTGAGATCTTGCCGTCGGGGGGTCATCGTTGGCTAGTATCTCATTATCCAATTTCATCTAACTAACAATATGGGCTTCAAAACCCAATGCCATTAACAAGGGCTCAGATCAGTTCTAAGGCGCAATCTGGCCTGTCATCTACACTTGTCTGCCCCGTTCGCTGGTCATAAAAGATCGCCATCCAATACACCGCCGCCCTTAGCCTTCTTTTCTTGAGCCGCGATCACGGGTGCCGTCGTGCTAAATTCGACCTTCGCTTTTAAAATCTGATTCTCGTTTGCAAGCACCACGACATTTGCTTCAAGCTTTGCCACCTGCGCTAAGAGAGGCTTCTGGCGAGATTTAATAATCTCTTCTTGATCATCGATCATTACGCGCAGACGCTCCTTCTGCGCTTTCGTAAGACGATTGATTTCTTCATTCATGCACGCAGCCTCAATTTCCTCATCCCGTCTTGAGAGATAAAAGAAAAACCCAGGCCCACCAAAGATCAGCGCCAGCCAAAATATTCCGCCTACCTGCGAGCGATCATAGATAACTTCCATGCGCGCTTTCGCTCTTAAAGATTCAAAGCTCGAATCCCCGTAGGCATTTTTCCGCATCTGATTAAACGCCTTATGCACCTTCGGCCACTCTAAATAAACTCTCTGCAGCTCGCCCTTCGCGTTCACTTCTTCGATGCGCTTCGAATCAAGCTCAAAGACAATAAATATTAGCGCTGCTAAGACCGGAAAAGTTACCGCAAGCCGCCTGTGATTGAATTTAGCAAAATACTTCTTCTCATAACCCTCTTCTCTCACTTCACCACCACGCTCAGTTTGCGCTGAGATCCACAAGATGGCGCCAACAAGAAGACTCAATAAAACAAGCGGCAAAACGTAAAAAACCAAATACGGCAACATCACCGAGAGCAGGTAAATTACAAAAACGATTGCCCCGATCACACCACCTGCGATTAGCAAAAAATTAAAAAATGCGTCATCTTGTTTGCCATTACTCATATTTTTTCCTGAACGCCCTTAGGCCAAAGCTTCGATAAGAAATGCCCATAGGATTCTAAGACAAATCCTGGTGCACCACCTGCGACATCACGCAATTGCGCTTGGATCGGCTCTGTGGCCCCCGCCCAAATCACTCGGTGGATAAGTGCACTCTGCCCACCCATGACCGATTCATAAGCCTCACGCTTCGCTACAAACCGCCTTTTTTCTCTGTGCGATGCTTCGATTTCAAAAGCGATTCTTTCGCCTTTGGAGCTGACAAAAATCCCGTCTGGCACAATTTCTTTTGGCAAATCTTGGAATGCAAATTGGCTCTCAAAGCCTTGCATTCGCACTCTTCGCTCACTGATCCACTTCATCACTCGCCCCGTTCGCTCCAAAGCTATCCGGCAGTCGTTAACCTTCGTGTCGTGTTCATAGTTTCTAAAATCAACGGTGAGCATGGGTTTGGCGTAAGCGTCGTGTGGCTTTTTAGATTGGAAAACTTGGTATCCAGAAGATGTGAGCAGGTATAGTGACCGCGACTCTGAGAACACTCTCTGAGCCTGAATTAGGCCCGCACGTTTCAAAATTTGTAGTCGCTGCCGAGTTACAAAAAGGCTCTTCGGTAAAGCGTCAGATGCACTTTTTCTAATATCAAAGTAGCGAAAATAGATCTGCTCAAGTGACGCAAACTTCTGGTCCAAAAGAAACCCGAGTATCTCTAAATCGCGCTCTGTGAGCCGAAAAGCCTGAGCTTTACCTCTTCCCGATCGCAAACCAGCCTTCCTAGAAACTGATTCATCAGCTTCTTGAAACGCCACACTCGCAACCTCAATCTCGCTCTCAATCACTTCAAGCCTCCGAATCCAAACATCCTTAAAAAATCCTACCCATCTTAATTTCCATCCCAACTCAAACACAGATCATCTAGACATCACTTACCTAAGCCCCACCCAACTCCTGACCACTTCCTCGTACAACAACGTTGGGAGGGAGTGGTCAGGAGTTGGGTGGGGCGCTCGTCAGGCACATAACTACTTGAAATTACTTAACCTAATATCTTTGATTTTTCAGAAAAGTCCTCAATCTATTTCAGGATCTTTTTGAGGACCCTGCAACAGGACTTACTTACCACTACTGAGTAAACAAAATCGATAGGGAGAATTTGCAAAATGATGCGTACAAGAACAGAGGCGAGGGCGATTTAGCTCTTTAACACTCGCTCTTATTTAAAAACCTCAAACGGAAGCCGACTTGAAATTTCATCGTAGAATTTCTCAGCAAGTCTTACAGCCTCTAGTATGGTCTCTGCCGTAATGGGCTCTTCCTGTGCATCCGGATAACGATACGAAACGGCATATCGCGTAAGCGATTCAGCCGGCAAAAGAATCTGCGCAAGCTTGGGATCAACGGTCGCGATAAGCGCAATGAGTTTTTCAAGGTCGTGAATTTTGGCAAACCGCACTTTATGAAAGGCCAAAAAACCCTTCATCGCCTTTTCAACCGACTGTTGACAATGAAATGGAGCCTCATCGATCAAGTCTGTCTGGCTACTGACGATCAGCTTCGCCACCCTAAGGCTTCGGCTTGCTTTCACAAACCACACTTTAACTATCTCCGCGTTAGCCAACTCTTAGCTCCCGACCGGTATTAAGTGCGGTCTCTGGAATTGAGCTAAACTCATCCTTCCACTTATTAAACTCTTGTTCCGTATAAACGAAGACATCAGCCGAAACTCCAACTCCTTTAAGCGCAAGCCTTGCCTGCTCCATCCTATCAAGTCTTGATCGGTCCGATGAGCTCACCACCAACACAAGATCGTAGTCGCTATCTGACTGAAAAGTTCCGTTTGCTCGGGAGCCAAACAAAAACATCCGGCTCGGATGAAACTCGGCCGTTAACCTCTCAATGATTTGCTCTAAAGTCGGATCATTCATGATGTTCATGCTTTACCCCTTAGGATTGCTTCTCGTTCCTCTGGCCAAACCTGTTCCCGGTAATACTCTCTAAAAACCGCCACCCTTGGATTTCCCGCTGGTGCACTCTGAGCAAGCGGCACTTTCTGAAATTTATCTTCTTCAAGAGTCTCCTTATCCCATTTCTCGAAAGCTGCTTGTAAAAGAGCATTTTCAAAATCTTGTTGCTCAAGCTTCTTCTGCTTTGCGAGCACTGCGTATTCACGCATTAGACGCTCATCAGCGGTCTCTATGTGATCAAGTGGAGTGATTCCTTGAGCCAGCTGCTCAACAAGCTTTATAACGAATCCTCGTGCGTTTTGGATCTTCGCTCGCTCCTTCGGATTCTTGAACAGTTCCGAAAGTCTAAAAGACAAATCACTCACTGCCTCAATTGTAACCATCGGGTGAAGTTGGACAGCACGCTTGAAAGTTTCATGAGTAATCCCGAATTCACGCAAGCTCGATAAATCAAGTGAACCGATTTGATCAAAAACCGTTACGGGTTCTTGAGTAGTAGATGAATCTTTCAAAAAAACATCTCTACTACTACTAAGGTCTGTGGTTACGGGTTTGGTTACGGGTTTGTTACGACTGTGTTCCGGGTTTATTACGGGTTCGTTACGGGTTTCGAACTCCCGAATGTCTGAATAGACCTTTTGGGGTAACGAATACTGGGTCCAACCTCCACGACCATTTCTAATTTTTGATCGAATTAATAGCCCCATCTTCTCTAAGCGAAGTGCAACAACCCGTAAGCTCTCTAAACCTTTGCTGTCATGTTTTCCAAGGCATGCTCCAAAATGAGTAAGGCTCATTGGAGGGGTTGATTTATCAATTGAACTTTTCATTGAATGATAGATGCAGGAAAGAATTTCTTTTTGAAAAGTAGTGGCCGAGTTGAAGCCTAAATCCATTACGGGTTTGTTACGGGTCTGTTCCGGGTTCGTTACGGTTTGTGCTACGGGTTTATTACGGGTTTCCGTTTTTGCATAAGAGCTGTTACGGGTTTCCGTTACGTCTTTGTTACGGGTTTCCACTTCAGCCATTACGGGTTTGTTACGGGTCTGTTCCGGGTTCGTTACGTCTTTGTTACGGGTTTCTGTCTGAGGCGAAGTGTCTTTCTCAATACTCTTGGTCTTATCCAAGATTCTTGAAAACGATGGAACTTCATTCTCGTCATCAAAGTCGTAGTCGCTTGAAGTGACCTTCTTATTGTTGGATGCCACTGATTTGCTCCAACACCTTTGCGGTGAAAAGTTCGTACTGTGCACTCGCTCGAACATTCAAATCGTAGATTACCTGCTTCTTTACCGCAGCCCTTTTAACACCCGCGTCCATCCCAATCGGATCGTAAATTTTAATCCGAGATGAGTAGCGACCCTTCAAAGCTTCAAGTGCGGTTTTTTCCTGAGTGGATCGAGAATCGAGACGGGTAGGCAAGATTCCGAGAACCTGAGGTACCTTATCGTAAAATTCTGCAAGAGATTCTAAGTTTGAAAGAACTGCTTCAACTGTCGGAATTGCGAATGCATCGAGGCTTACCGGAATAACAATAGAATCAACGAAAGTGAAAACATTGAGATTCATTAAACCCATCGCAGGGCTCGTATCTAGCACGACGTAGTCATAGTTGTTCTCAAGCCCCGACTTTTTGAATCGAACCGATAAGAGCTCATCCTGCTTTGGCTTCCCTGCAAGCTCTTGCTCAAGACTTCCAAGACGCTTTGACGTAAGGAACAAATCAATTGTTCCTCCATCAGTTTTTACCTGATGAAAGCCGTCATCTTGAAGTGCCCCATCAATGAGAAAGTCCGCAAAATCAGCCTTATCTTTAAGGCGCAAAGAAAAATAGCTTCGAAGACTGCCTTGAGGATCTGTATCAATTAGAAGCACACGAGCATCTGGTTTCTGGATTTTAAAACCCGAAGCAATCGCAACCGCGGTTGATGTTTTTGCCACGCCACCTTTGAAAGAAACAACGCCAATTTTGTGCATATTGGAATGCTAGACCGCTTTACTTTTGGATGTCGAGCTTAGTTCATTTGTTCGTATGCAAAGCGTTAAAAAGCTTACTGTACCGATAAAGGGTCGATTTCGACACTTGAAGGGTTTGGCAAATTGCTTCAACTGAAGCGTGGGGATCTTTCATCATCGCTTGCGCCAATCGCACCTTTGTTTGATCCATTGCCTTAGGCCTTCCACCAATGCGCCCACGAGCTCTGGCCGAAACAAGCCCCGCTTTCGTTCTCTCTTTGATAAGATCTCTCTCAAATTCAGCGAGTGCCGCAAAAACATGAAAGATCAATTTCCCGCCTGACGTGGTCGTATCAATCGTCTCTTGAAGCGATTTAAAGCCGACACCTCTTCCTTGTAGCTCATCAACTGTTCGAATGAGGTGCTTTAGCGATCGCCCCAATCGATCAAGTTTCCACACCACCAGCACGTCACCTTCACGAACAAATTTTAGAAGCTCTGATAGACCGGCTCGATTATCAATCGAGCCGGAACATTGATCCTGAAACACGCGGCCGCAGCCAGCACTTTTAAGCGCATCAAGCTGAAGATCCAAATTCTGCTCATCTGTAGAAACTCTTCCGTAGCCAACCAGCATTGAAACCTCCATGTCGAAGTCCCAATAACGTTGCACGCGATGCCTAAGAAACTCGATCTAATTCAGTTTTACTAATTTGATTTTGAGATGAGTTTTGAAACTAAAGATCTAGATCTTTAAACCCGTAACATAAGGATTATGTTACAAAGAAACCCAGAACAAAATAAGAACAAAGAGTTTCAGAAAGGGACGTTTTTGAACGCGTCTGCCACCGCAGAAACTCAAACCGAATGAAAGCCTTAGTTGGTGAAAGTGAGCAGTTGGTGGTTGCTGCGCAACGAGGCAATTGGGGTCGAATCCGTTCCGAAACGCTCGTTTTTTAGGCTGGGGAAATCATAAACAAGGAATGCTCACCGCACGCTTTGCGCGTGCGGTTCAAATCGGACACCTAACCAAAACCAAGTGGTTTTGGCCAGCTTTGCAGGCTTAGAGCAGGCCCGCTATCACTATATATTTGCCATTAAATAATTAGACTCTTTTGATACAGACTCATTTTCTTAGTGTGACTAGCTTTTGGTTGATTTCGCTAAGAAGACAGACGCGCCCTTCAACAGTCGATTTGGTAAAGCACGCAACTCTAGCGGCGTTTAACTGAAGGTCTATATATTGATTCAAGTTAAGCTGGGCTAATGCCGCCTCTGGATTACCTGACTGCTTGGCATACGTCATACGCACATCAAGAATGCTTTGGATAACAGCCTGCTTCTGATGAATCTTATTGTTTAAACACGCCACTACCTCTTGGCTCTTAAGGCAAAGCTTCTCACTAGGAGTTAGCAGGTAGCCACCTGCTGAAGCTGACGTAGAAACCAGTAGCGCGAGGATTAACACTGAAAAGAAATGATTAACCATTTTAGGCTCCCAAAAAGAATTACAGTTTGCCTCTCACTTACTTTACAAGGCAGTAACCAGACTAACTGCGATTGTTGTGCCAGCCTTGTCGGTATCTAATGCAGCTGAGTGACTTATGGCGTTGCGAAGGCGTTAGGTACTCCTCTTAGAAACAAATATCGCTAGACACTCAGCATGCAGTCGCACAGATGTCGCCTCTTTCCGGAAAAAGTTGACTCTATTTTGCAGTAGAAAAAATAATTCGACACTGCTGTGATCGCATAGCGATTCGCGCACTAGCAATCCTTCTTATTTCGTTTAGTACGTTGGAGTGGGTCGTTTCGATCGGAACGTCGCCATTTCTTGCGCCTCGCAAGACGGCTTTAGCAAATTCTTGAGACTCTACTTCTGAAAGTGCCCACAAGAACCGTCGATTTAAGTTAGCAGCAGCATCTTGCTCTGCTGCAAGCCTTGGGTAGCCTCGGAGCTGTGAAGCAAAGTACTTTTTTCTTATCTCATTCCAAAATTCGTTTGGCATTTCGCGGAGAGCTTTCTCAGTAGGAGGCTTTACAACTTGAGCCCATCTAGGTGAGCGGACTGATTCGAAAGATTTAAGCGACTCGATTGAAATCATTTGATCGACCGAAAACGGCAGAAACGTCGTTCCCTGAGGGTTCATCAGCGAGGCATGGTGAACAGAAACTAAGTGCGACTTACCAGTTTGAGGGTCGTGAAAGAACATTGGGCCACCCGAATCGCCAGGCAGGGAACGATACTCACCGTTTGGAGTCGCAACGAATTTTTGAAATGAAGAAGCTCTCATCTCGGCCATAGTGTAAGCCGCAGATCCAAATCTTTCGCCCGATTGATGGACTGGTTGCCCAGTTAGATTAGTCATTGTGCTGAAGCGATCGTTGTCCAACAATCCGATGCTTTCGAGTTGCATTCCGGGCTTAAGATTTACACCACCAAGCTCAACATTTTTATCTTGGGAAAGCTTTCTTAAAATTTTAGGATTAGTAATTTTCAGTATAGCTACATCGTTAGAGGGAACCGCAACCGATGAGCGATTGTTTGGGTTCCATTTAATTTCAAGTTCTGAGTTCGGGTCAATAAGTACATCATAATCTGTTGTTTCCAGGCGCACTTCGGTGCCGTCAGCAAAATAAATTACTGGCGGAATAATGCTGCCCGGAAAGTAAGGGTCAGTCGTAAAGTTGTGAGCAGCGGTGATAATTTCGCCATTCCCAAGGTGATACCCAGTGCCGACACCTCCAGCACTAATCTGAACAACATTATTCAAATAGGGTTTTTCTACCCGAGTTTCGCTCGTAACTGGAGTTGAACCCACATGAGCCGCTGCTAGAGATGTGGACAAGCCGATAACAGCCATAAGAACTAAAAGTCTTTCTGTTTTCATAGAAGGAGTAAGATGCAAGAGAAGTGCCATTGAGGGGCGACTGCTGTTTAACTGCAAAAGTTTTGATAGGTACACTTTGTCTAAAGTGTTTTCGATTGCTTGCCGAAATTTGCCAAGGCCAGCGATGCACAGATGAACCGCAGTGGTTCGGCGACAATGGCCATGAAACGAATGCCATTAACACGGGCTCAGATCAGTTCTAAGGCGCAATCTGGCCTGTCATCTACACTTGTCTGCCCCGTTCGCTGGTCATAAAAGATCGCCATCCAATACACCGCCGCCC
>MWWA01000220.1_pt1 | contig 16471 bp, 16 predicted proteins | sample 1047341 | NCBI WGS metagenome assembly MWWA01 (sample SAMN06349978, study PRJNA376086) | soil metagenome | isolation source: MS5-1 sample Antarctic (ecotone) soil | place: Antarctica | collected 2015-01-13
CAACCACATAGTGCCTGAATGTTATATAGACACTATGTTGGTTCAAACTTTAGTGCCACCAGGAAGTAATAGCAGATATAATCATCAGCACGGTTGTTTTGAAGTAAGCAATGAAATGGAATTGTATAGCTTAAAAGACAAATTTGCCGTGGGTATTATAGATAATGATAAAAAAAAAGCAAAATATCTGAAAGAGTTCCTAGAGATTGATAGTATTCTTTAAAATTATATAAACACAAAACACTTCCTCAATATTTTATTGAGATCAATCCGGCAATTGAAATATGGATTTTAATAGTTTGTGAGCAGGAAGAAATTGACATTGCAGCGCTTGGTTTGCCCGATGATTTAAAAGGATTGAGACGAATCACAAAATCACAGACATCGGGTAAGGATAAAAGATTTATAGATTTATTTTTAAGATTTAATTCGAGTACTAATAGGGCGGTTTTAAAATTAAAAAACTGGATTAAGTTATTGAAAGAAAAAAACTACAAAGTGGATGTAAATGATTTAATAAATGCCTGAAGAACAAAAACTATTTAAGGTTACGGTAGATAATATCACCATTGAGGTGCCACCGGGAACTACAGTATTGAACGCAGCCCGTATGATTGGTGGGGAAGTAGCGCCGCCTGCAATGTGCTATTATAGCAAGCTGGAGGGCAGTGGCGGTAAATGCCGTACATGCCTGGTGGAAGTGGCCTCAGGATCATCTGCTGATCCACGGCCTATGCCTAAGCTGGTGGCATCCTGCAGAACCAATGTGATGGACGGCATGGTAGTGAAAAATATTACCAGCGAAAAAGTGATAGATGCAAGAAAAGGTGTTGTTGAATTTTTACTGATTAATCACCCTCTTGATTGTCCGATCTGCGACCAGGCTGGCGAATGCTATTTGCAGGATCTGGGATATGAACATGGTGCAGTACAAACGAGGTATGAATTTAAGCGCAGGACTTTTGTGCGGGAAGATATCGGTCCATATATACAGCTACACATGACGAGATGCATCCTTTGCTATCGTTGTGTATATGTGGCAGATCAATTAACTAACAATCGCGTTCATGGTATTTTGGATCGTGGCGACCATTCAGATATATCTACTTACATCTCCAAAGCGATTGATAACGACTTTAGCGGAAATGTAATTGATGTGTGTCCTGTAGGTGCTTTAACCGATAGAACATTCCGGTTTAAACATCGCGTGTGGTTTCTAAAGCCAATGTATGCGCTCCGTGATTGTGATAAATGCTGTGGGAAAGTAACCTTATGGAATCGCGGAGACGAAGTGTACCGGGTTACAGCAAGAAAAGATGAATGGGGCGAAGTACAATCTTATGATGAAAAACCAGGGTGGATATGTAATACCTGCCGGTTCGATAAAAAGAAAACCTCAGACTGGGTTATTGAAAAGCCCGCCAATATCAGCCGTCACTCCGTGATCTCAGCTAATCATTACGAAGTAAAAGTGCAGCCGCCGGATCCGCTGAAAAAAGTATTGAATGGCCGCAGTCCGCTACTGCTTTTAGACATCCACGAAGAAAGTGAGGTGAACACCCCAGGGATTGACTTGAGTAAAATACCCGGCCCCCCGACTTCAACTACTTTTATTCAGAATGATGAAGCGAAAGATATAGAACAAGCTGATCTGGAAAATAAATTGGTAAATGACCATAAAGATTTGCCATCATAATTTAATATAGGGTATTATGCCATTCACCCCGACATTACTTGCTATTGACTGGGCTATTGTTACTGAGAAACTAATATTGATTGTTGCTGTAGTAAGCGGGTCTCTTGTTGTTGCCATGTATTCTACCTATGCAGAAAGAAAAGTGGCAGCAATTATACAAGACAGGCGTGGACCAAACCGTGCCGGACCATTTGGGATTCTTCAACCGTTGGCAGATGGAATGAAACTCTTTTTTAAAGAAGAAATTATTCCCAGCTTTTCATCAAAATTTTTATTCATCCTCGGCCCTTGCCTGGCGATGCTTACAGCCATGATGGTAGGGGCGGTTATTCCCTGGGGCAATGTGATCAATATTGCTGGCAGGGATATTTCCTTACAGATCGCCGATGTGAATATTGGTATCCTGTACGTATTCGGAGTTGTAAGTCTTGGAGTATATGGTATTATGATTGGAGGCTGGGCCAGCAATAACAAATTTTCGCTGATGGGTGCCATGCGGGCTGCTTCGCAAATTATCAGCTACGAGCTGGCGATGGGAATTTCTATTATCGCCCTGATCATGGTGACGGGTACGCTCAGCCTGAAAGAAATGGTGGAACAACAGCAGGCCGGGAATTGGTGGAATATAGTAAAACAGCCTCTGGGATTTTTGATATTCCTGATTTGCGCATTTGCTGAGACTAACAGAACTCCCTTTGACCTGCCTGAAGCAGAAAATGAATTAGTGGGAGGTTATCACGTTGAATATTCCTCGATGAAGCTGGGCTTTTATTTATTCGCAGAGTACATCAATATGTTTTTGAGTAGTGCAGTCATGGTCTGTCTTTATTTTGGTGGTTATGATATTCCATTCTTAAATGATACGGCAGCAATTGATTCAGTGGGAGTGAACCTGATGGCGGTTTTCCAGGGATTAACCTTCTTCATAAAAATTCTTTTATTTATATTTTTATTTATGTGGGTGAGGTGGACGATACCGAGGTTCCGCTACGATCAGTTGATGAATCTTGGCTGGAAAATTTTATTACCATTAGCACTATTCAATATGTTATTAACCGGCATACTGATCTTGCTGCAACAAAATAATTGGCGTTTCTAAAGGGAGTAATATTTTTGCGGCAATTAAATAATTACATTAACGAAAACGCATTTAACTTATTAACACAAATAACACCAGGGAAAATTATCTTATGGAGCCATTAACTAAAAGGGCAAAGCCGGTTTCACGAAAACCAATGACGATCTGGGAACGAATGTATCTGCCTGCAATATTCAGAGGTATGATGATTACGCTGAGTCATATATTTAAGAAGAAAGTCACCATTAATTATCCTGAAGAAAAACGCACATTCAGCCCTGTGTTCAGAGGTCTTCAAATATTAAACAGGGATGAAGAAGGCCGGGAAAATTGTACCGCTTGCGGGCTTTGCGCCGTGGCATGTCCTGCAGAAGCAATTACAATGGAGGCTGCCGAAAGAAAACCAGGGGAAGAACATCTGTATCGGGAAGAAAAGTACGCGGCTAAATATGAGATCAATATGCTCAGATGTATCTTTTGTGGGTATTGCGAAGAGGCTTGCCCCAAGGATGCTGTGTATTTAAGTGAAACTTTTGCCCCCTCAAATTATCAGCGTAAGGGTTTTATTTATGGTAAGGAAGACATGTTGATTCCACATCCTAAAGAAGATCCCGAAGCATTTGCTAAAGCACGGGGCTCAAGGGTAAGGAATAAGGAGATCGTAACAAATTAGGCCAAAAGGGGTTCACTAAAAAGATTATTGAATTTTTAAAAAATATTTCAGCTTAAATACAATCAAAAAATCTAAATCTTAATCCAAAATACCGGAATGCCTGTTTCTCAAATCTTATTTTGGTTTCTCTCTATTTTATCGCTGGTGGCAGCTGTGGGTGTTGTTATCTCAAAAAATGCGGTTTATAGTGTTTTATGGCTCATAGTCGTTTTTTTTGCTATTTCCGGCCATTACATTCTGATGAATGCCCAATTCCTGGCAATCGTAAATATTATTGTATATGCAGGAGCAATCATGGTGCTTTTTCTTTTTGTGATCATGTTGATGAATCTGAATGCAGAAGCTGAACCGCCTAAAAACATTTACCTGAAAACTGCAGGTATCATCTCAGGTCTAACCCTAATGGTAGTTATCATAGCAGCCCTTTCCAGGGCAGATTCAAATAGTATTATTTTAAATAGCGGTACTGACGCCGGTCTTATTAAGCGGTTGGGCATGACGCTTTTTAATGATTACGTGATACCCTTCGAGATCAGTAGTGTACTTTTTCTAAGTGCAATGATAGGTGCAGTAGTAATAGGTAAAAAAGAAAATACAAATCCAAAATAAATGAAAACATATCTGTATGGGATAGCCATTGTTCTTGCCGGCTTTTTTTCCACCAATAATGCGCAGGCTCAAATTGATTTGGAAAACATTGATCTTGCTGACATACTCGGTAAAGTAATGAAAGTGGATAAAGGTTTTGCTCCTAAATTTTTCCTGGGTAAAACACCGATTGAAAAGGTCAATAAGGTGGCTGAAATTCTGGGATTGAAAAAGAATGAAACGGTGAACAAATTGTTTAATACCTTCCGCACCGGCCGGGTGGTATACAAAGTAGCGGCCTATACCGGCAGCGCTATTGCAGTATATGCCCTGGTGAGAAAAGTAGAAAATTCTGTAAATGCAAATGATTATTCCGGTGCACTGTATTCAGGATTGGGAGCGATTGGTTCAGGGTTAATCGTAAAGTTTCTTACCAAAGGGGCATCTTATAAAGCGGTGGATATTTTTAATGGTATTGCTGCGAAAAAAATAAAAGACATATTCTCTATTGCGCCTGCGTCTTCGAATGCTGGTATCGCACTATATGTAAAACTATAAAAATGGAGATAGGGTGGTATATCTTTTTATCAATAGCATTGTTTAGCATTGGTATTATTGGTGTTCTTACAAGGCGTAATTCCATCATCATTTTCATGTGTATAGAGCTTATGCTCAATTCAGTAAATCTTCTGTTGGTAGCTTTTTCTAAAATGCATGCAGTAAATGCACCTGTTGGAAGCACAGTTGCAACAGATGCTCAGCTTTTCGTTTTTTTTATTATGATAGTTGCCGCTGCCGAAGTAAGTGTCGGGCTCGCTATTATTGTATTGATGTACAGAAATACGCATTCAATAGATATCAACTTTTTAAACAGATTGAAAAATTAATTGAGCTTCTGATATGGATATAATATTTGATCAGGTTTACCTCATCCCATTGTTGCCATTAATTGGTTTTTTGATCGTGGGGCTGGGAAGGAATGAGCTTTCTAAAACGCTATCAGGTATTATCGCAAGCGGTTTTATTTTAATTTCCTTTTGCCTCAGTGCATTCGTCTTTTACTTTACTACCCGCCAAGGTTTTACTGCCGTTAATATTCAGTATTTTAATTTTATCCATTTCGCAAATGTTTCCATTCCTTTCGGATTCCAGATTGACCAGTTGACTTCTCTCTTCCTTCTCATCATCACAGGAGTTGGTTTCCTTATTCACGTGTATTCCACATCTTATATGCATGATGAAACTCCTTCAGGCTATGGCCGTTATTTTTCTTACCTCAATCTATTTGTCTTTTCGATGTTGATTTTGGTAATGGGTAGCAACTATGTGGTAATGTTTATAGGCTGGGAGGGTGTGGGTCTATGCTCCTATCTCTTAATCGGTTTTTGGTTTAGAAATAACGATTATACCGATGCTGCAAAAAAAGCTTTCGTCATGAACCGCATCGGGGATGTAGGATTTCTCCTCGGTATTTTCTGGTTACTATCATTGACAGGCACTATCTCTTACCAGGAATTGTTTGGTAGCAATAATAGTACAGTTCGTGATCTTTTTAGTAATAATACAGGCGCTGTCACTGGCATTACTTTACTATTTTTTCTCGGGGCTACTGGCAAGAGCGCCCAGATTCCCTTATATACCTGGCTTCCTGATGCTATGGCTGGTCCCACGCCGGTTTCTGCATTGATACATGCAGCCACCATGGTGACGGCAGGCGTTTACATGATAGCCAGGAGTAACGTTATGTATTCTCTTGCACCTGTTACTATGATGGTTGTAGCCATTATCGGGCTGTCCACAGCCATCTTTGCTGCAATTATCGCCTTACGTCAAAATGATATTAAAAAAGTGTTGGCCTACTCAACCGTAAGTCAGCTTGGTTATATGTTCCTGGGGCTTGGAGTAGGAGCTTATACTGCCGCGGTATTTCACGTGATGACACATGCCTTTTTTAAAGCTTTGCTTTTTTTGGGAGCAGGCTCAGTTATTCACGCAATGGGTGGAGAACAGAATATTATGAAAATGGGTGGCTTGTCAAAAAAGATGAAGACTACCTATATCACTTTTTTTATTGCTTGCCTGGCTATTGCAGGTATTCCGCCTTTTTCGGGTTTCTTTTCCAAAGACGAAATTTTATCTGCAGCTTATGCTGCTAATCCCATTTTATATATACTTGGATTAGGGGGCGCATTACTCACTGCTTTTTATATGTTCCGCTTACTTGCGCTGACTTTTGCTGGTAGTTTCCGCGGCAAAAACGAAACATGGCATCATGTTCACGAGAGCCCTTCGGCAGTTACTGTCCCGCTGATCGTCCTGGCTATCTTGTCTGCAATAGGTGGTCTTGTAGGAATTCCTGAATTATTTTTAGATAATGGTCACAAACTGGCACATTATCTTTCACCCATATTCAGCCAAACCCACGAAATTCTTGGCGAACATCATATTCCTTTAGAAACTGAATTTATTTTGCTTGGCATATCTGTGCTGCTGATCGTTGCAGTTTGCATTTGGGCGTGGAACAAATACAAAAAATTTGATGGAGAACAAAAGCCTGAATCCACTTTTGCTAAAACAATCCGGAATAAATTTTATGTGGATGAACTATACGATAGCATTGTTGTAAGACCATTGAAGTCAATGAGTTTAGGTTTCTCTAATATAATAGAAAAATCAGGAATTGATGGGATTGTTAACGGGGTTGGTAAAACAATTACCTATGGCAGCAGGCAAATAAGATTGCTGCAGACCGGCCAGGTGGGCGCTTATATTTTAATGATGGTACTCGGTATCCTTGTGTTATTCATCATACAAATGTTTTCAAATTAAAATTAATGCTGGGTACGTATTTCACATTTCCTGAATTGCTTCTCTGGGTTCCTCTTCTTGCGGGTATTATTATTTTCTTTATAAAAAATGATTCTACTGTAAAAGTCATTGCTTTTAATTCGTCACTTGTTACTCTGGCAATTTCTGTAATCAGTTTATTTTTCAGAGATGTAAGTCAGCACGAGGAATATTTTCTGTATAATAACGTCAGCTACGTTTGGCTGCCCTACCTGGGTTCAACATTTTATGTTGGTTTGGATGGGATGGGTTATATACTTACCCTTTTGGTATCGTTCACCTATCCTTTAATTTTTTTAATCATTTCGAAAAACCAGGTAAAAAACTCAAATATTTTTTATGGGCTAATGTTACTAACGCAGGCCGGGTTGATGGGCGTTTTTGTGGCAATGGATGCACTCGTATTTTATTTCTTTTGGGAACTTGCATTGATACCAGTGTATTTTCTTTGCAGCAGGTGGGGTGGCGAACGCAGAATTCAGGCAACCTTCAAGTTTTTCATTTATACTTTTGCGGGGTCACTACTTATGTTAGTAGGGATCATTTATTTATATCTTCAGACACCTGCCCATTCTGATATTGCCGATCACTCTTTTTCCCTTACTTCATTTTACAATGTTGTTCTTTCACCTAATAAACAAGCTGGCTTGTTTTGTCTTTTCTTTTTAGCATTCGCTATCAAGATCCCTGTATTTCCTTTTCATTCATGGCAACCGGATACCTATCAGCAGGCGCCATATTCTGTGGTAATGGTCATGAGCGGGCTTATGGTAAAAATGGGTGTTTTTGCGATGCTTAGGTGGTTACTTCCGATTTTCCCGGATGCGGTCTCCAAATTTGATGATCTTGTAATTATTCTTTCTATTATCGGAATTGTCTATGCCAGTTGTATTGCCTTTGTTCAAAACGATTTGAAACGGCTGGTGGCGTGGTCATCAATTGCTCACCTGGGATTAATGTCAGCTGCTATTTTCTCGCAAAATGTTTCCGGGCTCCAGGGTGTAATGCTGGAAATGTTTAATCATGGTGTAAATATCATTGCTTTGTGGGTAGTTGTTAGTTTAATAGAAAGTAAAACGGGAGTCAGAAAACTAAATGAACTTGGGGGGCTGGCAATTAAATCCCCTGTGCTCGCAATCTTTTTCCTGATCATTGTTTTAGGTAATATCGCTTTACCTCTTACAAATACTTTTGTCAGCGAGTTTATGATGTTTAATGGTTTATTCCAATACAATAAATGGTTTAGTGCCATTGCCGGGCTTGGAATTATTCTTTCTGCAGTGTATATGTTGAATATGGTGCAGAAGGTATTTTTTGGTGAACCAAATTCAATAACAGAAAATGCAGGAGATATTAATAGTTTACAAAAGGGGGTGCTGTCAGTATTTGTTTTCACTATGCTTCTACTGGGATTGTTCCCTGAATTAATCTTAAATCTGTCTGAGGCAACAACTAATGTTATCCTTCAAAGAATAAAATAATTGTGTAACATCATCTATTTATGAATGCGATAGTTTTTTCTGCAGTTTGGGGTGTGATCATGATGTTGGGCGGGGTTGTTTTCAAAAGATCTTCGCTCGCGAAATACATGGGTATAGCAGGAATTATTTTACTCTTAATTCTTAATCTGCTTGAGTTTTCAGGCAAATTTCAACTTCCGGTAGATTCCAGGGGTATGCTTAGGTTCGATAACTTTAGCTTGCATTTTAATACTATTGCTTTTGGATGTACATTAATTTATTTTCTACTTAACGGAAGCGATATCGAAAAAGTAGGGAAGAATGTTTCAGAATATTTTGCATTAATTTTTTTCGTGCTTTGCGGTATTTCCATAGCATCTTCATTTAACACATTGTTGCTTTTATTTCTCGGGATAGAGATCATGTCTATTCCACAGTATATACTCACGGGAAGCGACAAACGCAATCTGAAAAGTAACGAAGCAGCACTGAAATATTTTCTAATGGGTGCCTTTTCTACCGGCATTATGATGTTAGGTATTACCCTGATATACGGTGGCAATGCCTCGGGATCATTTTATATTGATGCCATTTCTCTTGGCACCGGCAAACTACCGGTGTTGATTGCTGCCGGCCTGGTGCTAATGATCGTTGCCATGTCATTCAAAGTTTCTGCTGCGCCATTTCATTTCTGGACGCCTGACGTGTATGATGGGGCTCCAACTGTTTTCACTTCCTTTATGGCTACGGTGGTAAAAGTTGCCGGGTTTATCGCCTTTATCAGGCTATTCAGAAATTCATTTGGAGCAATGCAGCAACAGTGGCAAATTTTGATCGTGATCATTACTGCTGCCACATTATTAATAGGCAACCTGACGGCTGTCTTTCAGCAAAGTGTAAAGCGGATGCTCGCATATTCCAGCATCGCTCAGGCAGGGTTTATGTTGTTCGCACTGTTTGCCTTGAATGACACAGCCAGAGAGGGGCTTTTATTATATGCTGCAGCATACAGTATTGCTTCTATCGGTCTCTTTGGGTTATTGGTAAAAATGAATGATTACAGCATTGATGGCTTCAATGGATTAAGCAAGCTGCATCCGGTAGCTGCCTTTGCAGCAACCATATTTCTTTTATCACTTACAGGTATCCCACTTACTGCCGGTTTTACAGCAAAATTTTGGATGCTGCTGGCTGCTTTAAAAAATGGCCATCATCTGTGGCTGGTAATTTTCGCTGTCATTTGCGCAGCTATTAGCGCTTTTTATTATTTCCGGGTTATTCAGGCCATCTATTTTAAAGAACCTTCTCCGGGAGTGAATCATCAAATGGTAATAACGCCGGGTTTCAATTTTCTAATGATTGGGATGACAGCTATTATTATTATTATCGGCATCTTGCCAGGTTTGGTTGTGGACTGGCTATGGTATTGATCAGGATTGCGTCTTTCTTTTCAAAACCTATATCTTAACTTTATCCGGTTAATTTTCTTTAAATCAATTTTTAATGCGATTAGGAGATATTCTTTCCTTAGCTTTTAGAACTATTAGAAGTAATAAACTTCGCACAGGGATTACAATCGCAATAATTGCCTTTGGAATCATGGCGTTGATAGGGATCATTACGGCTATTACTTCAATGAATCAAAGCCTGTCTGAAAGTTTTTCTACTATGGGAGCCAATGGCTTTGCTATACGCTACCGCGATCGCCAGGTGCACCTTGGGCGTAGAAGTAATGTGAAGAAAAAAGATGTCCGGACATTAAAACAAAAGAAATCAAATAGTGGCAAAATAATTACCTACCAGGAAGCAAAACTTTTTAAAGAACATTATAATTTTCCTGCCAGGGTAAGTGTCTCTCTTCGCGGTCCTGGCAATGTGGTGGTAAATAATGATGAGGAAAAAACAAATCCAAATATTTCTGTCTTAGGCGGCGATGAAAATTACCTTTCACAAAATGGTTACACGTTGCTCGGGGGCAGAAATTTCAACACGATAGATGTGCAAAGTGGCCGCAGTATTTGTGTACTGGGCAATCGTGTTGCAAAAAAATTATTTGGGGATAATCCAATACGTGCACTTGATAAAGTGATAAAAGTGGCGGGCGTTAATTACCGCGTGATTGGTGTACTAAAAGAAAAAGGTTCCAGCGCATTTCTAAATGCCGATAATGTAGTTATCACTAGTTACAATAATGTGAGGCGGGTATTCAGTACGCAGGGTACAACATTCGATATTGGAGTAACGGTAAATAATATCAAAGATATAGAGGGAGGAATCGCAGAAGCCAAAGGGGCCTTTAGACCAATTCGCCGGTTGGCAGTAGATGAAGAAAACAATTTTTATATTGATAAAAGCGACAGTATCGCCGAAGTGTTTGTGAATAGCCTGGGTGCTATTACTACCGCTGCCGCATTTATTGGTTTAATTACTTTGATAGGAGCTGCAATCGGGTTAATGAACATTATGCTGGTAGCTGTAAATGAAAGAACAAGAGAGATCGGACTGGTTAAAGCAATTGGAGGAAAGAAAAGCAGTATCCGCTCACAGTTTCTGATCGAATCTATTCTCATCAGTCTGCTTGGGGCCATTTGCGGAATCATTCTGGGTGTGTTGGTTGGTAATATTGTTGGCATATTTCTTCACACAGGCTTTATTGTGCCCTGGGGCTGGGTATTCATAGGTATAGTGGTTTGTAGTGCGGTCGGATTGTTTGCCGGTTTGTACCCTGCAATGAAAGCGGCGAAGCTGGATCCTATTGTTGCACTACGCTATGAATAGTAGCGGGATGGTTTACAAAAAATATTCTAAAAATTTACTGCCAGATTCACAAATTCGTTAGCTTTTGTTTTTCACAAAAAAAATTTCTTGTTAGCAAAAGTTACACTATCTTTTCCACCTAAAACCAAGGAAAGCTAAATCTGTGAAATGCTCTGTTTTGGATTTTTTAGGAAATTTTCTCTTTCAATTAATTAAAAGGAATATTTTCTTAACTTGTGTTTGATACTCAAAAAATTTTGTAATTCTCAGGTTTTAAAAGGAATTTTTTCTTAGAATTGTGCTTGTAATTATCTAATCAAATTAATCTTCTTCTTAAACATTTAAAAACCTAACGTTATGGCAGAAACTAATAAACCTGCAACTCCCGTAAAAGCAACCACTTCAGTGCAGGCAAGAAAATCAAGTAACATTATTTCACTTCTTGCACCAATCCTTTGCGTTCTCGCAGGTTATGCCATCTGGCGATTTGTTATTGGTGCTGACAGCAATTTTACCGCTCCCGATAAAAGCGGAGGTTTCTGGCCTACCCACATTGGACCTAAAGGTGACTTTGCCAGGATGTATGAAGGCGGCATTATTGTACCGGTACTGTTAGGCTGTTTTCTCATCGTGTTCACTTTTGTTATTGAAAGGTGGCTGACAGTTGCCAGAGCGGGTGGACGGGGTTCCATTGCAGATTTTATTCGTAAAATACAATTCTATCTGGCTGATAAAAAAGTGGATGCTGCAATTGCAGAGTGCGACAGGCAAAGGGGATCTGTAGGTAACGTAATGAAGGCCGGCTTGAGAAAGTATAAGGCCATGATATCCGATACGGAACTGGATACGGAACAAAAGGTGCTCGCCATACAAAAGGAGGTGGAAGAAGCAACAGCGCTTGAGCTACCTATGCTGGAGAAAAATCTTGTCTTCCTGTCCACGCTTGCATCGGTGGCTACGCTGATCGGGTTGCTGGGTACGGTGATCGGGATGATTCGGGCATTTAGTAACTTGGGTGAATCCGGTGGCGGAGCCGCAGCAAGAGAACTTTCAAAAGGTATTGCCGAAGCCTTGTACAATACCGCATTGGGTATCGGTACATCCGCATTTGCAATTATTGCCTATAACGTTTTTACTACTAAGATAGATGCGATTACTTATGGTATTGACGAAAGCGGATTTACACTTACCCAAAGCTTTGCATCTTTGTATAAATAATCTTGTGGAATTTTGAAAAAGCTGAATCTACTAATTAATTATAAAATTTTTTACAATGGGCAGAGCCAAGGTTAAACGCGGGAGCACCTTTGTTGACATGACGGCTATGTGTGACATCGCCTTCCTTCTCTTATCGTTTTTTATTTTGACAACAAAATTTAAACCGGATGAAGCGATAGAAGTAGTCACTCCCAGTTCAGTTTCCACCAAAGTTGCCACTGATAAGTATGCGTTTAAAGTTACTCTCGATAAAGAGGGAAGAGCGTTTCTTGATATGAGTGATGAAATGCGGAAAGAAGTAATAGAAGAGCTGGCGAAGGCAAGAAACCTCAATTTATCAGATGATGATGTAAAGTATTTTGTGAACACGTCATTTGTAGGGGTTCCTTTGAGCCAGTTAAATCAATTTACCAGGCTGAGTGCCGAACAGTTACTATCAACTAAGCTTCCGGGAGTACCTACGGATAGTACAAATAATGAATTGCAGGCCTGGATACGGGCGGCGATAGAGGCTAACCAGGGTAAGAAGCTTAATTTTTACATAAAGGGAGATAATAATGTAAAATATCCTGCTTTTAAAAATATCATTGAAGCATTCAAGAAGAATGATATTTATAAGTACAACCTGGTTACAAATGCTGAAGATATACCTGAGGGCACAGAATTATATCGCAAGAATCTTGAAAGGATCAAGGAAGAAGGCGTCTATGGCGGCGACGAATAGATTTTTAATTTAAAACATTAAAATTATACGGATATGGCTGAAATGGAAGTAAAAAGTGGCGGTGGTCATAAAAAAGGGCCAGGTGTCAAAAAAGGAAAAAAACTTTCTACACGTGTTGATCTTACTCCAATGGTGGACTTAGGCTTTTTGCTCATCACTTTTTTCATTTTTACCACTACTATGTCGGAGTCAACCAGTATGAATCTGAATATGCCGAAGGATACCGAAGACGTAGATGAGCAGAATAAGGTGAAAGAATCAGGCTCGCTTACACTCATGCTCGGTAAGGGTAATGTGATTTATTACTACTTTGGTAGCGATCCTGCCACTATGGAAACGACCGGGTATAAAGATGTAAGAAAGATAATACTTGATAAAAAGAAGTCAACACCGACTGATGACTTATTTATCATCATAAAGCCGGATAAAGATGCTACTTATAAGAATGCTGTTGATATTTTGGATGAAATGAGTATAAATGATATTACCAGGTACGCCATGGTGGATCCCAGTGATGACGAATACAGTAAAATTCTTGCTACCGAAGAGGCCGGTGGGGTACAATAAGTAGTTTAGTTTAAAAATTGTTCGTGCCGGAAATTAAGTAAGTAATAAAATAAAAAATTATGGAAGCTAATCAATATCTCAAAGCTGATCTCCTCGATATTGTGTTCGAAGGTAGAAACAAGGATTATGGTGCCTACGATTTAAGAAAGACCTACAACAGGAGGATTACAATCGCCCTCGTTTCCATGATTGCCATTTTTGTTATGGTATTTGTAGCCAGTGTAATTGCTAAAAATATCGCACCTGAAGATGAAGCAATTGAAATGAAGGTGAGTGATGTAACGCTGGAGCAAATTCAACCGAATGAGCCACCTCCACCGCCGCCGCCGCCACCACCAAAATTGCCACCACCACCGCCCATCGCTACTATTCAATTTACACCTCCGAAAGTTGTAAAAGACGAAGAAGTAATAAAGCCGCCACCGGAAATTAAAGAGATAGAAGAAGCAAAGGTGGATGTCAAAACAGTAGAGGGAACAAAAGATCTTGGTATAGTTGCGCCACCCATGGAAGATATCGGAACACAGGTAGTTGCTGCACCGGTTGAGAAGAAAGAAGATGAAGATAAGGTATTTACTAAAGTGGAAATCGAGGCTTCCTTTCCAGGAGGTGCTTCAGCCTGGACAAAGTATGTGTCCCGGGCCATTCAGCAAAATGCAGATGAATTTACTGAGTCAGATTTTGGAACCTGCGTTGTAAAGTTTATTGTGGATAAGAGCGGTAAAGTTAGTAATGTGGAAGCAACTACTATGAAGGGGACAAAACTTGCTGAAATTGCGACCAACGCCATTCGTAAAGGACCAAACTGGACACCTGCCCAGCAAAATGGCCGGTTTGTAAATGCTTATCGTTTGCAACCAGTTACATTACAGAATCCTGACATGTAGTAATTGAATAATTAAATATAAAATTTGTTAAACTTTATAAAGGCTGTTAATACAGCCTTTTTTTGTGCGCCAGCCATGTGTATCAGCTATAAGGTGCAAGTCCTGGATACTCTTTACAGTAGGGGAGTATTGGCCAAGGGCAAGGGTGTCGTGGGTGACTGCGAATCCGAAGGAAGCTTGCGGCAAACATTCGGGTCTACGAATACCGCACGTGCGGCACATATAAGGCGGGGTATGCGGGTGATGTTGCATAACATCTCGGCCTCTAAGGCAGCTTCTAAAAAATCTTTTAGTAAAGGAGCAAAGGCTCCTCCTTTGCTAAATAAACTTTTGCCCGAACGAAATAATCCGAACACTCCGGCTGATCCGCCATTTTAAATAGGAAGGTGATACGAAAAGCTTCATTTTAATGAAGCGTTTTTTTTGTGCGCTATGCATGGCGATAAACTCGAAGGTGAAAGTCCGTTATGGGGGTATGTAATCGCCAACCATTAGCCAAAGGCAAGGGTGTCCATCCTGAGGTGGAATCTGAAGGAGCCGGCGGCAAAGTTCCGGCCCGAGGAATACGAACACTATAAGGCAGAAGCTGTGTGGATGAACCTGCCAAACAAAGCGAAGTCCAAGATTACACGGGCACAGCACTGTGGATGGTGCGGTATATGGAATGAAGGTTTATCGTCTTACCATGGGAGATCTCACAGAGGTGCGGAAGCAGTAAGTATGAAGCACGGTTGAAACAGATTTGTTGTGAGAAGTCAGCAGAGGCCATAGTAGCGAAAAAACTTTTGTAATGAAGGTGGAGCGAAGGGCAGAATCTTTAAAGCAGGAGAGTTTTTTTTAGAAGTAGTAAAAGCGATACAGTTGAACAAACAAAAGGATAGACAAAGGAAGCAGCCCCGGATGAATCCCCCGGAGCAGAAGAGCCTATTGAGTTAAAGTAGCTTTCTTAATTGCGGAATATTTTTTGAAACGAAATTCAGAAATATTAATCGCCATAAATATGAAAGCAAAGCTCAACGATGAAAGAAACCATCTTTTAAAATCAATAGAAGACCTGCTTGACGGCCCAATGATATTCCTGGGATTCATCTGGTTGATACTTTTAGTTGTAGAACTTATATGGGGCCTGCCTATCGTTCTGCAATATTTGAGCATTATCATTTGGGTCATTTTCATTATAGATTTTTTAGTGAAATTTTTTCTCGCTCCCAGGAAAATTTATTTCATCCAAACAAATTGGCTGACCGCTATCTCTCTTTTGATTCCTGCAATCAGGTTCTTGAGAATCTTTAGATTATTCCGCATCTTGCGTGGGGTAAGGCTGCTCAGAGTTGTAAGTTCAATTAATCGCACTATGAGCAGTCTGGGATCTACAATGAAAAGGAGAGGTTTTGGTTATGTAGTTTTGTTAGCCATCCTGGTGATGTTTGCAGGTGCTGCCGGCATGTATGCATTAGAAAAATCTAATCCGGGGTTTGAAAATTATGGTATGGCGCTCTGGTGGACGAGCATGAGAATTATTACCGCAGGAAGTGATTATTGGCCTGCTACGCCTGAAGGCCGGGGTTTGGCTTTTATACTATCATTATTTGGTTTCGGAATATTTGGTTATGTCACTGCTACCATGGCTACATTCTTTATTGGCCGGGACGCGGAAGAGGAGGCGGCTCCTGTTGCGGGCTCAAAGGATGTTGCTATTTTGTCAACTCATATACAGCATTTGACAAGTACGATTCAGGAAATGAAATTGAAGCAAAATTTATAATGAGGAGTATAGATTATCAAAAACTTTTTTAGAAGCGTATCACTTTAATAAAACGGGTTTTGTAGTAGGTACTTAAATTTGAGGTGATAACTCCAACTGATCTACCTGATGAAGAATGGATAAATTTAAAATCCCCATTTTCATTTTTACTAATAATACCGACATGGCCTACCTTCCACCCTGTAGTGTCTGTTCCCGTAAACAATATGAT
>MWWA01000221.1_pt1 | contig 16439 bp, 15 predicted proteins | sample 1047341 | NCBI WGS metagenome assembly MWWA01 (sample SAMN06349978, study PRJNA376086) | soil metagenome | isolation source: MS5-1 sample Antarctic (ecotone) soil | place: Antarctica | collected 2015-01-13
AAATTCTGCAATCTCAAAAAAGCGAAGCAAACACCGAATTTTTTAAATTCATTTCCCGGAATTATGCTTCATGGCTAAATCCGAAAAATACAGGTGGCCCAATAAGATAATCACTAATCTGGTTACCAATAGCTTCATTCATCAGGCCTTCAGTTTCATTTTTGGTAATCAGTATTACAGGTATTTGCGAGTTCACCTCCTTAATCTTTGCAAGCGTTTCCAGCCCGGTAATACCAGGCATACTTTCATCAATTAAAACAACATCAACCGGATTTTCTTTAACATAATCAATGGCGTCAAAACCATTCGTTAGTGTGGTTACTTTGTAGCCTTTACTTTCTAAAAATATTTTTTGTGATTGCAGGCTTTCTATTTCATCATCGATCCAAATAATATTTACAACGGCCATTCTTTTTATTTTATTTTTTCAGGTAATTTTGGCATGCAGATAAATTCATATTAAACAATATACCTGTCCAGGTTTTATATTTTAAACTATTCCACTCATGAAACGAATTACCATAAAAGAAATTTTATAGAATTTCATTCATCCCACATTTTCTGAAGGAGGATAAAGTTATGTTGAATAATCGGTTGATTTATTTTCAATAAGTTAAAGCATAAAATTATGCAAGCGGGCAGTAATCTGATCATCGTAATATTGCAGAAATATAGCGAGTAACAGTCAGCATAACTAGTTCAATCCGCCTGATCATTATTTTTTAATAGAAGAATTATGTACGAAAACAGTAAAAGACTTTTTGAGAGAGCCGGAAAATATATTCCTGGTGGTGTAAACTCTCCGGTCCGGGCTTTTAAGAGTGTTGGTGGTACCCCAATTTTTATGAAAAAAGCAAAGGGTGCTTATTTATTCGACGTAGATGATAATCGTTACATTGATTATATAGCCTCATGGGGTCCTATGATTCTTGGTCATGCTTACGATCCCATTATTAAGGCCATCCAGGAGAAAGCAATTGAATCTACTTCATTTGGTGCACCTACCGAACTGGAAATTGATATGGCGGAACTTATTATTGGGATGGTTCCGAATGTTGATTTGATAAGAATGGTAAGCAGTGGAACAGAAGCGTGTATGAGTTCCCTTCGTTTAGCCAGGGGTTTTACACAGAAAAATAAATTTATCAAGTTTGAAGGTTGCTATCATGGACATGCTGATTCCTTCTTAGTAAAAGCCGGGAGTGGTTTAGCTACTTTTGATATTCAATCTGTTCCAGGTGTTACATCAGGAGTTGCAGCAGACACACTTACCTGTGCTTACAATGACCTGCACGCAGTTGAAAACCTGGTATCTCATCATAAAAATGAAATTGCCGCAATCATCGTTGAACCGGTTCCCGGTAATATGGGTTGCATTTTACCTAAGGCGGGTTATTTAGAAGGGTTAAGAAAAATTTGTGATGAAGAAAAAATCGTTTTAATTTTTGATGAAGTAATGACCGGGTTCAGGCTGGCAGCAGGTGGAGTGCAGGAAAAATATAATATTCAAGCAGATCTTGTTTGTTACGGAAAAGTTATTGGTGGCGGATTGCCTGTGGGTGCTTTTGGGGGCAAACAAAAAATCATGGAACACATATCACCACTAGGCAATGTTTACCAGGCAGGCACACTTAGTGGTAATCCCATTGCCATGATTGCAGGGTATACTTTACTCAAAGAATTAAAGGATAATCCTTTGATATATTCAGAATTAGAAAAAAAAACGATTTACCTGAAGAATGGTCTTGAACGGGTTTTTAGTGATTGGGGGAACCCATTTGTTATTAACCAGTCAGGTTCTATGTTGAGTGTTCATTTCAGTGATGGGCCAGTAACAGATTTTGCTTCGGCCACTGCTGCAAATAATGAATTTTACAAAAAATATTTTCATGGAATGTTGAAGCAAGGAGTATACTTACCCCCATCCGCCTTTGAAAGTTGGTTCTTAAATAATGCGCTCACTTATGCTGACCTTGATGCCACTATTGAATTTACCCGAAAAACATTAGAAACATGAAAAAAGCTGTCAAAAAAAGACAGCCTTTTTAAAAAATTACTTACCCTCAGTCTACTACTACAATTCCTTTTGCCATTACACTAATTTCCTTTTTAGGTTGTACAATAGCCGCAATTTCTTCAGGTGTTTTCCTGGCATCTTCAGCATAGTGTCGCAGTTCTTCCACCGATGTTGTTTTTAATTCAATCTTACCATCGAGTACAACTGTTTTTCCAATTGCTGCAACTGGAAGAAAGAATCCATAATCCTTCATTTTCACCATAGCTGTGGTACTGTCATTTACCTGCAAAGTAACCCAGCAACCTTTTTTAGCGCACACTTCAAGGATCTTGCCTTTTATTTTGGTATCGATAATTGAATTGGTTTCAAGTTTGGCAGGAATTTCCGCGATGTTTATGGCGCCATCTGCAGTAATCTTTTCACCATACCAATCACCCTTATTTGCTTCCCCAGCAGGTGGTTGAGCCTGCGTTGCAATGGCAAATGTAATTATCGAAAAAACAAGAAATATTTTTTTCATTTTATTAATTTGAGATGAATACTTAAATAAGTGACCAAAGATAATTTTTTGCTTTGAAAGTTCTTTATTCAGGAATCAAAGGTTTGTTAAAGGCCATTTGAAAAGTATTGAATAAAATTTTCCTTGGCATTTTTTCAGTATCAACATAAAATGTATGCTTGAATCATCCACCTGAAGAGGAATTAATGCATACTTTTATTAAATAAATAAATATTATGCTAAGTAAACCCATACAAGCGGCCTTAAATAGCCAGGTTCAAATGGAAGCTGAATCATCACAGGCATATTTAGCCATGGCCTCCTGGGCAGAAATTCAACCAGGATTAGATGGCGTTTCCACTTTTTTCTATCAACAATCTGATGAAGAAAGAATTCATATGCTGAAATTAATCCGTTTTGTAAATGAACGGGGTGGCTTTGCACTGATACCTGCGTTAATTCAACCAACAATAACATTTAAATCTGTAAAAAGCGTTTTTGCAGAGTTTTTAAAACATGAGCTTAAAGTAAGTGAAAGTATAAATGACCTTGTACATCTCTCCTTAACGGAAAAAGATTATGCAACGCATAATTTTCTGCAATGGTATGTAAACGAACAAATTGAAGAAGAAAGAACAGCAAGGGTATTAAATGATAAACTTGAATTAGTAGGTGATGACCGGAGTGGTTTATATCTTTTCGACAGGGATATTTTGAATTACAGGGGCAAAAAATAAATCATCTTAAAAGTAATTCACAGGGTTTTAATCCAGTATGTTTTTTAAATGCTGTTGAGAAATGGGAAATGGAAGAATACCCAAGCATAACTGAAACTTCCGTAACACTTAAGCCTTTTTCATAAAGCAGAAATTTGGCATGTTCCATCCTTTGGCTTTGGTAAAAGTCAAAGATGGTGCTGCCAAACATTTCCTTAAAACCTTTTTTCAGGTAACACTCATTCATGGCCACCTTCCTGCTTAATTCCTTAATGGTTATTGGTTCACCAATTTGTTGAATAAGTATTTCTCTCGCTTTATTTATCTTTTCCCGGTCAGCCTCATTGGAAAGGAATTTGCAATTAATGGTATCGATTTCCTTTTCACCAACCATACAATCCAGGCTATATAAGAGTAACATCTGAATTTGAGCATTGATGAAAATATTTGCCAGGCTATCAGAATAGGAATGATTCAATAAACTTTCCAATACATTCCGTGTTTTTCCGCAAAGGGGTAAAATTTTAGTAAATGAAGAATAATGGCTGAATGTCAGAATATTTTCAGTCAGCACATCATTGCCTTTACGAGGTTTTACAAATTGGGAAAGTTGGGCCGGAGAAAAACGAAAACTAACTATATCTACACTTTCTTCTCTTTCGGGGCAGTTTTTTGATTGACCAAATTTACAGGCATCACATTCTTTATCCTTCTCCGTGCAATAAACATTTCCTGAAATGCAGAACTTTAATTCAAGAAAATTTTTTGATTTATCTTTTTTTTCAAAATGATAAACCAGTATTCCGGTGTCTTCCATATTCCATTGAATATTACGGCTATAACGTTGTATGGCATATTGAACTGAACCTGGGATCAACTGTTCTTTTTCCTGTAACAGAATAAGATCATGCTGCATTAAATTCTGCCTGAAAGCTAATTGAAGTATCTCGGGAGGCTGGTGCATTTGGCGGCAAATTTACGCTTCAAAACCTAATAAGCTACCTGAGTTTTGTCATATCTGTGTTTTAAAAAAATGGGGATGTGATTCATTTTGAAACAATTTTTAACAGCTGTTAGTTAAAAAAACTTCCCTATTCTCCCTGAACAATTAACTTTGCACCTCTCCGCCCAGGGGCGGAGGCTTTTTATATTAACCCTGCATGATTCATCCGCATACATATATTCATCCAAATGCTAAACTGGCCACCAATGTAAAAATTGACCCATTTTCTGTTATTCACCAGGATGTTGAAATTGGTGAAGGAACATGGATTGGATCAAATGTTACTATTATGGAAGGTGCCAGAATTGGTAAAAATTGCAGGATCTTCCCCGGCGCAGTAATCGCCGCAATTCCCCAGGATCTCAAATTCCAGGGCGAATACAGTCGAGTGGTTATTGGTGACAATACAACGATCCGTGAATTTGTTACCATCAACCGCGGCACCATGGATCGTGAACAAACAACCATTGGCAGTAATTGCCTGATAATGGCTTACTGCCACCTTGCCCATGATTGTTTAGTAGGTGACCATTGTATATTAAGTAACAATACCCAGGTAGCCGGCCATGTAACGATTGGTGATTTTGCCATTTTGGGTGGTATGTGTGCCATTCATCAATTTGTCCAAATAGGAAGGCATTCCTTTTTAAGTGGTGGTTCCATGGTAGGAAAAGATGTTATGCCTTACATAAAAGCAGCACGAAACCCTATTTCTTATGCAGGAGTTAACAGTGTTGGTTTAAAGAGAAGAGGATTTACAGTCGAAAAGATTAATCATATACTGGATATTTACCGGGTGATATATAATAAAGGATTAAATACTACACAGGCCATACAATACCTGGAAGAAGAATTTGATGCCACTGATGAACGGGATGAAATTGTCATGTTTATCCGTGAATCCCGAAGGGGTATTATCAAACGGTTTTCAAAAAACCATGTTGATGAAGATATTGCTGACTGATGCCGGTAAAAGATTTAACCGCGATTGGATATTTCGTCATCTTTCCACTGAATTTATATCAGGTTCTTCATATGCTATCATAGGCCCAAATGGTTCTGGAAAATCTACCCTGTTACAGGTAATAAGTGGCTCCATGCAACAAAGCGAGGGACAATGCCAATGGAGTTATTCTGATAAAGAAATTTTGCATGAAGAAGTATATTCATGGGTGTCTATCTGCGCCCCTTACCTTGAAGTGATAGAAGAAATGACGCTGATTGAATTTCTTTTTTTTCATCAAAAATTCAAAACGCTTATAAAGAATATCAAAATAAACGATATCATAGAAATTATTGGTTTGGAAAAAGCAAAAGAAAAACAAATCCGGAACTTTTCATCGGGAATGAAGCAACGGGTAAAACTGGCGCAATGCATTTTTTCTGACACACCTATTGTTTTGTTGGATGAACCATGCACTAACCTGGATTTGGCAGGTATTGATCTTTACCATAACCTCATAAAACAGCATTGTGCAAACAGGCTGGTAGTGGTAAGTAGTAATGACGAGATGGAATATGGATTTTGCGATAACAGGATTTTAATCAGCGACTATAAATAAGGAAAGGTTGGATTTTTATCGCTGACTGGCGATTAGCAAGTTCAGATCGGTATATTTAAGATCAAATCTTTCACTCAGGTAAAAATTGGTAAGTGCCCCTTTGAACATATAAATGCCACTACGCAAGTGAACTTTATGCCAAAGGAGTTTTTCAAAACCACCTTCTTCGCCGGCTTCCATCAGTAAAGGCATCAGAACATTACTGATAGCCTGTGATGCCGTACGGGCAAACCCTGATGGAATATTTGGTACACAATAATGTATAACACCATATTTTATAAAAACCGGGTGTTCATGAGAAGTAATTTCTGAAGTTTCAAAGCAACCGCCACGATCAATACTTACATCGAGTATCACACTTCCTGTTCGCATATTACTGACCATTTCTTCTGTAACAACCATCGGAGTACGACCACCTGCTGAATTTAAGGCCCCTACCGCAACTTCGCATGTTTTTAATTGTTTTGCTAAAATGCGTGGTTCTATAACGGATGTCCATAACCGATGCCCAATATTTGTTTGTAATCTTTTTAACCGGTAAACACTGTTATCAAAAACTTTTACTGAAGCACCAAGTGCCAATGCTGCACGGGCTGCATATTCACCCACAATACCTGCTCCCAGAATAATAACTTTTGTTGGAGGGATGCCGGAAATACCACCCAATAAAACTCCCTTTCCATGATTTGCAGAACCCAGGTAATGAGCTGCCAACAACATAACTGCGCTACCGGCAATCTCACTCATGCTGCGAACAATGGGATAAGTACCGCTATCATCTTTCAGATTTTCAAATGAGATAGCGGTAATTCTTTTATCCATCATTTTTTGCAGCAGCTCCGATTTCAATACACTGAGATGGATAGGCGAAATTATTACCTGGTTCAATTGCAAAAAAGGGATATCTTCTTCAATAACCGGTGCACTTTTTACAAGTATGGGTGACCGATACACTTCAGCCTTTTCATATACTATTCTGGCACCGGCTTCACTATAATCCCGGTCTCCAAAATGGGCTGCTTCGCCGGCATTGTGTTCTATTATAACCTGGTGGCCATTACTTACCAATACGCTCACGGCTTCGGGCGTTAAGGCAATCCTGTTTTCCTGGAAAGCGGTTTCTTTTGGAATTCCAATATTAAGCTGGGCTCCCTGTGGTTTAATATCCAGTGTTTCTTCAAGTGTTTCGTAGCTGAAAGAAGTGCTGATGTAAGGTTTTTGCTGGGCCATTATTTGATGCTCGTTTCTTAATTTGATGTCCACATGGAATAGCGCTCATCATTCATATTTGATTGTCAGGCAGCACTATTTATGAAATCAAAAATAGGCTATTTATCTGCTATTCGGATGCGGCGTGTTTCCGGACCTGTAATCTCTATAAAAGCATGACAGGTTTCGTCCGGTAACAGGTGAGGTATCTTTTCAGGCCATTCTACCAAACAAATATGTTTGCTGAAAAGGCAATCTTCAATGCCTGCCTGCACTGCTTCCTCTTCCGTTTTTACCCGGTAAAGATCCATATGATAGATTATTTTTTCTTCCTCACCATCAACATACCGGTATTCATTGATCAATGAAAAAGTAGGGCTGCTAAAAGCATCTTTAATTTTTTTATGAGCACATAAAGCATGAATAAATGTTGTTTTGCCAGCACCCATTTCACCATGAAATACAAAAACACGGTATTTTTTTAATGCTTCCCAAAATAAAGCTGCAGTCTTTTCCAGGTTATCGATTGTAGTTAACCATTCCATTGCTCAAATTTAACAGTTGTTTGCAACCATGTAAAAAAGATAGTGATTTAAACCAAAGTCCAACCATCAACCATTTGGTAATTTTGCATACCAGATTTATAAAATAGTATGGAAAAAACACAATGGAAGGTTGAAGGCATGACCTGTTCAAATTGCGCACTAACCATTCACCAGTACCTTGAAAAAAAAGGATTACAAAATGTAAAAGTAAATGCGATTGGAGGAGATGTATCATTCGATTTAAATGATACAACATCAACCGATCAAATTGCCAAAGGAATAGAAAAACTGGGCTACCAGGTTGTACACGAAGGCATAGCTGTTACAAGGTCTAAACCTTTTTTATCAACTCATCTTCACCGTTTTTTATTTACTCTCCCATTTACATTGGTATTGATGTTACACATGATACCAGGCTTGCATATTCTTTGGCTGATGAATCCATGGGTGCAGTTAGGTCTTGCCCTACCTGTTTACATAGTAGGGATGTTATATTTTGGTCGAAGTGCAATAAACAGTTTGCGCAATGGCGTTCCTAATATGAATGTTTTGATTGCATTAGGTGCAACTGCCGCATTTGTGTATAGTTTGGCCGGACATATTATGGGGCCTGGGGAGGAATATCTTTTTTATGAAACCGCGGCTACTATCATCACCCTTGTTTTCCTTGGTAATCACCTGGAAGATACCTCTGTTGCATCCACGCAAAAAGCTTTAAAAGACCTGGCTAAGACGCAAAAAGTAATGGCGAATATGATTGCCTTTGACGATCAGCACAAGGAAATTGTTTTCCCGGTTGAAAGTTCTCAGTTAAGGTCTGGTGATCTTTTATTAATTAAAACAGGCGAACAGGTACCGGCAGATTGTAAAATATTTTGGGGTGAAGCAGAAATAAATGAGGCCATTATAACTGGTGAAAGCATTCCTGTTTTTAAAAAAGCAAAAGACGCCCTGATTGGCGGAAGTGTTGTTGAAAATGGTACGATAAAAGCACAGGTAACTGCGGCAGGAAATGATACTGTATTGGCTAATATTATGCAATTGGTGAAACAGGCACAAGGTGAAAAACCACCTGTTCAAAAAATGGCCGATCGCATCAGCGCTATTTTTGTACCGGTGGTAATTGGAATTGCCCTGGTAACATTAGGCGTTAACTGGATTATTTTGAATGATTTTACGGATGCGCTTATGCGTAGTATTGCAGTACTCGTTATTGCCTGTCCTTGCGCTATGGGGTTAGCAACTCCTGCTGCCATTGCTGTTGGACTTGGTCGCGGAGCCCGTAGTGGGATCCTTTTTCGCAATGCTTCAAGTCTTGAATTATTTAAAGACATTAAACAAGTTGTTTTTGATAAAACCGGGACAATAACCACCGGCAAATTCAGTATTGAACAATTTGATTCCGGGAGTATGAATGAGGCCGACTTTAAATCACTTGTCTATTCACTCGAAAAATATTCCAATCATCCACTTGCAAAAAGTATTGCGGCCCAATGGAAAACAAATAATGTTATCCGCTGGAAAAAAATTGAAGAAATCAAAGGACGTGGTATGCGTGCAGAAGATAAGGAGGGTAACATATACCAGGCGGGTTCTTATGTGGGTGCACTGCAACATACTAAAGAAGAACACCACCAGTTATATGTTTTAAAAAATGAAGAACTGGTTGGCTGGGTGGACTTAAAAGATGAAATACGAATTGAATCTCAAACTATAATAAATTACCTCAAATCAAAAAACATAAAAACGATCCTGTTAAGTGGGGATCGGAATGAAAAAACAAGAAAAATAGCTAATGAACTTGGGATTGATGAAGTGATTGCAGAACAAACCCCGCAACAGAAATTGGATATCATTACTGATTTATCCGCCAGGGCCCCTACGGTGATGGTTGGTGACGGGATCAATGATGCACCGGCACTGGCAAGGGCAACGGTTGGCATCAGTATGAGTGATGCATCCCATGTGGCGATGCAAAGTTCTCAAGTTGTATTGATGAATAATGGATTAAAGAATTTGCCCACAGCGCTTGGCCTTGGCAAGCATACTTATATCACCATTAAACAAAATCTTTTCTGGGCTTTTAGTTATAACATTATTGCCATACCAGTAGCGGCGCTTGGATTTTTAACACCTACATTTGGTGCATTGGTAATGGCATTGAGCGATGTTGTGCTGGCCATTAATTCAGGAAGATTATTTGTAAAAAAAGTGGTTTAATATTTTCCATTTTATTCCTACCATCTGATTATTGAATATTAAATAAAAAACTGGATACGCCTATTTCCATATTAAAAAAGTATTGGGGTTTTGATGCCTTCCGCCCATTGCAGGAAGATATCATTCAATCCATTTTAAATGGAAATGATACGCTGGCTGTATTACCCACGGGTGGTGGGAAATCTTTCTGCTTCCAGGTTCCGGCATTGATGCAGGGAAAACTCTGCCTGGTGATTTCTCCCTTAATAGCATTGATGAAGGACCAGGTTGAAAACCTGCGAAAAAAAGGAATTACAGCATTTGCCTTATATGCTGGCATGACACGCAGAGAAGTGATCAACACATTAAAAGTGGCTACCGAAAGTAATTGCCGTTTTTTATATGTATCACCAGAACGATTGGAGACTTCATTGTTCCAGGAGTACCTGCCAGGTATGGATATTTCTTTAATTGCGGTTGATGAAGCGCATTGTATTTCACAATGGGGTTATGATTTCAGACCACCTTACTTACGTATTGCTGCTTTAAGAGAACAATTACAGGGTGTGCCCATCATGGCACTAACGGCCTCGGCTACCCCGGAAGTGCAACTGGATATCTGCCAGAAATTATCTTTTAGCAAGGAGCGTATTTTCAAACATTCATTTGAAAGAAAGAATTTATCCTACAGTGTATTTCAACCAGATTCAAAAATCAACCGGTTGCTTGAAATAATTAATAAGGTTGAAGGAAGCACGATTGTTTATTGCAAAAGCCGAAAAAGAACACAGGAAATTTGCAGGTTGCTTGAGATGCAGGGAATTACTGCCGATTATTATCATGCAGGACTTTCTTTGGAAGAACGAAATAAGAAACAAGAAGATTGGATCACCAACAAGGTTCGGGTAATCGTTTGTACCAATGCTTTTGGGATGGGAATAGACAAACCTGATGTTCGTTTAGTAATTCATGCAGATGTTCCTGATTGCCTTGAAAATTATTACCAGGAGGCTGGACGGGCAGGAAGGGATGGCAAAAAAAGTTATGCTGTTCTTTTGTGCAGCCATCATGATCTGCATGAACTGGAAAACCAGGCCGATACCAGGTTTCCTTCTTTACAGAATATAAGAATGGTTTATCAATCGCTCGCCAATTACCTGCAGATACCTGTATTGACCGGGCAGGGAATGTATTTTGATTTTGATTTTCCTGATTTCATAAAAAAATTTAAGATCAATAGTTTCACAGCGCTTTATGCCATTAAAGCATTGGAACAAGATGGGTGGTTAACTTTTAATGAGCAGGTATTTGTTCAATCCACCATTATGTTCATTTCATCACGGGAACAGGTAACCGATTTTGAAAATCTGCACCCCAAGATTGATCCACTGATCAAAGCCTTGTTAAGAACTTATGAAGGTATATTCGATTTTCCAGCTTCCATTTCAGAAAAAATACTGGTTGGTTTAATCAATAAAGACCTGGCATCTGTAAAGAATGAATTGGAAACACTTCACAAGAATGGTATCATTCAATATCAACCTCAAAAAGATACACCCCAGATTTTTCTATTACAACCACGTATCAAAGCAGAAGATCTGACGGTTAATATGTCGGAATATAAAAAACGAAAGGAAAAATATATCAGCAGGTTGAATGCAATCATTCAATATGTTAATGATAAAACGCAATGCAGAAGTGTAATCATTGGCAGGTATTTTGGAGATGCTGGCATAACTGATTGCGGTATTTGCAATAATTGTTTGGATAGAAAACAAACTGCCATAAATAAACCGGAATTTGAATTAATACACCAAAAAATAAAATTGTTGTTGCATGAAGGTCCTCTTCATCATAAATTATTCCTGAGCCAATTGAATGATATTAGAAAAGAAAAAGCCTGGGAAGTTATTAATTTTCTCCAGGCTGAAAATAAAATTGAAATTTTACCCGATGGAAAGATCCAGTGGGTAAAATGAAAAATCTTTAAAAAATACTTTTCCTTCTTTTACGGGTTGTTCCACCCAATCCCAATACGCCCAATAATGAACGGGTGATTATACTCGCTGCGGTACGCCCCACCTGTTTAACTGTAGGATTGTCAAAAAAGCCTTTTTCTGCGGGTGCTTTTCGAGTAGTCTTTTTACTTTCTTCTACTTCCTTTTCAGTACTTGCAGCTAATTCCAGTTTCTCTGTAAGTATTTCATGTGCACTTTTACTGTCAACTTCTTTATTGTATTTATCAACCAGTTTAGATCGTTTTATCAATTCATCGATCTCAGATTGTGATAATATATCCATCCTGCTGCGAGGTGCTACCAGCATAGTATGTACCAGTGGCGTGGGAATCCCTTTTTCATTTAACATGGTCATCATTGCTTCGCCTACACCTAACTGTGTGATCAGATCTTCTGTTTTGTAAAATTCCGTTTCAGGATAATTCTCGGCAGTTTGTTTAATGGCTTTACGATCGGCAGCAGTAAACGCTCTTAAAGAATGCTGAATTTTTAATCCCAGTTGTGATAATACCGCTGCAGGAATATCTGTAGGGTTTTGTGTACAAAAGAAAATACCAATCCCTTTTGAACGAATCAATTTTATAATAGTTTCGATTTGTTGTAATAAGGCACTGCTTGCTTCCTGGAAAATAAGGTGTGCTTCGTCAATAAAAATAACCAGTTTCGGTTTATCCAGGTCACCTTCTTCAGGTGATATGGCATATAACTCAGCCAAAAGTTGCAGCATAAAAGTGGAGAAAAGCTTGGGCCTGTCCTGCAGGTCTGTAACTCTTACAACAGATACCACTCCCCTCCCATCATTGCTTATGCGCATCAAATCATCAACATCAAAACTTATCTCGCCAAAAAAAAGATCAGCGCCTTGCTGCTGTAGTTCAATCACTTTGCGTAAAATGGTACCGGTGGAAGATGTTGAAATGCGGCCATAACTTTTTTCCATCTCTCCTTTCCCTTCATCACTTATAAATTGAAGCACTTTGATAAAATCTTTCAGATCGAGTAAGGGGAGTTTATGATCATCACAATATTTAAAGATCATAGATACCAGGCCACCCTGGGTATCGTTAAGCGCAAGAATTTTGGATAATAGTACGGAGCCGAATTCACTAACGGTTGCCCGTAAACGCACACCCTTTTCTTCACTTAACGTCAGTAATTCTGTGGGGTAAGCTGCAGGCATATAATTAATGCCTATTTTTTTACTTCTATCAAGAATCTTTTCATTGATTTCCCCGGCAGCAGCAATTCCACTCAAGTCGCCCTTAATATCCATGATTAAGACCGGCACACTGGCATCGCTTAAAACTTCGCTCAATATTTGTAAGGTTTTTGTCTTTCCGGTCCCGGTGGCTCCGGCCACTAAACCATGCCGGTTCATTGTTTTTAAAGGCAGGTTGACCGCCGCACCTTCAATAACTTCGCCATCAAGCATTCCTACACCAATTTGCATAGATTCTCCCTTAAATGAATATCCTTTTTCTATAGCCTGGAGAAATGTATTCTTATCTGCCATGTTTATTAATTATGGAATGAAGTTAAGGGATTGAAAGAAATCATAAATATATGTATGGCCGCATTTAATTGAAATATCAATGTCAGAATCTGCGTTGTATCATCTTATTTTGCATCAAATTAATTTTTCATGGGTAGATTATACTTTATAATGGCGTTGCTATTTTTAATAAGTTGTAAAAATGGTAAGCACATTCCAGATGTTTCACATATTGAAGCCGATATAAATATTGAACGGTTTGAAAAATCTTTTTTTCAGATAGACACAAACCATATAACAACCGGCCTGCAAAAAACCCGCGATGAATTTCCATTATTCTATAAGGATTTCATGATGGGCATTTTGCAACTTAACCTAAATGACAGCAGTAACGCTACCCAGGAAATTGTGAAATCATTTTTAGGCAGCTATTCAAGTCTTAATGATACCCTTCAAATGATGTACAAGGATATGAGCCAGATTGAAAACAAACTGGAAGAAAATTTTCGTTTTGTAAAATATTATTTTCCCAATTATAAAATTCCAGGTATTATTACATTTATTGGAACACTTGATGCGCCAGGTATCGCCTTAACGAATGATTATATTGCTGTTGGCCTGCATCAGTATGCAGGAAATAATTTTTCAGGTTATAAATCCATGGAGGCGCAGCAACTATATCCAACTTACATATCCCGGAGATTCGCTCCTGAATATATTCCTGTCAACAGCATGAAAATTGTATCTGAAGATTTGTTTCCTGAACAAAGCGCCGGACGGCCATTAATTGAACAAATAATAGAAAACGGTAAAAGGTTATTCCTTATTGATCATTTTATGCCAGGTACGCCTGACTCTTTAAAAACGGGATATACTAAAAGCCAACAGGAATGGGTAGTTGAAAATGAAGGTTTAATCTGGAATTATATCATTCAAAATGAAAATCTTTATTCCATTGACCCGGTAGTTATTCAAACTTATATTGGCGAATCTCCTTTTACACAAAACATGCCGCAGGCTTCACCTGGAAACATTGGTCAATGGGTTGGTTGGCAGATCATCAGAAAATATGCAGAGAACCATTCAGAAAAATCAATTGCAGAAATCATGAAAACATCGCCCCGCACAATTTTGGATGAAGCGAAATATAAGCCTAAATAATCCCTGTTCAGGCGGCTACTGATGAACTGATTTCAGGTTTACGACCAAGATCCTTCATCATTTTAAAGTGCGATTGGATGGCCTGCCACATAGTTGGGAATTGATTGTACATGATATTATGTTCAAGACAAACTTTTTTAACCAAAGGACTAATGGCAGGATAATGGACATGGCTTATTCTTGGAAAAAGATGGTGCTCTATCTGAAAATTCAGCCCACCAACATACCAGTTAACCAATTGATTGTTTGGAGCAAAATTAGCCGTTGTTAATACCTGGTGAATTGCCCACTCATTCTCAATTTTTTTAGGATCATCTGTTGCTACTTCAAAATTCGCATGTTCTACCACGTGAGCCAATTGAAAAACCAGTGCAAGACTTAAACCCAATGCTATATGCATTACTGCAAAACCTATAATCCAGGCCTGCCATCCTACTAATATAACAGGAATAACTACATAAAATAAAATATATAAAAATTTGCTAACCCAGAATATTACGTGATCGCTTCTTTTCATTTTCTGTAATGGTGTAGTAAATACTTTTTTAGAAAAATATTTATTGAAGTCCATCATGGAAACCCATGCAAATGAAGAAATGGCATAAACCAAAACCACGTAAAAATGTTGAAACTTATGTGCCGGAACCCATTTTTGAGTAGAACATTGACGCATTAGCGGACTTTTTGCAATATCATCATCAATACCATCAACATTTGTATATGTATGATGAATGATATTATGCTTAAACTTCCAGATAAAAGAATTTCCTCCCAGTGCATTAAGGCTGTACCCCAGTAAAGTATTAATCCATTTTTTACTGGAATAACTGCCATGATTGGCATCATGCATTACGTTAAAACCTATACTAGCCAATATAAGACCTAGAAGTGCACTTAATAAAATTCCTGTAAACAATCCAACAGAAACCTTCAATAAAACCAAATAAATTGTAATAGCAGATACACCTAATACAATTGCCTTTGTAAATAACAGCCAATTCCCCGTCTTTTTAATATTTTTCGTTTTAAAATATTGGTCTACTTCTTTTTTTAGTGCAGCGTAAAAAACAGTATTACTGTTATCAAATGTTACTTTATACATAATTTTTTGTAATGGAAGAACTTAATTATGGATGATTGAAGATCACAGTAGGAGGAAGGTATAATTGTAAATATAATTAAAATGCATCTACGCCAAGCCACATTAACAATATTAAAATAAAACCCAGATAAATTAAAGATTTACTAATTATTTTTAAAAGGAACTATTAATTGAAAAGACGGTATGTTAACCTTGAATAATTTTTTAGATGAAAGGTTTTCCATTTCGTAAGTTCCACTCATTTTACCCATTTCAGTCTTTAAATTGCATCCGCTCACATACTGGTACTTTTCTCCAACTGTAATTACCGGCTGCAATCCAATTACACCCTCTCCTTCAACTTCCCGAAAACTACTATTACTATCAAAAATGTTCCAATGACGCCGAAGTAATTTAACGGCAAAACTATTATGATTTTCAATAGTTATCCTGTAAGCAAACATAAATTCGTAGTTGACAGGATTAGAATAGTCAGGTTGATAGAAGGTTTCTACACTCACCTCAACCCCTTCTGATATAATACTGTTCATAAACCTCTTTTTGTAAAATTATCAAAGACAACCGGCTTTCAACACAAAATATTTTAAATCCCATGCCATCAGTTAATTTTGCAACCCTAAAGCACATCGCTAATATATAAATTATATCAAACACCTACTATTAAAAGACAATTTAATATGAAAATTGCTGTAGCTAAAGGAGATGGAATAGGGCCTGAAATTATGCAAGCTGTATTATTGATATTTGAGGCAAATCAAGTGCCATTGGAATATGAAATGGTAGAAATGGGGAAATGGGTGTTTGATAAAGGTTTTTCAAATGGCATGACTAAAGAAGCCCAAATTACAATTGAAAATTTAGGAATTCTTTTTAAAGGCCCAATGGAAACTCCTAAAGGCAAAGGTGTAAAAAGTGT
>MWWA01000222.1_pt1 | contig 16428 bp, 14 predicted proteins | sample 1047341 | NCBI WGS metagenome assembly MWWA01 (sample SAMN06349978, study PRJNA376086) | soil metagenome | isolation source: MS5-1 sample Antarctic (ecotone) soil | place: Antarctica | collected 2015-01-13
TTCAAAATGCAACGGATTCTCTCCTCCGAATAAATTAGAATCGTTCAATTTGAAATTTGGGACTTTATAAAATACTGTTATTTCAAAAAATTAAGTAGTAAATCAGCACACTTTTCAGCCTTGCCTCTTCAACTTTTGATGATTATGACACGACTATCAATTTTATTCAATACTTATTTGTAAAATATTTTTGAATTTTACCCGATTGCAACTATGAGCGATAAAATTTGCACAATCACAGTTTAACTTATTTCAAAACTCATCTCTCAATTCACTAACCTTTAATTACTGCCTTTTCAAAAAAATCCAAAAGTAGATCGGCAAATTTTTGAGCTTCGCCCCTTTGACTTCTGACGATTATTGCATCATTAACAACTTTATTCAACACTTGTAATGTAAATTTTGGATTATTTCTAATCGGAATCGTCTGTAAAATGATTTCCAACATCGCCCTCCCACCACTCAACACTTCCGGCTCAAAGATATTCGCGTCGCTTTCGGCTGAATCAACCGTCGAATCGTATTTTGTCAGCAAAACCATCCTCACCGGTAGCGGCTCAAACCCGACTTCCCCGCCCAACGATTCCGCCGTGCAATCCACTTGTTGATAGTCATCTATGATGCCTCGCAGCGAAAGCATTTTGGGAAAAGGATGCACATTGCCCGTTTCGTCCAAAACCGCGTATTCATCCGAATAATACAAAGCTCCCTTTTTTATCAATGCTGCGACCAGCGATGTTTTGCCCGAAAAACTGCTTCCCGGGATAACAATGGCTTTACCCTTCCAACCGACGACTCCGGCGTGCAGAAAGACTCTCGAAACCGCATACTCGGCGATGGTCAGACGTATCTCACTTTCAACAATTTTATAAAATTCCTCTTCCGACGAACTGTTAGCAACATTTTCTTCATTCCTAAAAAGTTGAAAATCTCCGTTTTTTTTCTGTCTTATCAGTAAAATATGGTCAATTTCGTTTTTATCAATTATTTGAAAACCATTTGGCAGGATTTTTCCGAGCCGTTTTTCGATTTCCAACAGATAATCTCCGTTATTTACCTTTATGCCGACTTTTACCCCGTAAGCCTGAAAATTTATGTGCTGGTTATTAATTATTGTTGTTTTGAATGCTTGTTCTTTTTTCATCTAAAATTTATTTTCTCTTTAATTTTTAATCGTGTTTCGTTCGGCAAATTTCAAAAAAATTATCAGCCCCAATGATTCCAACCCAATAAGAATCAGTAAAATTAACCCAAAATTATTTTTGAAATTTAGCCACAGCAATAAAATGGCGACATTCAAAACTGACAGAACCCCGTATAGACAAGTTATATATTGATGCGAAAATCCTCTGACAATAAATCTTTGATAAATATGTCCGCGATGTGCCAACCAAACTTTTTCACCCAATACTATTCGCCGAAAAAATGTTAAAATTGTGTCCCAAAGAAATAACCAAACTAAAACAACGGCAATAATAAGTAGAACAACTTGATATTCCCGATATTCTTTTTTTTCATTGATTGCTAAAAGCGGCAAAACTGCAAAACTGAAACCCAAAAAGGCACTGCCGACATCACCCATAAAAATTTTTGCCGGCTGCCAATTTAGTATCAAAAATCCCAGACAGGCAACAGCTAAAAGCCCGCCGTAAAAACTCGCTCCATCAACCCCAAGCATTTTACCGGCGACCAGCCAGCCAATGCCGGAGGTAACGGCTTGCAACCCGGCAAGTCCATCAATGCCGTCCATAAAATTGTAAGCATTGGTCAGCCAAACTATCCCCAAAAATGTCAAAACCGCCCCGAAAAAACCGAGATTGATAGAATTTCCAAGCGGAACATAAATTTCTTGAAAATATCCCAGCCCCAAAATTACTATCAGAGCCGCCGCCGAATGCACCGAAAAACGCCAAATAATCGGAATGGAAAATAAATCGTCGAGCCAACTGATAGAGGCTATCAATAACGCTCCTAAAAAATAGCTCCACGAAAAACTTGAATTTATAAGCGTTGTATAAATCGTGTAAGATCCCAAACAAACTATCACAATCACTAAACCGCCGCCGTTGGGTATTGGAACTTTGTGCAGACTTCTCTCATTGGGAACTGCCACAATTTGCCGCCGCAAACTCCAACGTCGGACTATCTCTACCCCAAGATAGGAGATTAGAAAAACCGTCGAATATATCAAAATTAAACCCACTTATTTTTGCTGTAGTTTTTTGCGTCTTTCTAATTTATACCAATTAACTTGTCTTTCAATGGCTTCCGCTATCGAAAATTTTGGCTTAAAACCATAAACTTCCTCAATTTTTTTCGCCGAATAAATATCATCCGATAGCCATTTTTCAACCGTGTCAGATAATCCATAGATTTTTTTTAGCCCGAACAATTTAGTATTTAGCTGAAAAACCATATTTAAAAATCTTGGCGAAATCGAAATTTTTGGAATTGCTTTGTCCAAATGCTTGGCTATTTCACCCACAAAATCTGTCATTCTGATTGGTTCCGCCGCTAAATTAAAAATCTCCGTTTCCCCAGTTTTGTTAGTCAAAATATTCACACACGCTCTTGCTACGTCTGCCTTATAAATCAGAGTTTTTAAGTTTTCTCCGTTCCCAATCCAAACAAATCTTCCTTTATCAATCGCACTTACCAGCCGAGCTGCGTTTCCGACATTTTCTTCACCAATCACCGGTGCCAGACGCAAAATAGTCAAAGCAATTTTTTTTGCCTCGCAAATTTTTGTCGCTACGCGCTCAGCTTCGAGTTTGCTCCTCGCATATAAAGTCTTTGGTTGACAACTCGTATTTTCATCAATTATTATCTCAGATTTTCCATTTTCACTCGCCCTAGCTTTTTTTATTCCGTAAATCGCCGTCGAACTAATCAATAAAAATTGCCGTGCTTGAAGCGCATTGGCTAACCACGCTACATTTTTTGTTCCATTGACATTTACCGCATCAAATTTTGCTCTTTCGATTTCTCTAAATTGATGGGCTAATCCCGCCGAATGAATAACCGCATCAATTTTGCCGAGTTTTTCGAGTTCTAATAAATTTTCATAGCTTCTGATGTCAACCGCATAAAAATTTGAAGGTTGTTTTTCTTCAGAATTTGTTATTTTTGATTTTGGACTCGAAACCTGAATTACTTCAATGCTATTTTTTGAAAGTTCACCCACAATTTCCCGCCCGATAAATCCCGTCGCTCCAGTTACCAAAACTCTCATAATCCTTAATCCATAAAATCACTTGCGTTATCAGACGCTTATCAGTCAATGGCGTTTTTATATTTTTCAATTGCCGTTTCTAAGGAGTATTTTTCAAGCGCGGATTTCCGAGCGCGCTTCGCCATTTCGGGAATTGTTTCGCGTTCAGAATAAATTTTATAAATCGCTTTCAAAAGTTTTTCCGGTTCACCCGGCGGCACAAACCAACCGACTTTATCTTCTTCGATCACCCGCGCAATTTCCGAACATTCTTCCGTCAAAGCCAAAATCGGTTTTCCCGCCGCCAATAGATTATAAGTTCGACTCGGCATTGCCACGCCCCGCATTTTTTTCACCAACGGCACCAATCCGACATCACAGGCGTTTAGAAAATTTCTCTGTTCATTTCGCGGACGCGGCGCGAGAAGCGTTACATTTTTTAACTGCTTTTCTTCGACTTCCTTTTCCAACCATTTCCTTTTTACGCCCGAACCCAAAAAAAGGAAATGAAATCTTTCGTCTGTTTTTAATTTCTCGGCGCAATAAACTATGCTCTCCAAATCCTGCGGATGCCCCATATTTCCCGCATACAAAAAAACAAATTTTTTAAATAAATTATGTTCTCGCAAAATCTGATTTTCCGCCCGTGGTGTCGGCTCGACCTCTTCTAATGAAGCCCAGTTTTGTATCACGGCAATCGGTGTTTTTGCGGCGAAACTTTTGTTTGCTTGTGTTTCGACAAGTTCCCGCATATCGCGTCCGACAACGATAATTTTTTTTGCTCCCTTGTAAAGCCAGCGGTTTAACTTATTCAGAACTTTGACGGAAACCGCGCCCTCTTTCGCTTTTCCGACGGCAATCAGCGTTTCCGGATATTTGTCTTGAATGACTAACGTATAACTCGCCCGACGCGCTTTTGCCGCTACAGCCGTTAAAAACGGAAGCGAAGGCGGCGCGGAAACTACCAATATATCTTCATTTTTCTTAAACTTTAACAAAGAACTATAAAAAATTGACGCGCCCAAAGTCAGCATATTTATCAGGCGAAACGCTAACACATCCTTATCCCAAGTGGTTCCCCAAACCCGAAAAATTTCCACATTTTTGTGAGTCTCGTTTTTTGCGGCGCGAATTCCGCGGGCGGCATAATTCGGTTGACCACAAATAACCTTTACCTCAAATTTATCCGCCAGTCCTTCAGCAATTTTAGTTAAATAATAACCCGTCTGATTATTTTCGGGATAATAAAGTTCAGTTATCACCCACAACCGATTTCGGATTTCGGATTTCGGATTTCGGATTTGTTCCTCTGTTTCTATTCCTCTATCCATTTTTCCAACTCAAAAAAGCTATTCTCACTAAAACGAAAGTCTTCCCTCTTTACTTTTACTTTTGCCTTTTTTCTTTTTACTTGTGGTTTCTGACACTCGTGTAGCCCAACACAATTTTACTAACGGTTTGGGCGACATTTTCGATTAGATATTCTGCCGGAACTTTCCAATTCGACGGCTGAGAAATAGCTAGTTCGACGGTGCGTAAAATCGAAACAGTTTCCGCGCCGCTTAAAATATTGCTTCCCGCTTCGACGGTTTCCGGTCTTTCGGTAACGTCGCGTAGCGTAACATTCGGAATTCCGAAAATCGCACACTCTTCCTGCACCGTCCCGCTATCGGTCAAAACTGCTAATGAATTTTTTTCCAATTTAACGAAATCAAAAAATCCCAACGGTTCGAGTAATTTTATTTTATCGCTTTCGGTTGCAATACCAAATTTCTCTAATTTTTCCGCCGTTCTCGGATGCACACTAACTAACATTTTTTTATTAAATTTTTCGACGACGGCGCAAAGTCCTCGAAAAATTTTCTCTAATCTCGTCGCCGTGTCAACATTTTCAGAACGGTGAACTGTAGCTAAAAAATACTCAAACGGTTCAACCAAATATTTTTCCAACGAGTCGCTTCCTTCGATTTGTTCCGCAAAAATATCCAAAACTTCTTTTATCGGATTTCCCGTAACATAAATCCTCTCGCGTTCGATGCCTTCATTTACCAAATTTTCTTTACTTCGTAATGTGTAAGGCAATAAAATCGTGCTTGAATGGTCAATAATCCGCCGATTGACTTCTTCCGGTACACGATTGTCAAAACAGCGATTGCCCGCTTCCATATGAAAAACAGGAATTCCGCGCCGCGCCGCCACAATCGCCGACAACGCGCTATTCGTATCACCCAAAAGCAACACCTTATCAGGTTTTTGCTGTTCTAAAATCTCATCTGTCCGCGCCAAAATTTGTCCGATTTGGTCGCCGAAACTTTTTGATTTGATACCGAGATGCACATCCGGCGGGCGAACTTCCAAATCTTTAATAAAAATATCGCTCAGACTTTCGTGATAATTTTGCCCCGTATGAACGGTTATATGGTCGGCGTGTTGGTCGAGAATTTTCAAGACCGGACTCAATCTGATTATTTCCGGGCGCGTCCCGAAAATCGTCATTATCTTCATATCTTTTCTATACACCCGCCGATAAAAAGCGGGCGATTTCTTCACTCGACTCGCCAAGTAATATTTTTAATTCCGCCACCGAAATATTGTCGTCTTTTGAAGAATACTCGCCACTTAGTGCGGTTGTAAAATCTCCGCCTTGGCGCAGTTCCGGTAAAACCGGCAAAATCACATAAAAGCCGCCGCGTTCCGTCGTGCGAAAACATTCTTCTTCAGAAACCATTATTTCGTGAACTTTTTCGCCCGGTCTAATGCCCGTGAAGACTATCGGCAAATCATTTTCGCCCATCAAAGCCCGCGCTATATCCACAATTTTTGCCGACGCAACCTGCGGAACAAATGTTTCACCACGTCCGCCGTGTGCCACCGCCGCGAAAACCGTATCAACCGCTTTATCCAAACTCAACAAAAAGCGGGTCATTTCTTCTAAGGTAATAGTCAACGGCTGTCGGTTTCTAACTTGCTCGACAAAAAGCGGCACAATCGAACCACGCGACGCGATGACGTTTCCATAGCGGACGCACATAAAATCCGTTTTCTGGCAATCTCGGTTTGCCTCAATCAAAATTCTTTCCTGCAAAGCCTTCGTCATACCCATCACATTTATCGGTTTGCAGGCTTTGTCGGTCGAAATTCCAACTACCTTTTCAACCGCTAAATTATTCTCACGAATTGCCCGCACGACATTTTCTGCCCCGTAAATGTTCGTCAACACAGCTTCAAACGGAAAATATTCGCACGACGGAACTTGTTTCAAAGCCGCCGCGTGAAACACGATGTCGGTTTGGCGTAGTGCCGCCAATAACGCCGAATAATCGCGCACATCGCCAATGCGAAAGTTTAATATGTCTTGAGAATTTTGATAAATAATATCATCGGTCGCCGTCTTTCGATGCAGAAATTCGAGCCGCATATAATGCTGTTTCGCCTCGTCCCGCGAAAAAACGGTTATTTGCGCCGGCGTTCCCAGTTCCCCTTTTAGGAGTCGCTTGACCAGCGTTTGTCCCAAAGAACCAGTGCCGCCCGTTACCAAAATTCTTTTTCCTTCCAATTGTTTCATTTTCTCAATTTATGATAAGGAAACGGGTCATTTGCCATTCTCTCAATCATTTCTTCCCAACTCGTCGGCTGAAAACCTGTTTCCCTTTTAAATTTGGTCGAGTCGAAACTTCTGTCAATCTTAAAATCTTCAAACGGTTCAATCTCAATCTCTATTTTGTAGGCTTTTTTTAATAAAACGAGCAAATCGAATTTGCATATCGGCTGACTCGAAACGTGATATAAGCCGGACATTTTTTTATGGTTGACAATCAAATTCGCCATTATATCAGCTAAAACGATGGTCGGAAATCCTGAGAAAACGGCATATTTATAACCTTTTACTTTTTTTCCAGTTTGGCTTAAAAACCATTCAACCAAGCTGTGGCTGGTTTTTAATTCGCGTCCGATGATTGATGTCCGCAAAGTCAGACAATTTTCCGTTGCAACTTCGCCCAGATTTTTGCTTTTTCCATATAAATCGTGTGCGTCCGCTATATCATCTTCTGTATAATTTCCTTTTATTCCGCTAAAAACACAATCGGTGCTGAGGGTTATTAATTGTGAGCCGTATCTTTTCGCTAGAGTTGCCAATTGATGCGGAAAAATCGAATTGACGGTTAATGTCTTAATAACGTCTTTTGAAGTTTCAAGTTGTTTGATAATTCCGACCGCATTAATAATTACATCCGGTTTTATTGCTCTGATTATTTTTTCAACCGCTTCGATGTTTTCAACATTTATATTGGCACAAGTCTTTTGCTCATCAAAAAATTTATATTGCTCATAATCTTCAAATTTTCCTCTGATTGTCGTCCAAACGTCAAATTTTTCTCTCCAACAATCAACCAATTTATGACCTAGCATTCCGCCGCCGCCGATTACTAAAATTTTCATTGTTAAAGTTATCTATCAGATGTCTATTTAACAACTTCTAAAGTATTAAATTATTACCAACTATTCTATTATTACAACACTTTAGCACATCTTACTTAAAATGTTTTCAAACTATATTCTAATACTCTTAAAGTATCTTCTTCAACTTTTGGGTCGGACAGCCATTGACACGCATATTTTCTTGCTTTACTTGAAAATTCACTATAGCTTTTGTTATCCAAATCTATACAATAATTGAAAATTTCTATCCATCTTTGCGATTTTTCCAATGCCAAATCCCAACCAATCTGTTTTTCCTCCAAACCGCGCCAAGGCGTTCTGTCGCTGATAATCAAGGGACAACCTGCCGCTAATGCCTCGATAAAAACATGCCCGAAATTTTCGCCCAAAGTCGGCAAGACAAAAAAGTGATAGTTGAAAATTGTTTCGACCACCTGTTCGTGCGGAATGGCACCTTTGTAGGCAACCGCAATGTTTTTCGGTAGTTTTTTTAACAACTCTTGTGTTTCCGCCCAATATCCTTCGTCTTCTAAAGGTCCATAAATATCAATGATTAAATTTCCCTTTATCTCCGGTAACAACTCAACCAGCCAATTAAAATTTTTTATCCGCATAAAACGTGAAAGAAAAATCATTTTCATTTCACCCTTCGTTTTTATCGGCTTTAATTCCTGATTGTAATCTTCCAAAAACATCCGCGACGGAAGATTAGCCGCAATAAAAACTTTCCCGCCTTGACCTTTAATCCGTTCCGACTCCTGCTTTTCAGATTCCGAAGTGGTTTTCCAGATTAAGTTTTTGTGCAAACCCAAGCCTTTCGCCAATTTTAGAAACAGCTTTTTCTTTTTCTTTTTTATTTGCAAAGCACTGACGGAAAGTTCGCCTTCCGGCGCAAGAACGATGTTTATTGACGGAATTAATGAGAAACGACGCAATAACAAAACAATGATAGAAAAGGTAGAAAAAACGCTATTGATATAAATCGAATCTGGTCTAACCTCTAAAATAAGTTCACGTAACTTCGAGAATTTTATATTATTATGCGACAAATACAGGACTTTTGAATCACTGACTTCGTTCCACTCATTTATTTTAATATCTTTATATTGGACATTATCGCCGTCGTGGTCGCGGGTTATCACCCAAAAATCAAACCGATATTTTAATCGCTCGACTGTATTTACAATTGTTCTCAAACCGCCGCCGCCTTTATAGCCCGGCAAATAATATTGACAAATTATCAGTATTTTGGGTTTTTTATCTGCTTGGTCGGCGGTCATTTCTACTTCTCTTTACTTTTTCTGACTGATGATTTCCTGATAAATGCTTTCATATTTTTTAGCAATTTGCGAAGGTTCAAATCTTTTTATATTTATCAAGCCTTGTTCGATGAGTTTATTTCTCAATAATTCATTATTTATAATTTGCAAGACTCCTTCCCTGATGCTTGAAATATCAGACGGTTCGACCAATACTGCCGCATCGCCCGCGACTTCTTTCATTGGACTGAGATTACTCGTAATCACGGGTGTCTGCATGGCTTGGGATTCAATGATTGGAAGACCAAATCCCTCGTAAGTCGAACAAAAAACTACTATGTCAGCCTTTTCATACTCGCGTCTGATTGAGCAATCATTTAAACCACAAGCATTTTCATAATAAATTTGATTGGTTTTCAAAAGTTCGACTATCTCACTTTCTAATTGACCGATAATTTTTAGTCGGCATTTAATTCCGCGCAAGGCTTTTATCAAATTCGCTAAATTTTTATTGGCGGCTGTTCCAATCTGCAAGATAGTCGGACAATACTCATTAAATTTATTGCTTTCGTTTATAAAAATAGTTTCGTGAAGCGGGTTTTCGATAACTCTAATTTTGTCCGCTGCACATTTCGTATAAAAAATTATTTCTTTTTTTGTCGCCTCGGAGATTGCCGTTATATATTTCAAACGCTTGAGAGGCAAATCTAAAAATAACTTTTTTAAAACGTATCTTCGTAATCCTCGTCTGACATGCAAAAATCTCAGATCGTGAATGGTCAAGACCGTTTTTTCACGCGGCAGAAGCAAAGCAATGTAGTGAATATCTCCTGTTATATGATAAATGTCGGCAGACGGTTTTTGAAAGTAAATAAAATTTTTTATGATGCCTGATACGCGGCTAAAATATGGAAGCTGCTCAAAAGCGGTTTCAAATTTTGTGGTCGAGAGGCTTTTTGCAATTTGTCTAAAAACTTTTTCCAGACTAACCGATTCCGAAGGTTTTCTTTCGATATAAACTACTTTCGATTTCATAAAAACAGAAAAAGTGTGGATTTGGGCATTTATAAATTAGCATCTCTTAGTGCATTTACCAACATTTCCCGCGTAATCGCAGTTGTCCCGATGTATTCAACTACTGCGCCGGCAGCTATGTTAGAAATTTTTGCCGCCGTCAAAAAATCTGCGCCGGCAGCTAAACCGACCGCCAGACAAGAAATGACGGTATCGCCGGCACCCGTAACGTCATAAACTTTTCGCGCCGAGGCTTTTATTTTGTTTGATTTTCCACCTTTTTGAAAAAGTGTCATTCCGTCCGCGCCCTGCGTAATTAAAATCGCTTTAGCGTTTATTTGCGAAAGTAGCCGCTTCCCGGCTTTTTCCACCAAATCGGGTTCGTCTTCGGCAAATTTGCAGGCGGCGGCGGCTTCATTTCGGTTGGGAGTTAAAAATGTCGCTCCTCTATATTTTGAATAATTTTGACCTTTCGGGTCTATCAGCACCGGTTTTCGCTCTTTCTTGGCAATATTTATCAAACGGGCTAATAGTTCGTCGGTCAAAAAACCTTTGGCGTAGTCTGAAATAATGACAATTTCTATTTTATCCCAAACTTTTTCGATTTTTTTCAGCACATTTTCAACATCTCGTTGATCCAACGGCTGTGTGTTTTCTTGGTCAAGCCGCACGACTTGTTGTTGATGCGCGATTATTCGTGTTTTTAGCGTCGTCTGTCGATTTTTAATGGGAATCAAAAATTTTGCTGAAACATCGCCCATCGCTAAGACGGTTGACAAAATCTCCGCTTCCGTATCCGTGCCGACTATCCCGACTAGAAAAGGCGCAGCTCCGAGTCCGGCGATATTTGCCGCAACATTTGCCGCGCCGCCCGCTACAAATGTTTCTCGATTTAATGTTACAACCGGAACCGGAGCTTCCGGCGATATGCGTCCGACACTTCCCCAACAATAGCGGTCAAGCATCACGTCGCCTATTACTAAAACTTTTACTTTGGAAAATTTTTCCAACAATTTCATAAAAAAATCAGTTTGTCCGCACTAATTCGTCAATCATTTCGCACCAGATATGAATAATCGTAATATGTGCCTCTTGAATGCGGGCGGTTCTGCTGGACGGAACTAAAACGGCGGCATCGCAGAGAGAGGCGAGTTTTTTGCCCGATGCGCCCGTCATTCCGATTGTTCGGCAGCCGATTTTTCTCGCCTTCATGACGGCGGAGATAATATTGGGCGAATTACCACTTGTGCTGAGAGCGACCAAAACGTCGCCCACAGTTGCCAAAGCCTCGACTTGGCGGGCAAAAATCCGTTCAAAGCCGTAATCATTGCCAATTGCCGTCAGTGCGGAACTGTCGCAGGTCAGAGCGATTGACGGAAATCCGCGCCGTTCGTTCTCAAATCGCCCGACCAATTCGGCGGCAAAATGCTGTGCGTCCGCCGCGCTTCCGCCGTTGCCGCACACCAGAACCTTTTTGCCTACCTTCAATGCTTCCCAAATCAGTTTCAAGCAATACTCAATTGATTGATTCTGTTCAGCCCCGAGTTTTTGAAATACTTGTTGATGTTGTTCGAGTGACTTTATCAAAACAGACGATTTCATTTCTACTTTTTGACTATCTCGATTCGGCAACCGCGTCGCCGAATCTTGCAGAATCTTTTCGATAATGCCGCTCGTCGAATATCCTTCCAAAAACGGCAGTGAAAAAACTTTTCCGCCGTTTTTGATAACCACATCCGCGCCGATAATTTCTTCTATTTTCCAATCGCCGCCTTTGACCAAAACATCCGGTTTGATTTCTTCAATTATTTTTTGCGGAGTCGGCGAGTCAAAAATCCGCACTTCGTCCACAAAGCGCAACCCGCGCAGTATTTCAGCCCGGTCGGTTTCTGACACTAGTGGACGCGACGCGCCTTTTAGAGCGCGAACCGAAGTGTCGCTGTTGATGCCGACTATCAATTTTGTGCCGAGTTCCCGCGCCCGTCGGAGCAAATCGAGATGCCCGACGTGCAGAATATCAAAACACCCGTTGGTAAAAACCACAATTTCTCGCATTTATAATTTTACGTTGCGCCGCAAGGCGAAAATAATTATCTTTAAGATAAATAATTGAACAAAAATAACGACTGCCACCCGAATTATCGTCGGAAAAATTTCGCCGTAAAAACTGTCATAGCTGATTTTCGCCAAAACCGATAAATAAATCGTGCTTCTCCACATCGAAAAAGTTAGTCCCTCAATAAAGAGGGCGTAAAAAATGCGAATACAAAAGCCGAGAATAATCATTCCCAACGGGACTCCGACCGGTCCGAAATTTCGCAACAGATCGCCCATTCCCGTAATTGCTAATCCGAACCCGCCGTGGTCAAAATAAAGTTCGTTATATGAATAATTATCGGCAATAAGCGGTTTATCACTCCACAAAAAACGCGGAATAAAAGCCGTCCATGTATATGTCCAAATATTGTTCTCTAAGCCATATGCCGCTTCATATGATTTTGAACGCTCGTAATTGGCGACGACCACGCCTAACGAACTGACAATTTCGAGTCGTTCGGCAAGCACTTCGAGCGATTCGCCCACTTGTTTCGACCAATCCTTTTCAGTGATATTACCAACCGTTTCAACCGCAAACATTCCGTATTGTTCGAGCGAAACACGGTCATCATTAACTTTTAAACTGCGAAACGTCGTCCCGTAAATCATTCCGAGTATCACAAATAACGGCAGAAAAATTCCCGAAAGAATCACATATTTGAGCCGAAATTTGCGTCCCGCCATCACGAAGGCGAAAATCATCAAGAGAAAACTATTCATCAGACTACTTCTTCCGCCGAGCAGCACCAACATATAAACGGCAATAAAAAGTTGAGCGGCGGCAATAATCAGATGATACGAGTTCCATTTTTCAAACTTAAAAAAGGCGAGCCACAAAAGAAAAACCGTGGACGGAATAATCAATGTCAAATAATAGTAGAGACTTCCTGTTATCCCGAAGATGATTCCCGCCCCTTGATAACCGATTTGCCCGAGTTCCAATGCCAGAAGACTGGTAAAAATTCCCATGCCCAAGAAAAAAAGACTCGGTATGATAACCTCTGGCGGCTTAAATTCCCACTTCGGCAACCAAGTCGCCAGATAATTGCCGATTTTTTTGCCGTGCGGGATAAAAAATCCGAGCGACAACCCGCCAAAACCGAGTATGACGTAGACAAAGGTTAGTGGAAAATTATATTCCGGGTCGGTTACATAATTGAGATAGTAATAATTTGACAGCCCAAAAGTTAAACTCCAGCCGCCGAGAAAGAAAATCGGAAAAAAATAGGTAATAGTAGCAAAAACCAGCGGATGCACCAAAGAAAATTCCTTGCGATATATCAGATATGCCGACGGCGCGGCAATAACCAAGCCCGTCGCCAACACCCACGGAATAAGATATGGTCTTTCAATTGCTAAAAACCAATTTTCAAAATCCACCATCAAAAAAGTCGTTCCGAGTAAAACCACGCCCATCAAAATTATTGCCGGAAGCAGCATAAATAAACTGTCCGACGTTTGCCTCGTGTTCCAATTCGATGTTTGATACTTACCCGGTTTTCTCATTTTACAAATATTAGATTTTAGCGAATGAGAATTCTCCGTATCAGAAGTTTTTCGTCTTCTTCGATAAATCCTAATAACCAAACTACTAAACAATAGATGACACCGCCGCCCAAGTTTGCCGCCGCAAACGTCATCCAAGAAGAGGCGAAATTACTGATAATCAATGTTTCAACTGTCGCCGAAAAAAAAGCCGAAACCGCCAAAACGCCTAAAAGTTTCAGCCAAAACTCTCGCTGAACGCGCCCGAAAAACCATTTTTCAACATAAAATATTGACAAAACAATTATAGCAAAGCCGGTCAAACGCCCGACGGCAATCCCTAAATTTCCGTAACTTTCCGTCAAAGAAATCATTAAAAGAATACTTATTAAAAAGCATATCACAGAAAGAAAGCAATTATAGTTAGTATAGCCCAACCCTTCCGTCATTTGCCACGACACGGGCGACACCGCCAGCAAGCTAAATGTTATCGTGTGAATAATCAAAAGCAAGGCGGTTTTATCGGCGAATTCGGCACCGAGCCACAGCGTTAAAAAAAATCTGCTTTCGACGATGAGCGTCGTCCCCAAAAACACAACAAAAAAACACACGGTTTTGGTCGCCGTCAGATATAGACGAAGGAGTTTTTCTTTATCATTTCTTAATTCGCTGGCGAGCGGAAAAATCACCACCATCAAACTTGCAATAAATCCGTGAATGTAAAGAGCGAGCGTCATCGGCACGACGTAATAAGTCAAAGTTTCCGCCCCGAAATGTCTGGTTATCCAACCGCGCTCAAAAAGAAGGAATAAGTTTGACCCAATTTGATAAAGGATATTGCCCGCACTAAAGGCGGCGAGTAGCTTCAAAGTTTCAGTGTTCAAACCTAAACTTAACTTGAATTCCGGCAGCAGTCGTTTAGTGCTTTTTGCAAAAATCAGACAAACTATAGCCGTTACTGATAAATTCCAAACCAACAAACTCAAAATGCCAAACCCGAAACTCGCCAACAAGATATTTCCGCTCAGCACGGCGATATTATTAAGATTAAAAATATTTGAATAGACATCGAACCGATGAATGCCCTGCAGAATCGCCGTCCAAATCTGCGTTACCATCGCCAAAAAAATTATAAGTGAAACGATATAGAGCGCAATAACGGATTGCTCACGCGCCTCTACCTCGATTTTCAGCACATCTGAAACAAGCCATTCCGCCGTCAGCCAAATAATCAAAACGCCGACTAAACCGACTGCCAAGTTTATAAAAAAGGCGACTGAAATGACATCGGAAATTTTCTCGTTTTCGCCCTGAGAGCGAAATTCGGCGATGTATTTGGTGATTGACCGGCTAAAACTAAAAATACCGGAAAAGCCGACAAAACCTAAAACCAGCATAAAAATACCGTAATTTTGCAGACCGAGATTGGCGATAATAATTGGCGTGGCGAGGAAACTCAAGCCGAGCGGCAAAATAAAAGTCGAGAAGCCGTATAACACATTTCGGGCAATACTGCGGCTGGTTTCGGAATGTTTTTTTTCCATCATTTTTCGCGGAACGCCTCGATATATTTTTTAACCGCGATTTCCGCCACTACTTTTTCATTAAAATTCGCCAACACAAACTCACGCCCGTTTTTTGATAATTTTTCGCGCAATGCTTTATCGTCTTTTAATGTTTGAACCGCCGTGGTCAATGCCTCGCTGCTGCCGGCTTCGATTAAATAGCCGGTTTCGAGATGTTTTATCGCTTCGGGAATACCGTTGATATTGGTCGAAATGCTCGGAATGCCCAACGCCATCGCTTCGAGCAGCGCAATCGGCAATCCTTCCAGATAACTCGGCAAAGCAAAAACGTCCGCCAGACGCAATAATTTAAATAAGTCTATATGTTCTTCGCCGACTTCCTCTGAATTGATAAATATAAAATTTTCGTCTAAATCGTAGGTTTTTGCTTTTTCCAAATCAGCACGACTTGATTTTGAATTTGAAATCCAGACAAACGCAATATCGTCGTTTTTCTCAAGTAATGCGTGCGCCGCCTCTAAAAAAATCCAACGCCCTTTGCGGTCAATAAACTGTCCGACACAAAAAACGAGAAATCGGTCAGTCGGCAGTTTATGTTTTTGAAACAGTTCGGCGCGATTTATCTCGGATGTCAGAGCGGCTTCGATTTCCGACGGATTTATATTGGCGTAAGTTACCGTAATTTTTTCAAAAAAATCTTTTGGCACGAGCGTTTTCAAACTTTCTTTAGCATGACGGTTGGCGGTAAAAATATGAAAATTTTTAAATTTCGCCAGCATTCTGAATTTTGCCTGCCAATGAAAATAACGGGATTTCGGAATCGGCAAAATGGAGTTATGAACCGTTACAAAAACTTTTGTTTTCGCACAGAGCCGCGCCAATACAAAAAACGACTGCCACGGCGCAATGTCGAGATGAATAACGCTCTCTGTAAAATCGAATTGGCGCAAAAATTTGAGCAAAGCATATTCGCTCTTTGCTTTGTTCCAATGTCTTTGGAATTTTCTTTTTATGGTCGGTGCCGGTTTGGAATCTGTCTGAGAGTCGAAAAATTTATACGAAACATCCAAATCATCGAGAAATTTCAGTAGTTGACTATGCGAACCGACTGGCATTATTGCCATAACTTCACCCGTTTTTTGCGCTTCTTTCATCAAACCGAAAAGATAAGTTTGGGCGCCGCCCCATTCCACATAATTCCAAATATAATAAAATTTCTGTGGATGCTTATTTGTCTTTTTTTTCTTTGATTTGCTCAAGTTTTAAATTAAGGGTCAGTTCGCCGACTGTTAAAGTAATCTGTTAATCCATTGTTCTTTTAATTTCTTAACTTTCCAGCGAAAAGTTAAAACGATTTCCGAACTTTAATTACCAAATAGAAGTTAATCTTTTACAA
>MWWA01000223.1_pt1 | contig 16424 bp, 20 predicted proteins | sample 1047341 | NCBI WGS metagenome assembly MWWA01 (sample SAMN06349978, study PRJNA376086) | soil metagenome | isolation source: MS5-1 sample Antarctic (ecotone) soil | place: Antarctica | collected 2015-01-13
GATAATCACATTTATAAACTACGTGGGACTGTTTCTTATATTTGCTCATGTCCCAAATTTAATCATTCGGCATAGCCCCGAGGACATTACCACCGCCAAAGGCGGTGGGTTTCTAAGTCATACTAAAATTTCTTTTATTCCGATGTTACTCTCCTCCAGGTCTGGTTCAGTTCCAGACCTTCATCATTTTGCCCGCTGATCCGGATTTCATCATTACTAATTATGGTAATGCTTGCCGGACGATAAACCGAAGCATTATTACAGGCATTAACCAGGTTTTCAAAGGTAAATCCTCCCCCGCTGGAACTTTTTACGCCTCGCCAAATCACGTCCCTTTCCCGGAAACATTTGGTATTATTTCCCAGTGTACGAATTGTGGCATCGCTCACTGCCGGGAATACGGTTACAATCGTACCCTCCAATGCATTATCATTGCTGCTGTTTAACATCCAGTTCCCATTCAGTGAAAATATCCCCCCACTGGTATTGGTTGGTAAATTTGAAATAGTATCGCAACTGGCAAATGCCAGGGATAAAATAAGCAGGTATACCCCAATTATTTTTTTCATGGTAAATTTTTATAAAACTTATTCATTAACTATGCCAACCCTTCCCATTTTGGCTTTGAATATTATTAGATATTAAAATTTTGGAAAATTCAATTGGAGTAGAAAATAAAAATATCATCATTAATGACAATTGGGTAAAAAAATAATATTAGCAAATGAAAATATGTTTTTGGGCAATCGGAAAATCAAATGAAGTTTATGTAGATGCAGGAGTTGCGGATTTTACAAACCGTTTACAAAAATATTTTCCTGTTGAATGGACCCTGTATCCTGTTCCAAAAAATGCTGCTGCAATGAGTGAAGATGAACTGAAAAAAAAGGAAGCCGATTTATTATTGGCACAAATCAAAAAAGATGATTTTATTATTGCCCTGGATGAATTTGGCAAACAACTCGATTCGGTTGACTTGGCTAAGTTCATACAATCAAGAGCCAATGAAAGTATAAAACGGTTAGTATTTATCATTGGTGGCGCATTCGGGTTGCATGCTAACTTATTAAGCATTTCTAATTATAAATGGTCTTTATCCAAACTTACTTTTCCGCACCAACTGGTTCGGCTAATTCTTGCTGAACAGGTTTATCGTGCTTGCACCATTTTAAAGAATGAAAAATATCATCATAAATAAATTTGAGATTTCAACTTTCTACTTTTAGATTTGACGCTTATCAAAACCCGCTAAATGACGCTATCCATTACATTAATCATCATTATAATTACATCCATTATTTCCATAACCGCATTCAATAATCAAAAGATTTTGGGCGAACTGATGTTTTATCCTGCCCGGATGAAAGGCGGTCGTGAACCATACAGGTTATTGACACATGGTTTTGTACATGCAGATTTCTTTCACCTTTTTATAAATATGCTGACGCTTTTCTTTTTTGGCCCTGTGCTGGAAGCGAGGATCTTTACATCACCCCAATACATCATCCTATATTTAACAGCCATACCAGCAGCATCCTTATTTGATTTTTTTAAACACAAAGACAATCATCACTATCGATCCCTGGGCGCTTCGGGAGCCGTATCGGCTGTTGTTTTTGCAACAATCATTCTAGATCCGTGGTTTAAAGGGATTTGCTTATTTGGTATTTTATGCCTGCCCAATATTCTTTTTGGTGCTTTGTATATTTTTTATTCAGCTTACATGTCAAAAAAAGGTGGTGATAATATTGGGCATAATGCCCATTTATGGGGTGGCGTTTATGGTTTTGTATTTACGGCCATCGTACGCCCCGATCTTTTCCAAAACTTTTTTGACAGGCTGATGCATCCATCATTCTGATAACGAAAGGCGGAGTGTTTGATGGGGTTGCGGTGCAATTTTAAACCTTTCATCGATGCGTAATCCCACTACCCAGATTATTTTTTTATTCATTTCAATTACCCATATTTTTTCTTTCCCGGTTTTAGAGACCTTTTGATCGATCAGGAACCGGGAAATTTTTTTCTTTTTCTTCATCCCTAACGGGTAGAAGTAGTCGCCGGTTTTCCACTTCCGCAGAATCAAAGGAAAATGAATATGCCTTGCATCCAGGTGAGCAGTATTTGCTGATGAATCAGGGACCGCATCCTGTAAAATCTTTAATGATAATCGCCCGTTTTCAAAATCCACTATGCTGTTTTCATTTTCTATAATGATCACCTGTGAATCCTTATCCTGGAGCGGAGCAATAATCAGCCAATTCCTGTTTTTAATAATGCGGTGATTCGAACTATAGACTTCCCTCCCACTTTCGCTGTTCAATAATTTTACTACTTCATTGGTTTGTTTAGATGTAAACCCATAGGGTGCAATAATCTCATACAAAACCGTATTAAGCGGTGTTGTATGCATCAATTTTAATATAGAAATATGAACTTCATTCCCTTTTGGAACAAGCAATTTTTTTTTATGGAGTGAAATAGCTTGCTGGTATAGCAAGAAAACATCTCTGAAACGCGAAAGATTATTCTTTAAATTTTCGCCTGCTCCGGGTAAAATATTTTCAACGAGCGGAATAAGATGATGCCGAAAATAGTTACGGGTATATTTATCCATTTGATTGCTGCTATCTTCCACCCACGGTAATTTATGGACGTTTGCAAATTCAACCAATTGATTTCGGGAAGCGAATAGTAATGGTCGAACAATAAATGATCTTTTAGATTCTATTCCACGTAAACCTTGTATACCAGTACCTTTAAAAAAATTCATCAACTGAGTTTCCACATTATCATCCGCATGATGAGCCGTCAATAACCATACAGGTTTTTGGTTCAATCTTAAGCCGGGTATTAGCTCTTGAAACCATTCATAGCGCAGGTTCCGGGCAGCTTCCTGGATGGATATCTTTTTATTATCTGCATAAGTATTTGTATCAAATTTTTTTACAAAAAATGAGACCTTATACTTTTCCGCCAATTCCTTTACAAAGTGTTCATCTCTTTCACTCTCCGCAGCCCGTAACTGGAAATTACAATGAGCTATTGAAAAATCGAATCCTCCCTGTTTACACAATTCACATAAAACAACGGAGTCCAATCCACCGCTAACGGCAATCAGTAGTTGATCCTTTTGATGGAACAACTTTTCTGCAGCGATAAATTCTTTGAATAAATTCAGGAGGTTCATATTCGTTTAAAATAATGAGGTAAATTTTCAAATACCCCTGGCCAAAACCTTTAAAAAGTCAATTCTTCATGTGCACTGCGGAGTTCATTATAAGCATGCTGATCACCGGCCAATTTTGCTTCCTGCATACCTTTTTCATAAACTGCAATGGCGCCTTTTTCATCCAGTTGACGCTCCAGTAACTTAGCCAGGTGATAATAACTGCCGATATAACCAGGATCCCGCATCAACAGGGTTTCAAATAACTTTTTAGCTTCTTCATCATTTCCATTTTTGATGTACTCAAGTGCCAGTGCATGTTGTAAAAAACTATCACCCGGAGTATCAGCAAGCATGGCCAGTATTTTTTCTTTCCTATCCATTTGCAATAAAATAATCCTTTATTTTCTTCATGAGTATCTTTGGCAACATTATATTTGTAATTTTAATGGTTGCATAAACAACTACCAGGATTTAATTATCAAAATGATCATGTATGAAAATATTAGTGTGCATCAGTAAAACACCGGATACAACGGCAAAAATAGCCTTCACAGACAATAACACGAAATTCGCAACTGCGGGTGTACAGTGGATCATTAATCCCTACGATGAATGGTATGCATTGATCAGAGCTATTGAAATAAAAGAAAAAGATTCATCAGCATCCATTACACTCGTAAATGTTGGCGGGGTGGATGCGGAACCCATTATCCGAAAAGCGCTTGCGCTTGGTGGTGATGAAGCCATCCGCATCAGTCACGATCCCCAGGAAAGTTATGATACGGCTGCGCAGATTTCAGCTATCGCCAAAGATGGCGGATTTGATTTGATTCTGACCGGTAGAGAAACCATAGATTATTTAGGATCTTCTGTAGGAGGAATGTTATCTGAAATGCTGGACCTGCCCTATGTAGCAATGGCAACAAAACTTGAATTGACTGGAAAAACAGCCACTGTTACCCGGGAAATAGAAGGTGGCGTGGAAATTTGTGAAGTTGAATTACCCGTTGTAATCAGTTGCCAGAAAGGAATGGCAGAAGCCCGTATTCCGAATATGCGCGGAATCATGGCGGCTCGTACAAAACCTTTAAAAGTTGTGGAGCCCATTGCAGTTGAAGCCATGACGAGTACGTTAAGTTTTGAATTACCCCCTCCAAAAGCCGGTGTAAAATTGGTGGATGCAGATAACGTAGAAGAGTTAGTGAGGTTATTGCATGATGAAGCAAAAGTGATTTAAGCAGTCTGGTTTAACCAGCAAATAATTACCTCATTTAAAAAAATTAGATATGCCTGTATTAGTTTTTATAGATCAATCTGAAGGCCAGGTTAAAAAAGCATCCCTGGAAGCCTTAACCTATGGCGCCAAACTGGCCGAACAACTGGGAACCCATGCCGAAGGAGTATTATTAGGAAAAGTAACCGAAGACCCTTCCCTGCTTGGCAAATACGGAGTAAAAAAAATTCATCATGTAGATCATGATGCATTAACACACCTGGATTCCCAGGTTTACACAAAAGTTATTGCGGAAGTTGCCACTTCCATGGGTGCTAAACTGATAATTTTTTCAAATAATGCAGATGGCAAAACCATTGCACCAAGATTATCAGTTAAATTAAAAGCAGCACTGGTTACAGGTGCCATTGCTTTACCAGAAACCGGTGATGGTTTTATGGTACGAAAAAATGTTTTCTCGGGAAAAGCTTTCGCCAATATTTCTTTAAAAACAGATATAAAGATCATCGCATTAAATCCGAATGCATATAAAATTGTTTCTGGTGAAGGAACTGCAGAAGTGGTTTCATTTGCTGCGCAAATAGAGTCACCAAAAGTAAAAGTTACCCAAACAGATAAAATCACCGGATCGGTACCATTGAGTGAAGCTGAAAGAGTTGTTAGCGCGGGCCGGGGATTAAAAGGTCCTGAGAACTGGGGAATGATTGAAGAACTGGCGGAAGAACTGAATGCAGCCCTGGCATGTAGCCGGCCGGTTGCCGATACAAACTGGAGACCGCACCATGAACATGTGGGACAAACAGGTTTAGCTATTGCACCAAATTTATATATTGCGATAGGCATTTCAGGGGCTATCCAACACCTGGCTGGAGTAAACCGCAGTAAGGTGATCGTTGTAATAAACAAAGATGCTGAAGCACCCTTTTTCAAAGCAGCTGACTATGGTATTGTTGGAGATGCTTTTGAAATAGTGCCCAAATTAACTGCTGCTATTAAAAACAAGAAAGCAAACGGGTAGAGTCATTAAACTGATTTATAACCTTCCGGCATTCCGGAGGGTTTTTTTTATATTTTTGTCGAATAATCAATTTAGAGACCATTAAAAGCTTGCTGAAATCAGGGATATGAAGAAGATAGAACTGGAAATAGTCGCATTATCGCATAGTATTACACAAACTCATTCTTATGCCGTTGTTTTAGGTGAAGCCAACGGTTTACGCAGGTTACCCATAGTAATTGGCGGATTTGAGGCACAGGCAATTGCAGTAGCCCTTGAAAAAATGCAACCCAGCCGCCCTTTAACACACGACCTGATGAAAAATTTCATGACTGCTTTCAACCTGGATCTTCATGAAATTATTATTAGCGACCTGCAGGAAGGCATCTTTTATTCCAAATTACTTTGTTCTTCTGAAAATGATACGGTGGAAATAGATTCCCGCACCTCTGATGCACTGGCATTGGCTGTTCGTTTTGGTTGCCCCATTTATACCTATGAACATATTCTTGACAGTGCAGGGATTTTAATGGAGGATTCAGGCACTAAGAAAAAGAAAACAACCTCTAATATAGAAGAAGAGCCCAATGTAAATGAAGATCTGCGGGCCATGTCTTTAGAAGATTTGACTACTTTGTTGACGCAGGTACTGGAAAATGAAGATTATATTCGGGCCATCGCCATCCGCGATGAAATAAACAGCCGCAGGAAAGAAGATTAATTATTTTCTGACTTTAATTTTAATGCGTCTATTACAATAATGCTGGTCTCTTAAATCATTCTATCTTGATCGTTTTTCCAAATTGTAAAATAAACCTGGGCTTGTATATAACCGGTAAAAGACCCGATGGCTACCACGACATTGAAACCCTATTTTATCCCATTGCATTAAATGATGCGCTGGAAGTGATACCTGATAATGGAAATGAAATAATTTCCAACGATGCTCCATTCATTAGCCAATTTGAAATGCCGGGAATTAAATTTTCATCGAGCGGAAATGCCATTCCCGGTTTGCCAGCAGATAATATTTGTATAAAAGCCTATAACCTGATTAAACGGGATTACACTATACCTCCCTTGCTAATGCACCTGCATAAAGCAATTCCCAATGGTGCCGGTTTGGGTGGCGGCAGTGCGGATGGCGCTTATTGTCTTGTCCTGTTAAATGAAAAATTTAACCTGGATATTCCAGCGCAAAAATTATACGATTATGCATTAACGTTAGGGAGTGATTGTCCATTCTTTCTATTGAGTAAGCCGGCCATTGCAAAAGGACGGGGTGAAAAATTGACACCCGTTGAACTTGATCTGTCTGCTTATCATATTGTAATTGTAAACCCGGGTATTCATATCAGCACGGCTGAAGCTTTTGGTTTAGTTAAACCAACGAAGTCTGCAAAACCAATTGCTGAAATCATAAAACAATCCCCTTACGAATGGAAAGATCAACTTGAAAATCAATTTGAACAACCCGTTTTTAAATTGCATCCAATTTTGCAATCCCTCAAAGAAAAGCTTTATTTAAACGGGGCATTTTATGCATCCATGACAGGGACCGGATCAACAATTTTTGGATTGTTTCATAAGGAACAAAAACCCGCATTTGACTTCCCGCCGGAATGGTTTGTGAAAATACTACACGGCTGATGCCAGCAAATCCTGAATATCCAGTTCTTCGGTTACCATTTTTAAATTTCCTTCCGAATCTATAGGCCATTCTGCCTGAGGCCGGTCCCAGTATAATTCTATGCCGTTTCCATCAGGATCATCCAGGTAAATGGCCAGCGAAACCCCATGATCAGTCAGTCCGGTCAATGGATATTTATGTTCCATTAACCTTTTTAAAATATTGGCAAGATCTTGTTTAGTATCAAATAATATGGCTGCATGAAATAATCCGCATGCCTGTCTGGCCGCTGGTGAAGCGTTCTTACTGTACCAGATATTCAGGCCGATATGGTGATGATACCCGCCTGCAGAAAGAAATATGGCGTTTGTCCCATAGCGTTGTGTTTCTTCGAATCCCAGCAGATCCCTGTAAAAATCCAGGGCTTTGTTCAGATCGGAAACTTTTAAATGTACATGACCGATGCTTGTTTTAGCCGGAATTTTATAGTCCATTTTTAAAATGTTTTATCAGGCGGAATAATTATTTTAATTTACACCCGAAATTTATACTTATCACATCGCTTTACACCATATTATTTTTCCTTGATCAAAATCTTGATCTGCTGAACCACTAAGTGTGGCCTGCTATCCTGGTCTTTAATGACCAATCAATATCCATTTCTTTTACTTTAAATTTTTAATATGCAAACGAATACAGCTGTATTAACTAATACGAATTATTATATAGCGCTGGAAGAAAAATATGGCGCACATAATTACCACCCATTACCCGTTGTCCTTTCCCGGGGTGAAGGTGTTTTTGTCTGGGATGTGGAAGGAAAAAAATACTATGACTTTTTAAGCGGTTATTCAGCCATCAACCAGGGGCATTGCCACCCTGCCATCATCGAAGCATTTGTTGAGCAGGCACATAAACTAACGCTCACCAGCAGGGCTTTTTACAATGACCAGTTGGGACCGTTTGAAAAATATATTACCGGTTTATTTCATTATGATAAAGTATTGACCATGAACAGCGGCGTGGAAGCCGTTGAAACCGCTATTAAATTATGCAGGCGATGGGCATACCGGGTAAAAAAAGTCCAGGAAAATGAAGCCGTCATTATCGTATGCAAAAATAATTTTCATGGCAGAACAACAACGGTTATTTCATTTAGTAATGATGAATCATCACGAAATGACTTTGGCCCTTATACACCCGGCTTCCACATGATTGAATACAATAACCTGCAGGCATTGGAAGAAGTATTGCTATTACCCAATGTTGCCGGTTTTCTGGTTGAACCCATACAAGGTGAAGCAGGTGTGGTTGTGCCGGATGATGGATACTTATCAAAAGCTTTTGATCTGTGCAAAAAGGCCAATGTACTTTTTATGGCCGATGAAATACAAACCGGTTTATGCCGTACAGGTAAAATGTTGGCCTGCGATCATGAAGATGTTCATCCTGATATTTTAATTCTTGGTAAAGCACTCAGTGGAGGCACGATGCCCGTAAGTGCGGTGTTAGCCAATAATGAAATCATGCTGACCATCAAACCCGGAGATCATGGATCAACTTATGGGGGTAATCCACTTGCCTGTAAAGTAGCCATGGTTTCACTGCAGGTTTTGCTGGATGAGAATATGGCTGAAAATGCTGAAGCTATGGGAAACTTATTTCGTAACGAATTGGAAAAGATCAACAGCCCGTATCTTAAAACCATTCGCGGTAAGGGTTTGCTGAATGCTATTGAAATCAATCATCATAATAGTAATGCTGCATGGGAATTCTGCCTTCGTTTAAAAGATTCCGGTTTGATCGCCAAACCCACACATGGAGATAAGATCAGGTTTGCACCTCCTTTGATCATTACAGAAGAACAATTAAAAGAATGTATCAACATTATCATAGAAAGTTTACCTGTTTTAGATACCATTAAATAAGAAATTAATTGGTGGAATTTGTTTGTTTATTTTCGAACCAAATCTTTTAAGTGAATACAACCCAGGAATTGAATTTAAAACACGAAAGAAGTTATGACCGTTTACGCGATATAGTGATAGGCATGGGTGATGGATTAACCATCCCCTTTGCTTTATCAGCAGGATTAAGTAACGTAGTGGAATCAAATAACGTGATTGTAGCTGCCGGAATAATCGCTGTTGTTGCTGGTGCTATAGCCATGGGTGTTGGTGGCGTATCCGCGGCTAAAACAACGCAAAAAGAATATCATCATAATTTGAAACAAGAATATGATACCCTGGAAGAAATGGACAGTCATGAAAAGCAGGAAGTAAAGAATTTCTTCGGCCATTTGGGATTAAGTGAAACTATGCAGGTACAGGCAACGGAAGAATTATCCAGAGACAAAAAGTACTGGGAAGAATTTATAAAAAAATATGAACCTTCCCTTATTCGACCCGAAAATGGAAAAGCATCACGCTCGGGAATTACTATTGCACTTTCCTATATTATTGGCGGCATCATTCCGTTAATCCCCTATTTGCTTTTTTCAAACATTTCAATTGCTTTCCAAATATCTGTGGTCTTAACGCTTGTTTGCCTGTTTGTTTCAGGCTGGATGAAAAGCAGGTTTACGGGGGAACGTTCATGGTCCGCAGCATTTCGCATGATGCTAACCGGTGCCACTGCAGCAGCTGCCGCTTACATTGTAGCCAGAATATTTATGGGTTAGAATTGCTTACCCCATTCATTTTTACCTGCGGGAAAAAGCTGGCCAACAACATGAAGATCGTTGCCAATAAAGCCAGGTACATTCCTGATTGTCGTACAGGGCATTCACCACCATCGCATAATGCCATCCTGATAAAATTACCAATGGCCCATGCCATGTTGATGGCTGCGATAAAGACGTTTACCCTCTTTGCCCAAATGCGGGGAATCAAAGTAAATGCCAGGTATAGTATGGTAAAAATAATATGTAAATGAGCTGGAGGGCTCCACCGGGTGCCGGTAGTATCAAAACCGGTGATGGTTAAAGACCGGGATTCGATAACAATCCAGGGTTGAAAAAAAGAAGCAAATAATAAACCTGCAGAAAAAAAAGCCAGCCATTTTGAATATCGCATACGGGAAATTGAGGAACAAAAATAAGAGAACACATATTAACGAAAAAAGACCGTGCATTGTGCACAGTCTTTTTAACCTGTTAAAAAAAATTTAGAATTTAAATCCCAGGGTGAAACTTAATACCCTGTGTTTATTATTATGATCTTCAGAGTTGTTACCACCAGATTGTAATTTGGCTAGGCCAAGGCCATAACCAACTGAAAGTACCATCGTCCTGGCTTCAATGCCTGCAATCCCATTTAAACCGTAATCAAATCGTTTTATAATTCCCAGCCCGGCGCCTTCTTCATAACTTAAAGTTGTGGGATCATCATCTGAAAACTCAATGTCAGATTCGCTTTCAAAACCAACACCTATAATATTTTTTCCTTCAACTTTATTTTTACCACCAATACCCACAGCCATATAAGGACCTGCACCTGCAAAAAATTTAGTTTCTCCTCCTATAGGTGCCTTAATAACAACATTTAATGGAACCTCAATGTATTTTGGGTTCGAAGTAGCTTTGTAATAAGGAAAAGATGAGGGATCACCATTTTGCACCTTAGATCCTTTACCTGTATATAGAATACCGGGTTGCAAATACAATGGACCACCAAGTAAAACATCACCCGTAATTCCCACCTGGAAGCTGGTTAATGAATTGGCATCATTTACCCTTCCATTATCCGTTACTGAAACATTCGCCAGGTTAATACCTCCTTTTACGGTAAAACCAGATTGCGCATAAGCCATAGAACCAAATCCTAAACCAACCATTGCACATAGTGCCATACATTTTGTTTTCATAATCTCCGTTTTAATTCCTCCCCTATGTGCAAATGCTTTGCCAGTTTTTAAGAAAGGGGAGTTCAATATTATTTACAGGTACCATAGAAGGGAATTATAGTAAATAGTTAATGATAAGGAAGTATGGGTAAATTATTACCCGTGGAAATATCAAAAACTGATAATTGGGTTATTTACTGCAGGTTCAGCAATATAGTTTTTTATCGTTTCTGCTATGGTATCCGGACTTACCCATTTTGCAAAGTTTTGATTGGGCATTGTTGCACGGTTTTCTGGCGTATCAATAGTTCCGGGAACAATTACATATGTTGAGATACCGGAACTTCGATATTCATAATTTAAAATTTCAGCCAAACGGAAAATAAGAGACTTTGAAAGCGCATAAGCTACACTGTTACTTCCTTTCTCCATATTAAAACCAGGTTTTGATCCCACTAAAAATATTTTACCTTTCCCTTGCTTTATCAAATGAGGCAATATTGCCTGAACGATGTTAAAACAAGTCATAAAATTTAACTGTATCTGTTCAAGTATATCCCCCTCCTTTACATTTTCCTGTTTACCGGAAATAAAACCTCCGGCTGTGCATACCAGCATATCAATCACCTGTTCCTTTTCAAATATTTCCTGAATTAATTTTCCGGTAGCATTTGCATCCTGCAAGTCAACCCCGGCATGCCAATGATTTTGACTTTTCAAGTGTAAGGATTCTTTTTTATGACCAACACCAAAAACAACATCACCAGTATTTAAAAAAGTTGAGACCACCGCAGATCCCAGGTTTCCTGTGGCGCCTGTAACAATAATTTTTTTATGCATGGCTCATCGGTTTGTATGCTTAAAGTTACCGAGGCAGAAACGAAAATTTTACAGTAAGCAAGAATTAAATAATTTCATTGTTCAAAACTTAATCATGAGTACGCTTTTTAGTAAGGAAATAGAGGGAAAGAAATACAATTTTCAACCTTTTGAAATAAATCAACAAACCAGTTACCGCGTTGATGTTAAAGATTCAGAAGAAAAGAGACATGAATTCAGGATGGAAAAACTAAGTGATGATCAATGGGAACTGGATGGTGAAAATATACCTGAATGGATAAACGAAAACAAGGAAGCTTTGATTCGTGCTATTTCGGAACATGAATAATTGAATAAATTGTATGTAATAGCCTTAAAAAAAATCCCGCATATCAGCGGGACTTTTAATGAATTAGATGGCGGTGTCAACCTGAATATTCGTCTTAGCGAACAAACCTCCCAGCCAGGATACCAGGTTTTTCCCGGAAGGATTAACAGGTAAGATAAAATAAGGATTTTAAGAACTGGAAACGGCGACGAAGTTAAAAAAAACACAGTATTCTTACAATCTTTAATATTTTTTTGATTTAAATTAATTTGTTGATTTCTCCTCACTTTCATCATTCAACCCGGCTTCCATAAATAAAGTTTGGGTTGGATAAGCAAACTCAATTCCTGCATCAATAATTGCCTGGTTTATTTCCAAATTTATCCTTTGTTGTATATCCATATAGTAATTGTATTCACTCGACTCAACAAAATAAACAATTTCGAAGTCCAGGCTAAATGCGCCAAAAGCCATGAAATGCACACGGTCCAGTGTAGTATCTGCAATACCATTGATGATCTGTGTAATCATGACCGGTATTTGTTTTAACTGGTCCTGGGTGGTTTGATATGTAACACCTATTTTAAAAGCAATTCTCCTTCTTTGTAATTTTTTAAAATTATGCAACCTTGAATTGGTTAGATCTGTATTAGAGAAAACAAGTTCTTCTCCGGAGAGGCTCCGTAACCGGGTTGTCTTTAAACCAACATGCTCAACCGTACCTTTAAAATGATCAATGACAATATAATCACCGATCTCAAATGGGCGGTCAAAAAAGATCACAAAATAACTGAATATATCGCCAAGTATTTTTTGAACTGCCAGCGCAATCGCAATACCTCCAATTCCTAATCCTGCAACGACTGCGGTAACATCATAACCTAAATTATCAAAAAGGAAAATTAACCCGATGCCCCAGATGATTATATTCACCACGAGCATGAGGCCCCGCATTTGCAACTTTTTGGAAGGCTCCTGCCCTTTTTTTGTTGCATAAACATCCAGCAAATGACCAAGCAGTGAAGTTACCAGTCTGATAATGAAAAAAGTAACCAACAAAGCCACTATGATATAAAGCACTTTTTCGGCCTTGGGCGAAAGCCATAAATAATGCAACCCGGAATAAATGGAAAAAATATATAGAATGGGCAGAATGGATTTCTGAACAAAAACAACCATAAAATCATCAACAGTTGTTTCTGTTTTTTCAGCCCAATTTTTTAATTTCTTCAGTACAATGGTCCTTATTATCCTTACCAATAGCAATAAAGCGAGGATGATCCCAATTGCAATCAGCCAGCTTTGTACAGTATTTCCTAAAAAAACATATTGAAGCCATTCTTTCATCATCAAACTTTATATGATTTATAAATTAAATACAAGGCGGCAAAGATAAAAAAATGCCTTTGGGCGGGGTGTCATTCTTACAAAAAAATTAATGGATTGTTTGGTATCATTAACGGTTTTACAATTATAAAGGCCCTTTTAACATTCATAGCCTGGTATTAAAAACAAACCCCGCCATGAAACACAGCGGGGTTTGAAAATTTTATCAAACATAGTTATCGCAATAACCTGTTTGATTATATGCTTAATAATCCATTCCCATTCCACCACCTGGCATTGCAGGAGCAGAAGATTTAGGTTCGGGTTTATCAGCGATTACACATTCAGTAGTTAACAACATACCGGCAATAGATGCGGCATTTTCCAGTGCAATACGGGTAACTTTTGTTGGATCGATAACACCGGCTGCTAACAGGTTCTCATACACTTCTGTGCGTGCATTGAAACCGAAATCATCCTTGCCTTCTTTAACTTTTTGTACCACGATGCTGCCTTCGATTCCACTATTGGCCACTATCTGGCGCAATGGTTCTTCAATGGCACGTTTAATAATCTGGATACCGGTTGTTTCATCTTCATTAGTTCCTTTCAAATCTTCAATTGCCGGAATACAACGAATGTAAGAAACACCACCACCCGGAACGATACCTTCTTCAACAGCAGCTCTTGTAGCATGCAGGGCATCATCTACGCGATCTTTCTTTTCTTTCAATTCAACTTCAGTTGCGGCACCAACATAAAGAACGGCAACACCACCGCTTAATTTAGCCAGGCGTTCCTGTAATTTTTCTTTATCGTAATCAGATGTTGTTGATTCAATTTGTGATTTGATCTGGTTAACACGGGCATTGATTTCTTCTTTTTCACCCTTACCATCAACAACAGTCGTATTGTCTTTATTAATGGTAACGGAAGCAGCTGAACCTAAATAACTGAGGTCGGCGTTTTCCAATTTATAACCTTGCTCTTCGCTGATTACAATACCTTTTGTCAATACAGCGAGATCCTGCAACATCTCTTTTCTTCTATCGCCAAAACCGGGTGCTTTTACAGCGGCAACTTTAATAGTTCCACGCAGTTTATTTACAACCAATGTAGCCAAAGCTTCACCTTCCAGGTCTTCTGCAATAATTAATAATGGACGACCGCTTTGAGCAACTTTCTCCAATATGTGAAGAATGTCTTTCATAGCAGAGATCTTTTTATCGTAGATCAGGATATATGGATTCTGTAATTCAGCTTCCATCTTCTCGCTGTTCGTAACAAAATAGGGAGATATATAACCACGGTCGAATTGCATACCTTCTACCACTTCAACGGTAGTATCTGTACCTTTTGCTTCTTCAACAGTAATTACACCTTCTTTTCCAACTTTGGTCATTGCTTCAGCAATCAATTTACCAATTTCACTATCGCTGTTAGCAGATATGGTAGCAACCTGCTCAATCATTTCATTATTGTCACCAACGGTTTGTGACATGGCTTTCAAAGAAGCAATTACTTTTGTAACAGCCTTATCAATTCCACGCTTCAGATCCATTGGATTTGCACCTGCGGCAACATTCTTCAAACCTTCCCCAATAATTGATTGTGCCAATACGGTTGCCGTAGTAGTACCGTCTCCCGCAATATCAGCGGTTTTAGAAGCAACTTCTTTAACCATTTGTGCACCCATATTTTCAATCGGGTCTTCCAGTTCTATTTCTTTAGCTACCGTAACACCATCTTTAGTTACGGAAGGTGATCCGAATTTTTTCTCTAAAACCACGTTTCTTCCTTTTGGTCCAAGGGTTACTTTAACCGCATTGGCCAAAGTATCAACGCCCTTTTTCATCTTATTACGGGCTTCGATGTCGAAAAATATTTGTTTTGCCATCTTTATTAATTTTTAAGTTTTTAAGTTTTAGAATATACAGTTTTTGAACCCGGCAACTTTGCTACTATGTAACTTTCGTTGCGTCGCACGCTTGTACTTCCTGTAATGCTATTCAACAAATGGGGTTAAACGATCGCCAGGATGTCGCTTTCTCTCATGATTAACAGATCATCACCTTCAATCTGTATCTCAGTACCCGCATATTTACCGTATAAAACAGTATCGCCTACTTTCACAGTAACCGGCTCATCCTTTTTACCAGGACCAGCGGCAACTACAGTACCACGTTGAGGTTTTTCTTTAGCAGTATCAGGAATGATAATACCACCGGCAGTTTTTTCTTCAGCTTTTGCTGGTTTCACAATTACCCGGTCATGTAAAGGGGTAACGTTTAAATTGTTAGCCATACTTGTATTGATTTTGAGTTTAAATTATTTAAGAAATCCCGAATGTATCTGAACCTCGGGCGGCAAATGTAAACGAATTTCGTACCAATGCCTATATTAAAGCCATTATTACAGGTATCGTTTAAACATGGCAGATTAAGGTATTAAGAAACCAATAACCCGACTTTAAAAGTGACAATTTTTCATTAATTGTTAATCTCAACTTTGTTTGCAGATTTTCACAAATCAGCATCTGCCAAATACATATCTTCGCACCCTTAAAAAAAGTTCTTGGAATGATTAGCAGACGAAATATCCGTGTGAAAGTAATGCAGACCATCTATACCCTTTCTGCCCAGAAGAAAGATTATAAGCAGGGCGAACCGGTAAAAATATTACAAAAGCATTTTGATCAAACACGCGAATTACTTATTTACCTGGTATATTTTATCACAGAAGTGGCTAGTTACGCAGAAAAAGATGCATATCAGAAAGCATCCAAACACCTGCCCACTGAACAGGATATGAATATAAATACCAAAATAGCGGGTAATGAATTGATGTGGAAGATGCTGGAAGATGAAAGTTTTAAAGCGTGGCAACTAAAAACAAGTCCCGCAAATAAAATCGACAAAGACCTGGTTAGAAAATTTTATTTCCAGTTAGTACAGTTGCCGGAATACAATACTTACATTAACCGCCCCGAAAGAGATAGAAAAGAAGAAAAAGAGATCCTCGAAATAATTTTGAATCAACTTTTATTACCATCCGAACTTTTCATCAGCCATATTG
>MWWA01000224.1_pt1 | contig 16368 bp, 18 predicted proteins | sample 1047341 | NCBI WGS metagenome assembly MWWA01 (sample SAMN06349978, study PRJNA376086) | soil metagenome | isolation source: MS5-1 sample Antarctic (ecotone) soil | place: Antarctica | collected 2015-01-13
GCATTTGCAGCAAGCCATACTTGACTAAACTATGCGTTTGCCCGCCGCATACTTCCATAATAGTCCAGGGCTGCGTAACAGTTTTTTTTATTTCATCCAAGTATTGTGCGGCCAGAACGGGGTCGCGGTATTCGGTCAGGTATTTCATTTGTTCATTTTTGAAATGATGGTTTCAGCTTGTTTTTCTGTTTCTTCTTTTGCAAGTCCATCATCAATTGATGAGTTATACAATTCATCCAGTTCATTCATTTGTTTTAAAAATTCAAGCGAACTTTTGGCTTCTTCCTCATCCACAATACTAATAGCTACGCCTACATGAACAAGAACGTAGTCATTTTCCTTAGCTTCAGGTACCAGTTGCAAATTGATTTCTTTTACGATTCCTCCCATTTCTACTTTACCCATACTCATAAAGCCTTCTTTGTAAGGCTCAATTGATTTTATTCTTCCGGGGATGGCTAAGCACATGTTATTTAAATATGAGTTATGAAATATGAAATATGAAATGGTGGTTAAATTTAATCATTTCATATTTAAGATTTAAGAAGGTTTTGTTTGGTAGTTAGTATAATACTTTTAATAATCTTAATTAGCTCTGTAGCATCATTTGAAAGAATGGTGTATTCCTCTTTTGATAAGTATTCTGTCTCATGTAATAATTCTATCCAATACAAAACTTCAGATGCTTCTTTTTGGGCTATTCCCATTTTATGAATAAAATCCATTTTACTCTCCGCATTATGAGCTTCTCTCACATTTGCCCCTATTGAGGTTCCTGACCGAAGCATTTATTTGCTCAAAACGTATTCTCTTTTTACTTCAAACAGTTTCTTATACTGATTGACAAACTTAATAGCAAATTGAAATGACTTGGTTATAATTATGTTTTCTCTCATTGTAATCAGGTTTAATATTTTTAACCACTACTTCCCATTTTCTATTTCATCCTTCCATTTTCTATTTCATCTTTCATAATTCCTATTTCATATTTAATTACCTGTCCAAACGAAATATTTTCATCATTAGGTGATAGCTCTTTGTTGAAATACAATTGAAATTCTTCTCCCAATATTTTGATCAGCAGGTCAACCAATAATCCATTTTGAAAAACGCCTCCACTGAAACAGATCTTTCGTAAACCTGATGAGTCTTTAAGACTTGGCAGGTTTTGGTAAGCCAGCTTTTTAACCGCTAAAACAAGTTGGACATGAAACCATGCAGCTATTTCCTGTTTGTCTTTTCCAGCCTTCATCTTTTTTACAATCTCTTTCATTAAAGATTGGGTGGATAAAGAATTCTCCAGCACATCATCATTCAACCAGTTGTCAGGAATATTCAAGCCGCTTTTAAAATAACGCAGCGCTTCTTCTTCCAGCAGCATAGCGGCTTCACCTTCAAAGCTTGCTTTATCAATCAATCCAAGCAATGAAGAAACGGCGTCAAATAATCTTCCTACGCTTGATGTTTTAAGGTTATTTTTTTTGATTAGCTGATGATAATTCTTCCATTCATCCGGTGAAAACTTTGACTGAAGAATAGGTGCCGCTTCATCCATATCACAACAAAGAGAGAAAGCGGAAAGCCGTGGTTCGGTTGCCATCTTATCGCCCATAAAATGATTTAAATAATCAAAATAAGCAACCCGTGAAAAACGATGCTGATGATAAATAAAAAATTCTCCGCCCCAAATTTGTCCATCATTACCAAAACCGGTGCCATCCCACACAACACCCAGTATTGGTTCCTGAGCATCCAATAGATTATGTTCACCTATTACGGAAGCGAAATGAGCTTCGTGGTGTTGCACGGCAATTAAATCACTGTTCCATTTTTTAGCGAGTTGTTCTCCAAGGTGAGAAGTAAAATACCCGGTATGTTTATCTACCACAACCACCTGTGGTTTTACATCAAAAAAGTGCAGAAAATGATGGAGCGCTTTTTCATAATTCTTTTGCGCATCATAATTATCTGTGTCGCCCAAATATTGGCTGATATGAATATTTTGCTGATGTAATAAAGTAAAACTGCTCTTCATCATTGCGCCTATTGCTAATATTGTTTTTTCAGGAAGTAATAATTTTTGGTTGAGATAAAAAGGAGCAAATCCTCTTGCACGTCTTATCATAATCCGTTGTTGAAAATAGCGGCTATGTGTAACTACACTATCATCCTGCGGGGCTATAATTTCACGATTGTGAATAAGGATATAATCTGCATTAACACTCAGTTCATTCCACGCTACTTCATCGTCAAAAATTATTGGCGCATTGCTGACGTTACCACTGGTGGCCACAATTGGTTTCTTAAAATTTTGCAGCAGTAATTTGTACAAAGGCGTATAAGGAAGCATGACGCCAATCTTTGATAGTTGTGAAGCAATTTCATTTAATGCCAGGCTGCTCTGTGCCTCTCCTCTCAATGGTAAAAGAACAATGGGTGCAGCGGGACTTTGCAATTCTTTTTGTTCAGATTCATTTATACGTACTTCATTTTTCAAAAGATTCATATCCGGGAACATCAATGCAAATGGTTTTGCGGGACGATGCTTTCTCAACCGTAATTCTTTAATGACATTCCCGTTTGTGGCATCACAGGTTAGCAGGTAGCCGCCAATACCTTTTATGGCGACTATCATTCCGGCACTCCAGAGTTCGCAAATTTTGCTGATAATTTCCTTTGAATTACTTACTTGCTTTTTTTTAGTAAACAACCGACCTAATTTATCAGCCAATTCTCCAGCCGATAAAATATTTTTTTTATAAAACTGCGGCATGAGATAAAATACAGTGTCAACAAATGTTATCAACCCACCTGAAGTGAGAACATTTTCGTTATGTAAATTTTCCAGTATTATACTAAGCTCAGGATGGTAATAATCGTTTATCGAAGGATGCTTTTTTACAAAACCATTTGAAAGCATAAAATCCTTTAACTTTTGTAAATCAGTATATTCATTTGCTATAACAAAAGATTGATTTAAAACTGCAAATAAAATTTCATTCTGTTCGGTAAATCCTGATAGTGTATAAGCGGTATTGGGAAAGAAGTAATTATGCAGCAATAAACTATTTAAAAATTCTTGCCATGATGTGTAAAAAATGGCATCTGTTATTTTTGTTACTGACCTGCCATCAGGGTTAAGATATACTTTTTGTTCCGCTCCTTCTGCAATAAAATTTTCTGTAGGTGGAGTAATCCACAAATTGTTTTCGCTGATAAATTTTTTTAAACTCTTTGCTTCTTCTTCTTTTGTGGATTGTTTTTCTTCAGCCATTCCACCTGTTTCTTTGCTTCTTCGTAAGAAACGGGCTGTTGTTTGGATAATTTCTCCTTCGCTAAATTGCTTCTTTCCTGAAATGATATTTTGGAGTTCATTTTTTGTGTTTTGTTTTATAAAATTACTGATTTCTTTGTTTATCGCTTCTCCCTCATCTTTAGACAAACCGAGTTCCAGAATTCTTTTTTCTAAAGTCCAGTTATATTTATCCCCGTTCTGCCAAACTTCATCTGCACCAGGAGATGTAAGCAGTGCTATTGTTTTTTTTATGACTCTTTGATTACTGTAAATCAGCTCCATCACCACCGGACAATCAGGGCATGAATTGGTTTGTGAAAAATGTCTGCGGTTTATTGGGTCGTTGTATTCTGCACTGCAATTGCCGCACATTTTAAAATCCCCCATCGCCGTATTCTCACGGTCATAAGGCAATTGTTTGATGATGGAATATCGCGGGCCGCATTGAGTGCAAGTTGTATAAGCATAATTGTAACGCCTGTTCTTACGGTCAGTAATTTCTATACGGCAAGGCTCGCACATTGCATAGTCGGGCGAAATGAGAAGCGAGGGATTTTGTTCATTACTGCTTGGTTTAATTATAAAATCTTTATAATTAAAAAAAGAAATTTCTTTTATGCAATGCCAAGTGATATGGGCTAATTGTGGTGCATTATTTACTACTTCATCATAAAATATTAATGATTCAGCTTCGCTGGCGTTCAACTCAATGTGAACACCATCATTTGTATTATTTACCCAACCTGTTAATTGAAATTTTTGGGCAAGCTGAAATACAAATGGACGAAAGCCAACGCCTTGTACCTGCCCTTGAATGTGTATATGCCAGGTGCCGTATGCTTTCAATACAGAATTTGTTTAATAAAAACGCAAGTTAGAATTTATGCGCAACATCTTTAATTCCTCATGCGCCTCTTTGGTCAGGTAGGGTAATAATAATAACCAGAGGTCAGCGATAAAATCAGCGTCATTCAAATGCGGAAGGCCTTTAATTTGCCGGGCGTAAATCCAGTTATCCATTGTCATCCAAAAAAGCCATGCAAATTGATGATATTGTCCATCAATCATCGGAGGTAGAAATGTATTTCTATCCACATTAAAATTGAACATCCATTCAATCTGCTGTATCTGCCAGGGAATATGCTGCTGATGTTTTTCTTTGATGGATGGATAAGCACGCAACACTTCCAGCGTGTCCAGATAAAAAAATAAGTATTGTTGCTGGCATTCAAAAATAGATCTTAACTGAAGATTAATGTCTTCAAACAAATGGGCCATCCTAAACTCAAAAAGAGATGTTTCCTGAGCGTTTTTTAACTGGTCATACAATGTTTCTACAATGCAATCTTTATTTTTGAAATGGTAGGCTAAATGACCAACGCTGATGCCACTATAGTCGGCGATATGCTGCAGACGCACGTTTACAAATCCGTTTTTGTTAAATAGCTTCAACGCCCTGTCCAGTATGTATGATTTTGTGTGTTTCAAATCTTTTACGAATCTTATAAACCGTTCATATATTATTTTCTTAGCAAAAGATACCAACAATTAGAAAATGTTTTCTATAAATAATGGCGCAGGCATAAATGAATGGTTTTACCTTTAAGCAAATTACCATTCAATGGTATCTACGCAACCTTCAAACGATGACTTCACCCAATCAGCGGTAAAACTTAACGGTTCTTCGCAACCTACATTATCGGCAGATGCTTTAGACGAAATTCATGTATTCTGGCTGGCGGGAATGAGTTGTGATGGCTGCTCTGTTTCTGTTGTAGGGGCTACCGCACCATCTGCGGAATCTTTAATGACAGGAAATATGCCTGGCCTGCCAAGAATTAATTTACATCACCCTGTATTGTCTGTTGAAGCCGGCGAAGAATTTATGGCTCCATTTCATTTAGCTATTGAAGGTAAATTGGGAAAACAATTTGTTGTGGTATATGAAGGCTCTATAGCAGATGAACGACTAAACGATGAGAACGGCGGTTACTGGGTTGGGCTGGGCACACGTATGGTTGATGGTGAGCCGCAACCATTTCCTACCGCAGACATGTTGAAGTTAATGTCGCCACATGCCGCTGCAATAATTGCTATTGGGACTTGTGCCACCTGGGGTGGTGTTCCTGCAGCTGCAGGAAATGTTACAGGCTCTATGGGATTGATGGATTTTTTGGGTGAAAATTACCGAAGCACCTTTGGATTACCGGTAGTAAATATTCCCGGTTGTGCACCGCAGGGAGATAATTTTACCGAAACGGTTGCTGCGGTTTTAATGTTCTTACAGGGCATTGGCCCTTTGCCTGAATTTGACAGCCTCGGCCGACCCGCCTGGTTATTTACCGATACGGTTCATCAAACCTGCACTCGTGGCGGCTTTTATGAAGAGGGCATATTCGCAAAAAACTTTGGCGATAAGCAATGTCTTGTTGAAATTGGTTGCTGGGGCCCCGTTGTTCAATGCAATATCAATAAGCGTGGTGCGCTCAATCATGTAGGTGGTTGTATGAATGTGGGAGCTCCCTGTATTGGATGTACCATGCCGGGTTTTCCTGATAATTTTTCGCCGTTCTATACCATGCCACCCGGCACTATTGTATCATCCACTACATCTAAAACCACAGGCTATTTTATTCGTAACCTTCGAAGGTTTTCCATGATGTATGCTAACCGTACTATTCTCTGGAATAAGAACAACCATGTTCCATCCGGATGGGGGCATGTGGAAGGAGCAAATACACTCCAAAAAGTAGCTCACTATTTTTATAGAAAAATACAGTTTTATGGTAATGTAAGACCGGGTGCTAAACCAAGAACACAAAAGGCTTCCAAGAAAGCTATGGAAGAAGTAAAGCAACAATAAAATGAATGATGCTCAATATTATAAAGAGTTTTATATAGCCCTTGCGATTGCCGGCGCCATTGTAGTAATTGCCGCCCTGTTGCTCATTTTGATATGGGTGGCTGCAAGGCGTATTTTGAAACTGGCGAATGCGGCTTTGGGCATTGTTGTTAATATCAAACAAAATACTTTGAGCATTTGGGAGCTGCAAAACACCAATCACAAAGCAGTTGATATTTTGAATGAAGCCGATACAATATTAGGAAGCGCCGGTGCGGTGGCGCAGGCATTTCACGAAACCGAAAAACAAACGTAATGGAAAACGTAAGCGAAGAAGCCATCACAAGAGTATGGATTATTTCTTTGGTGTTAGGTTTGGTAGTGACCATTGTTGTTGCCATATTGCTTATTATGGTACGCAACACAGCACGTAAGATTTTAGGCGGCGTGCAAAAGATATGGATTGAAGGAAAACTGGTAGCAAACAATACTATTCAGATACCCATTTATTTAACTGTGACCAACCAGGTGGTTTCAAAAATTTATGCTACGGCTGTAAAAATTATTGGTGGAGCCGCAGCTATTGAGCAACATGCAAGCAGTTGTCCCGGTTGCCCGGCTTGTGTTTTACAACATAAAAAAACAGTGTAACATGTATACGCTTTTAATAATTCTAACGACAGTTTTGGTGCTCATTTTTGTGGGTGCACTAATTTATTTTGTTACACAAATATTGGAGCTGTTAGTTAACATCGGTGGTAATGGAAATAGCTTTTTAGCAAAGCTAAGATTGGGACTAAGAGCCATAGAAACAGAAACCGGTCACCTCCCAGTAGAGGTAACCAAACTGAATGAAACACTCACAAAAACAGGTGCCGGACTTAAAGTAGTTAATGGTCATTTAGAAGGAACCATACAGGCAGCACTTAAACAAAAAACTATTTAATTATGCCACAGGTCGTATATATTTTCTGGATAATTATTTTAGCTGTAGCGGTATTGTTATTGCCTTTCATTGTTTGGCTGCTGCATAAAGTTTTGTACTCCGCCCGGCACATCGAAAGATATTTAAGAGAGATGAAAGAAGCAGGGTTGGGAATTGCCGGAAACACAGAACACATTACTGCACTCAACAGCACGATAGAAGTGGCAACTGATATTTTAGACAGCGCAGGAAAAATAAACACCAATGCCGAAACCATTAAAGTAACCTTAGCCGGCAGGGCTGCAAAATTTAATTGATATGGGAGATTATTTATTCATAGCCACGCTTATTGTAGTAGCACTCGTTGTTCTGGTGTTGGTGGTTTATCTTACCGGAGTTATCATTTATTTATTTCGTGCTGCCGGACATTTAAAAGAATTAGCCGGCGGCTTGCAAAAAATAGAAAACGACACGGCGCCTTTGGCGGGCAAATTAACTACCATTAATGGTGCATTGGATGCATTGCATGGCGGACTTTCGTCTGTGAATTCGCATTTGGGTGCTATCGCAAAAGTATTGAAATTGTAAAAGATTATATTGCAACAAGAGGATGAAAAAAATTATAGGATCCAAAAAAATAAAATAATAAAATTAAGATTGTTTGTGTGTAAGCGGGCTGCTAAAACAAGTATATAACGGTTGCTAAATAGTAAAATATGTGTTTTAAAAATCTTCCGATTGAGTTTGATGAACAGGGCAATGCTACTTTGAAGGAAGGGGTTGCCAATCCGTATTCGTATGAGGTGGTTGACCTCGGTAAACATGAGGATAAGTTGAAAGACCTTTTGGGCAAAAACGGATTTTTGAAGAATGTGGATTACGACCCGGTTACGCGAATTGCCGGTGCATTGGCTTTTCATAGTGTGGTGGATTTAAAAGAAAAGAAGGTGATTTCGAGTAATTCTATGGCGACTTTGTTCCGTGGTTATGAAATTATTTTGAAAGGAAGAAGTCCGCTGGATGCGGCATACATCAGCAGCCGTGCTTGTGGTGTTTGCGGTGGTGTGCATGCAACTGTTTCTGCATTGGCTATTGAAATGGCGCTTGACATTAAGCCGCCGCCATTGGCAATCGTAATGCGCAACATGTTGCTTGCTTTGGAATATTTGTACGACCATCCGCTGCATTTGTTTCTTCTTTCCGGCCCTGATTATTCGGAGCAACTGGTAAGCGAAACCAATCCTGAAATTGTTGAAAGAGCAAAGACGACGGCTGCAAAAAACAAGGCGGTGCATGGTTATGAAAAGATAATTGACATTATGCACGACCTTAACCCACTTACAGGTAAGTTATATATTGAAGCCCTTGAAATGACCCGTGTTGCCCGTGAAGCTTATGTGCTGATTGGTGGTAAATATCCGCATCCGCAATCGGTTGTTCCGGGCGGACTTTCGGTAACGGTTAATATTACAACGCTGAATGAAATATACCAACGCCTCATTAAGTTTTTTGACTACGGGCAAAAAGTAGTCGGGCTTTGGGATGATGTGTTTGACTTCTTCCTGGAGTGCAATCCTGATTATGCAAAAGTGGGTGCCCGCCCTGCCACCATGATTGAAACCGGCGTATGGGACCATCCCGATTATTATGATGCTACTTATAAAAATTGCGACACTTGGGGCAATGCCAGATGGTCAACGCCGGGAGTGCTGATTGATGGTGAGTTGGTAACTACCGATCTCAAAAAAATAAATGTTGGATTGGAAGAATTTGTGGAGCATTCTTATTACGAGAAATGGGATGGACATCGTTTTAAAACCGATAAAGAGGGAACGCCGCTAAGTCCCAACCATCCGTGGAATAAAGAAACCATAGCAAAGCCCGGCAAACAAAGCTGGCGTGACCGATACACATGGGATACCTGCCCAACATGGGACCGCAACAGCGTGGAAGCCGGGGCCTATGCACGTTTGTACATCACTGCCAAAGCCAACAAAGTGGTGAGCCGCAGGTTTGTTGAACCAACGGGTCACAGTATGAAATTGCACATGCCCAATCATAATTTACCAGCGGCGGAAATGGAGTGGCATATTCCTAAAGACTGGAATGCTTTTGAACGCAACAGGGCAAGGGCTTTCTGCATTCCTTATTCCGCCCTTGTGGCGCTCGACAACTGGTACATGGCGCAGGACTATTTGCGCAAAGGAGAAACCAGCATGTGTACACCGTTCACTATTCCTAAAAAAGGCACGCAGATTGGGGTTGGTTTTTGGGGTGCCGGTCGCGGCTTTTTAACGCACCACCTCATCATTGATGACGGCGCTATTTCCAACTATCAAATACTTACACCTTCCACAATGAATGCTTCACCTAATACACCCTGGGGCACTCCAGGTCCTTACGAAGAAGCCGTGTTAAACACACCCATTCTTGAGAACATTGAGTTGGATAATCCCGACAAAAAATTTAAGGGCATCGACATCCTCCGCGCCATCCGCAGTTTTGACCCCTGCATGCCATGTACTACGCACATACAGGTAGAAAACAGTGATTATATGGTAACACGGGAAGTGACAACCTGTGCCTGCGGGTTGGAGTAAGGTTTAGATTTTTTGTCCAGGCTGCATCGATGGCATCAACTTTTCTTGCGTCGCACTCTTGTACTTTTTTAATTCTATTCAGCAAAACGAAGCAGGTAATATCAAAATGAAAAAAACTTTCATCGGCACCGTCGGCTACCTCAACCTCGCCAATCATTCCATTGGTCCTGCACTGCTGCCCCAAATTACAAAAGATGATATGGGCACAGTTATTAAGATGTCATTAAGAAACAGGCGTACAATTTGTACCTGGTTGAATCGAAAAAATCCAACAACTCTTTTTGCCTTCTTCTTACTAACTGCTAATTTTAACTAACAAAAACCCATCATGAGATACCCGCTAATAAAGAAAAAATTTTTCTTATTCATTTTAATTTTCATTCAAACTACAATTGTACAGGCCCAGTCTTTTACATCGCAATCCATTAAATCCTATCCCTTTCCTACAGAACTTACTTCCTCTGCAAAGGGATCTAAGATAGCCTGGGCATTTAATGAAGAGGGCAAACGAAATGTTTATGTGGCAGAAGGTCCTGTATACACTCCACGAAAGCTTACCAACTATAATAATGACGATGGGCAGGAGATAACCAGCCTGTCTATTTCTGACGATGGTAAATGGGTAGTGTATGTAAGGGGTGGTGATCATGGAAGTAACTGGGGTGATGATGAGCCGGTGAATGTCAGTTCCAGTCCCACGCCCCCAAAGGTGCAAATATGGACGGTACTATTTGCTGGCGGGGAACCCAAAGCCATTGCTGAGGGCAACGATCCGGTCATTTCACCAAAAAGCGACTCTGTGGTTTTTATTAAGGGAGGACAGGCATGGATAGCACCAGTAAATGCTTCCGCTGCTGCAAAAAATATCTTCACTTCCCGCGGTACTATCGGTTCTCTTGCATGGTCTCCAGATGGATCCGGGTTGGCCTTTGTAAGTAATCGTGGAGATCATAGCCTTGTTGGAGTGTATACAATGAATGCGGCTACTATTCACTGGATAGCTCCTGCTTTTAAAAGAGACAACAATCCAAAATGGTCACCCGATGGAAAGCAACTTGTTTTTATACGGAATGCCGGAGGAGGTGGAGCTCCGGACTCGTTGCTAAAGAGACGTCACCAGCCATGGTCAATTTTAACTGCCGATATTGCAAGTGGTAAAGCAACCGAATTATGGAAAGCCCCACAAACATTAGAAGGTTCTGTTCCCTCTACCCATGGTGGTTATAATCTTCACTGGGCTGCTCAAAACCGGATTGTTTTTCTTTCGTACATGGATGGCTGGCCGCATGTTTATTCAATCAATTCAAGCGGTGGTTCTCCATTATTGCTGACACCCGGCAATTTTATGGCAGAACATATAAAACTAAGTCATGATGGCCAATGGATCGTTTTTGCGGCGAACACTGGTCCGGATAAACTGGATATTGACCGCAGGCATGTAGTTCGTGTTCCTGTAGACAAGGCCGCTATGGAGGTGCTTACATCAGGCGAAGGTCTCGAATGGTTCCCGGTTGTAACAGGTGATGGTTCTGCTATAGCAATGATCAGTGCAACTGCACAAAGACCGCCTCTGCCGGCGGTGTTTTCACTGGATAAAAAAGAGATTAAATTATTAGCCTTAGATCGTATCCCATCCTCTTATCCGCAAAATCAATTAGTCACACCAAAACAGGTGATCTTTAAAGCTCCGGACGGCGTGACTGTGCATGCACAATTGTTTGAACCTGTTGGCGGACCAACTAAAAAACCGGCCATCATTTATGTGCATGGCGGACCTCCCAGACAAATGCTATTGGGCTGGCATTACTCTGATTATTATGCAAATGCCTATGCAACCAATCAATACCTGGCTAACCAGGGTTTTGTGGTATTGTCTGTGAACTTTCGCCTTGGTATAGGATACGGATTTAAATTTCATCAACCTGATAAGGGCGGACGATTTGGGGCTTCCGAATACCAGGATGTTCGTGCTGCAGCAGTATGGCTCGGCACACAAAGCTTTGTAGATAAAAGCAGGATCGGCATTTACGGAGGTTCTTATGGAGGATATCTTACGGCACTTGCTTTGAGCAGGGATTCAAAACTTTTTGCTGCTGGTGTTGACATACATGGCGTACATGACTGGAGCAATAGTTCAAGGGGAACCGCCCCGGTTGTTGGATATGAAAAAGCACCTGATACTGATTCAGCCCTACATCTTTCTTACAGGTCGTCACCTGTTGCCACTGTCAATAAATGGACATCACCTGTTTTGATCATACATGCAGATGATGACAGAAATGTGCAATTCAGCCAGAGTACAGACCTTGTAAAACGATTGGAAAAAAAAGGAGTGCCAATGGAAACAATGGTGATAGTAGATGATACACACCACTGGATGAAACATGCAAATGCCTTGACCTTACAAGAAGCTGTTGCTGATTTTTTTAAGCGCATGCTGATGAAAAAATTATAAAATAGTGCCGACATGTTTTATAAAGTCTTTTAATAAAATGAATAATAATTCTAATCATACACTCATCTCAGGTATTGCGGGCAAAATATTCATCGGCACCGTCGGCTACCACAACCTCGCCAATCATTCCATTGGTCCGGCATTGCTGCCGCAACTGCAAGAGATGTCATGGGCTGATGGGGTTGAGCTGGATGAGTTGAATTGGGGACCTATAGCTATTGTACAAAAATTTCAGTCACTGTCAATTCCTTATGATCGTGTGATACTTCTAGCTGCTATAGAACGGCCAGGACGCAATATCGGGGACATCACAGTTTACAAATGGCTGGGCAAACTGCCTGATGAAGAACTGATTCAGCGCTGTATCGGGGATGCTGTTACAGGAGTTATTTCAGTCGAAAATTTATTAATCATTGGCGAATATTTTAAAATATGGACGGGTGAAACGTTTGTGGTTGATGTAGAACCCGGCCCCGAAATGGCAGGAGAAAATTTTACAACAGAAATGCAGCAGGCAATTCCTGATTTGATTGCGATACTTCAAAAACTTTCCAATACAAACAATACGGAAATGATTAATTTTAATCCGCTTTATGGCGATACATTAATTGAAGAAAAAACAGATGCCTGAAAACAATAATGATACAAATAAAAATGCAGTAGATGCGCTTTTTTGGCGGGAAGAAATTCTGCAGGTATTGTATTGGATGGAAGGGGAAGGTTTAGAAACATCAGTTCCTTTCAACCGGTTAATGGTTTTATTAAATACCACTTCTGAAAATCTATTATTTCATCTTAAAAAAAATACAGAAGCTGGTTACCTGCAAACAGAGGATGATGAGTTGACTGAAAGCTGTTCCGTAAAAATGACAACATTCGGCAAAAAAGAAGCTGGTAATATTTTTCGAAATGCTTTTGAAGGCATGCAAAAAGCCGGGCATGGAGAGTGTGGCCCCGATTGTGAATTCTGTTACCTGGAAGGCGAAAAACTGGAAGACTGCGTTCATAATTGCGCTGACAGCCGACATCATCATTAACAGCTATGGAAAATATTTTTTTATCGGATGCCGATTATGAGCAACTGGCTGCTCAAACACAGGATCTGATTGGTAAAATAGACAATCTTCCCTTCCCCAATGTAAAAGATGATGTGAACGATCTGTTGGCAAATTTTGACATGCTTCATCGCGAAGCATTGACACGCCTGTTCAAAGAAATAATTATTAACTACCCGGCGTTGCAAACTAAAATGGAAAGTGATAAAGCCGTTCATTTATTGTTCAGCCTGTACGACTTGTTTCATTCCGATATTCAGACCGACCTATTATCTAGAGAAGAATTGGTAGGCGGCAATGGCAATGACAAATACCCCCGATGGATACCTGTTGGCAATACACACGAACTGAAAGAAGACACTGCTTATAAATATGCGGAAGAGGGCGAAATGGTTCTGATTTGCAAAACAGATGGCAATGTATATGCTGTTAAAAATTGTTGTGGAAATACGCTCCTGCCATTGGACGGAGCAGTCATTGATAAAGGTTATCTCATTTGTCCCTGGCATGGCTGCGCTTACCGTTTGGCTGATGGTATAATGGAAGCAAATCCTATGCATAAACTGAAAAAATTCCCGTTGATCATAGGTGATAATGGAGAGATAAGACTGGGACTGAACATGTAAAATGGCAACACACGAGGGCAAAGTAAACCTGCATGGAGATTTTAATTATATTCATGCTAAGTTTCTAATGGATCAAAGTCATAAGATTATACAGAGTCTTTTTTTGCTAAACCTTTTTTCAAAAGACATTGTCTGATTGAAGTTGTTACATACATTTTTAAATAGCCTTTTATGAATCAAAAATTTACTTCTTTTTCAGTCATCACTTTTTTTATGATGATGCTGACATCTTGCAAACAAGATTCTAATGCCGATGTCGGTAACCTTCCGGTTAATATGGATGATTCTTCCAGAATAATAATTGATAGAGCCATAGCTTATGCAGGTGGCTACGATGAGTGGCAGAAAAAAAAGACCCTGTCCTTTGATAAAAAAAGTATCAGTTATGATAGCACCGGTAAAGTGGTGCGTGAATTAGAGCAGCATCTTGATTATATGATGAAACCGGAATACAGGGCAAGGGTGTCTTATATGCTTAATGATACCGCAATCACCTTAATTCACGATGGCCAGGAAGCCCGCAAGCTGTATAATGGAAAAATATCTGAAGAACAAAAAGATATTGATGCAGCATGGAATGCTGGTTACGGTTCTCAATTTGTTATGTGCATGCCATTTAAACTTAAGGATCCCGGGATAAAAGCTGAGTATATAGGCATGTTAACATTAGCCGATGGCGTGCCGGCACAGGTTGTAAAAACATCCTACATAGAAGGCGCAGGCAGCAATCCTGATCATATATGGTACTATTATTTTGAACCTGGCAGTGGTAAACTGCTTGCTAATTCACTCAATGGAAAAGATCAATATTGGGATTATACAAGGTATGAAAGCTTTGAAAAAGCAGGGGGTTTATTGCTGCCCTCTGTAAGAAAAGGCTATAAGGCTGATACATTAAATAAACCTGGCCAGTTTATTTCGGAAAGCCGCCATTTTAATATTGCTTTTGATAAAGAACTTCCTGAAGACTATTTCAAAATAAAGAATGATAAGTGAACCGAAAATTTTAATTGCCGGCGTAGGTAATGAGTTGCGGCAGGATGATGCCTTTGGTGTATTGCTTGCGCAGAAGTTGCAACAGGAAACATCATTTCCTCCATCGGTAAAAGTGATGGAAATTGGTTCAGGTGGTATTCATTTGGTGCAGCAGTTGTTTGATAAATATGATGTATTAATTTTACTGGATATAGTAAAATGGGGAGGCGCAGCCGGAACAATCCATTTTAAAGAAGTAGAAGTAAAAGACATTACTCAATTGCCTAAAGATGAGCAAAATGAATTCTTAGCTGATATGCATTATATCAATCCACTTAAAGCTTTAATGATGGCAAAAGCTTTGAATGTGTTACCAAGGCAGGTTTTATTTTTAGGATGTGAATCTGAAGAGCATGAGGAGATTGGGATTGGAATGAGTTCTGCAGTAGAAGAAGCAATTCCTGTGGCGGTTAAAAAAATTGAAGATTGGGTAATGGGGATAAATAAAAGTGTTTCAATAGATGAATGATTATAGATCAAATTACTTCTTCATACCAGCACAAAATGATGCAAATGGGTATTTTAAATTAGCCTGCTCACTTAAAATTTTTTAAATTACACTACTAAATTTTTTGCAATGAAAGATCAATCAAATCAATCTTATAATCGCGGCGAAGAAAAAGTAAAACTTCCATGGGAAGCCGAACTTGAAGTAAAAGACCTAATCAGTCCAATAAAAGTAAGACGTATAAGGCTGATCCAGACAACCGGCGCGGTCCTGCTTCTTTTAGCCCTTGGTGTATTTGGTTGGTGGCTGTTTTTTGCTCCTCCATCAGGTGAAAAGATCGTAAAGCAAATGATTGCAGCAGCCGGAGGAATGGATGAGTGGAATGGCATACAGGATGGAAATTTTGTACGCATTCATCGGCTCTACGATGAAAATGGAAAGATTATTAAACAATCGGAAGAAACATTCTTTTTCAAAAACAACCCCGATGGCCGCCAACTCTTAATAAAATCTAAAACCAACGAAGGTGACCAGGTAATAGTTGGTCGTGATAAAGGAGGATTTTGGGCATCTTTAAATAATGCTGAAGTGGACCCTGAAGAAATATCAAAAGATCTGGAGTTTATGTGTGATGGTGATGGCTGTTCACCGCTTTGTGCCAGTGAAATGGCGCTATACCGGATGTCATTCCCTTTCAAATTAGCTGATTATGGAGTAAAACCCCGGAATGCCGGAAATACCACTTTAAATGGCGAAAAAGTGATATTGCTTGATGTAACTTTTGATCCCAAAGTAGGGCACGATCGCTGGGTTTTTTATGTTGATCCCAACGACAAATTGATAAGGAAAATTGAACATTATCCATCGCTGAAAAGCAATGTGCAGCCGGAAGAAATTTATCTATCCGATTTTAAAAAGGAAGGCAATATAGTTTTAAGCCATTCTAATAAATATTACAGAAGCAACGGAAAAATTTTAGAAGAGTATTTAATTTCTGATGTAAAGTTTAATTCCTCCTTAGCTGCTGAAATTTTTGACAGGCCTCAGCAATTAAGCATGGTAAATTAATAAGTAACTTTTTTTATAT
>MWWA01000225.1_pt1 | contig 16327 bp, 18 predicted proteins | sample 1047341 | NCBI WGS metagenome assembly MWWA01 (sample SAMN06349978, study PRJNA376086) | soil metagenome | isolation source: MS5-1 sample Antarctic (ecotone) soil | place: Antarctica | collected 2015-01-13
CCTGAATAGTCCTAATTCCAAAGCGCTCCTCGATGGCCTGGCCAACCCTGCGCAGATCCTGCGCCGTGTGCCGCTCCTCGATCAGCAGCACACCCTCGCGGATGGGTGCCGCTTTGGCTTGCATTCGTTGGCCGGTGGTGGCCTGGTACCTGGCCACCGCGTCGGCTCGCGCCTGGGCGATGCTCGCCAGCTTGAACGAGGAGTTCAGCGGGCTTAGGTCTTCCCGCACGTAGCCGAGTTTCTTTTCCCTTTCGTTATGCTGCTCGCTGCCTGCCTTCACCGGGCGTACGTGGATGCTGCTTTTTCCCATTTTTTTTTCCTTTTAGTTTGGCCGCCTGGCGTCGCAGACCTCACCGCACCCTTTATGGGTGCTAGTGAGCTAAAACCCTTGCTATAACCCTTGAAAGCAAAGTTAAACGCTCTTCCCCTAAAAGCCAAGCGTGCCGGAGGACGCAAGCCGATTTTTGTGCGGCTGGTTAGCGATACCCTGAGTGCTATTGGACAATTGACCTATTTATTTTTGGATGTAAAACTAGGTGGCTATTGATTGAAATCAATGAATACACTTTGAGTATATGTCAAAAGCCATAATTGTTTTAACTCTTTGATTAATAGGATACTAAAAAATTTCCTTTGTATATTACAACCATTTCAATTAAAAATGGGACTACAGTATACTCCGTAGCGTAAACACTCTATTGTTATGAACCTAAATACAGTAATGCGATTTGCTTTTACACCTTTTATGGTGTTTATGTTAAGCTTTCAATGCTCGCATGAGGATGATGACCTAGCAGTTAGCAAGTGTGATTGTCAGACTACACCGACAATGACTGAAGAAAAGAAAGATGTAGAAGCTGTAGTGGTTTTAATAACTAGCTACCAAGGTCAAGATATGTATGTTTTAAGTACTGAACCAAGAGATTTCAGCACTACGTCGCATACTGCTGGCCGAAACATCTTGGTTTCTTGTGACTCCTTACCGAAACAGTACCAAAAAACAGGTGTACAGGTTATGGTATCTTATAAGCGTAAAGATTGCTACGGTGCTCTTACCGCGCCTACCCTTCGCTCCTACTATGGTTATTATGTTGACTTGACTTCCATTCGAGTTAAACCGTAGTGGTATATCAATTGGATATAACAATATACCCTATCCACTCCGTATTGAGTGCAAAATGGTTCAATACTAATTTTTTTTAACGTAATACACTTCTAAGAGTGAAACGACTTATTTTATTCACTCTCATTGCGTACTTAAAAGCCTTTTGTGGTTTGAGCCAAGATACTAATTCATTAAACCAAAGTGATGGATTTTTTGATATTAGCTTCTCAATGGGTCCCACATGGCAGAGTACAATGATGAATTTTTTTGATTTAAAACCAATAAATGGGACACAACAATTTTGTGTCCCATTTGTTTATGAGAAAAACATACAGGGTGTCGGTTTTTCTCCATCAATATCAATTCTTTCTAAAAAATCTAGATTAGGAATAGATTATACTTTAAATTTGCGGTATGATTATATTTACCACATTTTTGGAGCTAATAGGCAAATTAATGAGGTAATAACGAACAACTATTTTAGTGTATACAAAATACTTAACAATAAAAATAAAGTATTAACCAATCCTATTTTAGGTGTCGGTTATGGGATCATCAACACAAGAAAAGAATTCGTTTTCGACAATACTTGTAGTGGTAATAGTGAGGAACTTTTTGATCTACAATTTTCAGTATTAGAATTATATTATCAAATTCCAATTGGGAAAAGCATATTTGTAGAACCTAAGGTAAATGTAACTACAAATGGTCATCCCATCAATCGTAAATCGCAGTACGCTTTTTATGGTCTTAGAGTAGGATATATTTTTGAATAGGGGATATATCTCATTTGAGATTCTATACACTATTTTGTTTATTATCTGCTGGTAATCTTTCCCCCCTCAGGGGCAGGGGTAGACCTAAAAAATCTATCAACAAACCATCGCGCAGCGATTCCTATTGTTAGTAAAATACAAAACCCGACCCCTCGAAGTATCCGCCTTGTAGACAGTTTCGGGGTCGGGTACTAAATACGCACATCAGTACGCAGGTCGGCTTATCCCTTCCATGGTTGCGTCTCCGCAGAGCCAAGGTCCGTTTCCGCCAATTATCTTGAACGTGTGAATAATATGGTACACTAATTTACTTTTATTGGATGCTTTTTACTTCGTCGCGGCTTAGCATGACCCACTAATTGAGTATCGAATAGCGGTTTACCTTGCTCCGATCGTGAGACATACACAGCAGCATCAAACAAAGCGTATCTTTTATTGTTAGCGTCTGATTTCCAAGCCATTTGAGCATTTATAGCATATATGTTAGTACTGCCAGATTTGACTATATCTACTGCCTTTTTCTCCCTTAAATAGTTGGTACATCGAAATATAGTCGATCTATGTAGTCCCATTGCTTCAGCTAGTGCTTCTTGACTTACTACCAAGGCATTTCTTTTATCCATGTGCTGTAAAAGCCATAGAAAGACCTTTACAGCCGTTGGGTTCTCAGTCGTCATCTCAATAATTAAATCAAGTTTATCAACGTATAGCTGTACAAACTTGTCATTAACTAGCTCTACTTCCCCAGTATCATAATTTGTCCTTTCTCTCTCGTGGGCCATACCTCATGTTGCATAGGGTGAAACATCATTGCATCATTTTGGCACAAATATAGAATTAATAAACAACATCATGATGCACAGATATAACAATATTTACTTTCTCTGCATCTTGATGGTGCAAACATGTTGCATGAGCTATGCAACATGTATGTTGCACACTGTGCAACATGACTATACACTAACTAATTATAAATCAAATAGTTATGTATGTTTTTATTCTGTATCTCCTTTACTGCCAAAAAAACCGTCGGAGACACCTAATTTTTTTAGCGGATTTATTGGTCTAATGGGGCTCTGCCCCAAACCCCGAGATTTTCAGGTTAGGCCCCTGCCCCTGATTGTACGGCTAACGCACGGCGTGATCTCGGTCATATTTTGCCGCGTCCCTCGGATGCCTGGCGCGGAAATATTCGATGAAGCTGTCTTGCTGCTTGATCGTTCGATTTGCATCGACGAGCTGCTCGCTCTGGTAGTCGGTGTACTTCTGGTTGAATATTGGGGCTAGCATGTACCCTATTGCCAATCCTCCTAGGGTAGTAAACAGCATGGCGTAGAGTAGCAGCCTTGTGCTCTCATTTAGCCCGTATTCGAGTTTTTTGGGGATTCTGGCTTCTAATGCTTCCAGCCTGGCGGTCATTCGCTCGATGGTGGCCAGGTGATCATCTAAAATCGGTTTTACCGCTGCGGCTATCTCAGCCGGATCAATCTTATTGACCGGAGGCCTGGCAAGTATCCTTTTAATATCTTGCGTAAATGTCTGAAAATTAGCGTGTAAGGAGTCAATACTTTTCTGTAAATCTTCTACTACTTTCATGAGATTACCGTCTGATACCTCTGGATTGCTTTTGTTCTAATTCTTTGTTTTCCTTCTCGAGGTGGTCTTTGTTGGCCTGTAGCCAAAAATTGGCTTCTTCTAGGCTCTGTTTTTGCGTTTTAAGCGGCTCTAACTGCTTTTTCATCGCTTCCCCCTCCTCGATGGCCTTAAACGCGTCAGGCAGCCCGTTTGCCAGCTTATAGACCGTTTTTAGGCTCTGCTCCTCCTGCTGCCGTTTGAACTGGATGGAATTCAAATGGCGGATGCTGCTGCTCTGCCCCCGCTCCAGGCCCAGCTCCTTGGCCACGATCGTTTGCAGCTCGGCCATGTCGTCGCGCTTCATGCGGATGCTTTTACCCGTGGCTTTCTCTGTCCAGTCGAAGACCAAATGGCCATGGTAGTTAGGTTTCCATTCGCTGGTGGCCTGGTCGTAATGGCCTTCGTCTTTGTGGGCGTATCCCTGAATAGTCCTAATTCCAAAGCGCTCCTCGATGGCCTGGCCAACCCTGCGCAGATCCTGCGCCGTGTGCCGCTCCTCGATCAGCAGCACACCCTCGCGGATGGGTGCCGCTTTGGCTTGCATTCGCTGGCCGGTGCTGGCCTGGTACCTGGCCACCGCGTCGGCTCGCGCCTGGGCGATGCTCGCCAGTTTGAAGCTGCTGTTCTGCGGCGTGAGGTCTTCCCGCACGTAGCCGAGTTTTTTCTCCCTTTCGTTGTGCTGCTCGCTGCCGGCCTTCACCGGGCGCACGTGGATGCTGCTCTTTCCCATTTGTTTTCCCTTTTAGCTTGGCCGCCTGGCGTCGCAGACCTCACCGCACCCTTTATGGGTGCTAGTGAGCTATAACCTTCGCAAGCAAAGTTAAACGCTCTTTCCCTAAAAGCAAAGCGTGCCGAAGGACGCAAGCCGAAAATGTGCGGCTGGATGTTGCCGATTATTTACTTTTCGATCTATATTGGGCTATCCTTATCAATTCACCATAAACAATATTTCAATTTGAGCAACTCACAAAAGGATCAAGAGGTTATCGACAACTTTCGTAAGTTGTTCACTAACAAGCAAAAAGCTGCAATTTTAAGCAGTATGATGATTATCGCCACTGCTAATGACACCGTAAATCAAGCAGAGGAAAAACACTTTGAGGAGATGACGAACACCTTAGGAATCAGTTTTGATGACCCTGATTTTCAAAGTATGCCGGAAAAAGGTCGAGCTGGCTTAGCAGAAATATCAAATACACTTTCCGCCAGCAACAAAATGTGGTATGCTCTCGCTATTTATAAGCTTCTTTCTAAGAGTCTTAGTCAAGGACTACCCGACAAGAAGAAGCTCGAAATTGCTCTTGCTATCCTCAGTGACATTGGAATAAGTGAAAGTGATTTTATGCGTATAGTCAAACCCTAGAATGATGATACGAGTCAAATCTTATATCATCATGGAGAGGGGCAAATTCTTAAAACTTTTTTTTCTGCCATTTTCCATTCACGAAGATTTCCTTAAATAGCAATTTTGTAAAACTAAGCTTCTGTGAAATTATATATAATTGCTGGGTTAATAGTCATTGTTACCTCTTGTGTAACAACTAATGAAGAAAAGGGAGTAATTCAGAATGGTAATCCATTTGACAGAATAGAAAAGACAGAAATGGCCCCTTCTATTAAATTTGACTCACCTAAGAAAATCCAAGATTTCATCACAGAATTCGTCCAAGAAGACTTTTATAGAACTCATAAAGAACTAGTTGACAAAGGTAAGGGCAATTATCAATTTACCGAAATTGAGTATAAAGAAAAGTTTAACATGATTCAATACTCTTTTGAAATACCAGGTGTTGAAGGTGACCAAGTATACTCTTGTTTTCCATATGAAGGAAAAACAGAAACAGTAATTTCTGGAGATTCTGATGTTACACAGCTTTATTTTGAGGGATTAGAAAAATCAAAGAAGTGGGATCGAAACGGTACAGAATCTGGCCATATCCGTGTTCTAGAACTTACAGAAAAGTGGAACGACTATCCTGTCACTACTCATATGTTAGTTAAAAATATTGTGTTTAGTAATATGTCAGTTTTAACAATTACAAGAAGACTAATTCCAAATTAACTTTCCTGAGATAGTACCCTTCCATATCAGGGGCAGGGGTAAGACCTAAAAAAATCTATTAACAAACCATCGCGTAGCGATTCCTATTGTTAGTAAAGTGCAAAATCTCATCTGGCTTTTCTCCCCTTATCCATTTTTGATTAATCGAATAGACGTTTCCAAAACGATCTTTTACCTCGCTCAGGCATTTGGCTTGCGATGCCCTCGATGATCGTCGTCAGATGATCAATTTGGTTTTGAATGTCAACCGGGGCGGCTGGTAATTGGGTTTGGGTTAGCTGACCTTGGGCAAAGCTGCGAACATCTTCATTGATGTACTGGCCAATGGTCTTACCTGCTCGCTGGGCGGATTTCTCAATTACCAAGCGCGTATCTCGTTCGATCCCTCGGATAGACCAGGTAACAGGCTTCCTGCTCTTGGGGCCGTGGTCTGGTTTCGGGTTTTGGGTCGAAGGCCGGAACTGTGATTCCATGGAGTGTCTTACATTATGTAAGACACATAGTTAGTCAAATTTTTGGCTTGTAAGACAAAAAATGTAGAATGTAAGACGTTCGTAACTAGCTGCAAGGCATTTAGCTAATTCCGTTTTACGTGAGCGTTTGAATAAAATACACCATGCTATTACACTCGCATACCGGAACTTCAATTTGTTTGAGTTCAATTTTCTTATTTATTATCTGATAGTTGCAATCGCAAATTTCTTTAAGGTCGGTAGCAATTTCGCAGGCGTACGTTTCTTGACAAACTTCGTTCATGAACCCTGGGCAGGATTCCTCGATGTTGCCTAGGTATTCCAACGTGTTGCCTTTCTTTAAGCAGTCCTTCTTGTTGATCCGGGCGTAAGTGTATTTCTTCTTTTTCCTGAACCAATCAGATGGGAAGTTGTGATGACTGACATTGATCATATGTACTCCTTGCCTATTAGTATTAGAGCCTGTTAGGTTGAACGCCCTGGTGCAGTAGCCATGACCATCCATACAATCTTGCATAATAATCCAAACATGGGAAATGATTTCATTATCCCTGAGAGCTCTATATACATCCCCTTTTCTAAATTCATTTGTTCGTTTTCTCATTTTCGTATTTAAATTAATTTTGAAGTTACGAAAATGAGAATAACAAACAAATTTTCAATAAAATAATACTATTATTTTAGGTCGCTTATTACTTATACTTGATAAAGTTAAATTCATAAAATACGTACTAATTTCTAAATTTACGAAGAAAATATTATGATTAGTATTTTTCAGTAACAAATTGTCCCCCATTAAATTGAACTAAATTTTTAAAAGCTTTTTTCATCCTTTCTGGAAGATTCTCATTTCTAAAACTATCATCCATAGAAATACTTATATTAGAAAATCCCCTCTTGAATTCATTATTTAATGAATAGAGCTTGACACAATCGCCTTCTTTACATTGTAACTTAATATTAACAATAGATGGAATAGTTCCAAAAGTATCATCTTTAAATCCTTCTAAAAGCTCGTAAGAATAATCTGTAATAGATTTTAGATCAATAGAATATGATAAACGATGATCCCGTCCTATTAACTTTCCGTCTTTAATAGAAAATTTAAGAGTTTTTTGAAAACTATTTCCTCCTGCTGACATGCCGCTATTAGAATAGCTGTTTAATTTGCTTAGAACCCACTCTTCCGTTTCTTGCTTATTTTGAGAAAAGCATACATGAGTTAGGCAGAAAAATAGAAGAAGAAAAGGTAGAAACTTAATTGTCATAGTATTAGTAATTTTATTGTATTTAAAGAACAAAGTAATTTACTTTTTTTGATCAGAGTATTAAAAATATATAAAAATAGAAATGTTTTTTATTAGCCTCATGATTGCCTATTTGTAGACCCGTAAATTAGGGGCGGGCTATACCTAAAAAATCTATCTAATAATCATTTATGTTGGTAGAGTATATAAAACCCGACCCCTCGAAGTATCCGCCTTGATAGATGGTTTCGGGGTCGGGTGGGGTAAATACGCACATCAGTACGCAGGTCGGCTTATCCCTTCCAAGGTTGCGTCTCCGCAGAGCCAAGGTCCGTTTCTGCCAATTATCTTGAATGTGTCTGTATAGTAAAGTGCTAATTTACTGACGTTTATTTTACTTTTTTCCGTATAGTAGGATACTTTCTACTTGGTCTTGGTTTTGCATGGCCTACTAACTGGGTATCAAATAATGGCTTGTCCTGTTCTGAATCAGCTACATACACGGCAGCATCAAACAAGGCATATCTTTTATTGTTAGCATCTGATTTCCAGGCAATTTGCACATTTACAGCATAAATATTTGTGTTACCGGATTTTAAAATGGCCACGGCCTTTTTTTCCTTCAAATACTTTGTTGCTGTATATACAGTTTGACGACTTACTTCCAAAGCTTCTGCTAATGCTTGCTGACTGACTACTAGGGCATTGCGCCTGTCCATCTGCTTCAATAACCAAGTAAAAACCTTCACTGCAGTAGGATTCTCACCCATCATTTCAATTATTAGATCAAGCTTGTCCACATAAAGCTGAACAAAATTATCGTTAACAGTCTCTACCTCACCTGTTTCATAATGATGAATTTCCTTTTCGTGCGCCATATTGCCGTTTTTGAGTGTCAAGTACCGTGATACAATATTGCACAATTTTTCATAAACAAACAATAATAAATTTAACATCTTGCAAAATTTTACTTTACAAGATGTTAAAACTATGTAAAGCAGCTTACTTTACACTAATGTAAAGCGGTACTTTACATAGCTTTTTTGTATACATCTGATTATCAGTTATATATATATATTGCTTCTCTAGGTCTCCATAAAACAATAAACCTCCGTCGGAGACACCTATTCTTTTTCAGCGGATTTATTGGTCTAATGGGGCTCTGCCCCAAACCCCGAGATTTTCAGGTTAGGCCCCTGCCCCTGAGGTGGGACTTTATTGCTGGCGGAATTCGGCATCGTAGTTGGCCGCTGTTTTCGGGTTCTTGCTGCGCATGTACTCGAGTTCGTGCTTGTACCACTCGATCGCTTCCGCCTGGCTGTCCAGTCGCTGCGCGTCCAAGCGTGGCACCGAGAAGAATACGGCTAATCCTGTCGCTAACACCAGCAGCAGCATCGCGATTGCCAGCGTCCGGGTCGGTGGATCAATGCCGTACTGCTTTTTGATCTCCCTGGGGATGCTGGCGGCCGCCGCTTCGATGCGCCTGGCCACTTTCTCCCCAGCGGCGGCGTAGTCGCTGAGATTGTCGGCTACCGCCGTGGCCAGCCTGGCCGTGTCGATCTTCACGACCGGAGGTTGCTCTACCTTTTTGCTAACTTGTTCTATTTTAGCGGATAAAGCCCTTATTTCGTTCTCTAGATTCTCTAAAATTTCCATGCACTTATCGTCTGAATCCCCTGGATTGTTTCTGTTCCTCGATCTTTTTCAACTCCTGACGCTGCACCTCATTTTCCTGCTCCAGGTATTTCTTGTTGGCCCGGAGCAGCGCGTTTTCAAATTCTATCTCCTTTTTTTGCGTTTTAAGCGGCTCTAACTGCTTTTTCATCGCTTCCCCCTCCTCGATGGCCTTAAACGCGTCAGGCAGCCCGTTTGCCAGCTTATAGACCGTTTTTAGGCTCTGCTCCTCCTGCTGCCGTTTGAACTGGATGGAATTCAAATGGCGGATGCTGCTGCTCTGCCCCCGCTCCAGGCCCAGCTCCTTGGCCACGATCGTTTGCAGCTCGGCCATGTCGTCGCGCTTCATGCGGATGCTTTTACCCGTGGCTTTCTCTGTCCAGTCGAAGACCAAATGGCCATGGTAGTTAGGTTTCCATTCGCTGGTGGCCTGGTCGTAATGGCCTTCGTCTTTGTGGGCGTATCCCTGAATAGTCCTAATTCCAAAGCGCTCCTCGATGGCCTGGCCAACCCTGCGCAGATCCTGCGCCGTGTGCCGCTCCTCGATCAGCAGCACACCCTCGCGGATGGGTGCCGCTTTGGCTTGCATTCGTTGGCCGGTGGTGGCCTGGTACCTGGCCACCGCGTCGGCTCGCGCCTGGGCGATGCTCGCCAGCTTGAACGAGGAGTTCAGCGGGCTTAGGTCTTCCCGCACGTAGCCGAGTTTCTTTTCCCTTTCGTTATGCTGCTCGCTGCCTGCCTTCACCGGGCGTACGTGGATGCTGCTTTTTCCCATTTTTTTTTCCTTTTAGTTTGGCCGCCTGGCGTCGCAGACCTCACCGCACCCTTTATGGGTGCTAGTGAGCTAAAACCCTTGCTATAACCCTTGAAAGCAAAGTTAAACGCTCTTCCCCTAAAAGCCAAGCGTGCCGGAGGACGCAAGCCGATTTTTGTGCGGCTGGTTAGCGATACCCTGAGTGCTATTGGACAATTGACCTATTTATTTTTGGATGTAAAACTAGGTGGCTATTGATTGAAATCAATGAATACACTTTGAGTATATGTCAAAAGCCATAATTGTTTTAACTCTTTGATTAATAGGATACTAAAAAATTTCCTTTGTATATTACAACCATTTCAATTAAAAATGGGACTACAGTATACTCCGTAGCGTAAACACTCTATTGTTATGAACCTAAATACAGTAATGCGATTTGCTTTTACACCTTTTATGGTGTTTATGTTAAGCTTTCAATGCTCGCATGAGGATGATGACCTAGCAGTTAGCAAGTGTGATTGTCAGACTACACCGACAATGACTGAAGAAAAGAAAGATGTAGAAGCTGTAGTGGTTTTAATAACTAGCTACCAAGGTCAAGATATGTATGTTTTAAGTACTGAACCAAGAGATTTCAGCACTACGTCGCATACTGCTGGCCGAAACATCTTGGTTTCTTGTGACTCCTTACCGAAACAGTACCAAAAAACAGGTGTACAGGTTATGGTATCTTATAAGCGTAAAGATTGCTACGGTGCTCTTACCGCGCCTACCCTTCGCTCCTACTATGGTTATTATGTTGACTTGACTTCCATTCGAGTTAAACCGTAGTGGTATATCAATTGGATATAACAATATACCCTATCCACTCCGTATTGAGTGCAAAATGGTTCAATACTAATTTTTTTTAACGTAATACACTTCTAAGAGTGAAACGACTTATTTTATTCACTCTCATTGCGTACTTAAAAGCCTTTTGTGGTTTGAGCCAAGATACTAATTCATTAAACCAAAGTGATGGATTTTTTGATATTAGCTTCTCAATGGGTCCCACATGGCAGAGTACAATGATGAATTTTTTTGATTTAAAACCAATAAATGGGACACAACAATTTTGTGTCCCATTTGTTTATGAGAAAAACATACAGGGTGTCGGTTTTTCTCCATCAATATCAATTCTTTCTAAAAAATCTAGATTAGGAATAGATTATACTTTAAATTTGCGGTATGATTATATTTACCACATTTTTGGAGCTAATAGGCAAATTAATGAGGTAATAACGAACAACTATTTTAGTGTATACAAAATACTTAACAATAAAAATAAAGTATTAACCAATCCTATTTTAGGTGTCGGTTATGGGATCATCAACACAAGAAAAGAATTCGTTTTCGACAATACTTGTAGTGGTAATAGTGAGGAACTTTTTGATCTACAATTTTCAGTATTAGAATTATATTATCAAATTCCAATTGGGAAAAGCATATTTGTAGAACCTAAGGTAAATGTAACTACAAATGGTCATCCCATCAATCGTAAATCGCAGTACGCTTTTTATGGTCTTAGAGTAGGATATATTTTTGAATAGGGGATATATCTCATTTGAGATTCTATACACTATTTTGTTTATTATCTGCTGGTAATCTTTCCCCCCTCAGGGGCAGGGGTAGACCTAAAAAATCTATCAACAAACCATCGCGCAGCGATTCCTATTGTTAGTAAAATACAAAACCCGACCCCTCGAAGTATCCGCCTTGTAGACAGTTTCGGGGTCGGGTACTAAATACGCACATCAGTACGCAGGTCGGCTTATCCCTTCCATGGTTGCGTCTCCGCAGAGCCAAGGTCCGTTTCCGCCAATTATCTTGAACGTGTGAATAATATGGTACACTAATTTACTTTTATTGGATGCTTTTTACTTCGTCGCGGCTTAGCATGACCCACTAATTGAGTATCGAATAGCGGTTTACCTTGCTCCGATCGTGAGACATACACAGCAGCATCAAACAAAGCGTATCTTTTATTGTTAGCGTCTGATTTCCAAGCCATTTGAGCATTTATAGCATATATGTTAGTACTGCCAGATTTGACTATATCTACTGCCTTTTTCTCCCTTAAATAGTTGGTACATCGAAATATAGTCGATCTATGTAGTCCCATTGCTTCAGCTAGTGCTTCTTGACTTACTACCAAGGCATTTCTTTTATCCATGTGCTGTAAAAGCCATAGAAAGACCTTTACAGCCGTTGGGTTCTCAGTCGTCATCTCAATAATTAAATCAAGTTTATCAACGTATAGCTGTACAAACTTGTCATTAACTAGCTCTACTTCCCCAGTATCATAATTTGTCCTTTCTCTCTCGTGGGCCATACCTCATGTTGCATAGGGTGAAACATCATTGCATCATTTTGGCACAAATATAGAATTAATAAACAACATCATGATGCACAGATATAACAATATTTACTTTCTCTGCATCTTGATGGTGCAAACATGTTGCATGAGCTATGCAACATGTATGTTGCACACTGTGCAACATGACTATACACTAACTAATTATAAATCAAATAGTTATGTATGTTTTTATTCTGTATCTCCTTTACTGCCAAAAAAACCGTCGGAGACACCTAATTTTTTTAGCGGATTTATTGGTCTAATGGGGCTCTGCCCCAAACCCCGAGATTTTCAGGTTAGGCCCCTGCCCCTGATTGTACGGCTAACGCACGGCGTGATCTCGGTCATATTTTGCCGCGTCCCTCGGATGCCTGGCGCGGAAATATTCGATGAAGCTGTCTTGCTGCTTGATCGTTCGATTTGCATCGACGAGCTGCTCGCTCTGGTAGTCGGTGTACTTCTGGTTGAATATTGGGGCTAGCATGTACCCTATTGCCAATCCTCCTAGGGTAGTAAACAGCATGGCGTAGAGTAGCAGCCTTGTGCTCTCATTTAGCCCGTATTCGAGTTTTTTGGGGATTCTGGCTTCTAATGCTTCCAGCCTGGCGGTCATTCGCTCGATGGTGGCCAGGTGATCATCTAAAATCGGTTTTACCGCTGCGGCTATCTCAGCCGGATCAATCTTGTTGACCGGAGGCCTGGCAAGTATCCTTTTGATATCTTGCGTAAATGTCTGAAAATTAGCGTGTAAGGAGTCAATACTTTTCTGTAAATCTTCTACTACTTTCATGAGATTACCGTCTGATTCCTCTGGATTGCTTTTGTTCTAATTCTTTGTTTTCCTTCTCGAGGTGGTCTTTGTTGGCCTGTAGCCAAAAATTGGCTTCTTCTAGGCCCTGTTTTTGCTCTCTAAGCGGTTCTAACTCTTTTTTCATCGCTTCCCCCTCCCTAATGGCTTTGAACGCGTCAGGTAGCCCTTTTGCCAGCTTGTACGTCTTCACAAGCGCCTGTTCCTCCTGCTGGCGCTTGTACTGAATGGCATTCAGGTGGCGTACGCTGCTGCTCAGCCCGCGTTCGAGGCCCAGCTCGGTGGCTACGATCGTTTGCAGCTCGGCCATATCGTCACGGCTCATCTTGATGCTTTTGCCGGTGCTCCGGTCGGTCCAGTCGAAAACCATATGCCCGTGGTAATTAGGTTTCCACTGGTTGGTGGCCTGGTCGTAGTGGCCTTCGTCTTTGTGAGCGTATCCCTGAATAGTCCTAATTCCGAATTTCTCCTCGATGGCCTTGCCAACCTTCCGTAGGTCTTCCGCAGTATGGCGCTCCTCGATCAGGAGCACGCCCTCCCGGATGGGCGTTGCTTTGGCCTGCATCGTCCGGCCCGTCTTTTCCTTGCAGACCGCAGCGGCCGCCGCCTTCGCCTGGGCGATGGTCTCCAGCTTGAAGCTCGTGTTCAGGTGGGAGAGGTCGTCCCTTACGTAGGTGAGCTTTTTCTCCCGCTCGTTGTGCTGCTCGCTGCCGACCTTGACTGGGCGTACATGAATGCTGCTCTTTCCCATTTTCTTCCCTTTTAGCTTTGACCTGGTTAAAGTCCCCAGGCGTCGCAGACCTCACAAACTACATCGTAGTTATAGTGAGCTATAACTTAACCAGCAACCAGCAAAGTTAAGAGCCCTTTCCCTAAAAGCCAAGCGTGCCGAAGGACGCAAGCCGTTTTTCGTGCGGCTGGTTTTTCTCCCCTTCTATTTTTTAAATCAGTTATACAGACGTTCCCAAAATGATTTTTTATCTTGTTAAAACATTCGGTTAGCGATGCTCTCGATGATCGTCGTTAAGGCAAATCGTTTTTCGTTGACTCACCGTTTACAAATAAGCAGAATCATAAGGTTCTTTTTGGTTTCTCAATTTCTTTAACTTCTTCACAAGGAAAACGATTTGGTCATGAAAAATAAAATAGTTTATAACGTCTTTTTATTACTCTTTTTATGTACTACTTCCTTTGCACAAAATCATAATAATTCTGAACTCGAAAAGATGTATAATGAAGATCAAAGTGCAAGAAAGGTACAAAAAATTGATTGGTTTCAGTTGAATAAAGATGATAGTTTGAGACAACGTCGCGCATATGAAATGTTAGATTCAGGACGAGTAGTATCGGGTAAAGATTATTACCATGTAGCTATGATATACCAACACGGTAAAGATACAACGGCTTCGAGCATGGCGGTAAAAATGATGAAAAAAGCAATCGGGCTAGATTCGACTGTTAATAAGTGGCTTTTAGCAGCAGCCATTGATCGGGACTTAATGAGAAGGAAGGAACCACAAATCTATGGTACACAGTATATAATGCAGGGACAAAATGCCAAATGGGAACTGTATAAGATAGATACTACAAAAATTTCAGACACTGAACGAAAGTATTATGGCGTGGAGTCTTTAGCTGAGCAACGGATAAAAGAACGTAATATGAATTTGTTATCTATTGATAATTTCTACTCAAAAACAAACTCTATAGAACAAACAGTTCAACTCATAAATTCGGAAAATAAAAAAGGTATTTCTTCTGAATATAATGTTAGTGAGAGTCAAATAAATAGCTTTGCATATAATTTATTACGAGCCAAGAAGGAAAAAGAGGCACTGGCTATTTTTCAGCTTAATACTCAACTACATCCCGAAGGATTTAACGCGTTTGATAGTTTAGGTGAATGTCTAATGCTAATGAACAGAAAAGAGGATGGCATTAAAGCTTATAGAAGATCTTTAGAATTAAATCCTAAGAACGATAATGCAAGGAAAATATTAAATGATTTGAGGTAAACCCCTTCCCACCTCAGGGGCAGGGGCCTAACCTGAAAATCTATCAACTAATAAATCCTTTTTGTTAGTAAAGTACAAAAAAACCCGACCCCTCGAAGTATCCGTCTCACGGACGGTTTCGGGGTCGGGTTGTAAATACGCACATCAGTACGCAGGTCGGCTTATCCCTTCCAAGGTTGCGTCTCCGCAGAGCCAAGGTCCGTTTCTACCAATCACCTTTAATATGTGTACAGTATTCTGATAATCAGATATCTACCTTATTTTTATCTTTCTTATTAGTTCTGAATTTCTTGGGCTTTTTAGGGTTAGCATGGCCAACGAGCTGAGTATCAAATAGCGGTTTATCCTGCTCTGATCCAGATATATAAATCGCGGCATTGAATAAAGCATATCTCTTATTGTTAGCGTCTGATTTCCAGGCAATTTGAGCATTTACTGCGTATATATTCGTATTGCCTGATTTCAGAATATCAAGTGCCTTTTTCTCTTTGAGATAGGCTATTTTGTACCGGATATTTCTCTCTGTCATCCCAAAAGCCTCAGCAAGCGCAACTTGGCTAACTACCAAAGCATTCCTTCTATCCATATGCTTTAAAATCCAAGTAAAGACTTGTACTGCTACCTTATCTTCACCAGTCATTTCTATGATGAGATCAAGGTTATCGACGTACAATTGAACGAACTCATCGTTCACCGTTTCTACCTCTCCGGTATTGTAATTAGTCCTTTCCTTCTCGTGTGCCATAATGCTAAAATGGTTCCTGTTATCAGGCAAATATACTTCCTATTCCCGGAAATAAACAATCCTATGCAAGGAATTATTATTTCCTATCACATACCAAATCTATAGGAACCACTGGTTCCGGGATCCCGGAACCAAGCTGCTTCCTATAGATTTTATGTAAGTATCTATAAATCATATAGTTATTATATTTCTCCTTCTGTATCTCCCAGAAGTATTAAAAACCGTCGGAGACACCATCTTTTTTTTAGCGGATTTTTTTGTCTAAATGGGGCGCTGCCCCAAACCCCGAGATTTTCAGGTTAGGCCCCTGCCCCTGATTGTACGGCTTACTGATTCATGGCTTGGTCGTACCTCGCCGCGTCCCTGGGGTGCTTGGCGCGGAAGTAGTCGATGAAGCCTTGCTGCTCCCGGATTTGCCGTTGCGCCTCGACTAGTTCGGCGGACTGGCGATTGCTGGCACCTTCGTTGATGTCGGGCGCCAAGACGTACCCAAAAAAGAGCCCTATTGCTAGCATTGCCATCATCGAATAGAGCAATAGCCTGGTGCTTGCATTCAGCCCGTATTCGAGCTTTTTGGGGATTCTGGCCTCTAATGCTTCCAGCCTGGCAGTCATTCGCTCGATGGTGGCCAGGTG
>MWWA01000226.1_pt1 | contig 16232 bp, 14 predicted proteins | sample 1047341 | NCBI WGS metagenome assembly MWWA01 (sample SAMN06349978, study PRJNA376086) | soil metagenome | isolation source: MS5-1 sample Antarctic (ecotone) soil | place: Antarctica | collected 2015-01-13
CCAAACATGGACCTGGAGGAACTTATCGACACTTTAGTTATCAATGTAAGACATGTAAGTGTGGATACTCCTATGTCGGAAGGAGAGGAAAGTACTTTACTTGATGTACTTGTCAACACGAATGCAGAAAAAACCGATGCGGCACTTGATCATCACCAGTCATTAAAAACGGAGATTGACCGTTCACTACAAACGCTTACAGAAAGGCAGAAAGAAGTGATCTGTTATTTTTTCGGAATCGGTGTAGATCATCCTCTGAGCCTGGAAGATATTGGAGAAAGGTTCAATCTGACGCGGGAAAGGGTACGCCAGATAAAAGATAAGGCCATCACCAAACTCAGGTCTCAGCAAAAATCTAATTTATTACGCAGCTACCTGGGCGCATAATTTCCATTCCATTCCTTGTTATCTTTGCGCAAACTTTTTAAATGAACATCTTTGGATGTTCATTTTTTTTATTAAACCTTCATTAGGTTTCATCAATGCTTTAGTTTGAACTTGTAAAAGATACCCGGAAGCCCTGACTTCCTTAAAAATAAAATTATGTTTGAATCACTACAGGACCGGTTGGAAGGCGCGTTTAAAAATTTAAAAGGTGAAGGCCGGATCACCGAACTGAATGTTGCTGCTACGGTAAAAGAAATCCGGAGAGCCCTTGTTGATGCGGATGTGAATTATAAAATCGCCAAGGAATTTACAGATACAGTAAGGGAGACCGCACTTGGAGACAAAGTACTCACTGCGATCAGCCCAAGCCAGTTGATGGTGAAAATTGTAAAGGATGAACTGGTAAGGCTGATGGGAAATGAGGCAGCTGAATTTAATTCAAAAGGGGCGCCGGCCGTTATTCTGATCGCAGGTTTGCAGGGAAGTGGAAAAACCACTTTTAGCGGTAAGCTGGCGTATTATTTAAAAAAACAAAAAAAGCTCGCTCCACTTCTGGTGGCAGCAGACGTTTACAGACCTGCTGCCATGGAGCAGTTAAGGGTACTGGGTGAACAGATCGGTGTGGAAGTACACCTGGAACCGGAAAATAAGAACCCGGTTGATATTGCACTGAATGCTATTAAGGAAGCAAAGGCGCGCAATAAAAATGTTGTAATCATAGATACTGCAGGTCGACTGGCCATTGATGAAGCCATGATGACCGAAGTGAGTAACATTAAATCAGCAGTTCAGCCACAGGAGATCCTGTTTGTTGTGGATAGCATGACGGGGCAGGATGCAGTAAATACGGCAAAAGCATTTAATGACCGGCTGGATTTTTCGGGTGTTGTTCTTACCAAACTCGATGGTGATACAAGAGGCGGTGCTGCCCTATCTATAAAGTATACCGTCAACAAGCCGATTAAATTTATCAGCAGTGGGGAGAAACTGGAAACGCTCGATGTGTTTTATCCGGACAGGATGGCGCAGCGTATCCTGGGGATGGGGGATATTACCAGCCTGGTAGAAAAAGCACAGGCGGAATTTGATGAAGAGCAGGCAAAGCAATTGGAGAAAAAAATCAGGAAAAACCAATTTGATTTTGCTGATTTTAAACAACAGCTTGAACAGATCAAGCGGATGGGAAACATCAAGGACCTGTTGGGAATGATTCCCGGTGTAGGTAAATCTATAAAGGATATTGATATCAGTGATGATGCGTTCAAAGGCATTGAAGCCATAATTAATTCCATGACGCCCCAGGAAAGATCAAACCCCGACCTGATTGATGGCAGCAGAAGAAAGCGCATTTCTAAAGGAAGTGGAAAAGAAATCTCGGAGGTAAATGCGTTTATGAAGCAGTTTGAACAGATGAGGGAAATGATGAAAACGATGAACAAGATGCCTATGGGCAGGATGATGCCGGGAATGGGAAGGAAATAGGCTTTTCAACAAAATCATAAAAATGCTGCAACCAGCATTTTTTTAATGTTTAATGACAATTAATGTTTAAACATTAATTAGCTTGCCTATCTAAACGCTATAAAAATGCTTTCATTAAAAAATTATCTTTTTGCTGCTGCAATAGCGGCCACGAGTTTGTTTGTCTCCTGCAATCATACGGCCCAGGCCGACGATGCGCCCGTTTCCGACAAAAAAGAGGTGGCCAATGTTTCCGGAAACCAGTTCATAATTGACACTTCTGATTCTCATGTCCGGTTTATTGGATATGGAGTAGGGAAAAGCCATCCCGGGAGCCTGAAGCTTTCCAATGGAAATATCCTGGTAGAGAACAATGAGCTCCGCGGAGGCAATTTTACGATCAACATTAAAAGCCTGGGAGTTGATGAGGAGGGTGACATGTTCCAGGAAAAATTAAAAGGACATCTTCTGTCTGCTGATTTCCTGGATGCTGAAAAGCACAGTACATCTACATTTAGAATAACGGATGTGCGACCTTTTACGACCGCGGGAAGTGATACATCAGTGGTTGCCGGGGCAAACTATACCGTTAGCGGAAATTTCACGCTGAAGGAAACTACCAAAAACATCAGTTTCCCTGCAAAAGTCGAAATTTTGGATGGCCAGCTTACTGCCATTGCCAATTTTAATATCGACCGTGCGGATTGGAGCATGCACTATGGAACGGACAAATCGCTGGGAGACAAGTTTATTTCGGAGAAAGTAAACATACAGTTGAATCTTGTAGCACGTCCATAAGCTCTATTTACCGACCAGCTCAGCATCTGTAATATTCTTCAAAAAAGTTTATGGGTTATTATTTGATTTTTACACCTTTAAGCTTAGATTTGCTCTCTTAATTTTATTTCTTCACCGCATTTAAATTTCTATTTAAGATGCCAGTTAAAATCCGTTTACAAAGACACGGGTCTAAAAAAAGACCCTTTTACTTCATTGTTGTCGCAGATGCACGCAGCCCCCGCGATGGTAAATTTGTTCAGAAACTCGGTACTTACAATCCCCTGACTACGCCTGCCACAGTGCAGCTCGATCGTCAGCGTGCATTGGACTGGCTCCAGAAGGGAGCACAGCCAACTGATACCGTTAGAAAAATTTTATCGTACAAAGGTGTGTTATTCCTCAAGCATTTATTGCGTGGTGTAACACTTGGGTTGTTTGATGAAGCTACAGCAATGGAAAAGTTCCAAAAATGGCATACCGAGCATGAAGCTCACATCAGGAAACGCCAGGAAGAAGCTCAACGTGAAAGACGCGGCAGAAGAAATCCCCCATACCAGCGCAGGGAAAGAAGACCAGCTGCTGATACAGGTTCTGAAGGCTAAACCTAACCGGTACTTCAATTTATTAAGATCCCGTCTTTGGCGGGATCTTGTTTTTAGGGGTATCACTTCAATTTGAAAAAACTAAATTTTATGGAAGCATACTTCAAGATCGGAAAACTGGTTTCAACCTTTGGATTAAAAGGCGAGCTCATTTTAAAACACAGCCTTGGGAAAAAAACCTCATTAAAAGGACTGAAGGCATTATTTATTGAAGAAAAGAAAGAAAGTTTTATCCCATGGTTCCTCGAGAGTACCAAAATCAAAAATGAGGAGGAACTTTATATAAAATTAGAAGGACTGAATGTAAAGGAAGATGCAAAAAAGCTGGTTCAGAAAGAGGTATGGCTTCCGGAAACGGACCTGAAAAAGTTTTCAGCTAAGTCTGCACCCATAAACCTTTTAGGTTACGCTATAATTGAGGAAGACCAGGTACTTGGACAAATCCTGGAAGTGATCGAACAGCCGCACCAGTTACTGTGCAGGATCGAGATCAGGAAAAAAGAAGCCCTGATCCCGCTTCATGAAGAAACCATTATTAAAATCGATCATAAAAAACAACAGGTTATAGTCGATTTGCCTCAAGGATTACTGGAAATTTATCAGTAGGAATTCCTGTTGCCCTAATTGCATTTCTTGCCTGGATCATATGACGCTGTTCATGAGCGATCAAAAAACGAAATGTGTCACCAAGTTTCAACCTGATTAATTTGCTGATGGAAATAGGAATGCGTATCGTTTCCAGATTTCTTTTTTCCGACAGTTCCAGAAGGTGCAATATTTTATGCTGGTGCTGAAGGAATTCCGTAAAAGCCTGTTCAGCGCTTATACTTCTGTCGGGACGATATCCTTTCATGGCCTTCATTTTGTTTTTGATCTCGTACACGTTTTTCGGCATCATCATATTTGTAAAATAATTTCCAAAAAAACCGGGAACAAACCAGGCGTTTATTTCTTTGGGAATTTGTACCAGTTCACGTTCAATTGCAGGCAAATAATAGCGGTTGTACATGTTCAGGTGTTCAACAGCCTGCACAGCACTCCATTTTCCTTTTTCCGGCTGGTAACAGAGTTTTACCGCATCCATTTCGCTTATATGTTCAGCCGCGCTGATCAATTGGCGCACATCAGCTTTAAGTTGGTCTAGCAATTCCTGGGTCTTAATTTTTTTCATATTGATTGTTCTATGCGAATGTTTAATTGCAAATTCTTTGCCCTGATCAATTTAGTTTTTTAGGTGACGTAAGGCTTCTCTACTTCCTAACCCAATCAATAGGCTCATCTGTTCAATCCCGTACCATCATCCATGTACGTTCCTGTGCAAATTTAACCATCCTGCGCATCATCGCCAACGTTAATACAAGTTCCAATGACCCAGGCTGTTGCTGCTCCAGGAATATTTTGCAGAGAAATATTTTCGTGATTATCCATTGAGAAGGTCTAATGGTTAAATTTGAAACCTGTCGCAGTGTATTTCACATATTGCCCATTTTGACCTGGATGCTTTTTTTGTTTCTGTTGAGCTTTTAAAAAATCCGCATCTGAAAGGCCTGCCACTGATCGTTGGAGGCGACGGTCAAAGAGGCATTGTAGCAGCATGCAGTTATGAAGCACGCAAATTTGGAATACAAAGTGCCATGCCCTCCCTAACTGCAAAAAAGCTTTGTCCGGATGCAGTTTTTTTAAAAGGCAGTTACCAGGATTACAGCAAATATTCAAGAATGGTTACTGAGATCATTGCATCAGCAGTCCCGCTTTATGAGAAAGCTTCCATTGATGAATTTTATATTGATCTTTCCGGCCTCGAAAAATTTTTCGGCGTAAGGCAGTTTACCAGGGAATTAAGGAAACAAATTACAAGGGAAACCGGTCTTCCGATATCGTTTGGGTTGTCAACCAACAAAATGGTGAGCAAGATGGCCACAAATGAAGCCAAGCCCAATGGATTTCTTGAAATTGAACCAGGCATGGAAACTGCCTTCCTATGGCCGCTTACGGTGGAAAAAATTCCTGGTGTTGGAAAGCAGACTTTAATTGAATTGCAGGCCATAGGCATTTATAAAATTAAAGACCTTGCAACTTGTTCGATTCAACTTCTTGAAAATAAATTTGGCAAGTGGGGAAGAAAATTAGCTGAAAAATCGCATGGCATTTCGAATGCGGTAATTGAACCTTATAATGAACAAAAATCCATTTCGCATGAAACTACTTTTAATGAGGACAGCACTGACAAACAGTTCCTGCATCAGCAACTTGTAAAACTGACAGAAGAAACAGCTTATGAATTAAGGAAAGAAGAAAGGCTGGCTGGATGTGTAACGGTCAAGATCCGGTACGAAGATTTTACTACCGTTTCCAAACAGGAAACCATAGATTATACAGGGCTTGATAATATCCTGCTTTCTAAAGTGGAAGACTTGTTTAAAAAGCTTTATAAAAGCGGACAAAAAGTGCGATTGCTTGGGGTAAGGTTCAGTCACCTGGTACCCATGACCCTGCAGATGAATTTGTTTGATAATGCCGCGGAGCAATTAGCATTATACAAGACCATTGACCAGATCAAAAATGAGTTTGGGTACGGGCTCATTACAAAAGCCACCACCATTAAAAAGAAACGACCTGACTAAAAGTTCAAAATCTTTTTCTAATCCTTAATTTTATCGCCCGTTGCAGCGGACATAACGGCCATTAACAACAATAAATTTTGAGTATGCAAACAGCTTGGAAAGATTACCAGGACCAGCACCAGCAAAGATTTTTAGATGAAATGCTTGAATTATTACGCATTCCCTCTATTTCGGCAAAAACAGAAAGAAAAGAAGATATGCGCAAATGCGCTGACCTTGTGAAGCAACGTTTACTGGATTCAGGCGCAGGCAAAGCAGAAGTGATGGAAACTGCGGGACACCCGGTAGTTTATGGAGAAAAGATCATAGACCCTTCCAAACCAACGGTGCTTGTTTACGGGCATTATGACGTGCAACCACCTGAACCGCTTGAACTATGGAATAGCGGACCATTTGATCCGGTGATCAAGGATGGTAAAGTATATGCGCGCGGAAGTGCAGATGATAAAGGCCAGTTTTACATGCATGTCAAAGCCATGGAGATCATGAACAAGACCAACAGCATGTCAACCAATATTAAATTTTTAATTGAAGGAGAAGAAGAAGTGGGTTCGCCTAACCTTGCAAAATTTGTTGCGGAAAATAAAGCACTTTTAAAAGCAGATGTGATCCTGATTAGTGACAGTGCGCTGTTAAGTATGGATACACCTACCCTGGATGTAGGCATGCGCGGACTATCATACATAGAGGTGGAAGTTACGGGACCCAACCGTGATCTGCATAGCGGCACTTATGGAGGGGCAGTAGCCAATCCTATCACCATGTTAAGTAAACTGATCGCTTCCTGTCATGATGAAAACAATCATATTACCATACCCGGATTTTATGATGATGTTGCAGTAGCAACAGAAGCAGAGCGCAATTTACTTGCGAGGGCGCCTTTTGATGAAGATGAATACAAGCAGGAACTGGGTGTTAAAAAAGTTTGGGGTGAGAAAGGTTTTACCGTTAATGAAAGAACCGGGATAAGGCCTACACTTGAATTAAATGGCATCTGGGGTGGTTATACAGGAGAGGGTGCCAAAACCGTTTTGCCATCAAAAGCATTTGCAAAGATCTCGGCGCGACTTGTACCCAACCAGTCATCAGAAAAGATCACAAAACTGCTGATCGATTATTTTGAAAAAAATGCACCGGAAGGTGTAACCGTAAAAGCGGAATTACATCATGGAGGAGAACCTTATGTAACACCAATTGATTATAAAGGCTACCAGGCAGCAGCAAAAGCGATCAAAACCACTTTCGGTAAGGATCCGATTCCCGTGCGTGGTGGAGGAAGTATCCCTATCTGTACCATTCTTGAAAAAGAGCTGGGTGTCAAGATCGTTTTTATGGGTTTTGGATTAGACAGTGACAACCTGCATTCCCCTAATGAAAAATTCAATCTTGAAAATTATTATAAAGGCATTGAAACCATTCCATACTTCCACAAGTACTTTGCGGAAGGATAATAAAAAAGCCAGGGCGATTGTCCTGGCTTATTTTTTTGATGTTTTATTTAAACTGGTTCGTTTGCTTTTTCCCGCGCTTCGCTCCTTTCCTTTTCATCGGCTTCCGGTTCATCTGCTTTATCATTGAGACCAGGCGCGTATTTTAAATGAATGAACATGGCGAAATGATCTGATCCATTTGGCGGAAGGCGTTTCATTTTAATAAGCCCAAAGTGCAGGGAACAGAATATGTAATCGAGGGGAACCCTGAACCACCAGTGCAACGCGGAAAACGTACTATAAAATCCGCGGCCTCTCCTGGGATCCAGCAGGCCACTCACTTTTCGGAAAAGCTTGGTAACATGACTCCAGGCCACATCATTCAGATCACCCATCACAATACAGGGCAATTTTTCATATTCTACCAGTGAAGCCACTTTCATCAGTTCTTTATCTTTTGCTGTAGAGTATAATGATTCACCGGGTACAGGAGGTTTAGGATGCAGCCCATAAATTTTCACCCACACACCAGAAGGCAATTTCAATTCCGCTTCAACGGAAGGAACATCATTTTCTACACGAAATAAAATTTTATGGTTTCTCAATTCAAACCTGCTGAAGAACAATAGCCCATAAGTGTTGTCCATTGGATGTTTAAGCCTGTAAGGATAATGCTGATCCAGGACCTCCATGGCACTGGCCCATTTACTGTCGGTTTCTACCAATAACAAAAGATCCGGATCCATTTTACGCAACTGGTTAATGAATTTCTGATACTGATGATTATCCTGTAGCACGTTTGCGGTAAGGATCTTTATTTCGTTATTTGTATCGGTGCTGACAGTTCGCTTCATTTCTTTAGGAGCGATCTGGGTATATGGAAAGATCTTGACTAACAGGTAAATGATGGAAACAACTGAAGGAATTAAAAGCCACAGGAAAAGTTCGGCCAGTGCTCCCCTAAAAACCACCAGTGCTATCAGTAAAGCAATGCCAACCGTTAATTTTTGCAAACGGGGGTATTCCATAGAACGGAAGGTCCAGTAGTCGCTCCTGACCCAGGGCAGCACGGTTACGCCCACGAAAAGAAAGGAAATTAAGGCAAGAATGATCCTGATCATAAAAAAGGCATTAAGCAACAATATGAAAATTTTGTACCAGCAGCACCCAATATATTTAGGATTGGAATTTGATTTATATGCGGTGCAAATTAATCATCGAAAAACAATTGTACTTCATCATTTTCGTTTTGCATAATTTTCGTTTATGCCGGAAAAATTAAGGATTGATAAATATTTATGGTCTATCAGGTTGTTCAAAACAAGGACACTTGCCACTGCGGCCTGTGATTCAGGAAAAGTGAAGTGGAATGGTGCAGGGGTTAAACCCAGCAAAGCTGTTTCCATTGGAGAGGAATACGAGATCAAAACAGAGGCAAGGCGGTGGATCATCAGGGTAACAGGATTACTTACGAACAGGGTTGCTTACCCCGAAGCAATTAAACATTATGTTGATCTTACGCCTCAGGAAGAACTGGACCAGGTAAAGTTCCAGGCAGAATCTTTTTATACAGGCAAAAGGCCCAGTAAGGTGGGCCGACCTTCAAAAAAACAAAGAAGGGAAATGGAAGATTTTTTTGGTGATGAGGAATCTAAATAGCCTTGCTGAACATTTGCCTGTCAGCGTTCTTTTCTCCTCTTTGAAGATAAAGGTCAAATGCGCTGCAGATGTTTCGGATGAAATAATGTCCCTGTTCTGTGATCTGTGAACCTTTTTCATCCCAGGTTAACAGACCGTCTTTTGCAAGATCTGCAAGTACATGTTTTCTAAAGATTTTTATGATGACTAAACCCTGCCCTGGGATTCAGGAACGCTACAACTCTGAAATGAAATGAGGTAGCAGGGAAATCATAAAACAATATTCAGGACATACTGATCCAAATTAGTATGTTGAATCAATTCATGCACCAAAATCTGCAAATCAAACAACAAGGGAAAAATCGCATGAGGCAGATATGCAATTTTACAACTCAATAAATTTTTATGAACCTACTTCACCATTTATTAAAAACTGCACTTGTTATTTTTGCCGTAGCGCTGCTCTCAGTTGTCCTGATTTCTTTCCAGTCAAGCCCATTCAATGATATCTGGCAACACCTGGGCATCACCAGGGAAAAAGGCACAAAGAACATTGAAGAAAGCTTTAAGAATGGTTACCTGCATTATTTTGGTGCAAAAAACCTGAAAAGCATTGTAACAGGCGATCGCAAAGCAATTACACTTGATCTGCTTCAGTATTCAAAAACACAATTAAACAGTCAAAGCTTTATAAAGCAATATGAGGATCTAGAATAATGGCCCAACCAACCCAGCCCGATTATAAAGAAGTAACTAAAGAATCCATCAGGAAAGCACGTATTGAAGAAACTGAAAAATCAATAAAAGGAACAGAGCTCAATATTTCAAAATCAACTGCTGATATGGCTAAATCATTGAAACCTCTTGTTGAAATGTTGAAAAACAATTTAAAAGAATATAAAGATGAGAACAGCCAGATGATTGAACTGATGTACCAGGGTGAAGGGGGACACTTTTTTTTGCACCTATCTTTGCAGCATGCAGATCGACATCATTACTGTACTACCTGAACTACTGGAAAGTCCTTTATCCCATTCCATAATGAAGCGCGCAAAAGATAAAGGGTTATTGCAGGTTCATATTCACAGCCTGAGGAAATGGGCGGTGAATGAGTACGGCCAGGTTGATGATTACCAATATGGAGGCGGAGCAGGCATGGTTATGATGTGCGAACCGCTGGCAAAAGCAATTGATGATCTGCAGAAAGAAGTGACCTATGACGCTATAATATTTTTAACCCCGGATGGAAAAACACTGAATCAGAAAATAGCCAACAGCCTTTCTTTAAAGAAGAATTTACTAATGATCTGTGGCCATTATAAAGGCATTGATGAAAGGATCAGGGAACATTATGTAACCATGGAAATTTCAATTGGCGATTACGTTTTAAGCGGAGGCGAACTTGCAGCTGCAGTTTTGGTGGATGCTCTCGGCAGATTATTACCCGGGGTTTTAAATGATGAAACTTCTGCACTCACCGATTCTTTCCAGGATAACCTGCTGGCGCCACCGGTTTATACCAGGCCATCGGATTTCAGGGGATGGAAAGTTCCGGAAATTTTATTGGGTGGTGATCCTAAAAAAATTGAAGAATGGCGCTATGAAAAAGCAACGGAAAGAACCAAACAAAGAAGACCTGATCTTTTACAGGAAGATGAAGTGTAAAAATCAGGAAAAGTTCAATTAAACTAAACAGCGGAATGTAATAGCCTCCTGTTGAAACAGGACGCTATTGATTAGGACAATGCTTCCTAAATCAGAAAGCTTGCAAGATTTTTAGGAAAAAAAGTGCCCCGCTTAGAAAAGCAGGGCTTCACCCTTAACCATACGAAACCTTGTTCGAATATTATTAAAAAGTTGTGATCAGTTATTTAAGTAGATAGATTAAAGTTAAGTGGTCATTGTTTTCAATGCATCCCCATTCGATGAAATGCTTCAAACCATCGATAAATTTTAGCTTTCGATTATATTAACTTTTCTCAAAAAAATCTTTGACTTCTTCGATTGCCGAATGGCATTTGGATTCAATATAGCAGTACTCTTCCCATAAGTGGCTGTTTTCCTCCTGCTTTGTGTTTTGTTCTATCCGATCGAGGGCAGGATGCAGGTCTTCCGACATTCCCACATAACCTATGGTTGATTTCATACTATGGGCTACGTTCTTTGCCGCGTTATAATCCTTTTCAACAATCGCATTTTTTAATTGCTCCAGTTCCAGCGGCACCTGTTGAATGAATTGCTGGAGGAGCTGTGATTCGAAGCCTGCATCATTGCCTGATAATTCATGAAGGTATTCCAGGTTGATGTGCTGATACGAAGGCTGGTGCCATTCCGCAGATTGTTGCGCATGCCTTGCAATAATGTTATACAACACTGTTTCTTTAATCGGTTTTGATACATAATCGTTCATACCCAGGTTCATACATTTTTCCTTTTCCCCCATCATAGCATGCGCTGTCATGGCGATAATCGGAATTTCATTTTTTAATTCATGGCGTATGATGCCCGTTGCTGTATAGCCATCCATTTCAGGCATCTGGATATCCATCAGGATGATTGAATAATGATCCTTTTTTAATTCTTCAATTGCTTCTGCACCGTTATGAACGATTTTAAAATCGATCGACCAGCTTTTCATCAGGTGGGCAATCAGGTGCTGGTTCATTAAATTATCTTCAGCAATTAAAGCTTTGATCTTTTGTAAGGAAACCGGCTCACTTTCTGCCGCCATTGCTTCCTGGAATAATTTATCCATATCAGGAAGTTTATAATCCAGCTCCACCCTAAATTCCGTCCCTTTTTCGGGATGGCTTTCAAGGGATATTTTGCCTTTCTGAAGATCCACCAGCTGTTTAACAATGGCCAGTCCAAGACCGGTTCCGCCAAACCTCCTGGTGGTTTCTGTTTCTGCCTGTTGAAAACGTTCAAAAATGGCAGCCTGTTTTTCCGGCGCAATGCCTATACCAGTGTCGCGAACAGAAATGCAGATGCGCACTTGATCGCCAAGCGTTTTTAATAATTGAATGTGCAGCGTAATCTTTCCCTGCTCTGTAAATTTTACTGCATTGCTTACAAGATTAACCAGTATCTGCGTAAGCCTTACGGCATCGCCCTGGAAAATATCCGGCACATCGTTATCAATGTTGACTTCAAAGGCAATTTCCTTTTCCGTCATTTTTTCCATAAACATGGCACCTACAGAACTGATGATGCTATGCAGGCTAAATCTTATTTCATCCAGCTGCATCATTCCAGCTTCGATCTTTGAAAGGTCCAGGATGTCGTTAACAAGTGCCAGCAGATTTTCCCCGGAGGAATGAATGTTCTGTACGAAATCTCTTTGCTGGTCATTCAACAGGGTGCGGCGCAGGAGATTGGTAAATCCAAGAATCGAATTCATGGGTGTACGGATCTCATGACTCATATTGGCAAGGAACTGCTCCTTCATATCGGCCACCTCCCTGTTCCTTTTATCCGATTCATTTAAGAGTTTAATGATCTTCTGTTGTTGTTTTCCCTGGTTCATCATATACCAGAAAGCCAATACAACTGCCAGCAAGGCAATGGTGGTAACAATTACCCCCCAGATACGGGCGCTTCTGCCTGTGGCTTCAGTAGCATCTGAGATCATCGAAAGTTTGGAACGGCGCAGGCTGTCAAGATGGTTCACACCGGAAATAATACTATCACGCAGGAGCTGACCTCGGTTTGAATTGATGATTGCTTCCGCTTCAGATTTGCCTTTTGAATTAAAAGCATTTAAAATATCGTTGCTAAACAGGATCTTGGCCTGCACCTGTCTTTTCAACTGGTTGACCACATGGTGCGGAACCTGGGAAATATACTGGGTATCAAGAAAATTTAAACCTTCCTGAATATCACTTATTTTAAACTCAATATCATTAAGAAGGGAAACATTCGAAGTGATGACGGCTCCACGAATATCACTTTCCATGATCACAATGTCTGCCTCCAGCTTTTGAAGTTCATTCTGGATTCTCAATTCTTTTAAAAGCGTTTTATTACCCTGGATCAGCCGGTTTATATTATACCCGGAAACAACCTGCAGGAAAACGATGAATAGAACACCCAGCAGAAATAGCCACAACACCCAATATCTGTATTCCGGTTTCAGCATCTGTTAAAGCTACCGAAAATACAAAAAGGGAAAGTGCGATCAGGAATGTTTTGTGTTGATAATGTATCTTTTAGAGAAACGAAAGATGCCAAAAATAGAAAAAACGATGAGCAGTAAACATGGAGCCAGCACAGCGGCCCTCTTTAAAGTAAACATTTCAGTAAAGAAATAGTGCGACCCCAGAATCAGAAGGCAAATGAACAATAAGAATATCAAAAACTTCTTCATAAAAAAAATAAAAGAGGCTGCGGAGGCAGCCTCCTAGTTAGTTTGTTGGCAATACAGGTAAAAAAATTAGTTTGGTTGCGACCGGCGATGTATTGCTCTTTTAGGGTCAAGACTTTTCTGGTAGTGACTTGACACAAAAATATACAGACAATTGATTGTTAAAAGCTACTTTAGGCTAAACAACAATCCGCTTCGATGAAAATGAATTTATATCCGGTGAAACTAAAGCAGGTTTAAACGCTTGTTTAAATTGGATTTATGGGTATCTGCCACCGGAATACTGGTTTTTCCGATACTGATCGTACCCTCCTGGATGTAATCGATCTTATTGATTGCCACGATGTAACTCCGGTGAACGCGGATAAATTTAGTAGAAGGAAGTTTCTCTTCGATGGACTTTAAAGTTGCATGAACTACGTGAAATTTCTGCGAGGTATGCACTTTTACATAATCACCCATGGCCTCAAGGAATAAAATGTCGTCGATGCTGATCCTTTTCAGAATCCCATTGTCTTTAACGAAAACAAACGCCTGATCTTCCACTTTCACTTCTTCCTTATTGCTTTCAAGAACTTCATTTGCTTTGTCAATGGCCTGTTTAAATCTTTGCAGACCAATAGGTTTTACCAGGTAGTCAACCACATTCAGCTCAAAAGCCTCGGCTGCATAATCAGTTTTTGAAGTAGTGAATATGATCAGTGGTCTTTGCTTACCCATTTTCCGGGTGAGCTCGATACCGGTCATTTCGGGCATTTCAATATCCAGGAGCACAAGGTCTACGGGAATGGAATTTAAAACCTCCAGGGCTTCCGCAGGATCACTGCATTCCTTTATCAATTCAAGAGAAGGAGTTTGTACAACCAGCTGGCTCAATGCCATGCGGGCCATTTTATTATCATCAACAATAAGACACTTCATGGTTAGGGTTCTGCTTTTTCTGCGTGAACTAATACTATATAATCATGCCAGCAATGGTGAACGCAAACAAATTTAATGGCATTTGATCATTTCCAGTAAATCCTGATCTTCACTTCATTCCCATTAAAAACAAACGGAATGAGTGCGTTTTCCGGAAGGTCTACAATTGTTGCTGCATTTCCTAAATCAATCATTTTGTGATTCACCATTACCTTATCGATTGCTTTGGGTGGGCCGGGAATCAACAAATACACCTGTCGATTTTTTATTGTCCTGATTTTCTGCCGCTCAGCACGTACCACAATTAAAGTTGATTTGTTTTTGATTCCTGTTGAGGAAAATTGTATCAGTTCAAAGTTTTTATGCTGCAGCGCATGTTTTGATTTGCCATCATCATGGTACATTTTGCTGAAAGATGGTTTGGATGAAGGCACATACAACAAAACAAGTGAATCGGAAGTATAGGCAGCAGTATTGGGCACCGTGCGGAACATGCCATCCAGCGGCACAAAACTGCCTTCTTTTATCAGTAATGGAAAATTGTCCAGGTAGGTACTGTCGCTGATCCAGGATTTCCCCGCAAGCATGCGCCCATCAAAAAAGTGATACCACTTTCCTTCGGGCAGGTAATAATTTCTAATCCCTGTATTTTTGTGAATCACGGGCGCCACCAAAACTTGCTCACCCCACATATACTGATCTTCAATCTGTGAAGCAGTTGTATCATTTGAATAAAAATAATACAGAGGTGCCATCAGAGGCTTACCATTTACAGCCTGCTCATAAGCCAGCGTATAATTGTAAGGAAGAAAAGAATAGCGTAACCTTATCGCCTTTCCCGCAGCGTCGCGAAAACGGCCTGTAAACAGGGCAGCTTCACTTGGAAAACTAAATGCTGCAGGTTCCACATCATACAACGCCGTTCCATGAGGCCGGAAGATGGGCGTAAATGCTGCAAACTGCAACCACCTTACATATAATTCTTCGTCACCTTCGCCACCGGCAAAACCACCCGCATCGCTGTGCACATAAGGCACCCCGCTCATCGTCATTCCCAACAAGATGGGGAGCTGCGCACGGAAACCGCTCCAGTTGCGACTTACATCACCCGTCCAGGGAAAAATAGAAAAGCGCTGGCTGCCAGAAAACCCGCTGCGGTTCAAACTAAATAATCGTTTATCCGGATAATGTTTTGCATATTGATGAAACAACATTTTTGTCCATTCATGACCGTATAGATTATGCACTTCATCCGCCGCAAACAATCGTTTATAGCCCTTGTCGTGTAAATTATGAAATAGGTCAGCAGGATGTTTTTCGGGCTCGCCAAGATCACCCCACCAGGCTTCCACCCCAAGGTCCATTTGCTTTTTATAAAAATTCCAGAACCATACTTTTGCATCATTTCTGAAAATGTCGAGCAGGCCGCCTTTGCCAAAATAAAAATCCGTGAGATAGTAAGGCTTCCTGTTACTGTCCACCGCCAGATAAGGAAGTGAAGCTTTATAATTAGTGGAAGTTTCTACAAAAAAAGGTTCGGTTACCAGGAGTGTCTGAACGCCTTTTTCCTTGAAGCTGTTAATCATTTTCACGGGATCAGGCCATTTCTGACGGTTGACCCATTCCAGGTTTCCCATTGTTCCCTTGATACTGTCGCCAAACCAGAAAAGATCATAGATAATTGCGTCAACAGGCATATTGTTATTCCGCATGGCGCTGTAGATGTCCTGAACTTCCTTTTCACTTCTGTAACCAAACCTGCTCATCAAATTACCCATAGCCCAAAGCGGAGGCAGGGGCTGATAACCAGTCAGTTTATGATAAGCTGCAAGTACCTGGCGGTAGTTTCCGAATATGACAAAAACATTTGACTCTCCTGAAATTGCACCAAATTCAAGCCTTCCCTCTTGCTGTTTGCCAATATCAAGATAACCCCGGGAGGGATTATCAAAAAACAAGGCATATCCTTCGGAAGAAGTAATGAAGGGCACTGAATAATTCAGATTGTCGGCACCTTCACTATACC
>MWWA01000227.1_pt1 | contig 16202 bp, 16 predicted proteins | sample 1047341 | NCBI WGS metagenome assembly MWWA01 (sample SAMN06349978, study PRJNA376086) | soil metagenome | isolation source: MS5-1 sample Antarctic (ecotone) soil | place: Antarctica | collected 2015-01-13
TGCAAGAGGAGCTGCAGCGCATGGTGTATTTAAAATTTATGATGCTTCACTGAAGCAATACACAAAGGCAAGATTTCTGACCGATCCTTCGCTGGAAACAAAAACCTTCACCAGGTTTTCCACTGTAGTGGGATCCAGAGGTTCTGCTGATACCGTTCGTGACGTAAGAGGATTTGCAACCAAATTTTATACTGTAGAAGGCAACTACGATTTGGTAGGTAATAATATGGCCCCTTTCTTTATCCAGGATGCTATCAAGTTCCCCGATCTGGTACATGCGATCAAACCGGAACCCCACCATGAAATTCCACAGGCATCTGCAGCACATGATAATTTCTGGGATTTTGTTTCGCTGACTCCTGAAACATTGAATATGATCATGTGGGTTTTAAGTGATAAAGCATTTCCAAGAAGTTTTGCAACAATGGAAGGATTTGGCGTACACACTTTCCGGTTAATAAATGAGCAGGGTGTATCGCATTTCTGCAAATTTCACTGGAAACCGCTGGCAGGGGTACACTCCATAACTTTTGAAGAAGCATCAAAAATCGCTGGTAAAGATCCTGATTTTAATCGTCGTGATCTTTGGGATATGATTGAAAAGGGAAATTTTCCGGAATTTGAACTGGCACTGCAGATCATTTCTGAAAACGAAGAATTTGATTTTGATTTTGATATACTGGACGCAACCAAGGTGTGGCCAGAAGAACTGATTCCATTAAAACGAGTTGGAAAGCTCACGATGAACAGGAACCCTGACAATTATTTCCTTGAAACCGAACAGGTCGCGTTTCATCCTGGAAATCTGGTTCCCGGAATTGATTTTTCCAATGATCCATTGTTACAGGGAAGATTATTCTCCTACCTGGATACACAGCTTACACGGCTGGGCGGTCCCAACTTCGCCCAGATACCGATCAATCAGCCGCATGTGCCTGTGGTAAATAATCAGCAGGACGGATTCATGCGTCAGAACAATATGAAAGGCAGGATCAACTATTCACCCAATTCGCTGGGTGGTGGTTGTCCGTTTGCTGCCGGCGCAAATGAAGGTGCATTTGTTCATCATGCAGAACGGGTGGAAGGATTCAAGATCAAGCAGCGCAGCGAAAGTTTCAATGATCATTACAGTCAGGCCCAACTCTTTTACAACAGCATGTCGGCCGTGGAACAACAGCACATGGTGGAAGGATTTCATTTTGAACTGGGAAAAGTTGAACACATGCATGTGCGAAAAAGAATGGTGGATCACCTTGCAAAAATTAATTCAGCGTTGGCGGAAAAGGTGGCAAAGGGAATTGGTGTTGATGCTCCGGCAGGCACTGAACTTTATACCATTTCCGAAGCAGCAAAAGGAAGGAAAAGAGCGGAAACCTCTCCGGCCCTGAGAACAATTGAAAGAAAAGAAAATGTTTCAACTATAAAAGGAAAGAAGGTCGCCATTTTACTGGAAGATGGTTTTGATGGTGCCGCTGTTAGTGCCTTAAAGACAGCAATTGAAAAGGAAGGAGCCCTATGCGAAGTGGTTTCAAAAAACCAGGGGAAAAGAAAGTCGGCATCGGGTGATGATGTAAAAACCGATAAGAACCATATGACCACGGCTTCTGTATTGTATGATGCTGTATTTATTCCGGGTGGAAAAGAATCAGTGGAGAAAATGATGAAGATGGGCGATGTGCTTTACTTCATCAGGGAAATGTATAAACATTGTAAACCAATTGGTGCAGTGGGTGAGGCGACAAAGCTTGTGGAGGCCTGCCAGTTGCCGGAACTCATGGTATTTGATCAGCCTGCAGTTGATAAAGGTGTGGTAACTTCTCTAAATGGTTCCAAAGCCGATGAAGTGGTGAAGCTATTTAAGAAGGCTTTGATTCAGGCGAGGTTCTGGGAAAGAGAAAAAGTGAAGGATATGATTCCTGCATAATAAAAAGCGTCCCACGGGGCGCTTTAGTTTTTTAGGGCATGCCGGCCGCGCAGATTTTTTATGAATCTTTTCTTGAAAAGGTGAAGAAGGTTGAACATGAAGACCAGAAGCATAATCGTTGAAAGATCTGTGCGGTTTTTCAATTTCAACAATTGTATGCGTCATTCATGCAATCATTTAAAATCAAGCGCGACAGTTTGGATTGGTTCTTGCATAAGTTTGATATAAGTTTTACTTTAACTTATTAAAACCTCAGATATGAAACGCATTATTTATTTAAGCTTTGGGATCATGTTTGTATTTGCTTCCTGCGACAGCAAAAAAACAAGTACCACTGAAGAAGTTGAAATTACTACCATGGATTCCACTTCAAAACTGTTGCAAAAGAATACGGAACAACTTGAAGATCAGACCAATAAACTGGAAAATTCTTTAGAAAAACTGGATAAGGAATTTGAAACTAAAAATTAAAAAATCATTTTATGAAAAAGCAAATCATTCTTTTAGTTTCCTTTTTGATGTTATTAGCCGTCCTGTCTTTTACTGGTTTGGAAAACGACCAGGAAAAAGATAATGGCAAAGGACAGGATAAAGGTAAAAACCAGGATAAACAAGGTAAGGGTAAAGAGGGGAAAAAAGATAAGTCCGGAAACCAGGGAAATACAGGCAATAACGGAAACAAAGGAAACCAGGACAATGCAGGAAACAATGGCAACCAGGGAAATAATAAAGATAAAAAGGGGCTACCCGGAAATGCTGGGAATGCCGCAAGGAGTGTTCTGGGAGGCAAAAATATGTATAACTGGGACAAGGAAAGTTTTAAGGGAAGGCAAAAGATCAGGAGCCAGGAAAAAGTCACTATTTGTCATAAGGTCAATTCCAACGAACCTTCAGTTACCATCCGGGTTTCCTCGAATGCTTTAAAGGCACACATGAACCACGGTGATGTAATGGGCGCATGTGCAGCAGTAAACGACAACCGTTTCAGTAATATTTTCCTTAACAGGCGTTCAGAATATTATAATGTAGTGGAAAATAATTATGAGCAGGTTAGTTACAGCCAGTCGGTTTTGGATTATGCTTTATCAAGACTAGGTCAATCGCGCCAGCAACTATTAGTAATGCAATCCAACAAAGCACCTGCATCAGAAATTCAGCAAAAGCAGGCAGCTGTAACGGAGCTTGAACAAAACGCATCGCTACTGGAAGTATTACTTTCAGAAGCGGCAAATCTGTTGGTGAATAAAATCAATAACTGATCACCGTGGAAAGGTATTGGCTTTATAAATTTTCTAGCATTGACATGATATCAGGCTGAAGAACTTTATTTTGTTTATATTCCTATTGGTCAATGGTCAATGGTCAATGGTCAATAAGTCAATGGTCAATAAGTCAATTACGCAGATTTTCGCTGATTGGTCTTCTGCGTTCATCAGCGCGATCTGCGGGCAACAAGAGTCAGCTACTGGTTCAAATAGATCCAGGTTTCCGCACACCATGAAATGCCCGGCACATCATCTTATCACATTTGGGTGGTTGTGTGCGCCTTATTGCTCCTGATTTTTCCTAAGAAATCTTTAAACCTAAGGTGGAGCAATACAGCGCGAAGAACGATTGCACAATCAGATCGCATGGAGTTGCACCTGTTTTCATTTTTCGGTGCGCTCCCTTGCGCAATCATCCGAAGGTATCTGGCAAAAACAGACTGTTACGCATTGATTGCGCTTGAATTTTTGCCTGCCCACCGAAGCGAAGCGCAGGAGGGGCCACCTTTTTTTTCAAGAAAAAAGGTGGAAGAGGCAGGATGGAATCCAGTATTCAATTTCTTTAGAACTGTCTGTAGATGTTTTTGAAATGAAAGATCGGTAGTTTCATTTTTATTGCAGGAGCTTTTTCCCATAAGAAAAATGGGATTGCGTGGAAGTTGGATGGTGGCATGACTTAAGAAATAATACGGTGAAGCCTATGTATTATAAGACCAGATGATAGCGGTGAATTTAATTAAATCTCTATAATCCTCCGGGAGCGTCCATTAATACATGGATTCATGGAAGGCAATTAAAAACGAGTGTATTCAAGTGTGCAAATAAATAATCTTCTTTGTTATCAACTCAAATTAACAAGTTGGAATTTTAGTGTGGCCTCGACAGGAATCGAACCTGTATCTGGAGCTTCGGAGGCTCTTATACTATCCATTGTACTACGAGGCCAGATTATTTGATGAGTCCCTGTGCATTCGTGGCAAAGATCTTTACTGCAATGGCCAGCAAAACTACACCAAAAAACTTCCTTACGGCAATCAATCCTGCTGGTCCCAGGATTCTTTCAATCAGCCTAAGGCTTTTCAGCACGATATAAACGATCACAAGGTTGGCGAGAATAGCAAACAAAATAGTGGATTGGGTATAGTTGGCCTTTAATGAAATGATGGTGGTTAAGGTTCCGGATCCCGCAATCAACGGAAATGCAATAGGGACCACCGTAGCGGATTTCAGGTCTTTATCGCTTTTAAAGAATTCGGTTCCCAATACCATTTCCAACCCCAGGATAAATATGACAATGGAACCGCCCACCGCAAAAGATCCTACATCCAGCCCCAGTAAACTTAAAAATGGTTCACCAAGAAAAAGAAAAAGCACCATCAGTGCGCCTGAAAATAAAGTGGCCGTGAATTCTTTTATGCCGCCCATTTTTGTCTTCAGGGAGATCAGGATGGGTACCGACCCAACGATGTCAATGATGGCAAACAAGGTAAAGGTAACGGTCAGGAAATCTTTTATATGGGTATCCATCAAACAAAGGTAAAGTGCTCATCCAGCAGTTCCGTAAAATAGAAAGTGAGTTCTTTCTCCGCTTTTTTAAAACCAGATTTTTCTTCACCCCCCGGAAAAGGGTAGGTTTTAGAAATTGTAGCACCTTTCGTAAAAGATATGGGGTTGGTAAAAACTGGTCCATCAAAAACAAAGCTGTGGTATTCGCCGTTTTCTCCACAAAGGTCAACGCCTGGTGGAAGCGCATTGATAAAAACAGGGTCAAGCATTTCACCACTACACGATGCAGGTAAATGGCTGCCATTCACGGCTACAATAATGGCTTTAAATCCTTCCTCAAAAAAAACATCGAGCAATTCTTTTGGTTCCGCTTTCCATAAAGGAAACAGGGTTGACAGTCCATCTTTCCCATAAAGCGTTTCCCTGTACTGTTTCAGGTCATCAAGAAAAATATCACCGGAAACAGCATGCGTAAATCCTTCTTCTTTTAATTGCAGGTTCATTTCATGAATGGCATGTTCATAAGTTTCCATTCCCGGCGCATCAGGTAATTCAATAAAACGCACAGGTACACCAATAGATGCAGCTTGTTTTTCTATTAGTTCTTTTCTCACTCCATGCATGCTCACTCTTCCATTTGAAATGGTAGTAACCAGGGCGTCAATACGGGGGCCGGTACCGGACAATGTATGTAAACACAATGCAGCATCTTTGCCCCCGCTCCAATTCAGGAATGCTTTCATCAGAAATGAATCCTTATGCCTCCATAAGCATTGAGTCCTGCAGTATTATACCCGTAGATGTCTGCATATTTCTGATCCAATACATTTCTTGCATCTGCAAATAATTTTAACCTGTTGCCAATGATCATATATTCTGCATAAACATTCAATAAAGTGTAATTTTTCAATTCCACATCAACTGCCTGCCATGTGTTGGGATCGAAATAAATGTCTTTACTTTTTCCTACTGCATTCAGCTGAATGTTGAAAAATAAGCGGGAATTGATCTGTGCGCCAAAAGACAGGTTCAATGTGGATTTTGGCCTTCTCAGCAAATTAAAAAAAGAAGTGTCTTTGCCATTTTGCCTGGTGCTGATCTCCCCATCTATAAAACTATAAAATGCTTTTAGCTGAAAGCGTTCGCCGATCAAAAGCTTGCCATCCACTTCAAAGCCATGATCATTTTGCTCGTCCTGGTTGATATATTGCGACTGGAATGTTAATGGGTCAAAAAAGAATGTGATGACATCTTTTACATTCCTTTTAAAATAAGTAGCGCGCAAAGCCGACCTGCCCTCATTGCCTAAGAACTGAACTCCACCTTCCAAATTCAGGGATCTTTCTGGTTGAAGGATTTTATTTCCATATTCAGAAAATAACTGGTACAGACTCGGAACTTTATAACCTGAAGAAAAATTAGCGAAAACTTTAATTCTTTGATTCAGCAGCATCGAAGGGTTTAAATTGAAAGCTGCATTGGAACCATATTCAGAATGGTGATTGTACCTTCCCCCGGTTTCCAAAGTAAAATTTGCTTTTTGAAAATGCAGCGCCGCATAAAGGCTTTTTTGTTGTTGTTTGATGCTGTCGTTACTATAAGCAGCATTTATAAGCCCCGGCATGAATACAGTTTGTTGCAAAGCTTTATAATCTGTTCCTGAGGCCCTCAGGTCGGCACCTGCCGTTAGCCTGAAATTTGTAAAAGGAACAACAATGAATGCTTCTGCAAAATGTTCGCGGGCTGCATAGCCCGACTGGTTAAAAAAGTAATAACCATTTACAGATGTAGAATCATCCAGGTAATCACGTTTTGTATGGTTGTACTGGTACAGCATATTTAAAACGGATTGCTTTATTTGGAAACTATTTTTTATTCCAGCCTGGAAATTCTGCGCTGTATAAGTAAAATCTTTTTCATCGGTAAATGCATCCTGGTCAAGATCACCTTTATTGCGGCTATATCTTAAAAAAGGCTGGACCCGTATAAAAGAATTCAATTGATATCCAAAGTTTGCGTGGATCGCATTCTGGCTGTAGCCATCCTTATCATATTGCACATTGGATCCTTCGGGTTGCGCGGCTTCAGAAAATCCATCCGTACTGAAATGGTTCAGTCCAATATTAAAATCGGCTTTTCCTGCATGCCCGTTAAAACCAATTCCCGTGCGTTTCGTTTTATAGCTTCCAAAATGTGAAACAAGATTCACCGAGGGTTTGGCGCCTCCTTTCTTTGTAATAATGTTGATGACACCCGCAATGGCATCGCTTCCATAAAGCGTACCCTGGCTGCCTTTAAGAATTTCAATGCGTTCTACATTGTCAATTGGAAAGTAGCGGATGTCAAAATTGCTTCCAATCCCGGAAGCATCATATAAGGGAATTCCATCGATGGTGATCAGGGTATGATCAACTTTTGCACCCCGGAGGTAAATGTTTTTTTCTTTTCCTGCATTATTGGTGTACCCGTTGATAAACACACCACCCATTTCCGAGATCACCTGCGCCAGGTCGCGGCTGCCAGCCTTTTCAATTTCCTGCCGGGTAATGGTAATCACTACCTTCCCTGTTTCAGTGGTTTTGGTGGAATACTTGTTTGCGGTGAGGATCACTTGTTCCAGTGTGGTAGTGTCCTGTGCGGAGAGCTGACTGCTAATGATAATTGCAGTCACGACAAAAAACTTTTTCATTTTTTAGTTTTTGGTGACTGCTTCCGGAAAATAAAGAGAAGATAAGGTCATTATCATCTCTGCCTTTCGCCCGAAAGCATTGAATAATTCATTCGACTGGCAGGTCTTCTGGCTTTCCTTTCAACACCTTCCCATCAGGATCTGATAGTGGTTTAATGTTTTTCCGCCAAGCGGAAAGGATTACAGCTACGGGGATAGCGCCGGACTCACACCGGCTTCCCTTTTCATCCCCGCCAGGGCGGGGAACCAATCTGGTGCAAAAGTAGGGAGGAAGGCAATGCATATATTTTTTAATTTTATTTTTTTAATTGGAGAAAAACTTGTTTTCTTTCCTGTTCCTTAATTTTAAGCTGTGGCAAAAGAATTATCCCAGATCAATTTTGATTTCTCTGTTCCTCCCGGTACGCCCGTTCCTGGTGAGAAAACAATAGGACTGGAGAAAGAGGAAGAAAAGGAATTTCTATCAGGCGCACCGGTTGATAAACTGAAAAAAACGCCAGCAAAAAACACCAGGGGCAGGAAAGCATTAAAAGACATTGAATCGGAGATTGACCTTGTAGAGGTACCGGAAGACGCAATTCTTTTTCAAAAACAGTATTATTCTATTGGAGAAGTTGCAGGCATGTTTAAAGTAAATACTTCACTGATTCGGTTCTGGGAAAATGAATTTGATATTCTCGAACCCAGGAAAAACAGGAAAGGAGACAGGTTTTTTAAACCATCCGACGTAAAGAACCTGCAAATGATCCATGATCTGTTGCGCCGTCGAAAATTTACTATTGAAGGAGCCAAAGATTTTATTAAAAAGAATAAGCAGACCAGGGAAAAGTACCAGATGGTACAATCCCTGCAAAAAGTGCGCGCCTTTCTTACGGAACTAAAGGCCAATTTGTAGCAAGTTTTTAACACCTGCCATCTTTCACCTCGCCCTAACAGTGTTATTTTTACAATTCAATCTTTTTAATGAAAAATTTATTGCTCTTCATATTAGCATCTTTCATTTACTCAGCTGGTTTTGCCCAGCCCGAGGTGGCCGCAGGAACAAACGGAAACAAAAGTTTTGTAGGATTTATCACCAAGAAAGATCTTGTTACCGAACCATCCTTTACATGGTATGCACAGAACCAGCAAAACTATACACCTGATGCCAATGCTTTACAAGCTTTAAGGACACAAAAGGATTCTGTATATTTTCTTGTATTTGGCGGAACCTGGTGTGATGATACCCGGAACATTCTTCCAAAATTTTTCAGGCTTACAGAAGCCGCCGGAATGGCTGATGATCACATAACGCTTGTTGGTGTTGACGCCAGCAAAAAAACCATCCACCACCTCGCCGAAATTTTTAAGATCACCAATGTTCCCACTATTATTGTTTTAAAGAATGGCAGGGAAGTGGGCCGTGTAATTGAATACGGGAAATATGGTTTGTTTGATAAAGAACTTGGAGAGCTCCTGGCGAGGAAATAACTGAACTTTTATTTTCCTTCTTTATTTCCTTTCTTCAGCGATCCTGATCTCCAGTCTTTCCATGGTTTGCAAAATGAAATAATTGATCTTTTGTTTTATGGCAGTGAATTGCACCAAAGGCATAGGAGCAGTAAAATATTCAATGAATACCAGGTAGCCCTGGACCCTGATGTCGTTGAACAAAACATTGTAACTGGCTATTTCTGGTATTGCAGCAATAAAGAACCTGGTTTCTTTTGCTAGTTCTTCAATTTTTCCCGGCGTTGTATCCAGCCGCAAAAAAAGGTTAATCTCTCCCCTGATCTGTGAACGCCTGGAAACGTTATCCAAAATACTGTCAACCATTTGTTTGTTGGGAACCGTTACATAAGATTTATCTACCGTACGAATTCTGGTACTTCTCAATCCAATCTTTTCTACTGCGCCGGAAAAGTTTTGAACCCTTACAAAATCTCCGGGAGCAAACGGTTTATCAAAGAATATTACAAATGAAGCGATCAGATTTTCCAGGCTTTCTCTCAAAGCAAGTGCAATGGCTGCACCTACAATGCTTAAGCCGGTAAGCAGTGTACCTATGTTATATCCAAATGCAAATTTCAGTATGAGCAGGATACCGATGAGCAGGATAATTACTTTTAAGAAATCGCGGAAGAAAATGATCAGCTGACTGGTGCCCTGCAGGGCATTTTCAGGAGATTTTTTTTGAAGTACATAAGCTACATAATCAATGATCCTTAGCAAGAGCCAGGTGAATGCAATCCATTGTACTGCAAGAGCGAGGGTTAGTAAAACCCTGTTCACCGGATATTTATAAATATTGAAATTGAATGCCGAAGGGAAATTCAACCTGTATACAACAGCAATGGAAACTGAAATGATCAGGAATATACCAAGAGGTCTAACGATCAGTGATAAGAACCTTTCTTCATCAAAATCTACCCAGATCTTTTTAAAAATCCTGCATACCAGGTGTGCCAGGTATTTTGAAATCAGCTGGTTGATCACTACAACAAATAAGATCACTCCAAGCACCCAGAGATAACTGCCTATGGTGTTATCATAAAATATCCTGTCCATCCTGTAAAATTAAAGCTAGGTAATGAATGAAACTAGATGAAATTAAAAGCTAGTGATAGTTCACCTTGTAAATATGCAGTGCATCTTTTGAAAACAGGATCAATCTGCCCGGGCTCAGAAAGGTTTGGGAATAATTTTGAAATGTTGAAGGAAAAGGTTTTCTCGTGTCAAAAAAACTGTTGCTGTTATGGATGGTTAGTTCGTTTGCGGCAGCGTAAATGATGTAATGTTCCTTAACCGCAATGCTGTTCCATTTTATAACCGGCAGCTTTTTCTTGAACGTTCCATAGTTGTCAAAAACATATACGCCTTTGGCGGTATCTGCAAGGTACACCAGCCCATTGTCATTCATGATCCTTGTTGGACGGATATTTTCATTAAAGATCATTCTGAAATCGGGCGTACTTAATATAAGGTTACCCTGGTCATCCACTTTTTTCAGCTTATTGTCAAATTCATCAAAAACCCAGAGCTGGTTGTCGTAGGAAAGCGCAGCTGCAGAAGCTTGAAGAATATTAACTTTTCGAAGATCAAGGATGGAACGCTGGCTTAAAAATCTGTCGAGGATCACGATCGTGGAAAAATCTTTGTAAAACAATACAGGTTTTAAAGAATTAGAAATGTCCATCGAGTGCAATTTTCCAAAATTGCGCACCTGGTTGTAAATGCCTGCAGAATCGCCTTTATTATTAAATTTTCTAACCTGGCCGGTGGAAGAAATGATGTAAAGATTATCAAGGTTATCCATGGAAACATCTGCAATATCACCCTGTAAACTCCGGATGAACAGGTACCCGGAATCTGCCTGGGCAACTGATTCCAGTGATATCCAAAAAAATAATATGAAGAGCAGGGACCTCACCAGTTTTTATATATTTTTTCTTCTTTGCCTGTAAAGGATTTCAGTTCCATCATTCCATTTTGATAAACAGCATAGGTGGAATAATTCATCCATTCACCAAGGTTGATGTACCGGCTTTCCGAAGATAGACGAAAATCAATGGGCAGGTGTCTATGTCCAAACACAAAAAAATCGAAATGATCCTTCTTTAATACTTCTTTTGCATAAATGATCAGCCATTCTTTTTCTTCTCCCAGGAAAACTTCTTCGGTTGATTTATCAGCATCCCTGCTTTTTTTGCTGAAATAGTTGGCCACGCCAATTCCAATTGCAGGCGGCAGGATTCCAAAGAGCCACTGGCACGCAGGATTGCGAAATAGTTTTTTTAAGATTTTGTAACCGCTGTCTCCCGGGCCCAGCCCATCTCCATGGCCAACCAGGAATTTTTTACCATCAAATTCAAACCGGGCAGGGGCAAAATGTACTTCCATGTTCATTTCATTCTGGAAGTAGTTCTGCATCCACATATCATGGTTGCCTACAAAAAAATGCATTAGGATGCCGGCATCTGTCAGCTCGGCAAGTTTTCCCAGCAATCTTACATATCCTCTGGGAACAACTTGGCGGTATTCATACCAAAAATCAAACATATCGCCAGCAATAAATACGGTATGCGCATCGTGTTTTATAGAATCAAGAAACAGAACGATCCTTTTCTCCCTGGCAAGGCTTTGCTCCCTGTTGGGCGCCCCCAGGTGAAAGTCGGACAGAAAATAAATTTTTTTTCCGGGAGGGAGCTGCATGGATGTGAAGTTAATTCTTACCATCGTCCACTACAAAACAATAGACCTCTTTTGGTCCGTGTACACCCACAACCAGTGTCTTTTCAATATCAGCCGTGCGGCTCGGACCTGTGGCAAAGGTGATCATGGAAGGAAGGTAATCACGGTATTTTGTTTTCATGGCCTGTAAACCATCTTTTATATCGTACACCAGCTGGGAGGTATGCGCAATACAAACATGAATGGGTGCATATACAGCCGGTATCCTTCCCTGGTGCACAGAACTTAACACCATGCTGCCTGTACGTGCTACAAGGAATTCGCAACTTGTAACAGCTGCTTCGCAACCTGCAATATCATCAAACAACAATGGAGCAGGAATCAGCTGTTTCAGGTTTTCTTCATCACAATACAATTTTGTCCATTGGTTCTGGTAGCACAGTTTTAAAAAAAGATCGGCGAGTTCGGCATTGTTAAGACAAAACACAAATTTTCCCTGCAATAAGGAAAACTGTTCTGCAAATTCCAAAACAAGGTCCTGCCCTTGTGGCTGGAACATGGGTTCATTGCCTTCACTTTTCGGAAATGGCAATGGCGTTGGATTTGCCAACGCCATGCGGATCTTTTTTAAAATATTATTTTTTGAAGGAGAATGACTCATTTAGTAGCTGGTGCCTGGTGAGTTACATTCGGATCATAAGGAGGAACGCCTTCGCTGATACCACCTTCATGATGTTTGTCGTCTTCTACGCCTAAAGGTTTTTTATCTTCATAAGGGCGTGGGCCGATCAAAGCTTCTACATCACTCTGGAACAGCACTTCTTTTTCCAAAAGGGCTTCAGCCAGTAATTCCACTTCACCTTTTTTATCCTGCAACAAGCTTTTTGTTCTTAGGTAAGCAACATCAATCAGTTTCCTAACTTCTTCATCAATCAGTTTTGCTGTTTCTTCAGAATATGGTTTTGTAAACTGGTTTTCCTGTGTAGGATCATAAAAACTGATATTTCCAATTTTGTTATTCATTCCATATACGGTTACCATAGCATAACCGATCCTGGTGATCTGCTGAAGGTCGTTTTGAGCTCCGGTAGATATTTTACCGAAGAAGATGTCTTCACTTGCTCTTCCTCCCAGTGTCATACAAATCTGGTCATTCAACTGGTCGGTATTATAGAGGTATTGTTCTTTTGGAGTGTATTGGGCATATCCCAGAGCAGCAGTACCTCTTGGAACAATGGAAACCTTAAGCAGTGGATAAGCGTGTTCAAGATACCAGCCGCAAATGGCATGTCCGGCTTCGTGATAGGCAATGATCTTTTTCTCTTCGGGAGAAATGATTTTGTTCTTCTTTTCCAGCCCACCGATCACCCTGTCTACTGCATCCTGGAAATCGCTCATATCCACCGCTGTTTTTCCTTTACGTGCCGCGATCAGCGCAGCTTCATTACAAACATTGGCAATATCTGCACCGGCAAAACCCGGTGTTTGCTCAGCGAGTTTTAAAATATCCACTTTTTCAGAAACCTTGATCGGTTTCAGGTGAACTTTAAAAATAGCTTCACGACCTTTTACATCCGGTTTATCAATGGTGATCTGCCTGTCGAACCTTCCGGGACGTAAAAGAGCAGTATCCAAAACATCGGGCCTGTTGGTAGCTGCAAGCACAATGATTCCCGTATCGGTACCAAAGCCATCCATTTCTACAAGGAGCTGGTTCAGGGTTGATTCTCTTTCATCATTGCTCATCATCATATTCTTGCCACGGGCACGACCGATCGCGTCAATTTCATCGATAAAGATTACACAGGGTGCTTTTTCCCTGGCCTGTTTAAACAAATCGCGCACACGGCTGGCACCCACACCCACAAACATTTCAACGAAATCAGAACCACTCAGACTAAAGAATGGAACCTGTGCTTCACCTGCCATGGCTTTTGCCAGAAGGGTTTTACCGGTTCCCGGAGGACCTACCAGCAAAGCTCCTTTTGGAATTTTACCACCAAGAGAAGTATATTTTTTAGGATTTTTTAGAAAGTCAACGATCTCCATTACTTCCACTTTTGCTTCATCCAGACCGGCAACATCTGCGAAAGTGATGTTGACTCTTGTTCCTTTATCAAAAAGCGTTGCTTTTGATTTGCCAATATTGAAAATGCCACCAGGGCCACCGCCGCCACCGGCGCCACCACCCATTTTTCTCATTAACAGGATCCAGAGTCCAATAAATATGAGCACCGGAAGTAAGGTCTGTAACAAGGGACTAAACCAATTGGTATCATTTGATGCCGTACCTACATTGGGTAATTCGGAATTGATTTTGTAAAAATCCCTCATATCATCTGAAAAAGATTCTACAGATGCAATGGTGAACCGTGCGTGAAATTCATCTGTAGGACGCAGGTTTTTTCCAATGTTCCCTTCATACCTGGGAAGTGCACCTTCTTTTAACTTCACCCGCACAAGGTTGCGGTTTGATATAATGGTATATTTCTCAACGTCACCGGCCTTAAGCATTTGCTCAAACTTGCTCTGGTTGATCTCTGCTGTATTAGGGGTAAAAGGTCCAAAAAACTGAAAACCAATTAAAATCGCGAAAATAATGGCATAGACCCAGTAGATACTGAACCTGGGGCCCTTTTTGGGATTTTCGCCTTCGCCTTGTGGGGCTCCGGGGCCTTTTGTAAATTTTGGAATCCTGGATTTGCTCTCGTTTTTATATGGGTCTTGTGACATCTTTCTAATCTTAATTAAATGGTGCTGTTATTATAATTCATCTAAGGATGGTACTACTGAGTATGATCTTCAGCAGCAGCATCACTCCACATTTCCTCTAATTTGTAAAATTTTCTTTGTTCATGAAGCATAACATGAACAACTATGTTGACATAATCGATCAAAACCCACTGGAGGTTCTGTTTGCCTTCATGACGGTAAGGATTTTCGCTACAAACCTTTTTCACCTGATCTTCTATATAATCCGAAATGGCTCTGATCTGGGGCTGGTTGGTTGCTTCACAGATTACAAAAAAATCAGCAATTGCTTCAGGTATTTTTCGAAGGTCAAGTGAAATAATATTTTCACCCTTTTTTTCCTGTATAGCCTTGATAATTGTTTTATAGATTTTTGAATTCTTATTCAACCGGGCTGCACTTTTCTTTCTTTTCGCCAAAACTTCTAATGGTTCCAAATATTTTTAAGGTTTAAGTGATAAAATTGCGCAGAGATGATCGTAGACAATTAAAGTTATTTTTATTTGCCCAAAAATAGTAGTTAATTGTCATTGCCAAATCAGAAGGGTTTTCCCTTCATTTTACTGCACACGGTGGATAGCACCAACAACTATGCCATGGGAATGGTGCATGAAGGTATGGCACAGCATGGCGCAGCGGTGTTTTCCAGGGAACAAACAAAGGGTCGCGGCCAGCGTAACCGGCACTGGATTTCTGAAACAGGAATGAATATCGCGCTTAGCGTGATATTGGAAATAAATGACCAGTTTTCCGCTTCCAGGATGTTCCTTTTAAGCAAGGCTATGGCCCTGGCTGCTGCACGCTTCTTTAACAGGTACACAACAGAAACCGCTTTTATAAAGTGGCCAAATGATATTTATCTCCGTGACAGAAAGGCAGGTGGAATTTTAATTGAAAACATATTAAAAGGGAATGCCTGGAAGTTTTCCATTGCCGGAGTGGGATTAAACATCAACCAGGACGCGTTTGGAGAGTTGGCCACAAAAGCCATTTCTCTATATAATATATCAGGCAAAAAAGAAGACCCTGAAGTACTTGCCCGCCAGTTGCATGAAGACCTGATGTTTTATTTTCAATTGCTGGTGCAGCAGCCGGAGGAGGTTACTTCTGCTTATGATGCCTTATTATACAAAAAAGGGGAGATGATCAGATTTAAAAAGCAATCTCAGGTTTTTGAAGCCCGGGTGGTTTCTGTCACCGATTTTGGTGAACTGGTGGTGCAGCACGCGGTTGAAGAAAAATTTTCAGTGGGAGAAGTAGCGTGGGTACTTTAGAATCGATCAGTCAAAGCGTCTTGATAATTTCTTCCGAATGGGCTTTATTTTTTGGCCGAAGAAAAATCTTTTCAATCCTTCCAGATTCATTAATAAGAAAAGTTGTGCGGTGTACTCCGGTGAATTTATGCCCATATAAATTCTTTTCTCCCCAAACCCCATATTTATTGATGATACTGAGTTTAGGATCTTCGATCAATGGAAAAGGAAGATTGTATTTTTTAATAAAGTGCTGGTGCATTTCTTTTGAATCAGGGCTCACTCCAATAATCTCCAGTTGGTGTTGCTGTAACAGCGCATAATGATCTCTTAGGTTACAGGCCTGGGTAGTACAACCCGGAGTGTCGTCGGCCGGATAGAAATACAGTACCAGTTTCCTGCCTTTATAATCTGATAAAGCAATCTTATTTCCATGCTGGTCCTTCCCTGTGAAAGCAGGTGCTTTGTCACCTTGTTTTAAAAATGTTGCCATTGAGATTTAAATTCAATTCTAGTGTTAAGTTAAGGGTGAATGGTCAAAGTCAATGTTCAATGGTCAATAGTCAAAGTCAATAGTCAATAATCAATGGTGAATGGTGAATGGTTCTGGCGTTGTTGATGATTACTTAAACCGGGCCTTAGAT
>MWWA01000228.1_pt1 | contig 16120 bp, 18 predicted proteins | sample 1047341 | NCBI WGS metagenome assembly MWWA01 (sample SAMN06349978, study PRJNA376086) | soil metagenome | isolation source: MS5-1 sample Antarctic (ecotone) soil | place: Antarctica | collected 2015-01-13
GTCGGAATAGTCATCGGGATACCCGTCGGCATGTTCGTCGCCGGCTTCTTAGGTCAGGCACTTGGCTTGCCGCGCTTTGACGTGATTCTAACTCTGGCAAGTGCCGCAATAGGTGCTCTCATAGTAGGTATTCTCGGCGGGATGATCGGACAAGGCCGCGCATTCATACTGAAGATTCACGCGCAGATCGCGCTTTGCCAAGTGGCAATCGAAGAGAACACGAGGCCACGCCGATAGTGCCGCCTAATTTCAAGCAAGAGGCGACAAGCTGCGTCATTTCGGGCGTGTCGTATCTTTGACGCAGCTTAGAAAACGGGCGGCGCGTGCCTACGACAAGTTACGTCATCTCGGGATTGTCGCATCTTTGACGCACCTTCAATATGAACATTAAAGCGGCGGCAGACTATCTTGGCATCAGCATCAAGACGCTCGAGCGCAAGATCGCGGCGGGTGATGTCTCTGTCGCCTATGTGCCCGGCGCGACGGGGAAACAGCGCACGTTTGACGGCGCGGAACTGGACAAATTAAAAGCGGCAGAGGCGGAAAAGGCAGTTGCGACAAGTTACGTCATCTCGAAAAGTCGTAACTCTGACGCACCTTCATCACAAGCCCTAGAACGCGTCGGAGGCGAACAGGGCATGTCAATGCTGGCTTCGGTGCTGGCGGATGCGCTACGGGCAGCACAAGCGTCGGGAGACGGCAGGCACGACACGACGCCGCCCGTCGAGTTGAAAGACAAGTTGATGTTGACCGAAAGGGAAGCGGCGGCCTACGCGGGGCTATCCCTCGCCGACATCGAACGTGCGCGCGATCCCCTGAAGGCGATCAAGACCGGCGCGGGCTGGCGCGTCAAAAGAACGGCGCTCGAGGCCTATGTGAAGCGGCTATGAGTGATGAGCCGGGGCAAGATAAAGAACGCGAAACAATGCGCCTCACAGCGCCGAAGACCGGCACCGTGATTCTATCCGGCGAATGTGATTTGAAAGCCCTGAAGGAAGAAATTGAAAAGACAATCACGGGATTTTACTTTCCGAATTTTGGCAAGCCCGTTCCCGCCGATGAAATCAAAAAGCGAGTAGAGCACGCCTTCGACTACACGGTGCGCCACCTCGAGCAAGTCATTAACACGGCGCTGATGAGGGTGCGAAGCGAGGCCGTAGACTCTTCCGCGCGGGCTGTCGGAAGAACACGCGGCGGGCGTTTGGCGATTCATAAAGCCCTACAACGCGATGAAGAGCTACAGGCAAAAGCACGCTTGGGACTCAAACCACGTGGGCAGAAATCGAAGTGGAATAAAAAAGAACTCGCGCGGGCTGTCGTCGAAGCTTTCGGCACCTTGCCGCCCAAAGATCGGACTTACGAGCGCGTGTGCTTGGTGCTAAAAGAAAGGCACCCGGACAGGGCACCTAAGAACGGAGACGCCCTCCGAAAGTTATTACCGAGGCACGGGCTAGTGTGGGAAGCTTTGAAGGCCGGACAGTAGTCGTCTCTAATACTGTCCGCAATGCGTGTGTTTTGTTCGGGTTACGAGGAAAATCCTTGTGAATGGACTGACTCTTGTGTTAGTCTTCGCCTGTTGACAATCTAAGTCTTGAAAAGCAAAAAGCCGTGACGTTCTTTCCGGGACACATTCACGACTTTTGCTTGATAACCAGCACTTCCGCGCCGGTGTTTTTGCTTGGGCATTATAGCAGCGAACGCCGGTTGTGCAAGTGGCTTTGATAAGGCCATCTGCCACTGGCGAGTAAAGTTTGATTTTCTCGCGCCGCCCGTCGCCGTGAGAACTCACAAAACCCAATCACTTGAGTGTGGCAGCTCAGGTGGTTGGGTTTTGTCTTTGAAAAAGGAAAGCCCCGAGATTAGTCCCTCGGGGCTTAAGAACCAAACACAGGACATCAACACAATGATTATAGCACGCCCGAAAGCCGAAACAAGCCGAAATTCAAAGCCACCAACACACCCGCCCGTCTGCCACAGATGCGGCGATCCGGCACCGAAGCGCGGGCGAATGTCCGCATCCGTCGAAGACGATAACGGCATAGTCAGGAAGCTGTACCTCTGCCGCGCCTGCATCGCCGCCCTGAGTTCTTGGCACGCGCTTTACCGCCACGCCGAAGCCGCCGACCTCGAAAGCCAGCGCCGACGATTCACAGAACGCCGCCCGGCGGATCGAAGGGAGGCCGCATAGATGTCTGCACAGCCCTCCGAAGCCCGCGCAATCTCCCCGACGGAAGCCGTGTCCGACACGTTCGACGCGGCCATCGCCGTGCTCCAGATGTTCCACTTCCCCGCCGAGTTGATCCCGTTCACGCTGGCGGTGATCGGCGCGGCGGAAGGCCGGACGGATTGGTTCCAGTGCCGGGATCGCGTCCTCGGCGAGCGCGCCCTCGGCGAATCAGACACCCGAACGCCGGAAGCCAAAAAGAAATGGGTGCAACGAAAGCGAGAGCTTTTATGCGAGTGGCAAGACTCAACCCGCTTCATCCTCATCGAGTGCGCGCCCGGCGGCAAGTCCGGCGACGATTTCCACCCGTCCCGCTACCGGCCTCACGTGCTGCGCTTCATCGAGGAATGCGTCTCGCTCGGACGATGTTACCTAGAGGCGGGCACCTCTGAGCGCCACGACGCCTTCAAGCAAGCCGCTTGGAAGATCATGCCGGACGCTTTGAAGAAACTAGCCGCCGCACATTCAAAACACGAGCGCTTCAACCGTGCCCGGAGAAGACCCGAAGACGAGATCGACCGAAATCTCAAAGCCTCGCTGAAGCGCCTGCTCAGAGCCGCCGAACTTGAGCGCGCTTCGGGCGGCGACCCGGTCGCCAAAGTCGAAGAGCACTTGGCGGCGGTAATCAAACTTTTTCCACAGGCACGTGTCCATACAGATACACAAGAAGAAGACATGGACACGAGAGGCACGAGAGCCACAGCGGGGGCGTCCGATTCCCCCCCTGTGTCTCCCTCCGGCGCTTCACAGGGTATGGACACTTCCGTCCCACCCCCCGCGCCCGACCCGGCGACGCAGGCGGCGTGGGACGGCTATGAGGCGCGCATGAGGGGGCCGCGCCCGGTGCCAAAGTGGGACGAATCCGTCCCACCTCCCGAGCCAAAGTGGGACGAATCCGTCCCACCTCCCGAGCCAAAGTGGGACGAATCCGTCCCACCTCCCGAGCCAAAGTGGGACGAATCCGTCCCACCTCCTGAGACGGTGCCCGAATTTGCCAGCAAAAAGCCGGAAATTGCTGCGCTGGAAGTTTTCGAGAGCGTCGGCGCGTCCGACTTTGAAGTTACTCACTTGCACGATCCTTCGCCGGCGAATGACAAGAAGCGCGAATACGAACCTGTTGACGGTGCCGCGTTTCGAGAGAACTTAGAAACCTACCTTGAAATGAACAGGACGGAGCAGGCGGGCGGCGAATACTGGTCAATGGCGGTGCGCCCCCGGTCAGAGCGGGTTGTGTTCTGGCAAGTGGATGAAGCTACGCGCGCGACATGCGAGCGGTATCGGGCTGTTAGCTTTCTCCAGATCGAGACATCGCCGGACAACTATCAATGCTGGCTCGCAATTAGTGACGAACGGGAGAAGGAAGAGTTGGACGCCGCGCGCGCGCGCCTCCTTAGCGTCGTGAAAGGAACGGGGGGCAACGGCGGCAGCTTCGGGGCTTTACGTTGGCCGGGCAGCCGCAATCAGAAGCCGATTAGAAAACAGGCCGACGGTAGCCAGCCAATCGTGCGGATTGTCTACTCTGAAATGGGGCGGGTGACGACCATTGCGGAGTTGGACGAATTGGGACTCTTAGCACCTCCCGTCGAGAAGACCGAGCGTCCGAATTTTAAGGTCTGCGCTAACAAGGTGCCTACCAAGTGGCCTTCATGGGAGCAGGAGTTAGGCTACTGCCGACTAAAAGAATCGGGCGAGCCGGATCGCTCAGAGGCCGATTTCAGATGGTGCCGGACTGCCTTCCTGTGGGGATGGTCTGCCGCTGAGATTACGGCTGAACTTCGCAAGGTTTCGCCCAAAGCTTGTGATGAGACAGAGCACTACATTGATCGCACGGTGAAGAATGCAGCGGCGGCAGCGTCGGGGAGGGCTGCCTAATGACCATTATCTCCATCGCGCGAACCTATAGCGGCTTTCACATCAAACTCAAGAGCGACAACCCGGATGCCTTTCGCCTCTGCATTGACACGTTGAAGTCATCTATCACGCCCGACATGCGTTCATACAACCCGGCGCCGCGCGAATGGTTTGTTGACGAAGACGCGGCGGGAAGGATGCGACGCTGGCTGGAATACTGCCGCGCGAATTTGTACGCCGAAGTCGAATGGCTCGACGGCGAAGCATACGCAGACCCGGAAGCCGAATGGAGTCCGCAATGAGCCGGCGGCGGCATGAACAACTTTGCCGCGTAGTCAGTGGGCGGCAAAGAGGCGGGGTGCTCGAAGATTTCTCCCGGCAGTGCCCCGCTTCAACAAAATGTAGGAGATGAAAAAAGAGATGGAACTAACAACTATCGCAACACTGTGCGCGCAGATCGGCCTCGCCGAGCGCGAGTTGCACGAACTTCAGGCCGAGCAGGCCGCGCTACCGGAACGGATTCAACAGGCGGCATTCATCGGCGACGTTGATGCCCAGATTCACGGTGAGCGGCGTCTCGCCGAGTTGCCTCTATGGATTCGCGCGCGGGCGATGAATGTTGAACGATTGCACGTCGAGCGCATCGAGTTGCTGATCGAAGAGGCGAAGGCGGAAGAGGAAAGATTATTGCCCGACGTTTTACCGGCGGAAGAGCGCGCCGAGAAAGCAATCCTTGAGCGCAACCGCATCCGCTCGGTTTACCGCGGCGCGTGCGCGCGAACTAAAGATTTGAATTTAGACAAGCTCGAGCACACGCGGCGACTTCAGGCGCTTGGTGGCGAGTCGAAGGCGCGGGCACAACATCTAGCGCCCGCTGCATAATTTATAGGCGGTCTGATTTTGCCTCAAACGATGTAGTCGCGGCCACAAGATATTGAACCGAGGCGCTGCTGCAAAAGTGCGTATGCAGCCGTTCTGCATAAAGCGCGTCCGCTAATGGACAGTCTGTCCAAAATGAAAGGTTTTGCATGACTTTGAGAGACATTCCGAAATTACCGCCCAAAGCCGAGAAGGTGCTTACCGCCCTTCTGCATCACGGTGCCGTGAGATCGGCGGCGAAGGATGCGGGCGTCTCCGAAGCGACTGTATTCCGGTATCTGCAAGATGCGGAGTTTCAGCGACGGTATCGTGAGGCGCGCGCCTCGGTGGTGGATGCCGCCATCGCACTCATGCAGCGGTTGTGCGCGAACGCCGTCTCGACACTCGACACCGTGATGCATGACACGGAAGCGCCAGCGAGCGCGCGTGTCTCGGCGGCGAAGACGATACTTGAGCAATCAATCGGCGGCGTTGAGTTGACCGAGATGCGGCAGGAGATAGAAGACATCAAGGGTATGCTCGCCGAGCGGGAAGGAAAGCCGGGTGCAACTCGCGCGCGAGCTTAATCAGTTACGCCAGCGCGCCGAGCGGTTGAATCCTCACGGCACCCCGACGCTCGACGCGCTCACCCTCGCCGCATACGCCGGCTTCACGCTCGATGCTTGGCAGCGCGACGTACTCACGAGCACGGCACACCAGATCATCCTCTTAGTGACACGGCAGGGCGGCAAGAGCACGGTTTCTTCCATCCGCGCATTGCACCGAGCACTCTACACGCCGGCTTCGCTCGTCTTACTTCTCGCACCAAGTTATCGCCAGTCAAAAGAATTGTTCCGCAAGGTGAAAGACGCGCTTGCGGCGCTTCCCTTCTCCGCACCTTTGGCTTCCGAGTCGGCGCTCGAATTGGAGTTCACGAACGGCTCAAGAATTGTCGCCCTGCCGGGCAAAGAGGCTACGATCAGAGGCTTCAGCGGCGTGTCGCTTTTGATCGTTGATGAAGCATCAAGAGTGCCCGACGAGTTGTATCAAGCCGTCAGGCCGATGCTCGCCGTCAGTGGCGGTGGCATCCTTCTGCTTTCGACGCCCTTCGGCAAGCGCGGATTCTTTCATCACGAGTGGACGGAAGGCGGCGCGGAGTGGCATCGGACGAAGGTCACGGCTTATGACTGTCCGCGCATCCCGCGCGCGTGGTTAGAACAGGAACGCCGCGCGATTGGCGATTGGTGGTTTCGCCAAGAGTACATGTGCGAGTTCGTCGAGACGATAGATCAGGTGTTCAGTTATGACGATATTCAGCGCGCACTGGATGATTCGGTGACGCCGCTGTTCGGAGTAGCCTAAATGAGAATTGTTGACGGGAGAGATTTACCAATGCCGAAGACGACGCTGCCGCCGCCGCCGCGCTATCTCATCGGCTTGGACTTGGGCAGCGCGCAAGATTTTTCAGCGCTGGCAATTCTGGAGCAGCACGGGCACGGACAAGATGCCGAGTTTCTTTGCCGGCACCTTCAGCGCTGGCCGCTCCGCACGCCTTACACGGCGATTGCTTCGGACGTTGCCGGCATCGTCAACCGCAACGAGTTGCGGGGCGGCATCGCGCGCAACGTCCTCGCCGTTGACATGAACGGCCCGGGCACGCCGGTGCTCGACCTACTCAAGACACACCCGCTCGACGCGCGAGTCGAAGCCATCTTCTCTCACGGCGGCGACAAGGTGACGAGCGAGGGGAACGTCACGCGGGTGCCGAAGCGGGAGCTGGTGAGTACAACGCAGATCGCGCTGCAATCCGGGCGCTTGAAGATCGCGCCGACCTTGCCGGAAGCGCCGACACTCGTTTCGGAGTTGCAGAACTATCAGGTGGAGATCAACCAAGAGACGGCGCACGATTCCTACGGCGCGTGGCGGACGGGCACGCATGACGATTTACTGTTCAGTGTGATGCTTCCGCTGTGGTGCGCGATGGGTGTGCGGAGTCACCGCTTGCACATCTTCCGCAGGGCGTGATGCGCCTCGGCAATATCCCTTCCCAAAGCTGGCACTCCACTGTCGGCACCCTTCACTCCCAAAGCCAGCTTTCTAGCTTTCAACAATCGCCAACCATTCATTCTCGGACGCATGAAATTGCCCTGTGCTGAAACGGGTATGCTGCCCCGGATGGATGTGGGGCTAAAGTGAGCGTAGCGGGGCGGCGTGCAAGCGTGGCGGGCATCCCACAACACAAAACAGGCGGGGCTAAGCGTCAACCTTACCCACAAGGATCCAGCTAAGAGTAAGGAAGAAACTTTCGACACCCGCCTGTGCTGCTCCGTGCAATAGACACCGAAAGCGTCGCGCATTCCACGAAAGCAGAAGTTGATCGTGAATCCTACCGCGCGGTGAGTGGCACCAGCCGCTCGCTCGCGTGCGGGGCAAGAGAGACGGACGGTGCCGGCGGCAATCCGACGATCTCCAAGAAGGATTACCGCCCGGCACAGCACAGTAGGATTCACGATGAGCAAATACGTCGCCGACGGCGCGGGCGGATTGCTCCCTCGCGCCGTCACGCCGCGCCGACTTCCGGCCCTTCGTCCGCCGGCTCTTTGACGCCCGACAAAACAAAACAGGCGGGGTAAAGCGTCAACCTTACCCACAATAACCATTCATCGGTAAGGAAGAAACTTTTGACCCGCCTGTTCTGCTCCGTGCAATAGACTCTTAAAGCGACGCGCGTTCCACCAAAGCTAAGACTACCATTGACGCGAGGCGTGGGTAATGGGTCATTTTTACTGTTGAACAGATGTTATAGATTAAGGAAGCGTGACAGGATTTCTGCCACCACCTTATCTTCTAATGGCTTCGTAATACAATCGTCACAGCCCGCCGCTATCGCCTCTTCATGCCATCCATCCTCACAGTGTGCCGATAGTGCTACAATCGGTATGTTTTTCGTCTCTGGTATTTGGCGTAACTGGCGGGTTGCCTCAAGTCCGTCGAGCACGGGCATTCTCAAGTCCATAAGGATCAAGTCTGGCTTGTGCTCCGAGGCGAGTTCAACGGCTTCCTTGCCGTGCGCGGCTTCCAACACCTGACACCCCTTTAGCTCTAGCATGAACTTTACTAAGTGACGAATATCTTCGGTGTCCTCAGCGATGAGGATGGTACATTTTGGTGTCGGCATTTCGTTTGGCATCTATCGGCCAGTCTATCAGATAAACAATATCCTGAATGTTCCACAGCTTCTTACTAACGCCCGCTTCCATCGCCGAAGCGCACACCTTAAAAGCAAAAGAGGCCAGCCCCTTTAGCCAGCCTCTTCGACTCTGTATCGCGCAATACAAACCTCGGTGCGCAACGAGGATTCACCCGCGCTTACTTCTTTGCGCCTCCCTTCAGGCGGGTGACAACGCGCCCGTCCACCAGCTTCTCTTCGGCGTATTGGCCGAGCGAGCGGAAGCCGAAGCCCCGGTGCCAGTTCAACACACGCTCGATCATTTCCGCCGTGTCCCTGGACTCATTGGAAGGAACGCCCGAAATCATCTCAGACATTTCATCCACAATGGCGTTGTAAAGTTTCGTCGGCGTAAAAGGATGCGCAAGGATCGCGGCGATATGCACGGCCAGTTCCGCATCCATGTGGTGCCGCCCTTTCGTCGTCTTAGTTTTAGTTGTTCGTTTCGTAGTTGCCATTAGAGTGTCTCCCTTCTCTGCATAACGGCGACGGTGATCGCCAGTTCCTCGAGTTCGCGCGCCGCCGTGTGAAGGGCGCACATGATGTCGTCTGCCGTGTCGAAGTCGAGCAGGCGGCCTTCTGTGACCTGTACGGCGCGCGTGACGACGCGCACCCGTTCGCGCACCTGTTCTAACTTGCGCGCTGGCGTCTGTGTGATTGTGAGAGTATTGTTTTGCATGTGGGTTGACCTTTCGTTTGAAGGGTTAATGTTGAGGGCTTACCTATCATTGGCGTGACAGGTAAGCCCTCTTTGTTAATGGCCGCGCCGTGCGGCCATGAAGATGTGAACCTGAAGCGCGGCTGCCGAGTGTTTGCACGGCACTCTCGACGGGCAGTTGCAATCAACTATCTTCTCGCCGCCTGAGCGGTAGCACAACACGGTGTAGTTGTTGCCCTTGCTGCCGGTGACTTCATACTCGCCAAACTCGATCATCTTCACTTTCGGATGAAGCGCGCGCGCGTTCTCGATTGCCTTTGTGAGTTGTTCTTTCGATTTCAGGATGAACATTTGATTTCCTCTCCTCTGTGATGTCCGATTGACAAGCGAAAGTATAGCGAAATCGTAATACTTAGTCAAGCACTATTATTGCGATTGCAAAATAATTCTTTTTCGCTATAATTGCGGCTCATGGAAAACATGCTGACCACAGAAGAGACGGCGGCGCGGCTTCAGGTCACTGGCGCGCGCGTGCGTGCGATGATCCGCGACGGACGATTGCCCGCGCAGAAATTCGGCCACGTTCACATGATTAAAGAGGCTGATTTAAAGCTGGTCGAGCATCGAAAGACAGGGCGACCGCCCAAAGCCAAGCCCGAAGAGAACGTTAAGAAGAAAGGTAAGAAGTGAGCACACGCAAGCACCTATCCCTACAGCCCGGCTTTGAGATGCCTTTCAAGGCAGGTACACGCAAAGCCGTCTGCAACGTGTTCACAGCGGCGAAGTTAAACAGGGTGCGATGTTGAGAGGCTTTCGAGTGAACAGGTGCCAGCACTATCAAGACTGATATTATCAGTCTTGATACGCTCTGACTTTCTAATGTTGAGAGGCTTTCGGGTGAGCAGGTGCCAGCACCGAAGACACACGCCACCTTCAAAATTATAGAACGTTCTATAATTTTATGTTGAGAGGCTTTCGGGTGAGCAGGTGCCAGCACAAGGAAAATGGAAACCGGTTTCCGTTTTAGACTTATGCGGAGAGGCTTTCGGACGGGTGTGACAGGGTGTGACCACGGCGCTGGCACACTTGTCACAGATGTCACACATGGAAAAGTTGAACAAACAACAGGCGGCGGATTACCTCGGCATGAGCGTGCGCACGCTCTTGCGTCTGACCAGTGAGAAGATCGCGCACCTTCCGAAGCGTCGCCAGTCGGAAGAAACTATTTTTGACAAGGCGGAATTAGACCGCTACCAGCGCGAAAGTCAGATCGGCGCATCGGTGATGAGCGCCGTTGTCATACCTGACACACGTGACACACATGGCATACCCTCAGAAAATCAAGATTTAATGCAACGCCGGGCGGGTATGTCAATCTCGCCCGTCACACTTGACACTGGTGACACACGTGACACACCTGAGATGCGGTTGCGCATGTTGGCGGCGTTCGAGGCGATGGCTTCGCCCGCACGCCTTTCCGAAAAGTTGACACTCACACTAACTGAGGCGGCATTACTTTCGGGACTCTCGCGCGGGCATCTGAGGCAAGCGATTGAAGAGAAGAAACTAAAGGCGCGGATCATCGGCAGAGGTTGGAGAGTGAAGCGCGCCGACTTGGACGCTTACGTGACGAAACTTTGACTGTTACCGACGACTGACAGTGAAGCCTATGCAGGAACGCGCCGATGCTTCGCCCGCTGATGATGCGTCGCCAAAATTTAAGGTGGACGTCTACCATAGGCGCGAACCGTTAGCGATCCCGCTTGAGGTGGACTTACGTATTGGCGAGACCCCCGATGTGATCGAGTTTTCCATCATGGCCGTATCGCGCCGGGCTGATAAGACAGACGCGGAAGAGAACAAGTCGCACGTTCACATTTTTCAATTGCCCCGCTCGTTTTTCGGCGATACCCCCTTAAAAGAAATTCACCGGATCGTCGCCGGCAACTTCGAGAAGCTTATTGACGGCATTCTGGAAATTGAAACCGCTCTCTTTTTCACTACTGTTATTAACTTCACCTTAGATCACTTCAATCCCGCCTTAATGGGCGGCGGCAATAGCAGACAACGGATCATTGAACATCATCGGGCTAAAACCGAAGAGATGTTACGCCGCATTTTCGACACACCATTGCAGAAGCGCGGGCGCTTCTCACCGTGGACTGTTTTGGAATTGAATATGGCTGTCACAGAAGCGGTAAGCGAGACTATAGGGAAGATCACCGCCGATAAGGTCGCGCATCGCTTGCGTAACAAGCATGGTGAGAAGGCACCGCCGACAGGCAAAGCCCTTCTGCTATTGGTGAAGCGGCATGGATTGAAATGGCAACAGATTATTGAACAGGCAGAAAAGAAGCGGACGGGAAAGCGGCAACAGTGAATACTCTTTTATGTTGCCGTTAAAAGCTACTGGAGCAATAATCAAGGGATTGAACACAGTGAAGATTATTGCTAAAATACGTGTTGTGATTTTCTTCTGTCGTAAATGACAGAAAGGGCGTGGCTACTTTCCACGGCTACCACGCCCTCTGACTGATAAAGCCGCCATCACTGGCGACCACTACGCATTAGCTTAAACCGTAGTTGCCAGTGATAGCAAGTTGAAAGTTTTCACTGGCAACGCGACCGCCGATTGATCGGCGAGTGCCAAGCAAGAATCTAGTTTCGCAGCAGCGGGCGCTGATGCGTAATCAAAAGCCTTTGATGTTTCCGGTTGTCGCGGCCAGAAACATCAAAGGCTTTCTTGTTAGAAGGCACACGAACGCCCGAGTTGATAGCTCAGGCGCTCGCAAGTTTTAGGTGATTGAAACGAAAGGTGACTAACTGATGCAAAGTATAGCACACCCGAAAGCGGAAACAAGGCAACATTCAAAGCCGCCACAGCCCGCACACCCGCCCGTCTGCCACAGATGCGGCGATCCGGCACCGAAGCGCGGGCGAATGTCCGCATCCGTCGAAGACGATAACGGCATAGTCAGGAAGCTGTACCTCTGCCGCGCCTGCATCGCCGCCCTGAGTTCTTGGCACGCGCTTTACCGCCACGCCGAAGCCGCCGACCTCGAAAGCCAGCGCCGACGATTCACAGAACGCCGCCCGGCGGATCGAAGGGAGGCCGCATAGATGTCTGCACAGCCCTCCGAAGCCCGCGCAATCTCCCCGACGGAAGCCGTGTCCGACACGTTCGACGCGGCCATCGCCGTGCTCCAGATGTTCCACTTCCCCGCCGAGTTGATCCCGTTCACGCTGGCGGTGATCGGCGCGGCGGAAGGCCGGACGGATTGGTTCCAGTGCCGGGATCGCGTCCTCGGCGAGCGCGCCCTCGGCGAATCAGACACCCGAACGCCGGAAGCCAAAAAGAAATGGGTGCAACGAAAGCGAGAGCTTTTATGCGAGTGGCAAGACTCAACCCGCTTCATCCTCATCGAGTGCGCGCCCGGCGGCAAGTCCGGCGACGATTTCCACCCGTCCCGCTACCGGCCTCACGTGCTGCGCTTCATCGAGGAATGCGTCTCGCTCGGACGATGTTACCTAGAGGCGGGCACCTCTGAGCGCCACGACGCCTTCAAGCAAGCCGCTTGGAAGATCATGCCGGACGCTTTGAAGAAACTAGCCGCCGCACATTCAAAACACGAGCGCTTCAACCGTGCCCGGAGAAGACCCGAAGACGAGATCGACCGAAATCTCAAAGCCTCGCTGAAGCGCCTGCTCAGAGCCGCCGAACTTGAGCGCGCTTCGGGCGGCGACCCGGTCGCCAAAGTCGAAGAGCACTTGGCGGCGGTAATCAAACTTTTTCCACAGGCACGTGTCCATACAGATACACAAGAAGAAGACATGGACACGAGAGGCACGAGAGCCACAGCGGGGGCGTCCGATTCCCCCCCTGTGTCTCCCTCCGGCGCTTCACAGGGTATGGACACTTCCGTCCCACCCCCCGCGCCCGACCCGGCGACGCAGGCGGCGTGGGACGGCTATGAGGCGCGCATGAGGGGGCCGCGCCCGGTGCCAAAGTGGGACGAATCCGTCCCACCTCCCGAGCCAAAGTGGGACGAATCCGTCCCACCTCCCGAGCCAAAGTGGGACGAATCCGTCCCACCTCCCGAGCCAAAGTGGGACGAATCCGTCCCACCTCCTGAGACGGTGCCCGAATTTGCCAGCAAAAAGCCGGAAATTGCTGCGCTGGAAGTTTTCGAGAGCGTCGGCGCGTCCGACTTTGAAGTTACTCACTTGCACGATCCTTCGCCGGCGAATGACAAGAAGCGCGAATACGAACCTGTTGACGGTGCCGCGTTTCGAGAGAACTTAGAAACCTACCTTGAAATGAACAGGACGGAGCAGGCGGGCGGCGAATACTGGTCAATGGCGGTGCGCCCCCGGTCAGAGCGGGTTGTGTTCTGGCAAGTGGATGAAGCTACGCGCGCGACATGCGAGCGGTATCGGGCTGTTAGCTTTCTCCAGATCGAGACATCGCCGGACAACTATCAATGCTGGCTCGCAATTAGTGACGAACGGGAGAAGGAAGAGTTGGACGCCGCGCGCGCGCGCCTCCTTAGCGTCGTGAAAGGAACGGGGGGCAACGGCGGCAGCTTCGGGGCTTTACGTTGGCCGGGCAGCCGCAATCAGAAGCCGATTAGAAAACAGGCCGACGGTAGCCAGCCAATCGTGCGGATTGTCTACTCTGAAATGGGGCGGGTGACGACCATTGCGGAGTTGGACGAATTGGGACTCTTAGCACCTCCCGTCGAGAAGACCGAGCGTCCGAATTTTAAGGTCTGCGCTAACAAGGTGCCTACCAAGTGGCCTTCATGGGAGCAGGAGTTAGGCTACTGCCGACTAAAAGAATCGGGCGAGCCGGATCGCTCAGAGGCCGATTTCAGATGGTGCCGGACTGCCTTCCTGTGGGGATGGTCTGCCGCTGAGATTACGGCTGAACTTCGCAAGGTTTCGCCCAAAGCTTGTGATGAGACAGAGCACTACATTGATCGCACGGTGAAGAATGCAGCGGCGGCAGCGTCGGGGAGGGCTGCCTAATGACCATTATCTCCATCGCGCGAACCTATAGCGGCTTTCACATCAAACTCAAGAGCGACAACCCGGATGCCTTTCGCCTCTGCATTGACACGTTGAAGTCATCTATCACGCCCGACATGCGTTCATACAACCCGGCGCCGCGCGAATGGTTTGTTGACGAAGACGCGGCGGGAAGGATGCGACGCTGGCTGGAATACTGCCGCGCGAATTTGTACGCCGAAGTCGAATGGCTCGACGGCGAAGCATACGCAGACCCGGAAGCCGAATGGAGTCCGCAATGAGCCGGCGGCGGCATGAACAACTTTGCCGCGTAGTCAGTGGGCGGCAAAGAGGCGGGGTGCTCGAAGATTTCTCCCGGCAGTGCCCCGCTTCAACAAAATGTAGGAGATGAAAAAAGAGATGGAACTAACAACTATCGCAACACTGTGCGCGCAGATCGGCCTCGCCGAGCGCGAGTTGCACGAACTTCAGGCCGAGCAGGCCGCGCTACCGGAACGGATTCAACAGGCGGCATTCATCGGCGACGTTGATGCCCAGATTCACGGTGAGCGGCGTCTCGCCGAGTTGCCTCTATGGATTCGCGCGCGGGCGATGAATGTTGAACGATTGCACGTCGAGCGCATCGAGTTGCTGATCGAAGAGGCGAAGGCGGAAGAGGAAAGATTATTGCCCGACGTTTTACCGGCGGAAGAGCGCGCCGAGAAAGCAATCCTTGAGCGCAACCGCATCCGCTCGGTTTACCGCGGCGCGTGCGCGCGAACTAAAGATTTGAATTTAGACAAGCTCGAGCACACGCGGCGACTTCAGGCGCTTGGTGGCGAGTCGAAGGCGCGGGCACAACATCTAGCGCCCGCTGCATAATTTATAGGCGGTCTGATTTTGCCTCAAACGATGTAGTCGCGGCCACAAGATATTGAACCGAGGCGCTGCTGCAAAAGTGCGTATGCAGCCGTTCTGCATAAAGCGCGTCCGCTAATGGACAGTCTGTCCAAAATGAAAGGTTTTGCATGACTTTGAGAGACATTCCGAAATTACCGCCCAAAGCCGAGAAGGTGCTTACCGCCCTTCTGCATCACGGTGCCGTGAGATCGGCGGCGAAGGATGCGGGCGTCTCCGAAGCGACTGTATTCCGGTATCTGCAAGATGCGGAGTTTCAGCGACGGTATCGTGAGGCGCGCGCCTCGGTGGTGGATGCCGCCATCGCACTCATGCAGCGGTTGTGCGCGAACGCCGTCTCGACACTCGACACCGTGATGCATGACACGGAAGCGCCAGCGAGCGCGCGTGTCTCGGCGGCGAAGACGATACTTGAGCAATCAATCGGCGGCGTTGAGTTGACCGAGATGCGGCAGGAGATAGAAGACATCAAGGGTATGCTCGCCGAGCGGGAAGGAAAGCCGGGTGCAACTCGCGCGCGAGCTTAATCAGTTACGCCAGCGCGCCGAGCGGTTGAATCCTCACGGCACCCCGACGCTCGACGCGCTCACCCTCGCCGCATACGCCGGCTTCACGCTCGATGCTTGGCAGCGCGACGTACTCACGAGCACGGCACACCAGATCATCCTCTTAGTGACACGGCAGGGCGGCAAGAGCACGGTTTCTTCCATCCGCGCATTGCACCGAGCACTCTACACGCCGGCTTCGCTCGTCTTACTTCTCGCACCAAGTTATCGCCAGTCAAAAGAATTGTTCCGCAAGGTGAAAGACGCGCTTGCGGCGCTTCCCTTCTCCGCACCTTTGGCTTCCGAGTCGGCGCTCGAATTGGAGTTCACGAACGGCTCAAGAATTGTCGCCCTGCCGGGCAAAGAGGCTACGATCAGAGGCTTCAGCGGCGTGTCGCTTTTGATCGTTGATGAAGCATCAAGAGTGCCCGACGAGTTGTATCAAGCCGTCAGGCCGATGCTCGCCGTCAGTGGCGGTGGCATCCTTCTGCTTTCGACGCCCTTCGGCAAGCGCGGATTCTTTCATCACGAGTGGACGGAAGGCGGCGCGGAGTGGCATCGGACGAAGGTCACGGCTTATGACTGTCCGCGCATCCCGCGCGCGTGGTTAGAACAGGAACGCCGCGCGATTGGCGATTGGTGGTTTCGCCAAGAGTACATGTGCGAGTTCGTCGAGACGATAGATCAGGTGTTCAGTTATGACGATATTCAGCGCGCACTGGATGATTCGGTGACGCCGCTGTTCGGAGTAGCCTAAATGAGAATTGTTGACGGGAGAGATTTACCAATGCCGAAGACGACGCTGCCGCCGCCGCCGCGCTATCTCATCG
>MWWA01000229.1_pt1 | contig 15993 bp, 9 predicted proteins | sample 1047341 | NCBI WGS metagenome assembly MWWA01 (sample SAMN06349978, study PRJNA376086) | soil metagenome | isolation source: MS5-1 sample Antarctic (ecotone) soil | place: Antarctica | collected 2015-01-13
ACCCAGGACGAGATCGCCCGTATTCTTGAAATACCTATTGGAACAGTAAAAACCCGGCTAAGAGCAACTATTATTGAATTAAGAAAAATCATGGTGGCTATCGGTACCTTTGAATGGGCCAGTTTAAAGGTTTTCAGGAAAGTTCCTAAAACAGATATTATTGTAATGATACTGGTAACGCTTGTAACAGCCATTTTTCACAATCTTGCAGTTGCCGTTATCAGTGGTGTGGTAATATCCGCCCTGGCATTTGCCTGGGAAAGTGCCGTGCGTATCCGTGCAAGAAAATTCACTGATCAGAATAATATCAGGCATTATGAAATTTTTGGCCCTTTATTTTTCGGTTCGGTGACAGCTTTCGGTGAAAAGTTTGATGTTCACAATGATCCTGATGAAGTGATCATCGATTTTAAGGAAAGCCGTGTTGTAGATCATTCTGCAATTGATGCACTAAATAAAATTACAGAACGCTATCGAAAATTAGGTAAGAAAGTACACCTGCGCCATCTGAGTGAAGACTGCAGGTTGTTATTAAACAATGCGGCAGAAATTATTGATGTTAATTATTGGGAAGACCCGCATTATAAAGTACTTGTTGACAAACTGGAAGGATAGTGTTTTTAGCACAATTGAGGCAAGATCATCTAATGGAATATGTATAAATCACTGCTGTCCGGTAAAAAATAAAACATCACTTTTATTTAGCTATTTTGCCTCAGGCTGGCTGGCCTCGTACCTTCTTATCTGCCTGCTGAATTGTTTTTCAGATCACTAAAATTTGAAAAGGTCCTCCGGTTGTTTGATATGGAACTTAAAACCCGGAATAGCAACATACCTTATATGCATTAGAAAATCAATATAGGAAGAGTCAGCTGAAGTTATAAAATAGGAAACCCCCTATCGAAATCAAAAAACATTAATTTTAGGGGCATATTTTTTGTCATCTTTATAGTTTTAAATTAGATTATGGTGCATTTTATTAAGCCCGTTCAGGACGAACTTCAAAAAAACATGGAAGTCGTCGGGCAAATTGAGGAATTCGTTGGCCAGGCTGTGGATAATATACTGGTTGATCCGCAAACCTGCTGGCAACCCTCCGATTTTTTACCTGATTTGGCAGACAAAGATGCCATGAAACAAGTGCTTGAGTTAAGAGAAAGAGCTTCCGGGCTGCCACCTGAAGTCATTACTTCCCTTATAGGGAATATGATCACAGAAGAAGCGCTTCCCACTTACCAAACTTTTTTCAACCTGGTAAGAGGTATTAATGAAGAAGGAAATGTGGCCAGCGAGAAAGGCTGGGTGCGGTGGTCGCGTGCCTGGACAGCTGAGGAAAACCGCCATGGCGACCTGTTGAACAAATACCTCTACCTTTCCGGCAGGGCTGATATGAAACAGGTGGAGATCACCATTCATAACCTCATTTACAATGGCTTTGATCCCAGGGTGGATGGCGATCCTTACCAGGCAATGATCTATACTTCCTTCCAGGAAAGAGCAACTAAAATATCGCATGTGAACACCGGAAAACTTGCAGACAAAGCAGGTGACTCCACGCTTTCACGCATTTGCAAAACCATCGCGGGAGATGAAGCGCGTCATGAGAAAGCCTACAAAAGCTTTATGACCAAAATTTTTGAAATTGATCCCGAAGGCGGATTGCTTGCTTTTCAAAAAATGATGAAAAAGCAGATCTCTATGCCCGCTATCATGATGGATAATGCAACTGAAGACAATCTTTTTACCAGGTTTTCTGCCATCACACAAAAAATGGGCATTTATACCACTTTTGATTATGCATCCATCATCAAGCACCTGGTACAGCAATGGAAAATTGAAACCCTTTCCGGTTTAAATGGTTATGCTGCACAGGCACAGGATTATTTAAGTACGCTTGGCGAGCGGTATGAGAAGATCGCGGAACGCATGAAAGAGCCCGAAGACGTAAAACTGGCATGGCTGGTTCCTTCTTAAATCATAGTAAAGCAGCTTACCAGTTGCTTTTTTTAATTATTCAATTCCCTTGTTTTGCTTTTTAATTGGAAGTCAAAATAACCTGGCAGGTTAATCTTTGTGCAACAACAAAACAAACGTTATGTTTGTTCCGGTTTTTACGGATTTTAAATTTTGATATCAAATACAACATACAGCCAAGATGAACTGGTAGAAAAACTAAAGCTGCGAGAAGAGCAGGCCTTCAGGTTGTTATATGATAATTACAACAAATCCCTTTTCACCATTATTTACCAGGTAGTTCAGCAACAGGAAGTTGCCGAAGATATTCTTCAACAGGTATTCATCAGAATTTGGAAAAGTATTGATTCCTTTGACCCCTGTAAAGGAAGATTGTTCACCTGGATGCTGAATATTGCAAGAAATCTGGCCATTGATCATACGCGCTCAAAAGAATTTAACAGACAATCTAAAACTGTAGCGCTCTCCGAAAGCGTATATGAAAATGAAAAAACCGCTTCCATATCAATTCGGGATTCGGGATTAGTGAGGTTAATAGAAAAATTACCGGAAGGGAGCAGGAAAATTCTGGAGTTGTCTTATTTTTTAGGCTATACCCAGGACGAGATCGCCCGTATTCTTGAAATACCTATTGGAACAGTAAAAACCCGGCTAAGAGCAACTATTATTGAATTAAGAAAAATCATGGTGTCAAAATAAAAGTGGATATAAGCTGTATCATATCGTCAGGTGACCTGGAACTTTATGTTCTTGGAATGCTTCCGGAAGAAGATTTGCTTAAAATGGAGCAACTGATCCTTCTATTTCCTGAATTAAAGGAAGAGGCAGACCAATTCAGCCATTCGCTTGAAGCTGCAGCACTGCAATCTACCCTGGCCCCAGCCGCTGGAGTAAAAGATCAACTGTTTCACGCCATTCAATCATTGAGTGCGGCAGACGTACATGCAACCCCCAGGAAAAACGAGAATAAGGGAACAGACCCAATAATACCTGCAAAACTGGTAAAAATGAAACAGACAGGCCGCACCTACCTGGTGGCCGCCTCCATTATAGGACTGGTATTAACAATTGGCGCAGTGAGCTTTGCATTTATCATAAATCAGAAAAACCGGAAGGAACTGGCTGTAATGGAACAGCAGGTTATGAAAGCAAGGGCCGACGTTGAGGGGCTTCGTGAACAAAACCTTTCCTATGAACAACTGCTTCAGATTTTACAGGATGACAACTTTCTCGCCGTGCCGTTAAAACCTGTTCCGGGCAAACCTGATGCAACGGTTAAAGTTTACTGGAATAAAATTTCCAGGGACGTATATATTGTTGATGCATCCCTCCCCCGCCCCGTTGCGGGTAAACAATATCAGCTTTGGGCAATTGTTGATGGAAAACCTGTAAGTGCCGGGTTACTCTCAGAAGTAAAAAACCTGCCTCAAAAAATGCAATCATTCGAAAAAGCTGATGCATTTGCGATTACCCTGGAACCCACAGGTGGAAGCGCCACACCTACTATGGAAGAAATGTTCGTTATGGGAACTCCCTGATATTCATTTTTACCAGGTGTAAATAAACCCTTTAGAAAAATCAGTGATTGTTTATGAAACCTGCAGAAAGAACCTGAGATGGTGTAATTTTTGCATACTCTACAGTACTAAAATTAATTTTATGGCTATTTCTTTTACATTAAGATCTTTCAATTCCTTTTTGCTTGCAATTTTTGCCTTATTTTTTGTCTTTTCCACTACTTCCTGTGCACGCAAAATAAATTTCGTTGCCTCTCCTATTGTTCCATCTGCCGAAGGCAGGGTAAAGGTTAAAAAAGACAATAACAACAATTACTCTGTTGATCTTGAGGTTAAACACCTGGCGGACCCTTCCAAACTGGCACAACCCCACAGCATTTACATGGTATGGATGGATACAGAATCCAACGGCGTTCAGAAGTTGGGGCAGTTGAATACATCAAGTGGACTGCTGAACAGTACAATGAAAGCTTCAATGGAAACGTCAACGCCTTACAAACCAGTAAGAATATTTATCACTGGTGAAAATGGTGCAGACCTTCCTTTCCCCGGGAATTATGTTGTCCTGACAACTTCATCATTTTAAATTATTTTTTTATAAATTAAAAAGGCTGCCACTATTGTGACAGCCTTTTTAATTATTATTTATGATTTATTGAATTTTGAAAGACTTTTCTGAAAGGTGATTGGTGATATAGACCCACTGATCATTTACGTCATCACGCAGGGCCACTCTCAAAAATATTTTCATTTTCTTACCTGCTTCAACAGGAATTTCATCATAAGGCAAGAACAATTCAAGGTTCTTTTGTCCTTTATTATACTTTGCACTTGCATTTGGCGTCAGTGTCAATTTTGGATAAACTGCCACGTACCCACCCCAGTTATAAAAATTATTGTTGTCTTTGATAAAATATTCATCTTCATCTACCAGCATGGCCACAACGTAAACCGTTCCCAGTTTTGAATTTGTTTTCAAATCAAAAGAAGGATAAATCGACAATCCGCCTTTTTCTTTATTGTTCACCACTTCAACGCCGGTTAAATTGGTCACGATCACCCTGGGCACTTCTTTGTCAGAAACTGCCTTTCCTTTAGGATACAAAGCAGCAATGATGGTCTTATCTCCTATCGACAATTCATAATTTGGAGCAAGTGAGTATCCGTTCTTTGTCTGCCATGCTTCAACCGAATAGTGCATGATGGATTTGGGATCATAACTGGTACCATTGGTGAAAAACTGGTTGCTCACAGCAAGTACATTATGTTTAATCTGGTCTTCATCCCAATCCTGTGTTTTTTTGTAAAACTTATAAATGGTATCGGTGTTCCAGCTGATGGCGCCGGGATAGCTTTGCTCATGCAGCAAACCCAGTGCATGTCCAAATTCATGCAACACAGTTCCACGCAATTCTTTCAGATCCCATTTCACGGGTTCTTTCACCATCATTTTTCTAAGGTCTTCCATGTTAGGCGAAATCCCTCTTCTTTTCATTTCCGCGATATACCAGTCAACGTCTATAAAACCCAAACTGTCAAGATTCATTGTTTCCTCGTCTGCAGGAATGTACATGCAATCAAGTCCTATGTAAGAGTTATGTCCGAAACCTTCTGAGATTTTAATACGCATTACAGTTTCACCCGAATTAAAGTTATCCGGAACAAAATTGAATTTCAGGTTGGCATATTGTTCCCACTCCTTTGCATATTTAATTACCAGGTCTCTCAAAGCCTTGCTAGAGGATCCGATGAATTTAATATTAAGCGCCTTACCATTATCCCAAAGTGAATAATTGTTGGCGAGATTCCTTCCCTTTACTGTATCCACACCCTGGATGCCTTTGTCGCTTCCAAGGGTAGTACATGTAGGCTTGTAAAGCTGCGCGAATGAACTGGCTGTCATGAATACTGCAAGACAACCAAAGATGACCTTTTTCATGTTTTAATTATTAATTGGTAAAAAAAGAAAATTTTTAGAACATTTAAAAAATTTTTAGCGCCATTCTCCATAAAGCACAAAAGCGCCCCAGTAAAACGGATGTGTGTATTTCGGGTTATTACTAAGTTTCACCTGGGCAAGACGCAGTGCATCCACCTTGTCCATTTTTTTATTCAGGTTGGCATAAAATTCATTCATTAAAATGCTGGTGGCTTCGTCATCCACCTTCCATAAACTGGCAACCGCAGATTGCGCACCCCTGAGAATAAATGCATTGGCAGGTGATAGATTCCAGCTTTGCGCCAACTGCTGGCTTACACCGGTTTCGCAGGCAGAAAGCGTAACAAGGTTCACACCTTTCAAAGGCATTTCCTGGATCTCAAGAATGGTAAGCTTTCCATTGTTTCCCTCTGAAGTATCCTGATCAGGTAGAAATTTTAAATAAGACAGGGTATAATCTTCTGAATAATTCAAAACACCATGTGTTGCAAAATGCAGGTACTTCTTCTCCACCAATGAAGATTTCGCCTGCCTTTCCGTGGCGCGAGCATCTGCAAACACCGTTTTTTCCGATCCTATGATCCTGCCAATTTCTTTTACCTCGGTAATATTGTGTTTCAGCTTATCATCCAGCACACCAAAAGCCGCAAAGGATTTCATATCCGTCTTCTCCGGAACAGAGGTTCTGCTTTTTGCAAATATGCCGATGTCATTCGTATAAAAAAGGCCGTGGTCTTCAATGAAAAATTTAAACTTACCCCCTGCTGTTTTTTGGCCAAGGCACTGGAATGGAAGGTTGCTTAATTTTCCGTTAGGAATGATGCAGATCCTTTTCTTGGTTTTGATCTTATCATATACAGACCCGATCAAAACCTGGTACAGCATGTCGGATGCATCCACAAAACTGATATTCACGGGTACATCTTCTTCGTCTCTCGCCTCGGCCCTTAACTGTATGGCTTCGGTTCCGGTTCCTTTTCCAGGTTTGCTGGAGAGCAAAGCGAAAGCATTTACAATCCCTGAAATTTCCCTGTTCAATGAATCCACGTTTATGGATAGTGCTTCATTGGTAAGGGTGAAGGTCATCAGGTTGTTATTGTTCAACATGAACAATACAACAGCAACATCATCGGGAAGTTCGCCCTTGTATTTATAAAAACTCGAAGGGTTGGCTTCCTGTGGGTAATAGCTGTTGAATTTTTCATCTTTTTTTACAAGACCCATTAAAAAATTGCTGTAATCTTTTTCTGCTACCTGCAGCTGTTTCAATATTTCTACTTTGGCCTGCCCGGTCTGTTTTGAAGCAGATGCGCGTAAAGCATTTGCCTTCTGTTTTTTCTTCTCCAGTTCTTCTGCTTCCTTTTCAAAACCAGGCACCAATCCACCACCTCCCAGGTCTTTTAAACCAGCAAGGCTACTGAGGTTGGCGAAAGCAAATGCCTCTTCCGGTTTCCCCGTTTTTGAATAAGCAAAAGCGAGTTTAAAATAGAGATCCGATTTTTTGGGATCGTTATTGAATAATTTCTTAGCCTTATCATCTCCATAAACATTCTCCGTGTACCTGTTCAGCAGATTCACTGCCGTGCGGAAATAAGTAATGCAGCTGTCAAAATTGGACTGATTGTAAAACAAGAGGCCCATTTCATAATATGCCTCCCAACCCGAAGCAATATTATAGGACTTGGTAATTGCGATGGCCTGTTGAAATTTTGGTTCTGCTTTTTCAAACTGGGATTGCTTAACATCAATTTTTCCAAGGTATAAAAGTGCATCTATGAGTTTGGATCTTTCCTTGCTGGCTTCCGCGTATTTTCTTGACTGTTCAAAATAATCCGCTGCTTTTTCCAGGTTGTTTTCATCGAAATAGATCATTCCAAGGCTGAGTGCCATGGAAGATGACATGCGGTTCAGGTTTCTCTTACTGGCTTCAGGATAAAATTCTAGAAACATTTTCTTTGCTTCCGCCGTACGCTTCAGATAATAGAAGCACTCTGCTACATTGGCCTTGTACAGGATGAAATCTTCATTCATCAGGTTTTTTGATAACAAATCACCGGACATTTCGAGGTATTCGTAGGTCTTGTTATAATCGCCCTGATTAAAATAAGTAACTGCAATATTATTAAGTATGTTTTTCCTGTAGCCGTCCACCTTTTCCTCCAGGTAAATGCTGTCGGCATATTTAAACGCTTTGATGGATTTTTTATATTCACCTACAACTTTGTAAACAGATCCGCGGGAACCATAAGCATCTGCAAGTCGCAACACATTCCCTGACCTTTTAAATATAGCAAGGGCACTGTCGTTAGCTGTAAGTCCTTTTTCCACTTCACCAGTGAGCGAGTACACAAAAGACAGATTTTGAAGTGCAGAACCCTGTGCAATATTCTGATTGATATCCTTTGCAATGCCTGCTGCATCCAGCAACATCTTTTCAGCTTTATCAAATTCCCCTGTTGAAACATATACAGAAGTGGCAATGGAGATCATTTGCCAGATGGCAGATTCCTTGCTTACCGTATCGAAAATAGTATAGGCTTTATTGAGATAAAATAACGCACTGTCCATTTCAGAAAGCCGGATGAAGCGGTCGCCGCGTAAACTGTTGCAATATCCAAACACTTCTGGTGTATTCAATTCCTGCGCAATGCTTAAACATTCTCCATACAATTGATCGCCTTTTGCAATATCGGAAGCCTCATAAGCCAGCGAAGCCATGGCCTTGGTGGCATAGAACTGGTAGGAGGTATTGCCAGTTGAATCACTTTTTAATTTGCATTCGGTGAAATATTGCGCACTCTTCACTTTATCGATCCTGGACCAAACATTTCCCAGGTTATACAACGCTTCCACATTTGTTTTGGGCGTTACGCCCCTCGCTTTTTCATAATACTGGGCTGCTTTGTAATAGTTTTCATCATTTTGGTGCACAGTACCTGCTTTAATATAGGTTTCAGCTACACCATTCAGGTCTTTACCAGCAATATACAAAGCCGCGGAAGCATCAAAGGCCTGCAGCGCTTCTGTTTTGAGTCCGCTCAAAAGATACAATTCACCGATCTGCTTCCAGGAGAATGCCTGGCCTCTTTTGTTATTGCCTTTCTCGCGCAATGCGATTGCTTCTTTATGGGAAATCACGGCGGAATCAAATTTTCCCAGCTGCCAGTAAGCACTTCCAATCACTGTTTTTGCATAGCCGGCTTCGTTATAATCCTGCAGCGAACTAAGCATGACATAAGACTGTTCAAGAATTTCGATACTGTTCCTGTATTGACTGCTTAAATATCTTGTATAACCGATCTTGTTAAGGGTGCGTGCAAAATTAAAATCATCTCTGACTGCTGTGTAATAATCAAAGGCTTTTATATAAGCCTTGAGTGCTGAATCCTGTTTGCCCTGGTCGTTGTACACACTGCCTATATAAGAATAAAATTCAGCGTTCTTCAGTTTGGATTCATAAGAGTTCACCAGTGAATTGGCTTCAATAGCGGACTGATAATATTTTAATGCCTGGTCAAAATTGCCTTCCTCCGCATAAATTCTTCCTTCATATTCAAACCGTTTTTTCATGGTGTTCTGGTAATCGATATCAGAAATAGAAGATCGGTATAAGGCTGATTTTTGTTCTACAAGCGCAAGGGTTTTCTTGGCCTCTGCAAACCGAGAGATCTTGTACATGCAATAAGCTTTCTTCATCATTGAACTTAATTCCAGTTCCTTTCTTCCCGAAAGTTGTGCAAATTTTATGGACAGATCACATTCAGCAATGGCAGCTTCATATTTTTCATTGTCCTGGTAAACCTGTGCATGATTTAAATGATAAGCAGCCTTACCGGCACTATCGTTCACCATATAAACCAGTGTGTTTGCGAAATCGAGCAGTCCGGCGGCTTCTGCAAATTTTCTTTCCTCATTTAAAGCAATTGCATCTTCTGAAAGGTATTCTGCAATTTTATTTCCTTTAATATCTATTGCGTATTCAGGCAAAAGCTTTTCCAGTTTCACTTTATCCTTATATATGGGCATTAAAGCCTCCTTCACATCCAGTTTGGTATAAGGTGCGTTATTCAAAACCCAGGTAGCAAAGGTTTCATTCCCTTTAAAATTGCCTCCGATGTATTTGGCAGCATACAGTTTTACAAAAAGAAGGTAGGACATCACCGCCTTTTTATCAGCATCACGCATCACATCAAAAACAGATTTTCCTTTAAAGCGGCTGCCTATCAGCGGTTTTTTTAAGGCTTCAAAATCCTCCATGTCCTTTATATAATCATAGGTTTCTATAATGTCGCCCACCATTACATTCAAAATCGAATCTTCCCTGGCCTTACTGTCGTTGTAAAGCAGATCCTTCAGGCTGTACATTTTGTCTCTGTACGTATTGAGGAACTCAATATTCAGTAACGCGAGTTCGGAAAAAATGCTACGATATGCCAGCACTGGAATTTTGATGTTGATCGACAGCAGGTCGCCTTCCAGGATGCCCGCTTTTTTATTAAACAATTCGATCACAGCAACAGCAGTATGCTGGTTCACCTGGTGCAACCATCCAAAACCTGCCTGTCCAAAATCGCGCTCGCCTATACCACTGCTTGCTGAACGCCATTTGGAATACAGTTTTACCAGAAGTCCTTTTTCAAGACCGATATCTTCCCCTGAATTGATGAATACGAATAGAGAATCGCCTTTTTTATCAATGCTGTCTACCGAAACAAAAACTTCCTTTTTCTCCTTTTTGATTTCCTGAGCAAATGCAGTAGTTCCGGCAAGGCTGCAAAGAAGTAACAGGTATTTTATATACTGCATATTTTAATTTTAGAGTAAATGATGTTTCAATTATTTTATCCTGTACATGACTGTTTTAATACCAATTGCCTCTGCTTTTACGGACGACACCTCACCTCTTGTACTTCCATCACCATCGCCAAGCAGTTCATTAAAACTGGATTGAATGGCATCCATTTCACTACGTGTTGTACTTTGATCCAGGACACTGCGCAGGTCAATGGGTTCTTTGGAAACAATGACCTTTAAAAACTCCATCCCTTTAGGTGCTCCAATACCCACTCCCAGTTTCCTTTTTACATTTTTCCCCATTTCAATGGAATAATCAGCGGCCTTTTTCCCTTCGGTCGGATAGATTACTGAAATTGAATTATCGGGTGCAATCACAATCACCGTATAAAATAATTTTTCGCGGCTGCGGTTTTTGATCAGCAGGAAAAATTCTTCATCCTGTTCAAATACGGCTTCCCCTGGAATTGATTCTTCCGAAACTGACATGAGCGATATATGGACAGATTTTGCAAGCTCACCGCCATCAGGCAGTGTGCGGAGGTATTTTGTTTTTCTGAAATTTTTTATGGAAGCCATCAGTGACATGCGCTCATCTTCATCAAGCTGGCTGTCTTTATTCAGTGTGGAATTCCATCTTGAACTGTCAACAGCATCCAGGAGTTTTAAGTGCAGCTTTCCTTTTTCACCACCCATGATCTCCAGCATCATATCGGCATTGTCGGATACAGAAATAAAACCGGAAGCCTCCAGGAAACTTTTCAGATTGCCTTCAACAGCTTTGGCCGATCTGTCTTTTCCATCTGTTTTTAGTTTAATGGAAACAGTGTAAGCAGGACTGGCCATAACTTCAGGTCTGGCTTCATAAACGGCCCCTTTGATCAGTGGTTTTACAGCAATTCCATAAGCTGCAAAATGATCGGCGCGCCTGATGGTTCCGGAAGTAATGTAATCTTCACCATCATAGATTTTTACAATTGCACCAGGTGTCAAACCTTCGAGCTGACCTTTATCCAGTTTAAATAAAGTATCAGCAGATTTTCCTGCATCTACAATAGGTGTAAGCACAATGGATTCTTTTTTGGGCAGATATTTTCCGCTCAATACCATCTGGTTTAAATTTCCTTCTGCCATGGGCACCTGGTTGGGATGATGTGACTGAATAAAGCCTTTCATCTTATGAAACAGGTCATTATAATTTGATGCTGCAGGCAGTTCATTCATTGCTTTATAAAAAGCAAAAGTGAGCGCACCCACCTGTTCGCGCTGACCATTCAATTCAACTTCCACCTGGTAATTTTGCTGGTGGGGACCTGAGCCACTGAAAACAACCATATTGGAAGAAGCATCTGAAAGCAGCTTGAAGAAACTTTCATTCTCAGGCACCTCAATATAATCCTTCATGGGATTTTCAGGATCAATAAAAGGAACGGGTTCTCCGCGGGAGGCAGTAAACTCTGAAGCACGTGTGGCCGTTCCTGAATGACAGGCATCGATCAATACCAGCAGGCTGCCTTTGGTACCAAGTTTGTTGCGCAGCAATGTCAGTTTCTCTCCAAGTTCCTCATCTCTTAAATGATTTTCTCCTTCATACACTTTTTTATAATACTGTGCTCTCAGCACATCATAAGGTATGAGTGCTTCGTCCCATCCATCTTCCTCATCCTTTCCCAGATCCACCGTTTTCTGATCTCTAATCTGCTGGCCATGCATGGCAAAATGCACCACAACGATATCTGAATGCTGCGCATTTTCCACCAGCCTGTCCAATGCCTTCAGAATGCCTGCCTTGGTAGCCTGCGCATCTTTTAATGTATCAATATCTTTTAACAGGAATTGATTGTTAGTGAGTACGGATTTAATGTATTTAATGTCATTCAGGGAGGCAATGGGGGAAATACCAGATTCTTTTGGATAGTTGCCTACTGCTACAATCAATGCCCGTTTTTGCTGGGCATTCAGGGCAGTAAAAAACAGGCTGAAAATGATTACAAGGGAGAGCTTCATTGTAACAGTTAGTTTGGTCATACAATGTAGCTAGATTTATCATCTTAATAAAATACATAAAGCATAATCACCCGAAAGGGCTTTTTTTGATTTCTTTAGGCTTTTAAAAAAATGGAACTGAAGCTGATTCCCTGTTTGGAACACAAAATCTGCTGGAATGCTGCCAATCCATTTAAACAATCATTTTATCCGTATCATACACCAGCCACCGTATCTACAGGCTATTTAGAGCATAAATATCCCGGCGCAGTTATACCTGTGCTTATGAATGTGGAAAATTTGGCTATTGGATACAGCGGGAGTTCCTGGAAGTAGGAATAGAATGCCTGGTAGTCTATCCGGCAGACATACCCAGTAAGTATAAAGACGAAGGGTATGAAACAGGCAGAAGAGATGCCAGGGGTATTGGTAATGCATTCAGCAAAGGGCAGTTACCCTTTTTCCAAAGTAATGAGATAGCAAAGGCTGTAAATTGTTTGGATACGGATGCAAAATCAAAATTGTTGAAGGAGTGATAGTGTATTATGCGCCAGGTTCACCATTCTGCCGGTGTATTATCAGTACTGCTGAACGGCGCTATATAAACATTTACTTCTGGGACCGCAATCATTTCTTTGGTAATCTTACTGTTCCTTTGTCATGCACCTTTGCCTACACCACTCCCTGAAACAGTGTGGATAATAATTCAACAGCTGCGAACAGCGCTAAGAAATTCCGGCGATTGGTGTTTAAATTTTCTTCTGTCATAACTGCTTTCTTTTACTGCACCTTGTCAAACCTGTGTCCCATTAGCCGCGGATTTGAAATAGTAAAGTGGCTTACATTACCATTATCATCATAATGAAATCGAATCCAGCCTTCACTTATATCAGTACCATATTCCATTACTAATTCGAATTCTCCGTCGGCTGAAGGTTCAATTATCTTGTCAGCAATGGTAGGACGTTTCACCACCAGTTTATCCTTTTCATTCAACACCAGTGTCAAGTAAAAATCCAAATGCCTGCTGTAGTATTTACCGGTAAAATTTTGCAGTTGTTGTCTACCCAAATTTGGTTTTGTAGCTAAAAACTTTTCCATCCATATCGTATCACTATCGTAAGTGTACATAACTTTCATTGCAGAATCAGAATGCGTCTGCGAAAAAGCAAAAAAGTCCGGGCTCTCAATATCTTTAAATGTGTTTTTCGCTACCGGCACCAAATCAACAGTATCCTGTCTATTATATAACACCTTTAGCACCCCATTTTCAGATATGAATTCTGTAAATCGCTTACGCGGGATGTAGCTCTGAAAGGTAGGCGTCACGTTCCACTTATAGGTTCCGGCAAATGATTTTAGTTCTTCCGGATATACATCAATGGGCTGTTGGGGGAGATCACGTTTTACAACAACCGGTATTTTAAAATGCAAGGCAGACGATAGTGCCTGCTCCATTAAATTCCATCTTTGAATTAATGAATTACTAAATAAGATAACTGTCAGGTTTTGTTTAGGTACGTAACTTATGTATGGCAACTTACTTACGCCCATGTGCACAACAGCTTCATAGTTACCAATGTTCCTGAGCTTCTGTCCAAACACATAATTGGTGCCGGGCATCACCGGAATAGGACGTGCATTTTGCTTCAGGCGGTCCACGGCTGCAGAAACAAAAGACTTTGGATCTGCATGTGCAGCCGCCCACTTCTCCAGATCATTAGCTGATGTAAGCACGAAATAATTTCCTCCCGGAGAAGTTTTATCCTGCCATAGTTTATATGAGCTTCCGTCAATAATATAGCTGTTTGCCCGATTAGCAATTACTGCTTCTTTATCATTATGAATGCGGGTATCATTCATTTTTAAAGGATCAAAAACTTTGCGCTTCATGTATGCTTCCAAATCAACGCCGGAAGCTTTTTCAAGAATTAGCCGCAATAAACCAAAATCTGAATTGGAGTACATGTAACCTTTTCCAGGCTCCACAGATGGTTCAGGTTGACTGTATAAAAATTGCAGAAATTGAGATTTGTCAACCCGGTTCGCCATATTTGCCTGTGTGAGTGCCAGTGTAGCCCATTCATCAGCAAAGCCGCTGCTGTGATTGAGCAGATCCTGAATGGTCACAGGGTCACTCCACTTCGGCAGGTTTGGAAAATACTTACGCACTTTATCTGTAAAGTGCAGCAGACCATCTTTCGCCATCAATGCTGTCGCTATGGAAATAAATTCTCTGCCTTCGGAATAAGGAATACGCACCAACGTATTGTGAGTAAATGGTACACTGAATTCGAGACTTGCCATCCCATAAGCATTCTTCGCAATCACTTTTCCATTTTTAAGAATCGTAACAGCAATACCCGGTGTGGACTTGTTGTAAGAAGAAAAAATGCTGTCGAGCTTTTTTTGTAATTGCCAATTTGAACCCGATGCAGTATTCACCTTTGCAGGCGGGGATTTTGTTTTTTGTGCTTCTGCAACTATCATTATTATTAAGAGCAAAAGCAGTAAAAATGATTTGTATAACATAGAATAATTTTATTGCACTTTATCAAACTCGTGACCCAACAACCGTGCATGATGCACGACAAAATGTGTTACACGCCCACTCGTATCCCTGTAAAATTTTAGCCATGCAGGATAGCTGGTATCAGGATAATACTCAATATTGATCCTGAACTCCCCATTTGTATCCGGATGCAGTTCCGTGTCTCTTATAGTAGGTCGTTTAATTATTAAGCGATTGTCTTTACCTAATTCAATGGTCCAATAAAAATCAAGATGGGGACTATAATATTTGCCTGTATAAGACTGCAACTGCAACAAGGATGGTTGCCATTTTGTGCTTGTATCCCTGATCAGGTTGATGACTGAATTTTTTTGATGGCTATGCGCTTTGGCTTTATAATCGTTATCCGACCTGGTAAATTCGAAATAAGTTGGATAATCTACATCCTTAAATACTCCCGATGAGATATACTCAAGTGAAATTAGGGCATCGTAGTCTTTAAGTTTTAGTGAGTCATTATGAATTACAAGAGTAACTTCATCTCTTCTGTTTTTTACAAAACTTTCATACGTCACTGTATCTGCATTCAAAAAGTTACCGGTAAACTGACGGAGTTCTTCCAGTGAGTACTGAACTTTTTCCCTGTTAAACTGCTTGTTTTTAAATACAGGTTTTTCATAATTCAGTAAATGAGCCAGCACAGACTCATGAAAAGGATAGGGTTCACCTAAGCTATTACTCAAAAGGATCACTGTGAAATCAGGATTTTTTGTTCGACTGATGTAGGTACGGTTTCTTGCTCCCTGATGTGTAAAAACTTCATGAGGACCTAAAGATTTAATTTTATATCCAAAGATATAATTTTTATCGCTTCCCGGCATTAATGATGCGTCATGGAATAAACCGGTTGCTGCTTTTGAGATAAATGAACCGGTTTTTTTGTGTGCCAGAGCCCATTTCTCCAGGTCATTTACCGAAGTGGCAATAAAGTAGTTACCTCCCGGAGATGTTTTATAGCTGCTCCATGTTTTATATCCATCCTTTCCATAGCGATAATACTGAGGTGCAAAACCAGGGATCACATCATCTTTATCATCATGAAGGCGGGTGCTGGTCATCCCCAGCGGTGCAAACATGTGCTGTTCCATCCACCTGCTTAAATTTTGCCCGGATGCTTTTTCTAAAATCAGGCGCAGTAAACCAAAATCAGAATTTGAATACATGTATCCATTCCCTGGTTTCACTTCGGGCTTAGGCTGCCTGTATAAGAG
>MWWA01000230.1_pt1 | contig 15965 bp, 12 predicted proteins | sample 1047341 | NCBI WGS metagenome assembly MWWA01 (sample SAMN06349978, study PRJNA376086) | soil metagenome | isolation source: MS5-1 sample Antarctic (ecotone) soil | place: Antarctica | collected 2015-01-13
TTATGGAAACGGTAGAAGCTACGGCTAACCCGATTATGGAAACGGTACAGACTAAGCCTGAATTTGACGAATCTATTTATGCCGCTCTTGTTGACGCTGAAACTGCAAAAAAATCTGCCGCTATCTTTGGCTTCAGCTCTGATGAAGCTTTGGCAGATGCTCATTTTCAGATTAATATGCTTGCCTCAAATTATGATGAGCTTGAAGACAGGCATGAAGCCTTAAAACGCGAGTATTCTCTAGCTCTTCCGCTTATGGAAACGGTACAGACTGATGCAGAATTACATAAGCAGCAACTTGAGGCAAGCGATGCAATCATTCACACCCGCGATCAAGAAATTGCAGCGCTAAATTTTCGACTCGCTGGCAAGGATGAAATTATTTCTGAGGCAAGCGACGAAATCGAACGACTTAAATCTCAACTGGCAGCAGCGACCGTAACGACGAAAACCTCCGAACTGCCAGAGCCGAGCGACCTGCTCAATCAGTTGAAAGGCAAGCGCAAAAAATCCAAGGTAGGCTTGGCGGATATTGAGACGATGCTGGAAATATTGAATCAGGAAATCTAATCAGCCAATAATTCCCGATCGCACTCCCAGACAATGAAGCGATCGGGAAACGCGACATAAGAAATTCCGAACTATTGACAGAACGCCCAGAACCTGCAATCTTTAAATCAAGGAAGATGTTGCGCGGTAGTAGAGCTTCTCACAGCCCCACTAACCACGACTTCCCCGAACAGTTAAATCACAACCGTTGGAGCAAAATTATTATGCAACAGAAACCGCCCCTATGCAATGGGCGATCGGACTTAATGGGAGCAAAATCCCATAAAATTGCCGTGCTTAAGGCTAGGGCGGAAAACTTAAGGCTAACTCCCTTTGCTAGTTTGTACGGCGACAAGCGGTGTATCGCGACGTGGCAGAAATTATTAGAGCACGAGCCGGACTTGCAACCGCTGCAACCGCGCCACATCGAAAAATCTTCAACTATCAACTGGAAATTAACGATCGCTCTATTTGTTGGGGCGATGGCTTTGCTTTGTTTGCTCAAACCTTTGTACAGCAAGGTTTTGCCGATTCAAATCACAATTCAACTAGGAAGAAAATAATGGGAGCAATGACCCGACTATTCGGCGGTGGTGTATCCGATGCCATCAGCAGCAAAAGCGATACGCTGAGCAGCCCAACCGATGCCAGCGTAATCACGCCGCTAAATCCTGGCAATTTTGCATCAATCCGATCGATGCCTGTATGCGATACTCCGAGGTATTTTACGGCAGATGAAGCCGACGCGATGAAAGATTTGGCTAAGGAAAAAACCGACGGTGCAAGGCAATCAAAGCGCGCTTATGGTGCGATGGCAAAGATTGAAGAGGCTGATGCAAAAGTCCACAAATTACACCGTGGCTACGAAAAAGTAGTTGCTAGTACCGAGCTAAAGAAAAAGCGCGCGGATACGGGGTTAGCCAAGCACCTGCACAAACTCCGACCGGGATATGCACGTCTAGGCTTCGGACTCGAAAAAGCCGAAACCGATGCTACGGCAAGGATTGAAACAATCAAGGCTAAATTGCTAGGGGCAACAACATGACAAAGGCGATCGCACTCGGTAACAATTTCTTGCTGACTGCGATTGCCTCCAGCTTTCTATGCTGGCTGGCATCGCTGCACCCTTCCCTACTTCTATTTGTGCAGGCACTGTTTGCCCTCAAACTGATAATCAGCATCAGTGTTTGGATTTTAGATGATGCCATCGTGGCATTGCTCAAAATTGATTTAATGCAATTAAGGTTTCGCCTAATTGCATCGACTATTGGCGCTCTAGTTGGCGTGGGGGTAATGCTATGTCGATTGTGAAAATCTCGACTCTAACCCTCTCAGGGCTTACACTCTGGCTAGCGCCGCCTTTTGTTTTTTCCAGTAAAATCCCTCTGCATAACTTCATGCAAGGTGCAGCCCTGGTGTCGGGTTTCGCTTGCTGTTTTGAAGCCCGGCGCGGTGCTTTGATTTTGGCAAAAGAGGAGGATTTTGAGGCTATGAAAGCGCGGGCGATCGATGCCGACGTGGCGGACGAACTGAGCACTTCTATTTATGTGGCTGAGAAGCAACGGCGGAACGAGGCTGAACTACTCATCGCATCCGACGGCAATCGAGAATTGCTAGAACGCGCGCTGGCATTGAGTTCCGAGGAAGAGGAATCGCAGAATGGACAACTAGCCGAGAACGCGGACAACGAACTGCGAGAACGCATCCTGCAACTACAAGCGCGAGGCTATGGCAAGGCAAAAATCATTCTCGATATCTGGCAAGCAACCAAAGGAGGAAGCGCAAAATATAAGGCTGCTGAGACTGAGTATGAGCGGCTGATTAACGACGATTTGGTGTAATATTTACTAAACATTGGTGGAGTCCGAAACTTGAGCAATCAAGTTTAATCCAGGATTGCAGCCCTCGAAAATGCCTTAAGTAAGAAAAGAGTAGGCGATACTTGTTACAGCAATTTTGGCTGATGAGGTCGGGAATTCCCTTAAGGTAGGTTGCTAGGAAGGGAGCTTTAGGGCTGAGAAACGGGGAGGAGCGTAATCCTCCGAGTACCAAAGATGCAACACACCAATCAAAACCAAGCTAAAAGAACTCATCAGTACGGGAGAATTCGGCTTTTGTTCACCAGGCTTCATTTTGTGTGGTGAGTTAAGGCTGGTTCCAAATTTAGCCAAGTTTTTAAAAAATCAAAAAACACAAACACCAAAAAACCGCTGCCATCAATTGGAACTGTATGCAGCGGTAATTTGGATTCAAAACCTACCCAAGGGGCGGGTCTACCTTTATGTATCATACTTCAAATTCGGTCACAGTCAACAGCGCCAAATTTCTCTCGAAAGCTCATGAGGAACATATAGCGCAGCGCGGACTGTTAAATGCCTGGGCACGGGCAACTTGCCGAAGTATTAGCGCCGAAGAAGCAAGCCTGGTATTAGGTTACACGGCAAAGTCAGGAGGAATCCTGATCGAGGGTGATTCTCTACAATCCCAATTCAAACCAGATAAGCCTTGGAAGTATGACAACCAGAAAGTAGGGCCCAAATATCGCACCCCGGCAACAGACCACGGCTATGATGCAATTTTGCCAGCGCATCCCACAGATAAAAGTTACTGGGAGTTGGAAAATCTCAAGAAAGTCTGCTACCAAATCAACGGGCATCCATGCCTTTTAATTACCGAGGGCGGATTTAAGGCAATCGCTGGATGCAGCAACGATATCCCCACAGTCGGGTTAATTGGTGTAGAAATGGGGCTGACAGGCAAAAAATCAGACACTCAGAGCAAACGCTACCTAGTTGAATTTTTAGAGAAATGTGCCAGAGCGGGCATAGGGTTCATCATCATTTTTGACGCAGACGCAAAAACTAACCCGAACGTCAGAAAAGCAGAACGCAAACTGTGCCAGCAACTCGTCAAATTTGATGTGGACGTATACACCGCGACGGGAGCGTGGGAAATGGGAGTGGACGGCGCAAACAAAGGTATGGATGATTTCATCCAAAATGAAGGGATAGAAGCCTTTCGAGCAATTCTTGCCAAAGCCAAACTATTTGATGCTGACAGCGACGACGAGAGCGAAACCCCACAAACAAAACCGCCAACGCCGAGGCAAACCGCGCGACAACTCGCCGAGGACTACGGGCATTTATGGAAATTCGACAACGAGACGAAATCATGGCGCATCTGGAATGGGAAGCACTGGGAGCCAACCGACGATGGGAATGTAGAAACGTTAGTTAAATCGGTGATTGACGCGCGCAGCATAGCATACAAGGGATTTAGCTATATTGCCGATACAATCAAGCTGTTAACGGCTGATTTACGGGTAAAACGCTGGAATATGCTGGAGCGGGCGCGGTACATCGCATTCGACAATCTGGTGCTTGATACCGAGACGGGTAAAACGCTGGAACACGCGCCGAATATGGGTTTCACATCCTGTCTACCTTATGTATACAAACCGTATACAGCAGAGTCTACGGATGCGATCGAAAACCTGAAAACCAATTGCCCCAATATTTATCAGTGGATGAACACCGCCATGCAAGGCGATCGCAAAAAAATCATCAAACTGCTAGCAGTCGTAAACGGACTGTTAAAATTCAAATTTTTCGACTTGCAGATGTTCGTACACCTCATCGGCAAACCAGGAAGCGGGAAAGGGACGTTTATCCGACTGCTGCAAAAAATCGTAGGACGCGACAACTGGAAAGGCTGCAAACTCCGAGCGCTAGACGACGGCTCAACGATGGCAAGCATCATCAATAAGCAATTAGTATCGTGCCCAGATGAACGCAACGCATCGGGAGTTGAGGCTATTTTGTCGCTAACGGGCGGGGATGCGATAGGCTACCGCGAAGTTTACAAGCCCGCGTCGGACGCTTTTTTCTATGGATTGCTAATCATCTGTAGCAATCACCCAATTTTTGTCGGAGACACGACGGGATTAGACCGCCGACTGTGCCTGATTCATTTTGATAACCCACTGCCAACCGTGCTCAGAAATTCCCAGATAGAGGCTGCTATGGATGCCGAAATTTCACAACTAATTACAGCTTCATTGACGCTCACCGACTCCGAAGCCAGCGAAGCAATCCGAGGAAGCGGCACCAGTCAGATTGCGGAGTTCAGGATGCAAGAGTGGGAAATGAAAATTCAAACAAACAGCGTGGCCGCTCACTTCGACGACTGGTTAATCGCAGACCCAGGAGCCTCGACACCAACGGGCAAAATTTACGAGCATTATAAAAATTGGTGCAGCACCGGATTAAAAGCCGTATCGCATATTAAGTATCCAAAGATACTCACCGAACTTTGCAACGACTACCTAGAGCTAACCTCTGTGAAATGGGAAAAACAGCGAGGGCGAAGTTTTTTCAAGGGATTAAGGCTCAGAAGCGAGGGCGACTTGCAAACACCAACACACTCGGATTTATTGCAATCTGGCATCCCAATCAAAGGAAATGACGGGGTTTGCGAAGAAAATGACGGGGTTTGTGCGGGGTTTGTGCGGGGTTCCAAAGCCTTACCAGTTGGGAATTACAGCGAAATGACGGGGTTTGAGTCTCAAGACTTTTCAGAAAAATCTAATTTACTCGAATCGTCAGAACAACAAAAGCATTTTATAGAGAATGTTGAAAAACCCCCGCAAACCCCGTCAAACCCCGTCAAGCCCCAATCAGCAAGGGATTCAAACCCCGCACAAACCCCGTCAACTTCTAACCAAACCCCGTCAGCTTTAGCGATCGGTCAGAAGGTGAAAGTCAGCCAAAAGTTCTCAGGCCGGCACCAACTGCGAGGCAAAAGTGCCCAAATCATTAAGGATTTAGGGAGCAATTTATACCAAGTGAAATTTGAAGGAGCCGGAATCACGGTATCAGGTCACGGAAAAGTAAAAACTGCCAACGTTGCCAGCGGCCAATTACTTACGGAGTGCGAGTGCGAGTTAATCGAATTTATCCAAACCTGCGAGGATGCGGCCGAAGCACTGGATATCCAAAAAATCCTCACCGACTGCTGCGATCGGAACGAAGCGAACCGCACGAAAGTATGGGGCGAACTATCAACCGCCGAGCAATCGAAATTCAAATCACTGATTACCGGGTAACTACCCATCAGCGAAACGCCAAAGTTACCTACGCCGATATGTAACCCCACTGGTGGCGGCTATTTTTCCGATCCGCCGAAGGGAAATTTTGCATTACATCCTAACAATGTCGCGGCGAATCGAAAAAATCCCGCTAGAGATGGAAAAAAGTCAAACCAGTCTCAACCTTTGTTTTTTGGCAGATTTTAATTCTGCTTTTAAGCTTTCAATCTCAGTGCGTAATTGATTATTTTGATAAGTCAAAGCCCCAGCACAACTATGCAAATAATTTAGCTGCATGGCTTTGGAAGCATCAAAATCGGGGGAGTCTTCGTCCTCAAAAGAATAAAACGGGCGACAGAAATATTCCTGACCATCAAGGTATCGAGCAATTTCTAGTAACTTGGCAGCTAAAGAAACTGGCACTCTAATAGTCTTAAAATGACGTGTACGCCAAGTGGATGGACGCCCCGCACCGATTCGCCTTCCACCACGTCCGCTAGCCTTAGCTGATTTAATCATGGAATCAAAGGAAATATTGATTAATTGTATCAATTCACAAATGGCTGTATCCCAAGCAGATAGAGCCTTCTAATATATTAATTTATTATTATTTTTCTTATAGTTATACCGGGTATTACTCACCCCGGTTGCCTGCGGCGCCATAAATCTGAAGTGCGCGGCCGGGGGGAAAGGCCACAATCGGCTAACCCCCCGGCCCGCGATTTTCATGCAACTTTATATGTAACTTTATATGTAACTTTATAGGTAACTTTATAGGTAACTTCCTTCACTGAAAGCATTTTACCCGTTTATGGAAAAGGTTTATCAAAACCCTTGACATCCGTTTCTATAAATGGTTAGATAGAGATATCAACCATTTATGGAAACGGCATGACTAACAAGGCACGGAATACAGCAGGCAAATTTTCGGCAAAATCAGAGACACCCCGCAAGGTGCGATCGGTGAATCTCACAGAGAATTGCTGGCAATGGCTGGCACGGATAGCAGAGGAAGCGGGGATGAGCCGGAATGATTATCTAGAAGCGCTGGCAGATGGCAATCCTCCGATTATGGAAACGGTAGAAGCTACGGCTAACCCGATTATGGAAACGGTACAGACTAAGCCTGAATTTGACGAATCTATTTATGCCGCTCTTGTTGACGCTGAAACTGCAAAAAAATCTGCCGCTATCTTTGGCTTCAGCTCTGATGAAGCTTTGGCAGATGCTCATTTTCAGATTAATATGCTTGCCTCAAATTATGATGAGCTTGAAGACAGGCATGAAGCCTTAAAACGCGAGTATTCTCTAGCTCTTCCGCTTATGGAAACGGTACAGACTGATGCAGAATTACATAAGCAGCAACTTGAGGCAAGCGATGCAATCATTCACACCCGCGATCAAGAAATTGCAGCGCTAAATTTTCGACTCGCTGGCAAGGATGAAATTATTTCTGAGGCAAGCGACGAAATCGAACGACTTAAATCTCAACTGGCAGCAGCGACCGTAACGACGAAAACCTCCGAACTGCCAGAGCCGAGCGACCTGCTCAATCAGTTGAAAGGCAAGCGCAAAAAATCCAAGGTAGGCTTGGCGGATATTGAGACGATGCTGGAAATATTGAATCAGGAAATCTAATCAGCCAATAATTCCCGATCGCACTCCCAGACAATGAAGCGATCGGGAAACGCGACATAAGAAATTCCGAACTATTGACAGAACGCCCAGAACCTGCAATCTTTAAATCAAGGAAGATGTTGCGCGGTAGTAGAGCTTCTCACAGCCCCACTAACCACGACTTCCCCGAACAGTTAAATCACAACCGTTGGAGCAAAATTATTATGCAACAGAAACCGCCCCTATGCAATGGGCGATCGGACTTAATGGGAGCAAAATCCCATAAAATTGCCGTGCTTAAGGCTAGGGCGGAAAACTTAAGGCTAACTCCCTTTGCTAGTTTGTACGGCGACAAGCGGTGTATCGCGACGTGGCAGAAATTATTAGAGCACGAGCCGGACTTGCAACCGCTGCAACCGCGCCACATCGAAAAATCTTCAACTATCAACTGGAAATTAACGATCGCTCTATTTGTTGGGGCGATGGCTTTGCTTTGTTTGCTCAAACCTTTGTACAGCAAGGTTTTGCCGATTCAAATCACAATTCAACTAGGAAGAAAATAATGGGAGCAATGACCCGACTATTCGGCGGTGGTGTATCCGATGCCATCAGCAGCAAAAGCGATACGCTGAGCAGCCCAACCGATGCCAGCGTAATCACGCCGCTAAATCCTGGCAATTTTGCATCAATCCGATCGATGCCTGTATGCGATACTCCGAGGTATTTTACGGCAGATGAAGCCGACGCGATGAAAGATTTGGCTAAGGAAAAAACCGACGGTGCAAGGCAATCAAAGCGCGCTTATGGTGCGATGGCAAAGATTGAAGAGGCTGATGCAAAAGTCCACAAATTACACCGTGGCTACGAAAAAGTAGTTGCTAGTACCGAGCTAAAGAAAAAGCGCGCGGATACGGGGTTAGCCAAGCACCTGCACAAACTCCGACCGGGATATGCACGTCTAGGCTTCGGACTCGAAAAAGCCGAAACCGATGCTACGGCAAGGATTGAAACAATCAAGGCTAAATTGCTAGGGGCAACAACATGACAAAGGCGATCGCACTCGGTAACAATTTCTTGCTGACTGCGATTGCCTCCAGCTTTCTATGCTGGCTGGCATCGCTGCACCCTTCCCTACTTCTATTTGTGCAGGCACTGTTTGCCCTCAAACTGATAATCAGCGTCAGTGCTTGGATTTTAGATGACGCTCTTGTGGCACTGCTCAAAATTGATTTAATGCAATTAAGGTTTCGCCTAATTGCATCGACTATTGGTACCCTTGTAGGAGTAGGAATAATGCTATGTCGATTGTGAAAATCTCGACTCTAACCCTGTCAGGGCTTACACTCTGGCTAGCGCCGCCTTTTGTTTTTTCCAGCAAAATCCCTCTGCATAACTTCATGCAAGGCGCAGCCCTGGTGTCGGGTTTTGCCTGCTGTTTTGAAGCCCGGCGCGGTGCTTTGATTTTGGCAAAAGAAGAGGATTTTGAGGCTATGAAAGCGCGGGCGATCGATGCCGATGTGGCTGATGAGCTCAGCACTTCAATTTATGTGGCTGAGAAGCAACGACGGAACGAAGCCGAACTACTTATTGCATCCGATGGAAACCGAGAATTGCTAGAACGCGCGCTGGCACTGGATGCTGAAGAAGACGAATCGGAGAACGTTCGGCTAGCCGAGAACGCGGACGCGGAACTGCTAGAAAAGATTTTGCAACTGCAAGCCAAAGGCTACGGCAAAGCAAAAATTATCCTCGAACTGTGGGGAGTGTCCAAGGGTGGCTCTGAGAAATACAAGGCTGCTGAGGCTGAATATCGCCGGTTGGTTGGGGAGTGAATCGTATTGGTTACAATGGTTTTGACCGTGACGGAAACGTCACGGAAGGTTGCAACCTTTCCGCGTTTTTAAGCGTTGTTGACGGGGAAACCTAATAGGTTTCCAAAAAGTAATGAGACTGGTATGTCAGTTTTGAGTAATGACGAAAAATCGCCATCGGGGGACAAAAATTAGGATCGTCGGAAGTAAGCCAGAAATCCTTGGCAATCTGGCCCGATTAGCCTCTCTAGGTTTTGTCTGGCGCTCTAACGAGCATTTTTACCCCCGTGTTGATGAATCTGGCCGTTATTCCTACTACTTAGAGAATTTTGAGTGGGTAGGTATTGCCGAGGTTGAATCAAAAGTCTTATCCAGTAGGGATTGTTAGCTAAAATCCCTACTGGAACCTATTAGGTTCCGGGAAAGTTAACAACAGGTTTAATAGTTTTTAATTTACAGGGAAACTCTACGACTTTCCGAAATTCTCTATACACGCTCAAAACCTTACAAGTAGAAGCTTCCAGAGTGCAAGTGTTACGGATCAACCCTAGGGTTGCGTATCATACTCAAGTGCATCGCAGGTGGAGGAAGTAGATCAAGTATTTTGCAGGCTGACGAGGGGGATTAGTGGTGACGCTGAAAGCTCCGTGTGGAGGGAATTTTTTTCTTATATTAAAATTTCAACCCTATAGTGTTGTAGCACTACTGACGTGTACTAAAAATCGCTGTGTGAGACAGGCTGCAAATCGGGCTAAAGCTTGCGTCCGCTTTTTGCCTTCTGCGATCGATCACACTTGTATTTCTAAAAACTAGGATTAAACCAGCTAAGTCTTATGTAGACTATTTTCCATCCGATCACCTATATGACTTTTACGTCAATTAGTTATTATTAGTTGCTCTTTTTACTTCTTATTAACTAAAGAGCAACCTTGCCCCGTCAAACCGTAGGGTTGAGACATAGTAGAGTTGACAGTTTCGGGATCGGGAGTGGTAAATGCTATTTTTACCGATATTTCTCATTCAAGACTTTTGCTACAACTTTTCAATTATTTTTCTTTTTGCTGTTGCCAAGTTGACCCCATTAAGCATAAAGTATTCATATTGCGATCAGTACGGTGTTCGCGAAACTCAAAGAAATTAGACTCAACTTCCTGTTGAGTCTGCAAAAAGCTAAAAAAAAGGGCCGCTTGTTGGGCGGGCCACAAATAAAATAAAACATAGTTTCAGTCTATCAGCGCTTGTACAACGGTGCAACGTGCCAACTCATCCGAAAGCCCGCCCAAAAAAAAGCGGTCATACTCTTACGCCAGCAAGCGAAGGAAAAGTATGACCCACGAATCAAATATACACAATCCCGGCCATTCCAGTCAAGTATCTTTTGATATTCGTGACTGGCTCGACAAACTAGAACCCGGCAAAGGCAAAAACTACTTCGGTTGCCCCGTCTGCGAGGGACGGCGACTAAGCATTGAACCACGCACAGGCAAGTTTAAATGCTTCAGCGGCGACTGTTCTAGCGCCGACATCCGCGAAGCTATCCGACCGCTGGCTGATTTCTTGGCAGAGCGCAACGGTGAGCGACCCACACAGCAAGCGAGAAAGCCAAAGGCTAAGAAAAAAGAATATCCGCCCGCACCGATCGCGATCGGCGCAAAACTTCTCCGGTTGCCTATACCCGGAAAATCACCGCGCGCCGAACGACCGAGATATTTTCCGCAAGGCGTACCGAATAACGCCGCACAAATCACCTACAGCTATAGCAACACCCAAAAAGTCCTGCGGTTTGAATGGCAAGCGGACAATGAAAAGGGACGCGATAAGACCTACCGCCAAGTTCACACCGACTTCAACGGCAAGCAAGTTTGGAGCAAAGGCGATAGTCGCTGGCCGGCATACCTCATCAACGAGATTGTTGAGCTCTTAAAAAGCATTCCAGACGGCGAACCTATCATAATTTTGATAGTTGAGGGCGAACCGAACGTAGAACTCGCTAGATTGCACGGCATCGCAGCCCTGACCCTGCAAGGCTCGAATTGGAGCCACCCCGAAATTGTGATAATGCTCGAAACGCTGCGAGCCACGGGTAAAAATGTCTCGATCGCAATGTTGCGCGACAATGACGACGCGGGCATCAAGAAAGGTCAAGAAATCTGGCTGGTTGCGCGTCATATCCAGTTTCCCTGTATCGTCATTGACCCGCACAAAATCTACCCCGACATCCCAGTGAAAGGGGATATCCGAGAAATCTTAGAAGCGATCGGGCCGGATGAATTCTTGAGCCGGATGAACGCAGAGATTGCGTCACGGGCAACCGAACCGCATGACACAACAGAAAAAACATCAATATCCTTTGAGCCAGACTCAAGGCAAACACAACTTGTACGGCGCTGGAAAAAGCTGCGACAGTACACTCCGACAGTGCGATCGAATTCCGAGTATGTATTTTTGGCAGAACCGGGCCCGAATACCATTACCTGCATCAAAGCAGGCTTAGGACGAGGAAAAACTCAATGGCTGGCAGAAATCATTGCAGCCGTAGCACTCGGTAAAATGTTCCTACTTGGCCACCGTAACGCTTTACTCCGAGGCACTTCTAAGCGGTGCGGCTTCTATCACATAACCTTCGACGACGGGAAGGTTATGTTACTTGACCCCAACGGGCGCGTTGCTTCTTGCGTCGATTCCTTGCTCAAGTTTCTAGATCATGTGGCAGACGAAAACTGCACGATTATTCTGGATGAAGTTGAGAGTGTCATCCGTCACATTCTCGCTGGGGGCACGATTTCGGCATCAGATCGCATTGCCATCCTCAACAAATTTGCACGACTCCTGAATTCTTGCAGCCGGATCATCTTGCTTGACGGCCATCTCACCGACCGCACAGTAGCCTATATCGCAGAACTCGCACCGGGCAAAACCATCACCAAGCATGAAAATACATTCAAGGCTGCTTTGCCTAAAGTAGAAATCTTTAAGGGTTCCGGTGCACCGCTCAAAGCTTCTCAAGTCGAGGCTTTCAAAGATTTAATCCTAAATTCAAACCGGCCGGCGGTATTCTGCGACTCGAAAGACGATGCAATCGCACTTCACAAACAATTAGAGGAAATCCACGGCGAAGGCACGGGTCTGCTACTTCATGCGGACAATTCGACAGAAGACTGGCAAGCGGAATTCATGGATATCCCCAACGACTCCCTCCGCTCGCACCAGTGGAAATTTATCGTAGCTACCCCGCTGCTGCAAGATGGCGTTGATATTTCCCTCCCCGACTATTTCTCTGAAGTTTTCGGAATATTTGGCGGCGTTGTGGGGGTAAATTCTGTGTGCCAGATGGTAAGACGTGTAAGACATCCGATCGGAAATATCAAAATACTTTGTGCAGAGCGCGGGCATCGAGTGTCAGATGGAGCCGAAGTTTACGCCGCTCACATTCAGAAATTGCTAGCCGATCGCCTGACCGCAGAACTTTCTGAATTTGACTCACGACCTGCACAAGAAATCTCGGCAGAAGTTTGGGACGAGCTCAAAGCTTGCCAACATCATGCAGCTTGGTTTGACTTGAAAGTCTTGGAGAACCTTGAGCGGCCAAACCTCTATGATTTTGTGTGCGAACTCCTGAGAGAGTCAGGCCACGAAGTTCTGGAACTCGACACCGACGACAATCTAGAAACTCAGAAACACAAACTCATCAAGGAAGAAATCAGAGAAGAAGAAGCCGAAGCCGTGGCAAGCGCCGAAGTCATCACTTATAAGGAAGCCGAAAAAATTCTCAGCAGGCAGGGCGACAAAGTTAAACAGTCTGACATCAGAGCCGCTAACCGCGCGGTAATTGTTGAGCAATTACCAGGCATAGAAATTACGGCAGAACTGGTACTCAGGCTCAAGAAAGAGCGCGGGCTTCTACAAGGGATGCGGAACCTATGGTATTTCCAGAATCCAGAGAAGGCTAGGGAGTTACGCGGTTACAGATACGAAGAAGGACGGATGAAAGTTTTCGGCTCTGACTTCAAGAAAAATTCTCTGATTCTCCGAGAGTTTGAGAAATTGGACTTCGGACAATTCCTAGATAGCGATCACACTTTCTGCAACGACTCACCCGAAGTTCTAGCGCTGGCTAAGTGGGGAGAAGGCAAAGAAGCAAAAACCGCTGGCTTGAAAATCGGAGATAATGAACCTGGCATCCAATATCTGCAAAGATTGGTTCCCTATGTTGGAGTCAAAAAACTTGTCAGTAGCAAGCCGAAAGGTGAAAAACGGCAGTACGGCTACAAACCAGAGGGGGGGAGTTTACCCGCAGATTTCCATGAACTTTACGCCGCAGTATCGGCAAAGATGCTCGAAAAATACGAAGAAAAACGCGACAAAAAAGAGGCAGAAAAACGCTCAGCAGTAACGCCTGGAACTATTGCTAGCACTAGCATACAGACGGAACCACCCCTAACCATCATTTCTATAGACAAAGTAAGGGAGGGGTGGTTCCAAAATAACGAGAATTTACCCGCAGAGAACCCTACCTCGGAACCCCTACCAGAACCCGCAGAACCATCGCCGGAACCTATCGGCAGAACGGCATTGGTGCAACGCTGGGGACAATGGGTGCGCGCTTCCTTCTTGGCCGCCACAGACGGCGCTCAATACAGAATGTTGATAGAAGAAGCGACGGGATGGACAGAGGCGCTGGCATGGCCCGATAAAATCCGATGGGATGCGGTCTAATTCCCGATCGCAAAATCCAACACCAATTAATTTTCTGTAACCCCTTGACAGTTACTCAATAGTTACCTATAGTAGTTACATACAAGTTTATGTAACTCAATAGGTAACTTATGAAATTCTCAGTGAGTGGCGGGATTCTAGAACCCGAACACGGCAATATGATAGAGATTGATAGCTATCGCTGGTTTGACTGGCTAGCCGAAAATCAATCCTTTAGATACGAATCAGACAAGCACGCCCCGTACACCGCACGAAAGGAAAAAAGCGATTACTGGTACGGTTACAGAAAAGTATTAGGCAAGTTACATAAGCGTTACATAGGGAAGAGCATAGAAGTTACACAAGAAAAACTAGAAGCGATAGGAGAAGCACTAAATGTAGCGCCGGAACCGAAAACACCCAAAGTTACACAAGCAGTTACACAAGCAGTTACAGATACGGTTACACAAATAGTTGCGGTTACAGATACGGTTACACAAATAGTTGCGGTTACAGATACGGTTACACAAATAGTTGCGGTTACAGATACGGTTACACAAGACAAGATAAAAGCGCTTGAGGCTCGACTGCAAGAATTTGAGGAACGGCTGGGAAAATTGAGGGCTTGAGTGAAACTCCCGCAGAGACACTCAAGCCTGATACAGAGGAAGAAGTCGCAGAGTTGCGCCGCCAACTTGAGGAAAGTGACTCAATCATCCGAAATCGCAATCAAGAAATCGCAGCGCTGCAATCTCGGCTAGCTGGCAAGGATGAAATAATCTCCGAGGCAACTGAACAAATTGCCAGATTAGAATCCGAGATTGCCAGCGCTGAGAAATCGGCTACGACCGGGACAGAATTGCCAGAAATCGGGGAACTGCAATCTCAACTCTCCGATCTAAAGCAAGATTCAGTGCCAGCTAGCGACTTGACAAACAAAACTAAAGCAATTTGCAAGCTTGTCAAGCCCTGGGTATCTGCCAAATATGTCGAAAATCTTAATGCTCAAATCAAAAAGGAGATGGAGAGAAAATAAATAAGCGCACCTTATCTCCACAAATTCCCCGATCGCGCTCGCAGACAATAAAGCGATCGGGAACCGCGACATAAGAAAGTCTGAACTATTGACAGAACGCCCAGAACCTGCAATCTTGGAATCAAGGAAGATTGTTGCGCGGTAGCCAAGCTTTGACGAGCTCGACTAACCACGACTTCCCCAAAAGTTGAAGAAGAACGTTTGGAGCAAAATTATTATGCAACAGAAACCGCCCCTATGCAATGGGCGATCGGACTTAATGGGAGCAAAATCCCATAAAATTGCCGTGCTTAAGGCTAGGGCGGAAAACTTAGGGCTAACTCCCTACGCAAGTTTGTACGGCGACAAGCGGTGTATCGCGACGTGGCAGAAATTGCTTAAGAATGAACCGGACTTGCAACCGATGCAACCGCGCCACATCGAAAAATCTTCAACTATCAACTGGAAATTAACGATCGCTCTATTTGTTGGGGCGATGACTTTACTTTGGCTGACAAAACCCTTGTACAGCAAGGTTTTGCCCGTAAGAATCACAATTCAACTAGGAAGAAAATAATGGGAGCAATGACCCGACTATTCGGCGGTGGTGTATCCGATGCCATCAGCAGCAAAAGCGATACGCTGAGCAGCCCAACCAATGCCAGCGTAATCACGCCGCTAAATCCTGGCAATTTTGCATCAATCCGATCGATGCCTGTATGCGATACTCCGAGGTATTTTACGGCAGATGAAGCCGACGCGATGAAAGATTTGGCTAAGGAAAAAACCGACGGTGCAAGGCAATCAAAGCGCGCTTATGGTGCGATGGCAAAGATTGAAGAGGCTGATGCAAAAGTCCACAAATTACACCGTGGCTACGAAAAAGTAGTTGCTAGTACCGAGCTAAAGAAAAAGCGCGCGGATACGGGGTTAGCCAAGCACCTGCACAAACTCCGACCGGGATATGCACGTCTAGGCTTCGGACTCGAAAAAGCCGAAACCGATGCTACGGCAAGGATTGAAACAATCAAGGCTAAATTGCTAGGGGCAACAACATGACAAAGGCGATCGCACTCGGTAACAATTTCTTGCTGACTGCGATTGCCTCCAGCTTTCTATGCTGGCTGGCATCGCTGCACCCTTCCCTACTTCTATTTGTGCAGGCACTGTTTGCCCTCAAACTGATAATCAGC
>MWWA01000231.1_pt1 | contig 15938 bp, 17 predicted proteins | sample 1047341 | NCBI WGS metagenome assembly MWWA01 (sample SAMN06349978, study PRJNA376086) | soil metagenome | isolation source: MS5-1 sample Antarctic (ecotone) soil | place: Antarctica | collected 2015-01-13
CCGATCTTCGCGCCGCGCAAAATCCCCCGCGCGTATCCCTCCCGTAGATGTGACTCCGGTACGCCGGACAGGTGCGCCGCTTCTCTAAAGCTAAGAGTCATCTTGTCGCGCAAAGGGACGGGTGGAGCGCCGTCTGCTGGCGCGTGTGCCGCCCGTAGCGCGTCCGCCAACACGGAAGCCAGCATTGACATGCCCTGTTCGCCCCCGGCGCGTTGTAGGGCTTGTGATGAAGGTGCGTCAGAGTTACGACTTTTCGAGATGACGTAACTTGTCGCAACTGCCTTTTCCGCTTCCGCCGCTTTGAATCTGTCCAGTTCCGCGCCGTCAAACGTGCGCTGCTTTCCCGTCGCGCCGGGCACGTAGGCGACTGACACATCACCCGCCGCGATCTTCCGCTCGAGCGTCTTGACGCTGATGCCGAGATAGTCTGCCGCTTCTTTAATGGTCATATCGAAGCTGCGTCAAAGATGCGACAAAGCCGAGATGACGCAATTTGTCGTATGCAGGCGCCGCGTGGTTTCCAAAGCTACGTCAAAGATACGACACGCCCGAATTGACGCAGCTTGTCGCTGTTCTATCTGCGAAAGACGTGCACCGTAGGATCGGGCTGCTTGTCGTCGGATGATTGCCTAAGCCCCATAACCGCGACCGTGCTGTGCCATAAGCCCCCCGTATCGTTGTGGGCCGTTTCAGCCCCGACGTGGAGCAGGACATAACCGTGCTCTAAGTAGTGGTGTATTTGATCGGCTATGTCGTGCCTGTCATCAAAGACCCCATGATCGCACTCAGAGTAAGCCTTGATGATGGTCGTGCTTAGGTAAACCGTCTTTTGAATTTCGGGCAGAATGTTGTCCGTCATTTCTTCCCCCTCTTCTTACCGTTCGATTGTCCGGGCTTGGCTTTGGGCACGGGGCCGGGCTTTGGCGGCACAAAGTTTTTAACCGACGCTTCCGGCGCCACCCAATACGGTTGCCCTAACTCGGATTCTCGTAACTCGGCCCCAGCGAACCGGCCACGCAGAAGCCACCCCCGCGCCGTCGAATTGCTTACGCCGAACCGTTGCGCGATTTCTTTTGATGTCACCATTCGCTCCCCCATGAGTGTGAACTTAGCACACCCGCCAAGATTCGACAAGGCTTTTCTTGGCACATGTGCCAAAGACTTAAAGTAAATTCTTAGCATATCCGCGAAGAATTATCTTGCTATTCTTGGCGCATATGCTAATATCTCTCCTGTCGGATACATCAGACACGAAAGGCGACAAGACAAATGTTCATCCTGAGAAACAGAGAGCAAATCAGCAAGGCAATCGAGAACGCGCGCATCCTTCACCCGAAAGTCCGCATGATCGAATTCGGCGAGTATGAAGTGAGCGGCTCGAAAGGCAACACCTACACGGTGCTGTGCTACCGCGCGGGCGGCGAGAAGATAGTTGATTGCAACTGCCCGGCGAGAGTCCCGTGCAAACATTCAGCCGCGGCGCTTCAGGTGCACATCTACATGGCCGCACGGCGCGGTCATTAAGAGGCTGTTCAAAAAGCTGTCGGCTAACGCTTTAACCCCAATCGCTGGCGGCTCGGCACTCCGTATGGGGCTTTGAGTGCCAGTCGTCGCAGCATCAAGCGCGTCATCACCAAGTGGATCATTGCCTCGCTACTCTGCGTGAGATATTCATAGTCTTTGCTCATCCTCCGGTAGCGACCGACCCACGCGAAGGTGCGCTCGACTACCCACCGACGATGAAGCACGGTGAAGCGAGGCATCGGTTCCGGCTCGACATCCACGGGGTAGCGTCCCCACTTCGACGGGCGCTTCACAATCTCCATTTTCCATCTACACGTTTGCTCGATCCACGTCTTGAGCCGCTCACCGCGATAGCCCATGTCAGCCCAGATCACCTGTAGACGCTCGCACACGCCGGAGGCCGCGCCCAAGACGAAGAACGCTCCGTCACGATCCATCATGGCTGCCGAATGCACGACTGAATTAATCACAAGTCCTGTTGTATCCACCAGAATATGGCGTTTGCGCCCGTTAATCTTCTTCGCTCCATCGTAGCCATGCACCCCCCTTTTTCCGTCGTCTTCACCGATTGCGAATCAATGATGGCGGCAGAGGGTTCGATATAACGTCCCATCTGTTTGCGTACTTCTTCGTGGAGATGATCGTGAATCCTGAGCCATGTCCCATCTCTCTTCCACAGCCGGAAGTAATGATAGACACTCTGCCAACGCGGCAAGTCATGTGGCAGCGACCGCCACGCGCCGCCGCCTCTGATGAGGTACTGGAGAGCATTGATGATCTCGCGCAGAGCGTAACCGCGATGTCTGCCGCCCGGTTTCTCTGTTGGCAGCAACGGCTCTAAAATCTCCCACTCGGTATTGCTCAGGTCGCTTGGATATGGCCTTCGACGCGTCTGTCTCGCTTGGTGCATAATGCGGCGAGGCTAACACGAAGAGGCTTTATTCAAGCATAACTCATTACCTCTCAGCTTTTTGAACAGCCTCTAAACGAAAAAGGGCTAGGAAAGCGCTTGCACCGCTCGCCTAGCCCTCCAACATCAACCCTTCACAGAAAGGTAAATGCCATGCAGAATAATTCTACCACAAAGACGCCGGCACAGCGACTGGAGCAGGCCCGTGCGCGCGTCCACGCGGCGCTGAGGACCGCGGAAGAGGGGCCGCTCGACTACCAGGCTTCTGACGACATCGCGCGCGCTCTTGTGGGCGTTCTGCGCGAGATGGACACGCTCAAGATGCAACTGATGGTTGCGGAAAGGATCAGAGGCTAATGGCGAGAACTAAGAAAGTCGAAAAGGCCGTCCCGCGCCAAGCGGAGATCGTCTCCATCTACCGCCCCGGCGATGCGGTCGTGATGTATGTCTCAACTGACATGTACTTCACCGTCACTTCGGCAGAGATGATCGACGGCAAGCTGCGCTTGAAGGTCAGCCCCGATCCTAATTGGATATGGACTGTTCCTGCGTCCAACGTCACGCGGCGCACGGAAGAGTCGGAGGCAGACGCGGAAGGGGACGCGGCAAGTTAACGCATGATCCAGTACGAGAATCTAAGGGGCGGGCCTTCGGGGGTTCGCCCCTTTTGCTTTGGTAGAAGCCCTCGCTATAACCCGTTTGTTTGCCTAAGCTTGCCGGGGTCACCGCGGTGACACCCGCGTAGAAGCCACGCGCGCATGGGCGTGATGAGAACGTTCACTTGTCACGTCGCCGTGACAGCTATTGAAGCCACGCGCGCATGGGCGTGACACTGGAAACAAGCGCCACAGATGCCCGCCACGCCCGCACACCGCCCCGCTACACTCGTTTTCGCCCCGCATCCATCCGACAGCATACCCGTTTCAGCACAGGGCAAATTCATGCGTCCGAGAATGCGAGGCTTGGGCGAAAGTCGAAAGCTGGAATGCTGGCTTTGGAAGTGAGGTCTGCCGAGGCGCATCACGCCCGGCGGAAGACGTGGACGCGGTGACTCCGCACACCCATCGCGCACCACAGCGGCATCATCACGGCGAACAGTAAATCGTCATGCGTCCCAGTTCTCCACGCCCCGTATGAGTCGTGCGCCGTCTCTTGGTTGATCTCCACCTGATAATTTTGCAACTCCGAAACGAGCGTCGGCGCTTCCGGCAAGGTCGGCGCGATCTTCAAGCGCCCGGATTGCAGCGCGATCTGCGTCGTCGAGACCAGCTCCCGTTTCGGCACCCGCGTCACGTTACCCTCGCTCGTCACTTTGTCGCCGCCGTGAGAGAAGATAGCCGCGACGCGCGCGTGCAACGAGTGCGTCTTGAGTAGGTCTAACACCGGCGTGCCCGGACCGTTCATGTCAACGGCGAGGACGTTACGCGCCGGGCCGCCCCGCAACTCTTCGCGGTTGACGATGCCGGCAACGTCCGAAGCAATCGCCGTGTAAGGCGTGCGGAGCGGCCAGCGCTGGAGGTGCCGGCAAAGAAACTCGGCGTCTTGTCCGTGCCCGTGCTGCTCCAGAATTGCCAGCGCTGAAAAATCTTGCGCGCTGCCCAAGTCCAAGCCGATGAGATAGCGCGGCGGCGGCGGCATCGTCGTCTTCGGCATCGGTAAATCTCTCCCGTCAACAATTCTCATCTCAGGCCACCTCGAACAGCGGCGTCACCGAGTCATCCAGTGCGCGCTGAATATCGTCATAAGAAAAGACTTGATCTATCGTCTCGACGAACTCGCACATGTACTCCTGCCGGAAAAAGAAGTCCGGTATCTGCCGCCGCTCCTGCTCGAGAAACTCCGGCGTGATGCGCGGGCACTCCGTTGCCGTGATCTTTGTGCGGTGCCACGCCGCGCCGCCCTGCTCCCACTCCTCGAAATAGAATCCGCGCTTTCCAAACGGTGTGCTCAAGAGAAGGATGTCGCCGCCACTCACGGCGAGCATTGGACGGATTGCTTGATACAGATCATCGGGCACTCTTGACGCCTCATCAACGATGAGAAGAGAGACGCCGGAGAATCCGCGTATAGTCCCCTCCTTCGCCGGAAGGGCGACCACGCGCGACAAGTTCGTAAACTCCAACTCGAGCGCCGACTCGGAAGCCACAGCCACAGAGAAGGGAAGCGCGGCGAGCGCGTCTTTCACCTTGCGGAATAATTCTTTTGACTGGCGATAACTTGGTGCGAGAAGTAGGACGAGTGATGCGGGCGTGTAGAGTGCGCGGTGTAGTGCCCGAATACTCGAGCAAGTGCTTTTCCCTCCTTGCCTCGTGACCAACAAAATTTGCTGGTGCGCCGTGCTGGTGAGTACGTCGCGCTGCCAAGCGTCTAAGGTAAAGCCGGCGTGCGCGGCGAGTGTGAGCGCGTCGAGCGTCGGGGTGCCGTGACGGTTCAACCGCTCGACGCGCTGGCGTAACTGATTAAGCTCTCGCGCGAGTTGCACCCGGCTTTCCTTCCCGCTCGGCGAGCATCCCCTTGATGTCTTCGACTTCCTGCCGCAGCTCGGTCAACTCGACGCCGCCGATTGATTGTTCAAGGATCGTCTTTGCCGCCGAGACGCGCGCGCTCGCCGGCGCTTTCGTGTCATGCATCACACTGCCGAGTGTTGAGACGGCGTTAGCGCACAACCGCTGCATGAGGGCAATGGCGGCATCCACCACCGAGGCGCGCGCCGCACGATACCGGCGCTGAAACTCCGGGTCTTGCAGATACCGGAAGACGGTGGCTTCGGAGACGCCCGCTTCTTTCGCCGCCGACCTCACGGCGCCATGATGCAGGAGAGCGGTGAGCACCTTCTCGGCTTTGGGCGGGAATTTCTGAAAGTCTCTCAAAACCTTGCACAACCTCTCATCATTTCAATACCCATCTATGCACGATCTATGCACCTTTTTCGCATGGCGCGACTTGTGCGCCGGCGCACAAAACTACAACCACTTGTGCGCGCCGTAGCTTTCGGGCAGTAGGATTTCAACAACCCATAATGGCTATAATCAGACGCGTCCCTTCACGCGAACGGCGCGCTTCCCATCGCATCAAGCCACGCGCACGCGGCGTTGCGCGACGCCCTGCACGCCAATCGCCTCGGATTGCAGTTGCTGGAGCTCGCGCCGCGCGTCGTTGGCGTCAAGGCGCGCGACGTTCGCTGATTCGTGCTCGGCGCGCCACGCCCACACCGTCGCGTCGTAAGCCTTTTGCGCCGCTTCAAGCTTCGGCCGTTCCTCTTCCATTGCTTCGTATAGCTCCGGCATGTTCGCCTTGTGCTCGGCGGACAAGGCCGTAAACATCTCGACGCGAAGGCTGGCGTGCTTGAGGCGCGCCGCGTTCAAGTACAAAGGGAGTTCGCCTAAACGCTTTCGCAACTCGACGGCGAGCGCCGGGTTGAATACTGTTTCAGCGTCGCTCAGGGACGCCTGCGCCTCCCCGTGCTCCCTCTCCAACTCTCCAACTTCCAGTTGCGCCAGCGCCGCCTGGCTGCGAAGTTCATCGCTTGATTTTGAGTTCGTTTCGTTCATCTCTTTTTCATCTCCTACCATTTAGTTTTGAAGCGGGATACTGCCGGGAGAATCTTCGAGCATCCCGCCTCGGTTTGCCGCCCACTGACTCGCGCGGCAAAGCTGTTCATGCCGCCGCCGTGGTCATGGGCTGCCCCCCGAAAGTTCTACATTCAAAAATTCGATCTCATCCAACGGGACACCTGCCTGCGATTCGGAAACGGAAACGTAACGCCTTCCATCCGGCGCGGTCCCCCGCTCTCCAGTCACCGTGACGGGCATGTCAAAGTACGAATTGCGCCAGACGCCCGCGCCAGTCCTGAAGGCTTCACACGTCGCGCGTCCTTTAGCAACGCTCACATGCTCTTTCCCGTCGGCGAGAGGCTCTTCCGGTTCGGTTGTCGTGACGGCGGGGCAATTCACATCGCCGGGTGGTGGATCGGGCGGGTGGAGCTCGACCTCAACTCGGCGGATCGGCGGCGCGTTGAGGCGGTCTTCAAGGGCCGTCCACCAGTCGGGCTGCTCCTCCGACTCTGTCCACGTATTAACTAAAGAAGAATCAGAGACAAGCCCGGCGCCCTCGCTCCCCTCATCCGAAGCGCCTTGAATCTCCGGCGCGGTGTCCACGGCGACAGCAGGGGGGTGGTGGACAAATTGTCCACCATCTCTGTCATCTTCTTTAACCTCAATAGATTGCGAAGAATCAACACCGAAGAAATCATCCATCTCGCCGCGCAACTCAAGCCACCACTGGTAGAGCTGGCCGGGGTCTTCGGCGTTCATCAACTCCGCGCGCATCCGCGGCGACAGTTTCGCGGCGAGTTCTTTCATGCGGCGGAGTTTTGTTTGCGCCACCTTCTGACAGGTCTCGATCTCTGATGTCGCGAGGCGTGGTCGTCTCTTCTTGCGCGACCTTGATTCCGATCTCGGGATTTCATCATGGATGACTTGGGCGGCGCGTTTGACGGCCTCGCGCTGCTTGGGCCGGTCCGAGTCGTGCCAGAACTCCGAGGCGCGGGCCTCCGCCACGATTCGCTCGATCACGTCGCCGATATGGAACCGGTAACGTGTCGGCTCGTACTCCCCCTTCGTTTTGTCGTAGTCGCCCTCGATGATCTCCACGAGGTCGAAGTCCTTCGTCTTCGCCTCCCGGATGTAGTCGGCCCGCTGCCGCTGTACGGTCTTAGTCGAACAGTTCTGAAGCTCGGCCAGTTCTTTGTCGTAAAGCTCGAGCTGGTCTTGCCCATGCGAGTGTGCGGCGGTAGCCACTGCGAAGATGAAGGCGCGCGGTCGCTCCGTGAATCCTGCGATGTTGGCGCACTGGTGAATCGCCTCGATGCCGTCGGCGAGGTCGTCAAGGATGCCGGCGGGTTGAGGTTCGCTCGCTGGCCTGTTGGTTGTGCGCCTGAATTGTGCGGGCGTGAAGTCGTAAACGGTTGCCCTGTTCATGCTCATGCTGCCACCTCCCGCCGTTTAAATTGTGAGAGTAGAAAATCGTCGTAGCCCTTCTCCGGCGGCGGCCACGTGCGGATGCGGACCCGGAAGAGTTCCCTTTCGAGTTCCGATGTGAGGCGCATCAGCGCGTCGTAAACTTGTGGCTTATCGAGTAAGTCGCGGTCGTAAGCGATGAAGACTTGTTGCAGGCGCGGTGCGCGTCGTCGGAGGTCGGCGGCGAATCGAGAACCGAAGCTGCTCACACCCGCGACGCCGATCACCGGCGACTGTAGGAAGAAGGCTGCGATGTCGGCCTTCAGCGCGCCCTCGGTGATGGTGACTTCCCGCGCGTCTCGCAGAAGATGCCAGTACGTAAAATGCACTGGCGCGCCGCTGGAACAGTCGCGGGATGACAGCCAGAGGTATTTAGTCTTGCCGCCGCCCAAAGGCTCATCAAGGCGATATTGCATGCCCTGAATACGCCCGCGCTCATCACGGTGCGGGACAAAGTAGCCAGAGCGTGTGGGAGCCATACGCCACTCACCATCTCGTTTGTAGAAGCCCGGCACACCTTCAAGTCCGTAAATTGAAAGGTCCGCCGCGATCTCCGAAGCGCGGTGCTCATCAGGTGTCGAGACGTAACCGTTGCGCGCAATCTCCTGCTCTGACATCCCGCGCGCGAGAAGGTTCTGCTTGTGTTCATAACTCAACGTCAGGTGTTTACGAATGAGCGTCGAGTAGATGGCGTCACGGTGTTCAATGGGTGCGCGGTCGGTTTGCTCTCCCGCGGGCTGAGAGACAACTTGAGGCTTCACGCCGACGTGTGAATCATCTCCGAGAATATGTGTCCAGCCGCCGCGCCCCGGATGGTCGCTTTGAACCCTTCGGCAGAATGCGATGCGACGATCATCACTCACAGCGCAGTTGTCATTCCTTCCACAGACGGGGCACTTGATCTTCAGACGGTGGATTGAGACGAGCGGAGAGCGGGTCTTCATGCTGCTATGGCCTCCTCTCCGCGCTGTGCGGCGCTCTCGTTCTTCAGCAGGCTCCAAAACTCGACGCAGCCCAAGTCGTCGAGTGCCAGCCGCTCGGCTTCATCTCTGACCATACCGGAAGCGAGGTAGTGCTTGGCGCGCTCGGCGAGTTCATACTTGTAGCGTGCGCGAACTTCGGCGGGGATGAATGGCGGTAGCATCGACGGCGGCGTTTTGCGCTTCGCCGAGACGGTGCGAGTTGCCGTTTCTGCCGCCAATGCGTGACGCGTCAGGGCTTCGTAGGCGTTCGGTTCGATGCCCGGTCCGCGGCGCGGTATTGGTTCGCCGGGTCGCCAGCGCCGGATCGGGGGCGGCTGGTCTTTTTCGTTGTACCCAGGAAGGGCTGCGTTGTGGTAAGCTTTGGTGGTCATCAGAACTGCCTTTCTGTTGATGTCCGTCTCTGTCCGCTAAACAGAGTCAAGAAAGCCGCCGGGAATCGCACCCCGCGCGGCTTTCAAATTTATGCGGCGGCTTTCGTAGTCGCATTACGTTGGAGAAATAATTGCGCAGCGGATCGATCCACTATGACGCGCCGCCCGATCTTGTGCGCCGGCAAAATCCCGCGCTTGATGAGGGCGTAGAGATGTGCTTCTGTGCATCGCCATTGCGATGCAAGTTCGCTGACAGTTAGGTAATCGGAGGTCGAAGTGTCGAAGTTCATGGCGCAATCTCCATTTAAGGGTTGCGCAATGCGTGGGCGGGCTTTAAAATGGCTACACAAGAGCCCGTGCTACATTGCGCGGTTTTCGATGAGCAGACGTCGCGAACTTTTCCAGGGTGCCGCGACGTTTTTGCATTAAGGCGTTTACTTCATTGCCTCAATTGAGGCCAAGTATACGTTTTTTATATAGTCTTGTCAAATTAGAGCATAAACACTGAGGAATTTCTGTTTTATCTACTCAGGACCACCCTCCGCTTTCAACGCTTTCCAATCTATTTTATGACGTCGTAATAGTTGCCGTAGTGCTTCACCACTCGCCGGGGCCGTGTCTGGGAAGTAGTTCTTGAGCCACGCGGCGGCAGCGTCATAGTTTCTTTCTGACTTTGGAATCTTTGCTAATGCTGCTCGCACGGCGCGTAGAAGGTCAATTCTAGTCCATGTGGAAAAGTTACCGATCCCCTGCAATTTAAGAATCTCGCGCAAGTGTGCCTCTGTCTTGCTCGCGTGCTGCGCAACGATGTCGCGCATGTCTATTTCTTCAATCCCGAGGGCGTCTAGCGTTTGGTTGGCTATATCGGATTGAAGCCTTGCCGCTTCTTGCGTGAGGAAATCCCAAAGCTTCGATTTAAAGCTTGTGTGAGTAGCGTTGATCCACTCCTGCGCCTGTTGACAGTCGGCGAATAGGGACAAGTCGAGCCTTGCCTCAGAGGTTATTTCCGGGGCAAGTTGTTTTCTTAAAGTGTCCCTCTCGCTGGGTTCCATGCGCAGGGTTACTCGCACCGTACCCCCTTCGATAGTCATATACGCCTTACCCTTGATAGCTATGTCAAAGAGCATTGGGTTACTGACTTCCACATCATTAGGTTGTGCGCTCACTTCTTACCTTTCATCCTCTGCTCGACATACTTCCGCACATCATCCGGCGTGACGCGCACCCCCCTGCCGATCTTCGCGCCGCGCAAAATCCCCCGCGCGTATCCCTCCCGTAGATGTGACTCCGGTACGCCGGACAGGTGCGCCGCTTCTCTAAAGCTAAGAGTCATCTTGTCGCGCAAAGGGACGGGTGGAGCGCCGTCTGCTGGCGCGTGTGCCGCCCGTAGCGCGTCCGCCAACACGGAAGCCAGCATTGACATGCCCTGTTCGCCCCCGGCGCGTTGTAGGGCTTGTGATGAAGGTGCGTCAGAGTTACGACTTTTCGAGATGACGTAACTTGTCGCAACTGCCTTTTCCGCTTCCGCCGCTTTGAATCTGTCCAGTTCCGCGCCGTCAAACGTGCGCTGCTTTCCCGTCGCGCCGGGCACGTAGGCGACTGACACATCACCCGCCGCGATCTTCCGCTCGAGCGTCTTGACGCTGATGCCGAGATAGTCTGCCGCTTCTTTAATGGTCATATCGAAGCTGCGTCAAAGATGCGACAAAGCCGAGATGACGCAATTTGTCGTATGCAGGCGCCGCGTGGTTTCCAAAGCTACGTCAAAGATACGACACGCCCGAATTGACGCAGCTTGTCGCTGTTCTATCTGCGAAAGACGTGCACCGTAGGATCGGGCTGCTTGTCGTCGGATGATTGCCTAAGCCCCATAACCGCGACCGTGCTGTGCCATAAGCCCCCCGTATCGTTGTGGGCCGTTTCAGCCCCGACGTGGAGCAGGACATAACCGTGCTCTAAGTAGTGGTGTATTTGATCGGCTATGTCGTGCCTGTCATCAAAGACCCCATGATCGCACTCAGAGTAAGCCTTGATGATGGTCGTGCTTAGGTAAACCGTCTTTTGAATTTCGGGCAGAATGTTGTCCGTCATTTCTTCCCCCTCTTCTTACCGTTCGATTGTCCGGGCTTGGCTTTGGGCACGGGGCCGGGCTTTGGCGGCACAAAGTTTTTAACCGACGCTTCCGGCGCCACCCAATACGGTTGCCCTAACTCGGATTCTCGTAACTCGGCCCCAGCGAACCGGCCACGCAGAAGCCACCCCCGCGCCGTCGAATTGCTTACGCCGAACCGTTGCGCGATTTCTTTTGATGTCACCATTCGCTCCCCCATGAGTGTGAACTTAGCACACCCGCCAAGATTCGACAAGGCTTTTCTTGGCACATGTGCCAAAGACTTAAAGTAAATTCTTAGCATATCCGCGAAGAATTATCTTGCTATTCTTGGCGCATATGCTAATATCTCTCCTGTCGGATACATCAGACACGAAAGGCGACAAGACAAATGTTCATCCTGAGAAACAGAGAGCAAATCAGCAAGGCAATCGAGAACGCGCGCATCCTTCACCCGAAAGTCCGCATGATCGAATTCGGCGAGTATGAAGTGAGCGGCTCGAAAGGCAACACCTACACGGTGCTGTGCTACCGCGCGGGCGGCGAGAAGATAGTTGATTGCAACTGCCCGGCGAGAGTCCCGTGCAAACATTCAGCCGCGGCGCTTCAGGTGCACATCTACATGGCCGCACGGCGCGGTCATTAAGAGGCTGTTCAAAAAGCTGTCGGCTAACGCTTTAACCCCAATCGCTGGCGGCTCGGCACTCCGTATGGGGCTTTGAGTGCCAGTCGTCGCAGCATCAAGCGCGTCATCACCAAGTGGATCATTGCCTCGCTACTCTGCGTGAGATATTCATAGTCTTTGCTCATCCTCCGGTAGCGACCGACCCACGCGAAGGTGCGCTCGACTACCCACCGACGATGAAGCACGGTGAAGCGAGGCATCGGTTCCGGCTCGACATCCACGGGGTAGCGTCCCCACTTCGACGGGCGCTTCACAATCTCCATTTTCCATCTACACGTTTGCTCGATCCACGTCTTGAGCCGCTCACCGCGATAGCCCATGTCAGCCCAGATCACCTGTAGACGCTCGCACACGCCGGAGGCCGCGCCCAAGACGAAGAACGCTCCGTCACGATCCATCATGGCTGCCGAATGCACGACTGAATTAATCACAAGTCCTGTTGTATCCACCAGAATATGGCGTTTGCGCCCGTTAATCTTCTTCGCTCCATCGTAGCCATGCACCCCCCTTTTTCCGTCGTCTTCACCGATTGCGAATCAATGATGGCGGCAGAGGGTTCGATATAACGTCCCATCTGTTTGCGTACTTCTTCGTGGAGATGATCGTGAATCCTGAGCCATGTCCCATCTCTCTTCCACAGCCGGAAGTAATGATAGACACTCTGCCAACGCGGCAAGTCATGTGGCAGCGACCGCCACGCGCCGCCGCCTCTGATGAGGTACTGGAGAGCATTGATGATCTCGCGCAGAGCGTAACCGCGATGTCTGCCGCCCGGTTTCTCTGTTGGCAGCAACGGCTCTAAAATCTCCCACTCGGTATTGCTCAGGTCGCTTGGATATGGCCTTCGACGCGTCTGTCTCGCTTGGTGCATAATGCGGCGAGGCTAACACGAAGAGGCTTTATTCAAGCATAACTCATTACCTCTCAGCTTTTTGAACAGCCTCTAAACGAAAAAGGGCTAGGAAAGCGCTTGCACCGCTCGCCTAGCCCTCCAACATCAACCCTTCACAGAAAGGTAAATGCCATGCAGAATAATTCTACCACAAAGACGCCGGCACAGCGACTGGAGCAGGCCCGTGCGCGCGTCCACGCGGCGCTGAGGACCGCGGAAGAGGGGCCGCTCGACTACCAGGCTTCTGACGACATCGCGCGCGCTCTTGTGGGCGTTCTGCGCGAGATGGACACGCTCAAGATGCAACTGATGGTTGCGGAAAGGATCAGAGGCTAATGGCGAGAACTAAGAAAGTCGAAAAGGCCGTCCCGCGCCAAGCGGAGATCGTCTCCATCTACCGCCCCGGCGATGCGGTCGTGATGTATGTCTCAACTGACATGTACTTCACCGTCACTTCGGCAGAGATGATCGACGGCAAGCTGCGCTTGAAGGTCAGCCCCGATCCTAATTGGATATGGACTGTTCCTGCGTCCAACGTCACGCGGCGCACGGAAGAGTCGGAGGCAGACGCGGAAGGGGACGCGGCAAGTTAACGCATGATCCAGTACGAGAATCTAAGGGGCGGGCCTTCGGGGGTTCGCCCCTTTTGCTTTGGTAGAAGCCCTCGCTATAACCCGTTTGTTTGCCTAAGCTTGCCGGGGTCACCGCGGTGACACCCGCGTAGAAGCCACGCGCGCATGGGCGTGATGAGAACGTTCACTTGTCACGTCGCCGTGACAGCTATTGAAGCCACGCGCGCATGGGCGTGACACTGGAAACAAGCGCCACAGATGCCCGCCACGCCCGCACACCGCCCCGCTACACTCGTTTTCGCCCCGCATCCATCCGACAGCATACCCGTTTCAGCACAGGGCAAATTCATGCGTCCGAGAATGCGAGGCTTGGGCGAAAGTCGAAAGCTGGAATGCTGGCTTTGGAAGTGAGGTCTGCCGAGGCGCATCACGCCCGGCGGAAGACGTGGACGCGGTGACTCCGCACACCCATCGCGCACCACAGCGGCATCATCACGGCGAACAGTAAATCGTCATGCGTCCCAGTTCTCCACGCCCCGTATGAGTCGTGCGCCGTCTCTTGGTTGATCTCCACCTGATAATTTTGCAACTCCGAAACGAGCGTCGGCGCTTCCGGCAAGGTCGGCGCGATCTTCAAGCGCCCGGATTGCAGCGCGATCTGCGTCGTCGAGACCAGCTCCCGTTTCGGCACCCGCGTCACGTTACCCTCGCTCGTCACTTTGTCGCCGCCGTGAGAGAAGATAGCCGCGACGCGCGCGTGCAACGAGTGCGTCTTGAGTAGGTCTAACACCGGCGTGCCCGGACCGTTCATGTCAACGGCGAGGACGTTACGCGCCGGGCCGCCCCGCAACTCTTCGCGGTTGACGATGCCGGCAACGTCCGAAGCAATCGCCGTGTAAGGCGTGCGGAGCGGCCAGCGCTGGAGGTGCCGGCAAAGAAACTCGGCGTCTTGTCCGTGCCCGTGCTGCTCCAGAATTGCCAGCGCTGAAAAATCTTGCGCGCTGCCCAAGTCCAAGCCGATGAGATAGCGCGGCGGCGGCGGCATCGTCGTCTTCGGCATCGGTAAATCTCTCCCGTCAACAATTCTCATCTCAGGCCACCTCGAACAGCGGCGTCACCGAGTCATCCAGTGCGCGCTGAATATCGTCATAAGAAAAGACTTGATCTATCGTCTCGACGAACTCGCACATGTACTCCTGCCGGAAAAAGAAGTCCGGTATCTGCCGCCGCTCCTGCTCGAGAAACTCCGGCGTGATGCGCGGGCACTCCGTTGCCGTGATCTTTGTGCGGTGCCACGCCGCGCCGCCCTGCTCCCACTCCTCGAAATAGAATCCGCGCTTTCCAAACGGTGTGCTCAAGAGAAGGATGTCGCCGCCACTCACGGCGAGCATTGGACGGATTGCTTGATACAGATCATCGGGCACTCTTGACGCCTCATCAACGATGAGAAGAGAGACGCCGGAGAATCCGCGTATAGTCCCCTCCTTCGCCGGAAGGGCGACCACGCGCGACAAGTTCGTAAACTCCAACTCGAGCGCCGACTCGGAAGCCACAGCCACAGAGAAGGGAAGCGCGGCGAGCGCGTCTTTCACCTTGCGGAATAATTCTTTTGACTGGCGATAACTTGGTGCGAGAAGTAGGACGAGTGATGCGGGCGTGTAGAGTGCGCGGTGTAGTGCCCGAATACTCGAGCAAGTGCTTTTCCCTCCTTGCCTCGTGACCAACAAAATTTGCTGGTGCGCCGTGCTGGTGAGTACGTCGCGCTGCCAAGCGTCTAAGGTAAAGCCGGCGTGCGCGGCGAGTGTGAGCGCGTCGAGCGTCGGGGTGCCGTGACGGTTCAACCGCTCGACGCGCTGGCGTAACTGATTAAGCTCTCGCGCGAGTTGCACCCGGCTTTCCTTCCCGCTCGGCGAGCATCCCCTTGATGTCTTCGACTTCCTGCCGCAGCTCGGTCAACTCGACGCCGCCGATTGATTGTTCAAGGATCGTCTTTGCCGCCGAGACGCGCGCGCTCGCCGGCGCTTTCGTGTCATGCATCACACTGCCGAGTGTTGAGACGGCGTTAGCGCACAACCGCTGCATGAGGGCAATGGCGGCATCCACCACCGAGGCGCGCGCCGCACGATACCGGCGCTGAAACTCCGGGTCTTGCAGATACCGGAAGACGGTGGCTTCGGAGACGCCCGCTTCTTTCGCCGCCGACCTCACGGCGCCATGATGCAGGAGAGCGGTGAGCACCTTCTCGGCTTTGGGCGGGAATTTCTGAAAGTCTCTCAAAACCTTGCACAACCTCTCATCATTTCAATACCCATCTATGCACGATCTATGCACCTTTTTCGCATGGCGCGACTTGTGCGCCGGCGCACAAAACTACAACCACTTGTGCGCGCCGTAGCTTTCGGGCAGTAGGATTTCAACAACCCATAATGGCTATAATCAGACGCGTCCCTTCACGCGAACGGCGCGCTTCCCATCGCATCAAGCCACGCGCACGCGGCGTTGCGCGACGCCCTGCACGCCAATCGCCTCGGATTGCAGTTGCTGGAGCTCGCGCCGCGCGTCGTTGGCGTCAAGGCGCGCGACGTTCGCTGATTCGTGCTCGGCGCGCCACGCCCACACCGTCGCGTCGTAAGCCTTTTGCGCCGCTTCAAGCTTCGGCCGTTCCTCTTCCATTGCTTCGTATAGCTCCGGCATGTTCGCCTTGTGCTCGGCGGACAAGGCCGTAAACATCTCGACGCGAAGGCTGGCGTGCTTGAGGCGCGCCGCGTTCAAGTACAAAGGGAGTTCGCCTAAACGCTTTCGCAACTCGACGGCGAGCGCCGGGTTGAATACTGTTTCAGCGTCGCTCAGGGACGCCTGCGCCTCCCCGTGCT
>MWWA01000233.1_pt1 | contig 15894 bp, 13 predicted proteins | sample 1047341 | NCBI WGS metagenome assembly MWWA01 (sample SAMN06349978, study PRJNA376086) | soil metagenome | isolation source: MS5-1 sample Antarctic (ecotone) soil | place: Antarctica | collected 2015-01-13
GTATTGAACAACCACATAGCCTTGTAGTAGACCAGCAGGGAAATTTAGTTATAGCAGGAAGAACAAATTCTGCTGAATATCCAACAACCGGTGCTGTAGGAACAATTGGACCTGGTGGCGGTTATGATATAGTTGTTACTAAATTAAATGCAACGGGTACTGCATTAATAGGTTCAAAAAAAATAGGCGGCACATTAAACGACGGAGTAAATATTTCTACTTCAAGAGCACGTTCATCATTACAATATAATTATGGTGATGATGGCAGAAGTGAAGTGATAGTGGATGCTGCAGGAAATATTTATTTAGCCTCTTCTACGCAGTCTGGTTCTTCAGATCCTGCTGTTGGTTTTCCTATTGTGGGAGGATTTCAATCTACTTTTGGTGGTGGGCAACAGGATGGCGTTTTATTAAAATTTCCACCTGATGTTTCAGCACTTACATTTAGTAGCTTTTTAGGAGGAAGTGATAATGATGCAGCATATGTTTTGTCATTGCATCCTGCTAATGGAAATATTTATGTGGCAGGTGGTACAGAAAGTGGCAATTTTCCCGGTGTAAATGGAACCTCATTATACAGTTCAAAGCAAGGTGGAATCGACGGTTTTGTATCTATAGTTTCTAATAACGGATCGTCATTAATCAGGTCCACATTCATGGGTACCTCGGGAATGGACCAGGTATTTGGAATTCAGTTTGACAGGTTAGGCTTCCCATATGTTATGGGTCAAACAACAGGAGTCTGGCCTATTAGAAATGCAGCATGGAGTCAAACAAACGGTAAACAGTTTATTGCTAAACTTGAGCCCAATCTCTCAAATTTTGTTTATTCCACTGTTTTTGGTTCCGGAGGTGTTATGCCGGATATTTCGCCGGTTGCTTTTTTAGTGGACCGTTGCGAAAATGTTTATGTTTCAGGGTGGGGCGGTCCTATAGAACAAGGTGGTTTTAATTTAGCCGGTACTTCAGGTCTTACTGCAACCTCAGATGCATTAATTGCACCTCCACGAACAAGCCCGTCTCAAACAGATGGTAAAGATTTTTATTTTTTTGTATTAAAAAAGAATGCTTCAGAACAATTATATGGTAGTTTTTATGGGCAATTCCAGGGGTATACAGATCATGTAGATGGCGGTACCAGCAGATTCGATGCTAATGGTGTGATATACCAGGCCATTTGCGCAAATTGTGGTGGCGGAAGTTTTCCTGTAACCCCGGGTGCCTGGGCAACTTCACACCAGTCTGCACAATGTAATCTTGCAATGGTAAAAATTGAGTTCGACCTCGCTGGTGTGCGTAGTGCCATACAATCTATTATTAATGGAGTACCAAGAGATACTGCAGGTTGTGTACCACTTACCGTAAACTTTAGAGATACAGCCTTAAATGCTGTTAGGTATGAATGGGATTTTGGAGATGGATCTCCAATGGTTACAACCACCCTTCCTGACACATCGCATGAATATAAAGCTGTTGGAACTTATCGTGTGATGCTGGTAGCAATTGATCCAAATTCTTGTAACCTTCGGGATACTTCTTACCTGAACATACGTGTTGGTGATATTCAGGCACTACCTGATTTTAGTTTTGCAAAACTAGAACCTTGTGATTCTTTCAGATTCAGGTTTGACAATCAAAGTATTGCTCCGGGTTCTGTTCCTTTTCAATCCACATCCTTTTCCTGGGATTTTGGTGATGGGTCTCCGCGAGTAATGGCAGGTACAAATTCAGTTACACACAGTTACCGGTCAGCCGGCACTTATAATGTAAGATTATTTCTGAATGATGAAAATTATTGTAATGCTCCCGATTCTGTTGTAAAACAAGTTCGTGTTGCTGCCAATGTAAAAGCAGGTTTTACTTTACCTCCAGATGGATGTGAACCATTTACTACTACTTTTGAAAACACTTCCGAAGCAGGTACTCAATTTATCTGGACATTTGGTGATGGTACAACATCAACTGAAACAAATCCTACTCATACATTTAATGCAGGAACTTATACAATTAAATTAGTAGCAATTGATTCTGCAACATGTAATATAATTGATTCCACTTCTGCAACACTAAATGTATTTGCCAAACCAACGGCAGCTTTTGATATTGCTTCTCCGCAACCACCACCTGTAAACACTGCAATAACATTTACAAATAGTTCATCTGCAGATGCAGTTAGATTTAAATGGTTGTTTGGGGATGGCGATTCTTTAATAACCATAAGCCGTGGCCCTATTGATCATGAATTTAATGCAACAAAAACTTTTGAAGTTTTGTTAATAGCCTATAATAGTAATGGTTGTGCAGATACAGCACGAAGGTTAGTAACTGCCATTATTGAACCGGCAGTTGACGTTCCAAATGCTTTTACTCCATTAAGCGGAGATATAAATAGTGTAGTAATAGTACGTGGATATGCCATTGGTAAAATGAAATTTATTATCTGGAACAGGTGGGGACAAAAGGTATTTGAAACGGAAAATCGTAAACAAGGCTGGGACGGACGCTATAAAGGAGCAGTTCAACCGATGGATGTATATGTATATACTTTAGAAGTGGAATTTACAGATGGAACCAAAGCTGTTAAGAAAGGTGACATTACCCTAATTCGATAAAAAGTGAGGTGGTTTATGCAAAAGAAAATTTTGTTAGCACTAATAACAATGGTATGCGGAACTAATTTAGTATACGCACAAGATCTTCATTTTTCTCAATTCATTAATTCACCACTTACTACTAATCCGGCTAACACAGGTTTTATACCTGATGGTGATTACAGGCTTGGTATAAATTATCGGAATCAATGGTCTTCCGTAATGAGTGTTCCCTATAAAACTATGAGTGCTTTTGGTGATGTGCAGCTTTTCAGGGACAGGTTTGAAAATGGCTGGATGGGTGTAGGCGGTGTTGTTTTAAAAGATGTTGCAGGCAGCGGCAATCTTACTTCTACTAAAGTGTATGGTTCTGTTGCTTACCATCAAATGCTTGGTTATTCCAGCTTATTAAGTTTGGGTTTCAATGTTGGTTATGCAAACAAACAAATTAGTACTACCAATTTAAAATTCCCGGACCAGTTTGATGGCAATTTCTTTGATAATAAATTACCTACTTCTGTAATGTTGCATAGAAACAATATTGGATATTTTGATATGCAGGCAGGTATGAATTACGCTTATTTTCCAACAGAAAATATTTATGTAAATGGCGGTTTTTCTGCACATCATTTAAACCGTCCAACAGAAACTTTTTTTCAGCCTGATTCAGAATTTGATAACAGGATTCCTGTCAGGTATATAGGTTTTTTGAATGGCAGTTTTATGATGAATGAACAATGGATAATTAATCCCAATGCCTATGTTTCTGTTCAGGCAAAATCCATGGAGGTGGTAGCAGGTGGTTCAGCAAATTATAATTTGTCAGGCGATGGTGAATACCAGTTGATTGGAGGTTTGTATTACAGGTTAAAAGATGCCTTTATTCCTTTAGTAGGTTTAGGTTATAAAGACTTTACTATGACTTTTACTTATGATGCCACAGTGTCAACATTAAGAAATTATAATAACCACCGCGGTGCATTTGAATTTTCATTAGTAAAGCAGGGTGTTTTTGATCAATACAAAGGCAACCGCAGGCAAACTATATGTCCTTCTTTCAAGAATCTGTAATCTTAGATTACCTTTGGCGTTTGCGGAAAAACTTACATTTTTAAATGATTACAGCTGGTCAAAAGCTACCTGTGTTAGAACAGGTTGAAGCTTTTAAAAATATTGTTGGTGAAAAATATGTATTTATTGATGAAGAGGTATTGAATGCATACGCTCATGACGAAACAGAGGATTTACATTTTCTTCCAGATGTAGTTATAAAACCACGTACAGCCGAAGAGATTTCCCGGATTTTAAAAATTTGTAATCAATATAAAATTCCTGTTACACCCCGTGGTGCCGGAACAGGGTTAAGTGGTGGAGCTTTGCCTCATTTAGGTGGTGTTTTACTTTCTATAGAAAGGTTGAACACTATTATAAATATTGACGAAAGAAATTTGCAGGTAACTACTGAAGCAGGTGTGATAACAGAAGTTTTACAGAATACATTAAAAGAAAAAGGACTTTTTTATCCTCCTGATCCCAGCAGCCGGGGCTCCTGCCTTATTGGTGGGAATATTGCAGAAAACAGTGGTGGACCAAAAGCAGTAAAATACGGTGTTGTAAAAGATTATGTATTAAATCTGGAAGTAGTTCTGCCCACTGGTGAAATCATATGGACAGGTGCCAATGTTTTAAAAAATTCAACAGGTTATAATCTTACACAACTTATTGTTGGCAGTGAAGGTACTCTGGGTGTGGTAACAAAAATTGTATTAAAACTTTTGCCGCATCCCAAACATGATCTTTTGATGCTGGTACCATTTCGTTCTGCAGAAAATGCATGTGCTGCTGTTAGTTCCATTTTTATGGCAGGTTACACACCCAGTGCCATGGAATTTATGGAACGCGATGCATTAGAATGGGTAATGCGTTTTGTAGATAATTCTATTGTTGTTATAGAAGATGATATACAAGCTCATTTGCTGATAGAAGTTGATGGAAATGATGTTGATGTTTTAATGAAGGAAATGGAAGGCATTACAGAAATTGTAATGAACTATGATTGCGGCGATATCTTATTTGCGGATGATGCACAACAAAAAGCTGAATTATGGAAGCTGAGGAGAAGAGTAGGGGAAGCAGTAAAATCACATTCAATTTATAAAGAAGAAGATACTGTTGTACCAAGAGCGGAATTACCGGTATTGCTTAAAGGGGTAAAGGAAATAGGTAAAAAATATGGATTTCATTCTGTTTGTTATGGGCATGCAGGTGATGGAAATTTACATGTAAATATTATTAAAGGTGATTTAACAGATGAAGAATGGAACGGGTCTTTAAAAACAGGCATCAGGGAAATTTTTGAACTTGTAAAATCATTGGGTGGAACTATAAGCGGCGAACATGGTATAGGGCTGGTGCAGAAAGAATACATGGATATAATTTTTGATGAGACAAGTCTGAACCTGATGCGCCAGATAAAAAATGTGTTTGATCCAAATAACATTTTAAATGCAGGCAAAATATTTGAATATAAACAGGACTATGTATTATGATGAAAACAACTATTTTAATATTAATGCTGCTGGTGGTGCAGCTTTCATGGGCTCAAAATTCCGATCCGGATTCTGTAAGAGGATTTAACCGCGACAAAGTTTTTATTGGTGGAAGTCTTTCTTTAGGTTTCGCAAATAATCAGTTTGCTGCAGGTGTTAATCCATTTATCGGGTATAGCCTTACCAATTGGTTAGATGCTGGTGTGGTGGTAAATTATAATTATAATGCAACAAGAGATTATCCATTTTTTAATGACAGGATAAAACAGCATACTTACGGTGCAGGAGTATTTACAAGAATTTTCCCAGTTAGATTCTTATTTATTCAAGGTCAGATTGAGCAAAATTTTATAAATATTCGATACAACCCTTCTGGTGGAGGATTAAAGGAAAGGTATAGCAGGAATGCACCCAGCTTATTAGTGGGTGGAGGTTATACTACAGGCCGACAACCAGGCAATGACAGAGGATTCTTTTATTTATCATTGTTAGTTGATGTATTAAAAAATGAAAATTCACCATACACTGATAACCAGGGCAGAATAATACCTATCATTCGTACGGGTTTTCAAACACCTTTGTTCAGGAAACGGAATCTTTAAAATATGAAATGATTTCAGCTGGTTTGTTAAGTACTACAAATTGTTCCATCAGATCTCCATATAAAAAGCCTTCTGTAGTTAATTTTTGTAAATGTTGAATAAGATGATCATAAAATCCAGCTGAATTCAATATAAAAATGGCTTTATCGTGAATAGACAACTGGTTCCAGGTAAGCATTTCAAAAAGTTCATCAAGAGTTCCAAAGCCTCCCGGTAAAACGATTGCTGCATCACAAAGTTCGTACATGGTTCGTTTCCTTACATGCATGTCTTCTACCACCAAAAGATCACTGATATTTTCGTGTTGCGTTTCCCATTCTATTAAAATTTGAGGAATTACTCCTTTTACTATTCCTCCATTTTCCATTACACTGTCAGCGGCAATGCCCATTAATCCATTTTTACCACCTCCGTATATTAATTGAATTTTATGTTCTGCAATCAGTCTTCCTAATTCTGCTGCATCCTTTTTATACTGCTCATTATTACCCGATTTTGATCCGCAAAAGATGGCTAATGATCTGATCATTCTTATTTCCCTTTGATTAATTTAGCATCAAAGGAAAACAAATTTTTATTTCTTCAGAAAAATGCTGTTCATTGCATACGCTTTTAAAATTTGAACTATGAATTCAGTTGTCCTCCTTTCTTTTGTTATTGGCTACTTTGTTCTTTTACTCGTGGTTGCTTATTACACGTCACGTAATTCAAACAACGATTCTTTTTTTATTGGCAATAAAAGTTCAAACTGGATGCTGGTGGCATTTGGTATGATTGGAACTTCTTTAAGTGGTGTAACATTCGTTTCTGTTCCCGGTACTGTAAGCACCGTTGCTTTTTCTTATTTCCAGGTAGTTATTGGTTACCTGATTGGTTATATGGTTATAGCGTTTGTACTGCTACCTCTTTATTACCGGTTAAATCTTACGTCTATATACAATTACCTGCATCATCGTTTTGGTATGATATCTTATAAAACAGGAGCTTTATTTTTTATCATTTCCAGGACTTTAGGTGCTACAGCACGTTTATACCTTGTTATTAATGTATTGCAGATTTTTATACTGCGTGATCTGAACATAAGCTTTGGTGTGGCCACACTGGTAATTTTAATAATGATCATTTTATACACTTTTGAAGGTGGTGTAAAAACAATAGTGTATACCGATACGTTACAAACAACTTTCATGTTGCTGGGGCTCATCATATGTATAATTTACATAATGACCAATATGGGTTATTCAGTAGGATCTACATTAAGTGAAATGGGTTCTAATAACCTGACTCATATTTTTAATACTGATGTCAATTCACCTGGGTTTTTTGTAAAAAACATATTGGGAGGTATGTTTATCACCATTGCCATGACGGGCCTTGACCAGGAAATGATGCAAAAAAACATAAGCGTAAGAAGATTATGGGATTCTCAAAAAAACATGATAACATTCAGTGTTATTATGGTTGTTGTAAACTTCCTCTTTCTTTTCCTTGGCGGTATTTTATACATCTATGGTAAAGCCAATAATATAATTGTTCCGGGTGATGATCTCTTTCCAACAATTGCCTTGCAGTATATGCCTGCAGCCATTTCAATAATATTTATCATCGGTTTAATATCAGCATTATTTCCAAGCGCTGATGGAGCATTAACGGCTCTTACTTCATCTTTTTGTATAGATATCCTTGGCTTAAAAAGAAAAAAGCTTTCAGAACAGGCAAGTAAAAAAACAAGACTGATGGTTCACTTTTCATTCGCCATTATCTTTTTTCTGGCAGTTATGCTTTTCAAGTGGCTTGATAATAAATCTATTATTGACATAATATTAAAAGTAGCAGGGTTTACCTATGGTCCCCTACTTGGGTTATTTTCATTTGGAATTTTAACCACCCGAAAAGTAATTGATAAATATGCTTTATACGTTTGTTTATTGGCTCCTCTTATTATTTTAGGGATCGATTTTGTGAATAATATTGAATGGTGGGAGAGGCAATTAAAATTGCAAAGTGTTTGGATAGAAAATGTAAAATCCTCTTCCTCAGGCATCTTTGGAAATTTTAAAATCGGGTACGAGTTATTGATCTATAATGGCATCTTAACCTTCATTGGTTTATGGTTGATTTCTAAACCACAGCCTATTCCGGCAGAAGTAGAGACAATTTTAGAAGATGGAACTCGTTAATAAACTTGTACAGCAGTATGCCGAAAAATATACTTCTGCAGAAGATGTTTTGATTGCAGAAGTTGGCATGTATACATATACTAATCATGCCCATGCACAAATGCTAAGCGGGCATTTGCAGGGAAAATTTTTAGAAATGATTAGTTGTATGCTGCGGCCAAAACGTATTTTGGAAGTGGGTACGTTTACTGGTTATAGTGCTCTGTGTTTGGCAAAAGGGCTGGTTGATGATGGGATATTACATACGATAGAACTAAGAGAAGAAGATGCTGCTACAGCTAAGAGTTTTTTTGACAGATCTTTTTATAAAAATAAAATAATCATTCACGTCGGGGAAGCCTTGGATATTATCGGTGAAATAGATGAAACGTGGGATTTGGTTTTTCTTGATGCTGATAAAGAAAATTACATTAATTATTTTAACCGTGTTATGCCGAAAGTAAAGACAAATGGTTTTATATTAGCCGATAATGTGCTCTTTCACGGTCAGGTTTTAGAGGATGAAATAAAAGGTAAGAACGCAATAGCAATACAGGCTTTTAACGATATGCTGCTTGAAAGAAAGGATGTAGAAAGAATGTTATTGCCCTTAAGAGATGGGGTATTCCTGATACGAAAATTATAATTATCAATTGAATGCCAATTATTCTTTTGATTAAATAAAAATCCAAATGAAAAAACTCCAACTATTCCTAATCTGCTCATTAGCAGCTGTTCAATTTTTAACTGCTCAATCATCTGTTGTAATAAAAAATTACATAGAAACTTATAAGGAGATAGCTATAGAAGAAATGATCAGAACCGGTGTGCCGGCTTCTATAAAATTAGCTCAGGGTATTCATGAAACTGCCGCGGGGCAAAGTGTACTGGTAACAAATTCCAATAATCATTTTGGTATAAAATGTAAAACAGGATGGCAGGGTGCTTCCGTATCGCATGATGATGATGCCAGGGGAGAATGCTTTAGAAAATATGATTCACCTTTTGAATCATTCAAAGACCATTCTGAGTTTTTAAGAACCCGCTCTCATTATGCATTTTTATTCAATTTAGATCCTACAGACTTTGAAGCATGGGCTCATGGATTAAAAAAAGCAGGATATGCTACTAATCCTAAATATCCTCAAATCATTATTAAATTGATTAAAGATTATAACCTTCAGGATTATAGCCTGATTGCATTAGGAAAATTACCTGTAACAAATGAAGCACTTGCATTTGAGGGTAAATCCTCAGGAGGTACTCCAATTGAAAAAGAAAAAGTTATTGTAAAAAAAGAAGTCAATTATCCCAATGGTGTTTTCAAAATAAATGAAACCCAGGTTGTTTTTGTACCGAAAGGAACATCATATTTTAGCATAGCGCAGCAACATAGTATTCCCCTTGCCCGTCTTTTTGATTTCAATGATATGAAAGCCCAGGAAGAAACAACTGTTGATTGCCTTGTTTATTTACAACGTAAACGCAGAACCGGAAATAATGAAACACGTAAAGTAGTAAGAGGAGAATCATTACACGATATTGCACAGGAAGAGGGGATTCGTTTTCAAAGTTTATTGGAGTTAAATCAATTAAAAGAAAATGTGGTGATCCAGGAAGGTCAGATTTTGCAACTTCAAAAGGAGGCGTCATCTGTTCCCAAAATCTTGGCTTCAATATTCAAACCTGTTTCTTATACTGATGATAATAAGGTGCAGGCACAATATCCTGTTGAATCGTATATGGTTCATGTAGTAGAATCAAAAGAAACATTGTACTCAATTTCAAAAAAATATACAGTTACAACAGAAGATCTTCTGAAATGGAATAATTTGCATTCTTCTGATCTTAAAATTGGTCAGCAATTGCGAATTAATAAAACTATACATGCCACCAATTAAACTTCACGATAAACATTTTGAAATCTATCTTTCAGAAGCAGAAATACAGCAAAAAGTAAAGGAAATAGCAGACAAAATAAATAATGATTATCAGGATCTGAATCCATTATTTATTTCAATCTTAAATGGTTCGTTCATGTTTGCAGCGGATCTTTTTAAGCACCTGACCATTGATTCTGAAATATGTTTTATAAAACTGGCATCGTATAAGGGAATGAAATCCAGTGGGCATATAATCACTGCTATAGGGCTTGACCAGGATCTGTATAACAGAAATGTGATCATCATTGAAGACATTGTAGATACTGGTAAAACATTAGATGTTTTTTTACCAAAGCTTCATCACCAGCAACCCGCTTCTCTTAAAATTGCAGCCTTACTTCATAAGCCGGAAGCCACTGAAAAGCAAATAACTATAGACTACCTGGGTTTTAGTATTCCAAACAAATTTGTTGTTGGTTATGGGTTGGATTATGATGGATTAGGAAGAAACCTGAAAGAGATTTATCAATTAACAGATGAAGCTTAGGCATTGCTTTTATTCCTGATAATTTATTTGTATTTTACCTCCAATCTGTTACATTGAAAACAATTGCAATTACCATATTGCTCTTTTTCTGTATAAGTAGCTATTCGCAACAATTTTATTTACGTGGCGAAGTAAAAGATGAATCCGGAAAGCTGCTGCAGAACGTTGCTATTGTACACCAGCGAACAGGGTATCTTTATTATTCAGGTATTTCGGGTTCTTTTGGTATCTATAATTCAAATAAGGAAGACACACTTTTATTTTCTTTAGATGGTTTTCAAAAACAAAAATTGATTGTTTCTGCATCCCGGTATAATTCTGTTGTATTAAATAAAGGTGCTACTTCTGCATATGCAACTTACAAACTGGCTTCTTTAACCAAAGGACTTCAAAAAGAAATACAAAAAAATTGGTTTACCGGTGATGAATCTTATGCAAGCACAGTTGAAAACCAGTTTATTAAAGCCGATGCATTTCCTTCTACTGGTTTGGCTTTAAGAGTAGATAGGGCTTCTTACAGCAATATCAGGCGTTTTATTAATACCGGGTCCATGGTACCACCCGATGCGGTAAGGCTTGAAGAAATGCTGAACTATTTCAATTTTAATTATAAAGAACCTAAAGACGACAAAATATTTGAAACAGAAACTGTTTTAACTAACTGCCCGTGGAATGAAAATAACCAACTATTATTTGCATTGATTCGTTCAAAAAAAATTCCATTGGACAGTTTGCCTCCAACACATCTTGTTTTTTTAATTGATGTTTCAGGATCTATGGACATGCCGAACAGACTTCCACTTTTAAAAGCCGGATTTGCAGGGCTATTAGAAAATTTGAGAGCTGTTGATTCTGTTTCAGTAGTTGTTTATGGTGGAACGGTAGGGGTAGCCCTTAAGCCTACCAGTGGTGCCGATAAAAAGAAAATTTGGAATGTAATTGATAGCTTACAACCGGGAGGTTCAACACCTGGGGAATCCGGAATAAAAACAGCTTATAACCTGGCACGAAATCATTTTATAGAAGGTGGTAATAATCGTGTGATACTGGCAACAGATGGAGATTTTAATGTGGGTATAAAAGGGGAAGAAGAACTGGAAGAATTAATCCTTTCACAGCGTTTATCCGGGATTTATCTTACCTGCCTGGGAGTAGGTATGGGAAATTATAAAGATTCTAAAATTCAGACTCTTGCTAAAAAGGGGAATGGGAATTTTGCCTATATAGATACTTATGCAGAAGCTGAAAAAGTGCTATTGAAGGAATTTACCCAAACGCTGTATACTGTGGCTGATGATGTTTATCTGAATGTAAGCTTTGATACAAACCAGGTAAAGGAATACAGGTTGATAGGTTTTGAAAATAAGGTTGGAGCCATAAAAGACTTGGAAGCAACCATTGAAGGTGGTGAAGTTGGATCTGCTTTTACAATGTTAGTGGCATTTGAAATAGTACCGGCGAAATCAATTTATACAGAACTAAAACCGGTTGTTTTACATATTCAATTTAAATTACCAAATGGAAATCAAAGGTTTGAAACTATTGAATCACCTGTAATGGTTTTTTCACCTTTATTAAAATTGCCTGCCACTTACCAATTTGCAACAGCAGTAATTATGTTTGGTTCTATATTAAGAGAATCAAAGTTCCTGAACGACAAACCCTGGAATCAACTGGTTAGTTTAGCTACACATTCTGCCGATATGGAAAATCCTTCACAAAAAGAATTTGTGCAACTTGTAGAACAGGCAAAAATTATTTACACTGCCAAAAAGAAGAAGAATCAAAAAAATTAAGAGAACATCTCTCTCATTTTATCAAAAAATGATTTTTGGTTTTTGTCCGGGTTGGGTTTAAAATTACCTGAATTATTAAGTTTCTCCAACATAGTTCTTTCTTCCGTAGTAAGATTTTGTGGTGTCCATACATTTACGTGTACAAGTTGATCGCCTTTCTCATAAGAGTTTACAGCAGGAAAACCTTTTCCTTTTAACCGAAATACTTTACCACTTTGAGTACCTGCAGGAATTTTAATTTTCGCCCTTCCATCAATTGTTGGTACTTCTACCTGTGTACCAAAAGCTGCTTCAGGGAATGAAACATACAATTCATAAGCAACGTTAAGACCTTCACGAACCAGTTCTTTATGTGCTTCTTCTTCAATTAAAATAACAAGATCACCATTCATACCTCCACGTTCACCTGCATTGCCTCTTCCACTTATATTTAATTGCATTCCCTCCTGTACTCCGGCAGGAATATCTATTGTTACTGTTTCCTCACCATACACTCGTCCTTCACCACGACAGTTACCGCATTTTGCTGTTATAGTTGTACCCTCACCGTTGCATGCAGAACAGGTAGTAACTGTTTGCATTTGTCCAAGGAAAGTATTGGTAACTTTTCTTACCTGTCCGCTGCCACCACAGGTACCGCAATTTTGAACACTTCCTTTATCTTTTGCTCCGCTTCCACTACAGGTAGTACAGGCAACATATTTTTTTACTTTAATATTTTTAGTAACACCTTTGGCAATCTCCTCAAAATTCAATTTCAACTTTATTCTAAGATTGCTGCCTCGTGTTCCTCTTGCCCTTCTTTGTCCTTGTTGCGTTCTTCCTCCACCCCCGAAAAAAGAACCAAAAACATCTTCCCCGAATATATCTCCAAACTGGCTGAAGATATCATCCATATTCATATGCCCATAGCCACCACGCCCGTTGCCACTAACCCCCGCATGACCATACCTGTCATATTGCGACCTTTTGTCCTGGTCACTTAAAACTTCATAAGCTTCAGCTGCTTCTTTAAAACTTTCTTCTGCAGGTTTATCTCCCGGATTTCTGTCAGGGTGATATTGCATGGCTACTTTCCGATAAGATTTTTTTATCTCATCTACCGTTGCAGTCTTTCCTACACCTAAAATTTCGTAATAATCTCTTTTAGCCATTTAAATCAATTAACCGCAGTTTTAATTAAACATTATTTACCTACAACTACTTTAGCAAAACGAATAATTTTATCATTTAGGAAGTATCCTTTTTGAATTTCAGCCACTACCTTTCCTTTCATATCATCCCCGGCATCCATTTCTGTTATTGCTTCATGCAGATCCGGATTAAATTCTTTGTTTATACTTTCCATAGACTTTAAACCCTTTGCCTGTAGTAAGTTTTTCAATTTTGTAAATACAAGGCGTACACCATCTTTTATCTGCTGTACATCATCAGTAGCTTCTAATTGGGTTTGTGCTCTTTCACTGTCATCTAATACATCCAATAAGTCAACTATAACTTCTTTACCGGCTGTTTGTATAAGTTCTATCCGTTCTTTTGCATTCCTTCTTTTAAAATTGTCAAAGTCAGCAAAAAGACGCAGGTATTTATCATTAAGTTCGTTTATTTTTTCCCTCAGTTTTTCTTCTTCATTTTCTTCAGTCATAGGATCTGTCAAATGATTAGTACCTTTTATATTTTCATCTGAATTCAAATCAATTTCTTCAAACTCAGATGGTCTTTGTTCTTGATGCTTTTTATTTTCCTTCATATCCAATCAAAAATTGTGTGCAAAGGTATGTTTGTCAATAATATTGCCAACGCACTAAAAGGGACAAAATGTCGGTGAAGGGGCAATAAGTTTAAAAAATTATAAGCAGTCGATCTTCAATTATATAAACCTTAACAAGGCAGGCTCATTATCTTGCACTTAATGAATAAAGTCACTTTAAAAAGGAAGATAGGAAACAGAATCATGAATGGACATCCATGGATTTTTGCTAATGAAGTTGAAAAAGTGGAGGGTACACCAGCTCAGGGAGATATAGTTGAAGTTTTTTTTCATGACAATAAATTTCTTGGTAAAGGATATTACAATTCCCAATCTCAAATCATTGTTCGTTTGCTAACAAGAGAAAAAGGAATTGAAGTAAATGATGATTTTTTTTTTAAAAAGCTGCAGAAATGCTGGCAGTACAGGCAAAAGTTGGGATATACAGAAAATTGCAGGCTTGTATTTGGTGAAGCAGATGGTATTCCACAATTAATTATAGACAAGTTCAACGACTATTTTGTAATACAAACAATAGCCTTCGGAATAGATGTTTGGAAACCTGCTTTGGTTAAAGCATTAGAGCAACTTTTTAAACCAAAAGGAATATTTGAACGGAATGATGTGCCGGTAAGAGAATTGGAAGGTTTACCTCAGCAAAAAGGGTTTCTGTCTGCACCATTTGATACAAGAATTTTAATAAATGAAAATGGCTTAAAGTTTTATGTTGATATAGAAAATGGACAAAAAACAGGATATTTTCTTGACCAGCAGGATAACAGGAAAGCAATAAAACATATTGTAAAGGGATCAGATGTTTTAGGTGCATTTACTTATACCGGAACGTTTGAAATTCATGCAGCAGCTTATGGTGCAAAATCTGTTTTAGGTCTTGATATTTCAGCCAATGCAGTTGCACAGGCAAATAAAAATGCAGAACTAAACGGGCTTTCACACATTGTAAAATTTGAAGTAGCCAATGCGTTTGATGTATTGAAACAATGGGGGAAGGAAGATAAAAAATGGGATGTAGTAATGCTTGATCCACCTGCCTTTACAAAAAGCAGGGCTACTATTGAAAAAGCAATAACCGGTTACAAAGAAATTAATTTACGAGGAATGAAGCTGCTTAAAAAAGGAGGCTTTCTTGTTACATCATCCTGTACAAATCTTGTAAACCCGGAATTATTTTTAAAAATAATTGATATGGCTGCTAAAGATGCAAAAAGAAAAATAAGGCAGGTATTATTTCAAACACAATCACCCGACCATCCAATAGTATGGAATATGGAAAATACACATTACTTAAAATTTCTGATTATAGAGGTAGAGTAGAAAAGTATTATTATTTAGAAACCTGGAATTTGCCTGACTCGATCATTTTGCCATTTCTGTCTCTGATTTGATAGATATAAACACCACGATTAAAATCAGTTAAATTAATTGACGTACGCTGGTTCATATTATTTGATTCATACATTTTCTTTCCAAGGAAATTAAAAATTTGAATTCCTAATCCGTTGTTTTGATTTCTTTGCAAATCAAAATTTATAACAGTTGTAGCAGGGTTGGGAAAGAATCGTACAATAGTAGCTGCAGCATCAGGTAAAGGGGCATTTTGAGCCTGTGCTGAAATTGTAGTAGAAAGAATAAAGGATATTATTAGTAAAAATTTCGTCAAACGATTTTATTTAATTTTTATTATCTGCAAAATAGTTTCTTTTATAACAAAAAGCAAAGTTTTTGCCGAAAAATCAAAATGTTATGGTAAACACCCTTATTTTTTGATTGTTAAAATACGCTTAATAGCTTCAAAATCAGGTAATTTTCCTGCATCTTCTAAAACCTCAGCATAATCAATTAATCCTTCTTTATTTATCAAAAAAGCTGATCTCTTTGAAACACCTTTCATTCCATAACCAAATTGGGCATACAGGCTTCCATACTTAGATGAAACTTCTTTATTAAAGTCACTTAACAAATCGAAGTTTAACTTTTGCTGCTCCTTATATATCGC